>OHWG01001019.1_pt1 | contig 15247 bp, 11 predicted proteins | sample 1579621 | NCBI WGS metagenome assembly OHWG01 (sample SAMEA3882544, study PRJEB24775) | human gut metagenome | biome: human-associated habitat; feature: intestine environment; material: feces | place: Netherlands | collected 2009/2010
AATACTGAGACATCAGATCGTCCGTTACCGTCATCATATTCTGCGGATAATTCTTATAGACGCATGCCGTCATTCTGCGATGTGGAAAAGAATTAGTCAGATATCCTTCTCGCTTAAGGGCTTCTTTGAATAAAGCGCGAAACTTCGCCTTGCCATCTTCTGTAGATTTCAAGGAATCACTCTGATAAGTATAATAGCTATAGCATTTTGAAACATTCTTTCCGATAGAAAGAAAGAGCAAATCCTCTCCTTTCTCATCATTCTTTATCGTATCTTTCGAATAACAATAATAGTATGAGCACAGATATTGCCCACTGTCTATCACATTGTTCTTTGCCTGCAACAGAAGCGCACCAAAGAATAACATGGATATACTTATAAAAAATCTCTTAACAAACATATTAATATAACCTTTAAAAATTAAAGAAATACTCTTTTGACTGCAAAAGTACTAAATCATTTTCAAAATCCTTTATCTTGAAGTATAATTTATATTAATGGTGAAGAAAAGACGGAAGAGTTCGCAAAAGGTTCAAACATCCGGTGCATAGAAAGCTACTTTCAAAAACGCCCTTCACGAAGAATCGCCAGGAAGCAATTCTGTTGCTTCACTGACGATTCTGAGAGAGAGATTTATCTATGTAATATCGTGTTCTTATTCCGCCTGAATACCGAAGTACTCATTGAGTTCAGCGATGGCGGCGCCATCGGCATTAGGAAGATCCTTCACCAGCTTGCCTTTCTCCAGCAGGAGGATGCGGGAGGAGATGTCGGCAACGAAGTTGAGGTTGTGGCTAGAGATGATGACCGTAGTGCCCTGCTCCTTGCAGATACGCTGAATCATGTGGGCGATAGTCATCTGGGAAGATGGGTCGAGATAGTTGAATGGCTCATCCAGGAGAAGAACCTTCGGATTGATGATCATCGCTCCGATGATGCCAATCTTCTGTCGGTTGCCCTGAGAGAAATCACGGAGATACTTCTTGGTTCCCATGATTTCATCGTGCATAAAGCCCTCAAACAGCGCCAGTCGCTCCTGCAAGGTTTTATCGTCGATGTTATAGACATCAGCGATGAAATCGAAGTATTCCTCAGGGGTGAGGAAGTCGATGAGGAATCTGCCGTCGATGTAACTGCCGGTATATTCCTTCCAGGTCTCACTCTCGTTCACCTTCTGTCCATTGCTTTCCACGAAACCATCATCAGCCTGAATCAGGTCGAGAATCAGACGGAGCAAGGTGGTCTTGCCCGCACCATTATTACCTACGAGTCCTATCAACTCGCCCTTTGCAATACCCAGATTATCAATATCGAGTACGGTATTGCCATTATATATTTTCCTGAGATTCTGAATCTTGATCATTTTACTTTGAACTTTGAATTTTGAACATTGAACTTTATGATTAGTAAAGCTATTGAATTCTTCACTCTTCACTTAACTCATGAACTTCTCCATGCGCTTATACTTGTTCTTCTCGAAGATGGCAGCAATCTTGGCGATAAACCATTTGTGGATGGCGATGCTGAAGACTGCCATTGCCACACAGGTGATGCACCATGCCGTCTCACCGAAGAAATGATAGACTGCACAGACGCCAGCCAGCGGGAAGAGGAAGGCGATGGCATAAAGATTGATCTTCAGATTCGCTCCCTGCATGCTGAACATGGAAGTCTGGAATATCTCCAGACGGGAAGAGAAGAGTGCCGTAGGCAGATTGAAGAGATTGATGAATACCGCCAGACAGAAACCACTAATAAGCACCTGGATTCCGATTCCTGCCTCCAGGAAAAGGAACGGCATGGTTAGCAGTAAGGCTATCGCACTCACTACCATATAATAATAGAAACAATTCTGCAGCATCTGCTTCACCTTTACCGGCTTGGTCATCAAACCATGGAAGAAGTTTGCCTCAATACCAAAGGTCCATTGCGACAATACCACCGATGGCAGCAGGATGGCACCCGCTACATAGAGGGTAGTCATAGCCACCTTGTCCCCTATTTCCTGTCCCGGTTCTGCAGGAAGAAGGGCAAAGAGATAGGCGTCAAAGAGGAAGATGGCAGTAATCAAAATCACCATCGTACGGACACGCTTTGCTCTCAATGTGCCGATATATTGCAAGCTGAAGAGGTTGACATGGCTGAATCCACGGAACTTGGAAACCTTCTGTTTCTGCTCGTTATAAATCTTTTCGTGATAGAGATAGGCGGTAAGTCCGGAGAATACCGCTCCAGCAAGGAAGAAGAGACCTATCCATCCCATATATACTGGGAAGAAGGAAGCCACAAACATATATCCTATCAGCACCACAAACATGCCTATCCATCCCAGTATCAAAGGCCATTTCAGAATCCACTCCGTAGCCTTGCGGTAACAGGTGATATAGATGCCGTTGACAAAAGAGAACTCCAGGAACAGGAAGAAGCTGGCTACAACCTCACCTGCCGGCAGAAGATAGATGAACACCGGAAGCGTAAGCACCGGAAGCACATAGTTCCAGAAGCTCACGAGATTGGTAGTGAGCAGGAACTTGTTCCAGATTTTCTCTGGCACTGGGCGCGACTTCACATAATCATCCATTGCCGTAATATCCCGCTTCATCACCATCTTCATGATGATGTCAGGAATCAGCATACCGATTACGATGCCCGCACCCAACAGAGCCGGCATGTCCTCTCCCTTCAGTTCTCCTCCACTCTCGGTGAAGCCCTGAAAGAAGCTGAATCCCACCGCCACATACACGAAGATGATGTAGCAAGCCACGAAGGCATCTCTCTTGCGGAAGTTACGGCGCTGTTGCAGCCACCATAACCTTAACAGTAATTTCAACATAGTTCTTTCGTTTCATTGGTTTACGGGTACAAAGGTAAACAAAAAAACTCTGAATTCTCTAACAAAATGGAAGAAATAACTTAAAAATAACATTAGATTAAAAAAAGCAGCACCTTCCTCGCGAAGATGCTGCCTGGCATAAACTAACATTTGCTTTGCTATCAACTATTCACCTAACCTATTTAAACATATAAACCTAAAAGCCATTGTCTTGTATTTTATTTTACTGGCAAGATGTTACCCTCCTCATCATAGAAAAGAGGAGCCACCTTTACGCTGCGAAGCCAGGTTGTATCATTAGATGGCACGCAGTCGTGATGGAACAGATACCACTGTCCCTTGTACTCACAGATGCTGTGATGGGTAGTCCAACCTACAACCGGCTCCAGGATGACGCCCTTGTAAGTGAACGGGCCATAAGGATTATCACCTACCGCATAGCAGAGATAATGAGTATCACCGGTAGAGTAGCTGAAGTAATACTTGCCATTGTACTTGTGCATCCAGCTAGCCTCGAAGAAGCGATGCGGATCATCGGCTGGCAAGATCTTACCCTCTTCGTCAACGATGACAACAGGCTTTGGCATTTCTGCAAACTGCTGCACATCATCCGTCATCATGGCCACACGAGATGGCAACGGATTCTCCTTGCCTTCAGGGAGATGCTCATTCTTCAACGCCTTGTTGTCCTTGTACCACTGAAGCTGACCGCCCCAGATACCGCCGAAGTAGCAGTAAATCTTACCGTCATCATCCTTGAACACGCAAGGGTCGATGCTGTATGACTTGCGGATAGGGTCGGCATTCGGAATGAAAGGACCTTCCGGCTTGTCAGCCACTGCCACACCGAGATGGAACACACCATTATAATCCTTGGCAGAGAAGATGAGATAGTACTTGCCATCCTTCTCCACTACATCGTTATCCCACATCTGCTTCTCAGCCCATGGCACGTCCTTCACATCGAGAATCACACCATGATCGGTTACCTCACCCTCCATCACGTCGTCCATAGAGAGAACGTGATAGTCTTTCATCTGGAAGTGACCGCCATCATCATCGAAGCATTCGCCGCTGTCCCAGTCATGAGAAGGGTAAACATACAGGCGACCGTTAAACACATTGGCAGAAGGATCTGCCATATAATCCTTTGGGAACAAATATCTTGCTTTCATTATTGTCTAATTTTTAAAGAGATTTACAAAACTATTAAAAGAAATCTTATTTAAAGAGTTTTACGATTTCCTTCACCACTGGCTTCACCTCATTGTTGCGGTCGATGAGCAGTGGATAGTTGGTTCTGCCAGGGATAGGCCAGCCATTGAGCCATGAATGTCCATCGTTGACACCCCAGAAGGTAACACGACTGATGACATCCTTGTGGCGCTCAACAATCTTGAAGAGATCGAGATAACGCTGATTGAAGAGCTTCTGTGCCTTCTTGTCAAGCCCCTTCACGTATGGATTGAACTTCTTCTGAAGCTCAAACTTCTGGCTGATTTCCGCTCCGCCGAATCCTTCCGGATTAGGAAGCATGTTGATATCCAACTCCGTCAGCATCACCTTCACGCCTTCACCTGCAAAAGCCTCGATGCTCTTCTCATACTCAGCATAATCAGGATAATCAAAACCATTGTGGCTCTGCATACCTACTGCATCAATGCGGAGACCCTTTGCCTTCAAACTGCGAACCAGCTTGCAGATAGCCTCTCGCTTGGCAGGCTTCGAAGTTGAATAATCATTGTAGTAAAGTTCTACGTTTGGATCAGCCTCATGCGCAAAGCGGAAGGCCAGCTCAATGAACTCCGGACCGATAATCTTATAATATAAAGACTTGCGGTAAGAGCCATCATCCTCGAAAGCTTCGTTCACTACGTCCCATCCCTTTACTCTACCTTTATAATGAGTAACCACGGTCATGATATGATTATACATTCTGCCTATGAGCACTTCACGGCTTACCAGATTGCCCTTATCATCGGTAAACATCCACTTAGGTGGCTGAGAATGCCAAACCAGACAATGACCTATCAAGGTCTTGCCATTCTTCTCTGCCCAGTCAGCCAGTTTATCACCATCGGTAAAATCAAAGCGATTCACCTCTGGATGATTTACCTCGCCCTTCATACAGTTTTCGGCAACAACCTGGTTAAACTGCTTCTTCACAACTTCCTCACCTGCCGGGTCTTGTCCATTAGGCAAATCAGTATTAATGGCTGCACCTACCAGGAAGTACTTACCCATAGCTTCCTGGAATGTTGGAATTGGAGCGTTATTACCTTTCTGGGCAAAAGCTGCAGAAGCAAGCATCAATCCCAAGGCAAAAGTTGAAATTTTCTTCATTGCACATTTATTATTTTGAATTTGAGAATACAGGGATTCTCTCCTTCTATATGATTATCTAATTTTTAATTCTATCTTATTTTTCTTCCTGATGACGAGCCTCAATCTTCTTGTTGATATCGTCGATAACTTCATCGGTCAACTCATATTTAGAGATGATGAACATTGCCAAACCCAGCAGGATGGCAGGAATCACGCATACCAGCCAGCGGATACCTTCCTGTGCCAAAGGAGTCTGCTGCTCCAGATCGTTCATGAAATAAGCGCCGGCTGCATTACCAACCGACATCATGGCGAAGGCGGTGATAAAGAAGAGCGCCACGATACGGAGCGGACGGTTGTGGAAGAATTCTGTCCACAGATCGCTCACCTTAACGTTCTTGGTTTCCTTCTCGTCCATTACCACACGCTCCTTGGTCTGGGTAAAGCAGAATACCAGAAGGGCGAAACCTACCAGGGCATAGATCAGCATGGCAACAAACCAGGCATTACTGTCGGTAGGAAGCGAATTACTCTCCTGAGCAGCCGCAGCCTGATAACCGGTCCAGGCAAGAACGGCACCCGGTACTACTCCACCCAAAGCCATACCAGCCTTGTAGAAGATACCGGTCAGGGCGTTGACGATACCGGCAATACGCTTGCCGCTGGTATATTCTGCATAGGAGATGACCTCAGGAATCAAAGCCCACATATAACCTGTTGCCACGATAACACCTGTCGATTTGATGAACTGTGCGATATAAACCAGCGTGATATGATCCTTTACAGGCCCCATCTTGCTGATGATATAAAGCAACGCCATACCCACGATAGCCACAGTGAGGAAGATGTAGAACATATTCTTCTTGCCTACCTTTTTCTTGATGGCAGGCACCAGCGGCATAAAGATGAAGGATGGCAGAGAGCCCAAGCCCATGAAGAGCGCCATCTCGATAGGAAGATCCTTGGCTGCTGCGAGCATAGCTACCAGGATTGGAACTCCTGCCGATACACAGAGTCCACCCACATTTGCCATGAACATACGTACAGAGGTGAGAATGGTAATCTCGTCTGTATCGCGGGTCAGCGAAGAGTTCAAGGCTCCGTAAGGTACATTGATCAATGTATAGAGCATCGACAAGCCTACGTATGTTACATAAGCATAGATGAGCTTGATGGTTTCTGTCTGTCCCTCCATACCATTCCAGAAGCAGAGGATGGCAAGTACAGTGAGCGGCAAACCCGCCAACACGAGATAAGAACGATACTTACCCCAACGTGGATTATGCTTATCTACATAAGTTCCCACCAATGGGTCCCAGAGTACATCCACCAGGCGAACCACCAGGAACATGGTGGCAGCCACACCCGGATTGAGTCCGTAGATATCGGTATAGAAGAATAGCAGATACATGCAGATGGTCTGGTAGATGAGGTTTTGCGCCAAGTCTCCAGATCCGAATCCGATGCGTTGTAGCCAATTCAGTTTGTAGAATCCTTTAGATTCCTGTGTTACAGTTGTCTGTTCCATATTTTATCCAGTCATTAAGTTTACACCTTATTATATATATAACATAAAAGATGCATATACTACATTTACTTCAGTTTCTCTGCGGCAAACTTGCCCATAGCCTCATATCCCTTCGGATTGAGATGCAGCCAGTCGTCCGAATACTCAGCCTTCAGGCGCTGCGGATCTTTCGGGTCGCGGGTCAACTCATCGAAATCGATGACCTCATCGAAGGCACCACTTTTTCTGATCCATTCGTTCACGGTCTGTCTCATCGCCTCGTGCCAGAAAGAATACCATCCGTTTCCCTTGGTTGGAGTGATGGTTCCGCCATACACCTTGATTCCCTTTGCCTTGGCTTTTGCTATCAGCACCTTGTAGCAGGCAATCAGGGTATCAGTTACATGTTCATAATTCCCGCCGCAGCAGCCGATATCATTGGTTCCTTCGAAGATGATGAGCTTATCCACACCTGTCTGTCCCAGAATGTCACGGTCGAAACGCTTCATGGCAGGTTCACTCAATCCACCTTCCACGACACAGTTGCCGCCGATACCGAGATTCAATACACCGTATGGCTTCTCTGCATTCAAGGCATCCGAGAGGAAATCAGTCCAACGGTTCTGATGGTTGGTGGTACTTCCTCGACCATCCGTGATGGAGTTTCCGAGAATTGCTACTACCGGAGTAGCCTTATCGGTCTTCACATCAATGGCAGAAAGATTGTACCAGTGATCCACCTCCTCGCCATCATCAAAACTCTTATCCATCGGTTTAGGAGTACGATGCAAACCGTTTACTATATAAGATGTGGTACGTGAACCACGATGAGATGTTGCATTCACTGGAGTCTGCTTGCCATAGTCGATGGTAATCGTGAGGCGCTGTCCGCTCTTCAAGGCATATTTCAAATCATCTGAGAAGATAGCCTTGCCCGGAGCGATAGTCACATTCTTCTTGCCATTAAACTTGAGATACTTCACGGTCTTGGCGTTGATACCCCAATTACTTGGAACATCGGTATCGGCGATATACACCGATTTGATTTCTACCGGTTCCTTGCTCTGCTCATTGCTGAGCTTCACTCTGAGTTCCTCGCCACCAAAAGATACATGAACTATCTGTCGGCAAGAGCGGTTGCTCAAGCTTTTCTTAGGCATATCTCCTTTGCCAGTCCATTCCACTGCAGTAGCCCAAGATCCTTTCCATACCTTCTGGGCAAGTGCCACCGAGCTGGATGCAGCCAGCGCAAGTGCCAGAGAAAAGATTTTTATCGTTTGCTTATTCATTGTTGTTACTTTGTTTTTAAGTGATGGCATTGCTATTTTGACGATGCAAATTTACGAAATTCTATCTATAAAACACTTTCCACGAGTAACCATAACATTTCTACACGTATCAAAAACAGAAATAAAACGAAAATGATAAGGAAACTAAAGAATACGTTACACCAGAAAAAGTCAGAATTTGCTGCTTTCAGTGTTTTTTGCTAATTTTGCAGTAGTAATAACCTAAGATAAAGAATAGAGATTATGAACTATAACATCAAGAAATGCCTGATGGCAGGATGCATGATGCTGGCTTCGCTGCAGGTATCTGCACAGAACAACGGGTCAGGTTTATGGCTGGGAAAGGCGTACGCCAACTCCTGCCAGGTAAAAACAAACGCCGATGACAACGCTACGATACGTATCGCAAGTCAGGAGCTTGCCAACCACTGGCGTGGCAAGAGCGCCGAACTGAAGCTAGACAAGGCGCTGGATCTGGGCGAAGGCTACAGCATCTATGCCCGTCCTGCCCACCAGGGCGACAATATCGAGTATGAGGCTACCATCACCGCCAGCACTCCTATCGGTTTGCTCTATGGTGCCTACGAGCTGATCCGACTTCAGAACACCGATGCCTACAACACGGGTAGCGGCAATCAGCAGAACTTCAGCAAAGCTATAGATGAAACCGAGAAGCCACAAGTGGGTCTCCGCATCCTCAACCATTGGGATAATCTCGATGGCAGCATCGAACGTGGCTATGCCGGCAAGAGCATCTTCAAATGGGAAGAAATCAAACTCGGCAAAAACGGCAAGGGCGGCAGCATCAGCAAGAGTCTTCACGACCGTCTCATCACCTATGCCCGTGCCAACGCATCGCTCGGTATTAACGGAAGTGTACTGAACAATGTAAATGCATCACCAAAGATGATGACGGCAGAATATATTAATAAGGTGAAGGTCATCGCCAACATCCTGCGTCCATACGGCATCCGAGTGTATCTCAGCATCAACTTTGCTTCTCCTATGGCATTGGGCTATACCAAGACTGCAGACCCATTGGATAAAAAGGTACAACAGTGGTGGCAGAAGAAAGCAAAGGAGATTTATGCTGCCATTCCAGACTTTGGCGGATTCCTGGTAAAAGCTAATTCAGAAGGACAACCTGGTCCTGGCGATTACCACCGCACTCATGCTGAGGGAGCCAACATGCTTGCCGATGCCGTGAAGCCATACGGTGGCATCATCATGTGGAGGAGCTTTGTATATGGTGCTAACCATAAGGGAGAAGACCGTGTAAAGCAAGCTGTCAGCGAATTCAAAGGTATGGATGGAAAGTTCCGTGACAATGTAATTCTCCAGTCAAAGAACGGTCCGCTCGACTTCCAGCCTCGTGAACCATACGCTCCTATCTTCGACAACATCAGACAGACACCTCAGATAGCAGAACTTCAGATTACCCAGGAATATCTGGGACAGAGCAAGCACCTCACCTTTCTTGCACCTATGTGGAAGGAATTCTTCGGATTCGTCAATCCAAGCAAACTGGTAGGTATCTCTGGCGTAGCCAATATCGGTGATGATGCCAACTGGTGCGGTCATCCTTTCTCACAGGCTAACTGGTATGCTTTTGGCCGATTGGCATGGAATCCTTCGCTTACAGCCGAAGAGATTGCCCACGAATGGCTCGTACAGACCTATGAGAACCAGGACGAGAAGTTCACCAAACCTGTGGAGATGATGATGATGACCTCTCGCGAAGCCTGCGTCAACTATATGATGCCGCTGGGCTTGCATCACATCTTCAAGTTCGACCATCACTATGGTCCGGAACCGGATGGTTTCATCGCCAGCTATCCATTGGAGTGGTGCCCGGTATATTATCACAAGGCAGATGCCAAGGGTATTGGTTTCGACCGTTCATCCAAGGGATCAGATGCCGTAAGCCAGTATCCGGAACCATATCGCAGTCTGTATGACAACATCAAGACTTGCCCAGAAGAATATCTCCTCTGGTTCCATCATGTGCCATGGAATTACAAGATGAAGTCGGGCAGCACCCTCTGGCAGGAACTCTGCATGAAGTACAACATGGGTGTAGCGATGGTTGAAGTATATCGCGACTTCTGGCACACCTCAGCCAAACAGTATATGAAGGGGCATGAACAGGAATGGCAGCATACCGATTCGCTTCTCAACGTGCAGCTTGAGAATGCGAAGGAATGGCGCAACACCTGCCTGAAATACTTCCAGACCTTCTCGAAGATGAAAATCCAATAAAAGCGGAAACAAGGAATATCGAATATCTATCAGCAAAAACAAAAAACTATCAAAATAAAAAAGGTGTATCCACGCTTGCCCGATATATGGGGGCAAGAAGGATACACCTTATTATATATATATTGTATGATGCATCTTTTGAAGAGACCTATGCATCATTTTTCTTAAAGACCTATTGCATCACTTTCTTTCCATCCTTGATGACGATACCGTGATAGCTGGAGTCAACCTGCTGACCATTGATGTTGAAAGTCTTGGCAGAACGATACTTGGCTGGAATAGCATGTATAGGAGTAATGCCGGTAGTTGTCCACGAATCATCCGCAATGCCCTCGCCTACAGAAGCCAGTTTGCCATCAGCTATGGTAAGCATATAACTGTTGGCAGTTCCCTCTGGAGTACGAATCAGACGCCAGTCAGTATCCTTGTCACACTTAGAGGCAACATACACTCTGTAATCACCATCCTTCAAGGTAGAAGGCAATTTCAGCACACCTCCAATTTTCACAGCATCACTACCGCTATTCACATAATAATAGGTAATCGCCTTAACTACATGAGCTGATTGAATTACATTCTTTACACCATCAAAAGATTCCAGAATCACAGCGATATCACCAGAGATGTTATCACCCGTCTGATTATAGATCTTACCCGGCTGCACATTCAGCAAGGAAGCCACCTTGCTGGCTTTCAATCCTTCATCAGCATAAAAACGGGATTCATATTGAAGACAGGAAGCAGGCGAAATGCCTATCAGCATATCCTGACCTTCGCTGAACTGAAATCCTGTAGGATTCAGAAGAGCTATGTCGAAGTAACCATTTCCGCCTTTTGGTCCCCATCCCCAGTTGATGTGAACCATGCCCTGCTTGTCATATCCATCAAGCACGAAGGCATGGCCGCCATTTCTTTCATCATCACCCGTATAATAGATAGGACGGTTCTGATTCAATTCCGTATAGATATACTTCATCCATTCGGCAGCCGAATAGAAAGAACGGTTCAGCCAGTTGATATTCTCATTATAGCAGAAATAATTGATTAAGCCATAACGCGCTTCCCTTGACATGGCACCAGAACCAGACTCAGTATATTGCATATCTACGGAAACACCTACAGCAGCCATCAGGGTTGCCACAGCATTTCCCTGCACCTCTGTATAATCTTTCTTACTTTCATAGTCTTCCAACATATTCTCCCAGTCGAAAGTGGTGTTTGCGAAATCACAACTCAGCAATCTACCATCTCCCACGGCTGGGGTAAAGCTATACTGATGACTGCCCTTTCCCTTAATAGGATACTTGTGATAATACATAATTTGCGATAAAGCCGTAGCCACGCATCCCGAAGGATAAGCCTTGTTTTTAGAATTGGTAGGACAAAGATTATTGAATGGCTTACCCTGCTCCCAGAGCGTCTTGCAGAGAGGTTCTACCGCTTCCTTGAAATCGCCCGAAGGAATCACCAAAGCTCTTGTTACGGCAGAGCCTTTCTGCAAATCAGCCTTCATGGATTCAGATGCAGCACGAAGATACCATGCCAGAGAACTATTGGCAGAAGCATCGAAAGGAGAGTCTGCATAACCGATCACGGCATCGAAAGCATCATCATTGCTTACCACTACAAAGCGGCTGTCGTCTCCCAATACAGTATAGGTATCAGAAGCCTGCAAGAGTCTGAGCGTCAGTTCTGCCTTACCACGTGTCTGTGACTGCATAGTCAACACCGAAGAAGCAATGGCTTGCTTCTCATCCATCGTTCTCTCCTTAGCCTCAACACCGCAGAGAAAGAGAGACGCTACTAAAGCTAAAGTAAAATATCTTTTCATAGGCAAAAAATGAAAAAAGCCAGATGGGTACTGTCCCATCCGGCTTTCTTGTTATATTAAATTAAAGAGCTGGCTTCTCATCAAATACAAAGACATCGTCAAATGTTCCGAAAGAACCGGTATTAGGTATGAAATTATACATAGCCATAGTTACCACGCCAGTTTCTGGATCATAAGTACCAGCAACACCAGAACCAGAGCCATCAGCTGCAGCATCACCTTCGGCATTACCCATTACATATACTGCGCCATAAGAAGCATGATTCCAAGCTGGCTGTGGAGCTACGATTACATTATTGTCCTTATCGATAGAGAATACTATATCATACTCATATCCATTCGCAGGATCAGCAGGAACCATAAACTTACCAGCACCAATCATATAGCAAGGAGTCTGGATTTGGAAACCAAGACCATTAGCTACGTATGTACCAGTGTAGACTGATAACGGGTGATGGTATAATCAAGTACGGTTGCAGCATAGTAATACTTCTCTGCATCAGTAATGGCGATACGAGTTTTCTCTGATGTACCTGTTGCGATATCAAAAGAAACCTTTACCTCTGCTGTCTTCTGACCAGCAGCAAATGAAACGGTTGCAGGAACGGTAAACTTCTCATTACTACTAGACAGACCTACAGTCTGAGCCTCAGTAGAATCAATACGAGACACCTTGAATGTAAAGCTCTGCTCTGCAGTTGGCAAGTATGAGATGGCTGTAGAGCCTTCACTTACCAAGAAAGCATTACCACCCAACTCTGTCTTAGAAGTTGGAGTATATTCATATTCATCTGTACAAGAGCTCAAACCGAGGGTAAGAACACCGAGCAGTGCTATAAATGTATATTTAAAAAACTTGTTCATAACTTTTTTTATCTTTTATATAACGATTCGTGTTATTACTCTGTCCAAAGTGGATACTTACCAGATGGGTCTGGGTTGTTCCATCCCTTAAGAGCTGTATTGTTCTCTGCCTCTGTACGATAGAAAAGGAAGTTGGTTGTAGCAGGGCGGCCATTTGTATTGATGCGAGCACCAACAGAATGGTTTGTGCCATGATAACCACGAGTCAAAGAGTAGTTCAAACGCTTCATATCGAAGAATGTGATACCCTCACCCCAAAGGTCGATACACTTCTGGAAGTAGATTTCCTTGATGATATCCTCCTTGCTTGTTGCCTTGCAAGTATATTTAGGGTCACGAGTCTTCATGAACAACTCCAAGAGTTCCTTACCCTTTGCTGCATCCTGCTGTGCAGCTGCCTCCATGCGGATGTAGTACATCTCCTCTACACGCATTACAGGGAATGCTGTAGCAGCTGCAACAGATGGAGCATCCATCTCACCCTGGTTAGGACGGAACTTGACAGATGCCATAGGAGGCATTGAAGCACCATAAGTCTTATTGACAAATGAAACCTTGTTTGCGATTGGAGAACCCGCTGGTGCTACCCACTCCAACTTACGGAAGTCGGTATCATTCAGACGATTATAAGCCAATGTATCAATTCGGATATAGTCACCAGTACCTGCACCGCAATAACCGAAGGTCTGCTCGTTACACATAAATGATATCCAGTTGACGATACCTGTAGAAACTACATCATCCTCTGATGTCTGCTGAGAGCCCCACATGAAGTCTGCCAGGTTGTTGAAACCTGTAGTGGTGTTCAGGCACTGAGCCTGAGTCATAGGCTGTACAGAAGAAGTCTTGATAGCGTTCTCTGCTGCAGCCTGAGCCTTGGCATAATCGCCTTCCCACATATAGAGACGAGCCTCCAGACCATATACGCAGTCCAAGTGAGGCAAAGTCTTCTCTGTCTTTGTGAGCTTACCGATATTCTGCTCAGCATACTCCAAATCCTCCTTGATGAATTTGATCAAGTCCTCCTTCTTCACACGAGGATTGTTACGTGCATCAGTCTCAGCCATACCCTCCTTCACGATAGGCACAGTCAAGCCAGTAACATCATTGCCATCGGCATTTACACCCTTTGTAACGTCTGTTGGCAAGTACTCGTACATACGACCGAGGTCGAGATAAGCGAGCGCACGGAAAGCCTTGGCAGCTGCAATGTAACCCTTCTGCTCATCAGTAGCAGTCTCCTCATTGATAGTAGCGAGAACGTTATTGGCTGTCTGGATGAACTTGTAGTAGTATGTCCAGACGAAGTTAGAACGGGCTGCATCCTGGTTGATACCCTCATTCTCTGCCCATGGCGCAAACCAGTCATAACCAGAGCCTGGTGTTACGAAAGGCTCAGTCAATGTGGCACGGATACGGATCATTGATCCGTAACCGAAGTTGAAGTGGTAGTTGTTTGGTGTATAGAATGTCTCGTTCAAGTTGTTGAAGAACGCTGGCATTGCCATCACCAATCCTTCTACGGCTGCAGCAGACTGGCTAACCTGCTCAGATGTTGCAATATCGGTAGGCTGGGTCTCGTCGATACATCCAGTGAATGTAGTAAGACTTGCAAAGGCCAAACCTACACCTAAGATTGAATTCTTTATCTTAATCATAATTGTATTCCTATATTATATAAGTTTAGAATGTAAGTGTGATACCACCAGTGATGGTACGTACGCCTGGATAATAAGAAGCGTTGGCAGCTGTCAAGCTGGTACGTGGGTCGAGACCCTGACGCTTTGACCATACCCATACGTTGTTAGCCTGAGCGTAGATGCGCAAGTTGCTCAAGTTGAGCTTGCTGATCCATGCCTTAGGGAAGGTATAACCCAAGTTGATGTTCTGGAGACTCAAGTAAGAAGCGTTTGTCAAGAAACGGTCTGACTGAGAAGCCATATATGTATCACCATACTGCAGACGTGGGATATTGCTGTTCTTGTTTTCAGGAGTCCAAGCCTTCAGGATATCCTCGTGGAGAGCCATACCACGCATAGACTTACCGCCTGCGCTCATTGCACTAGCATAGTCGTTATCGTAAATCTGACCACCGATCTGATACATGAAATCTACAGAGAAGTCGAAGCCCTTGTAAGAAACGCTTGTTCCGAAACCACCGAATACGTCTGCCAAAGCTGTACCACACAAGTAGTAATCAGACTCTGAAGAGTTCTTGGTTGTGGTCTGACCAGTAACATTACCATTCTCATCCTTCACATTCTTGTAATAGAGAGCCTCACCAGTCTCATGATCTACACCAGCATACTTGTGGAGGTAGTAAGTGTACATAGGCTCAC
>OHWG01001028.1_pt1 | contig 15197 bp, 10 predicted proteins | sample 1579621 | NCBI WGS metagenome assembly OHWG01 (sample SAMEA3882544, study PRJEB24775) | human gut metagenome | biome: human-associated habitat; feature: intestine environment; material: feces | place: Netherlands | collected 2009/2010
GGTATCCGTCGGCTCTTTTGCCAGAAGTCGGAACGAATACCGCTTGTCACTGCCCGATGCGTCCTGCTTGAAAGTGCTGCCGATAGTACTTCGCAGGGCGGCATATTTCGGTGTTCCGCTTTCATCTTTGCCGATAAAAACAGCATTGTGGTAATCGGCATTCTCATAAAGCGTGCCGTCTGCGATACACTCCTGTACGAGCTGATAGTCAATACCACGCCCGAAAAGATACTGTATCACTCGGTCACAATCCTTATTCTTTGGCGGCAGGAGCAGGACTTTCTGCTCATCTTTCTTGGGAGAAGGGGGCGGCTTCCAGTCTGCCATCGTCTGTCCCGTGAGAATTTCCACGGCTTCCACAAAGTCATATTCCTTGACCTTGATGAGATAATCGAGGGCAGAATAGCCACCGAAACCTCTCGACCACCAATACCATTTGCCGTTGGAAATCTTCAAGCTATCGTGTTCTGCGGTACAGTACACATTGCTTGTGCCTTTGACCTTAACGAGATTGCTCGGCTCAAACTCACGCAGATAGGATAACAGGTCAATCTGGCGTACCCGTTCAAGCACATCAGGATCAATCTGCACATAGGGTCGGTTAGTTCTCAATGGATAAAATCACCTCCAGAAATAGATTTAGCCGAGGGGCTTATCGTGAGATAAACCTCTCGGCTATGTAGATTCAACGTCCGTTATTTACTTTAATCTTATTTGCTTTTCAATCTTTTCTTCAACCTTTTCTTTTTTCAGCATGTCATAAGACTGCTTCAAATTGTCAATGGCTTTCTGTAATTCTTCCCGATGATGTTTTTCATCCACCGTTTTTTGTGCTTCTTCAATCGTTAGTCTGAAATCTTGCGATGCTTTATGCATATTCTTTAATAGAATTTGATATTGGTACATCTTAAACAATAGCTCTTGATAACGTAAAACATAATCTCCAAGAAGAATAGCAACTTTACCATTAAATATGTATTTGATTTTAGTGGAAGCATCTTTTACCATTTCCATTTTAACTAAGAATTCTTTATGATAAGGTTGCTCTAACGGATGGGCTATTACATCAGTGATTTTTTCTAAATAGGTATTGTTCGTCATCTGTGCAAAGATAAAGTCCATCGCAAGTACAGGCTCATCCTCTTTATTTATCAAAAGAATCTGATTGGTTTCATGTAGCTGCATCAGACCTTTTGCTATAAGATAATGCTCAATACGTTTATCAAATAAATGCTGCTTATTACTCAGCTTAATCTGCTGTTTCGTCTGTACTAAAGCAATAACAGCTACAACGGCAGTAATTACAGAAAACCAGAAATTCCAATCTATTAGCATATCAACATCAACCTCCTACAATTATTTGCCCAGAAGTTCTTTCGCAATTTTTAAATTTAAGAATTGCTCTTTTGCTTCTTTTGCCATATCAAATTTTTTGTCCCATGCTTCACGAATTTTTGATTTTGACAATACCTCCTCAAGCGAATAATCATCAAAATATTCAATGTGTTCAGAAGTATAATATTTTTTGCAGTAATGAGCATAAAGGGCAATTATAGCGGATTTGCATTCATCTGGTTCAATTTCAGTGTCATTCTTTTTAAGTATCCGCTCTAAGTCATAGGATAAATAGTGTAAGTCTGGCGGATAATCATAATACACAATTTCGCCCTCATACTCCATTGGAACAGGTTTTACATCAATGTTGTGTTCTTTTAATTTATACTCAAAATACGAAAACAAAATATCCGCATTAACACAAGTATCATTATACAAACTGACTTCCTCATATGTCGATAAGAGAGAGACTAACTTCTTTGTTTCATTTTTGCTCATATATCTCGTGCTATATTCTTTGGAAATCGCACATAGTGTATCGTAATTTTTTCTTGAATATCCATTAGCTAATAGTCTAATAATCGGATGGATAACAGCCATTTTAAGATTGTTCCTGTTCCCCTTTTGATAATATAGTGCCGAAATAATCAATGATATTATCCCAGAAAGCACAACTGTTATAAGTGTAAAGAAATTTGAATACCAATTTGAAACAAACCAATCTATAAAACGCATATATCTCACCTCGTCCTTTTTACTTGATATCTAAATCAGTAGCCTCAATTATACTATAGCTACATGATTTTTTCTACCCCTCGACTATGTAAAAGACGGCATCAGCTTCACGCCAACGCCGTCCCTTTTCTCGGTTAGTCCGTCATAAAATCCGTGCTTTTTTAAGATACCCTACGCTGTCATAGCAGCCACGGAAGTACACCGTCTGCATCTCCATGTCCGTGAGCTTATTCTTCAGCTCCATTACCTCAATGAGAGCCGCACATTCTTTCTCGGTCAGCTCGCTTTCCGCTTCGCTGTCAAATACGGCTAAAACCTTGGGATACTTCTCATAGATGCCCTCAATCTTTTCTTGCAGGGCTTTGTATTCCTCGTCCTCTTTCGACAGTCTGGCAACGACAGAGCTTAGATATTCGTTTAAGATATTGCCATGAACATCTACAAAAGTTTCAAATCTGAACGCATCAGACACCGCTATCACCTCCGACATTTTCTAATCTACACCTATTATACTGCCCAGATTTCAGCAATACAAATGTGCAAATGGGATTTAACGCTCCCTGTCCTGTGTTCTCTTTTCGGGCTGTTCTTCGGTCTGCTCTGGCTCGGTATCCATAACAGGTGTGTCTTTCTCGTCCAGATTCAGCTCAATATTGAGGGCGTTCAGCCTGTCGGTCTTTTCTTTCAGTTCATTTTCAAAGGCAAAGGGCTTTAATACCTCGCTCTTTGCATTGGCAAGCTGCTCCAAGGTTTCCGCCTTTCGGGTCTTGGCGGCTTCCAGTCTGGCAGGGATTTTTCCAATCTCGTTTTCAATACGGGTCAGATTTCCCAGAGCATCAGAGCCTAAATCAACCTTGTGCTTTGCCTTTCCGCATAGGTTAAGACAGTAATGGGTATTGAAGCTGTCGTAATAAACCTCCATCTTGAAACCTCGGTAGCTGCCGATTTCCACGGGATTTGACAGCGGATTTTCCTTGCAGACGGCAAGAAGCATCTCGCCTGCGTCCGCTTTTTCGGTATAGGTCACGCCCTTTAAGGTCATGGGGCAGAACTTATTCTCGCCCTGCGGCTTGTGCTGCTCAGCAAGGGCGGCGTCACTTTCATAGCCGACAATCCGTTCCTCATATTCCCTGATGGTCTGCGGAAAGTATTTCAGTATCCTGTCCTCAAGGTCGTAATGCTCGGAAAGGTAGCTCTGCTTCAAGACTTTCAGCTTCGCCACCTGCATATCCAAGTCCATTTTTTCCTTGAAACGCTCATCGCCCGTGGCAAGCATCTTCACCTCCGCAAAGGAAAGAGCCACCTCGTCCACATCCTCGGCGGAACGCACGGGGCTTTTGCTCGTCATTATCTGGGAGATAAATTTCTGCTTCGATTCCACAAGCTGATAGAGGTAGGCATCAAAGGTCTGCTCGGTCACATAGCGGTAAACCTCCACCTCTGGGAACAGATTGCCCTGTCTTTCAATCCTGCCTTGCCGCTGTTCCAAATCGGACGGTCGCCAAGGGCAGTCCAAATTGTGGATGGCAATCAGCCTGTCCTGCACATTCGTACCAGCCCCCATCTTCGGCGTAGAGCCTAAGAGGACACGCACCTCGCCGCTCCGCACCTTGGCAAACAGTTCCTTTTTCTGTGCATCGGTGGTCGCTTCGTGGATAAAACGCACCTGTTCGGCGGGAACGCCACGGGCGATTAGTTTTTCTCGGATGTCATCGTACACATTGAAAGAGCCGTCATTTTTCGGTGTGCTAAGGTCGCAGAACAAGAGTTGTGCCGCTTTTGTGTCGGCGTGTTCCTCCCAGATACGGTACACATTATCCACGCAGGCATTGACCTTACTGTCGGGGTCGTCTGGCAGCATGGGGTCAATCAATCTCTGGTCGAGTGCCAGTTTCCTCCCGTCATTGGTGATTTTGAGCATATTGTCGATGTTCGGCTCGACAAGCCTTGCCCTTACTTTCTCTGCTCGCTTGGCAAGCCCCGCCACCATATCGGTCTGGATTTCGCTCGGTTTAGTCTTGATATTGTGGTAGTTGACCTTGGGGACAGGGAGCTTTAACATATCGGCGGTCTGAATATCCGCCACCTCCCGAAACATCTGCATCAGCTCTGGCAGGTTGTGGAACTTGGCAAACCTTGTCTTTGCCCGATAGCTTGAGCCTTCGGGTGCAAGCTCCAGAGCCGTGACCGTTTCTCCAAAAGTGGAAGCCCATGCGTCAAAATGCTGCAAACCGTTCCGTGCAAGGGTGTCATACTGCAAATACCTCTGGACGGAGTACAGCTCTACCATTGAGTTGCTCACGGGCGTTCCCGTGGCGAAAACCGTGCCACGGTTGCCCGTTATCTCGTCCAGATAGCGGCACTTCATAAAGAGGTCGGAGCTTTTCTGGGCTTCGGTCTGGGCGATGCCGCCCACATTCCGCATCTTGGTGTAGAGGTAGAGATTTTTGTAAAAATGGCTCTCATCTATAAAGAGCCTGTCAACGCCTAACTGCTCAAAATTTATCACCGTATCCTTTCTTTTCGTGTCGTTGAGCTTCTTTAGCTTGGCTTCAATACCTTTCCTCGTTTTCATAAGCTGCTTGACCGTAAACTGCTCGCCGTGGGATTTCTGTATCTCGTCAATGCCCATCTCTATATCATTGAGCTGCCGCTGAAGCTGCTCCCTCTGGCGTTCCTCGCTCATCTGGATTTTCTCGAACTGCGAATGCCCGATAATGACCGCATCATAATCGCCCGTGGCAATCCTGCCGCAGAACTTCTTGCGGTTGGCGGTTTCAAAATCCTGCTTGGTGGTGACGAGGATATTGGCACTCGGATAAAGCCGCAGGTACTCGGAAGCCCATTGCCCTACAAGGTGGTTGGGTACGACAAACATGGATTTCTGGCAAAGCCCTAACCGCTTGCTTTCCTGTGCGGCGGCTACCATTTCAAAGGTCTTTCCCGCACTTACCTTGTGGGCAAGGAGCGTGTTGCCACCGTAAAGGATATGGGCGATGGCATTGACTTGGTGGGGTCTTAGGGTAATCTCTGGGCTGATGCCGCCAAATGTGATGTGCCGCCCGTCATACTCACGGGGTCTTTTGCTGTTAAAGGTATCATTATAATAGCGGACAAGGCGGTTTCTCCGCTCTGGGTCTTTCCAAATCCAGTCCTGGAACGCCTGCTTGATAACTTCCTGCTTTGCCTGTGCCGCCGTGGTTTCCTTGTGGTTGAATACCGCTTTTTTGTTGCCGTGTTCGTCATAAACATAGTCGAAAATGCGGGTATCCTTTAGGTTTAGGGTGTCCTCGATGATGCGGTAGGCACTCGCCCTTTTTGTACCGTAGGTGCTGTCTGCCTTGACATTATCGAAGTCGGAAGTCTTGTTCTCGATAAACCAGTCGCCATTGTAGGGAGTGTAGCGTACCTTGATACGCCCTGCGGCATGGCTTGACGGCGTTAAAAGCTCCATGACAAACTGCTGAATATCGGACTCTGGTATCCAAGTCGTACCCAGACGGACGGCGATTTCCGCTGCACTCAAATCCTTTGGTATGACCTGCTTTAGAGCTTCCACATTAAGTGTTAGGGCAGGGTCGGACTTCGCCGCAATCTCCGCAACTTTCAGCTTCTCCCGCACATCGCCAGAGAGGTATTCGTCTGCGGCGACATACCGTGCAGGCTCCGTATTCGGCACACGGAAGATAACGCCCCGCAATTCCGTGACGATTTCCTCCTGCGTTTTGCCCGTGAGCTTTGCCATATAGCCAAGGTCAACACGGGCTTTCTCCCCGATGGAGAGTGCAAGGGCTTCGCTCGCCGTTTCCACGGAAGTGATTTCACGGTGGGGCTTTATCGTCCGTTTGGTGAACATATCCGCCTTGCGTTTGAAATTACCCTCATCATCAAGCACCTCCAGAGAACACAAAAGGAAGTAGCTCTCATCGGCGGCAAAGGCAAGGTAATTCCCTCGGCTGTTGATTAGCCCGTATTTCTGGGTGAACGCATCATAGAGCCGATTAAGGTTTTCCTGCTCGGTGCTTATCACTTCTTCGGGGTAGTCATTGGTCTGGTACTCGATAAGGCTGCGTACACTGTCCCTTATTTCAAGCAGCCCTTTCACACGGTTTTCTGCTGTCATGGAGAGCGTGGCGGGGGTCATGCGGTCATTTTCTCGGAAGTAAATCTGACCGTTTACCAGAGTATAGGAGAAGTTCCGCACATTGGGGTCGGCGGGGATGGAGTTGTCCTGCTCATCGGAAATCTGGTCGATTTCGCTTTCGTACTCTGGTATCTCGCCGTTTATCCGCTGCATGGCTTCATGCAGAAGCTCGGAAAGGGGTCTTTCCTTATCTGCTTTGCAGGCAGGCTCTAACTTCCCGAAGCGGGTGCTTTCGTTCACCATACGCCCAAGCACCATCTCTGGATGCTGCACAAAATAGCTGTTCATGGTGATGCCGTTCTCGTCCGTGTCAAGATATATCCAGTCTGGCTCTGCATCTATCATTCGGTCACGCTTCTGTAAAATCAGAATGTCGCTTGTGACCTCCGTGCCGGCATTGGCACGGAAAGTGTTGTCTGGAAGCCTTACCGCACCCAACAGCTCGGCTCTCTGGGCGATATACCGCCGCACCTCTGGGCTTGCCTTATCCATCGTACCCTTGGAAGTGACGAACATCACCACGCCGCCTGTGCGTACCTTATCCAGAGCTTTTGCAAAGAAATAATCGTGGATAAGGAACTTCTGAGCGTTGTAGCGGCTGTCATCTACCTTAAATTCCCCAAACGGCACATTGCCAAGCACCACATCAAAGTGGTTGTCGGGCAGCTTGGTGTCCTCAAATCCCTCCACGGCGATTTTCGCTTTCTGGTAAAGCTGCTTTGCGATTTCACCTGTCAGCGGGTCGATTTCCACGCCGTGGAGCTTAGAGCCTGCCATGTTTTCGGGCAGAAGCCCGAAGAAATTGCCCGTGCCGCAGGACGGCTCCAAAATATTCCCCTGTGAAAAGCCCAGACGGTCAAGGGCTTCATACATTGCCTTGATGACAACGGGCGGCGTATAGAACGCCGTCAGGGTGGATTCCTTTGCCGCACGGTATTCCTCTGGGGACAGGCTCGCATACAGCTCCTTAAATTCCTCCGCCCATGCAGCGTTGTTCTCGTCAAACGCCATAGACAGACCGCCCCAACCGACATACTTCGCAAGGGTTTCCTGTTCTTCGGGAGTGGCAAGGCGGTTTTCAAGCTGAAGCTCGTGCAGGAGATTGACCGCCGCCATGTTGTTCCGAAACTTTTCCTTTGCACCGCCAACGCCTAAAGCGTCATCGGTGATATGGTAATTGCGGCGGTTATCGGAGTAGGCGGGGACAGAGGGCTTTGCGGGAGCTTCTGCTTTTTCTTCGGGTGGTAATTCCTTTTCTGCCTGCTCCAAGAGCCTGCGGACATAGCCGATTTTCTCCACTCGGTTTATCGGGAAGCCCACATTGTTCTGGAAAGTGATGTCACGCATGGAAACATCGCCGCTGATTTCACCGATGCTCTCAATGAGATAGCGGCGGTTGTCTATAGTAATTTCTGTGTCGATAAGGTCTGAATTGTCCTGCTTTGCAGGCTCGGACGGGGCAGATATTACACCCTGCTTTACACGCTCCGCATAAAGCCATTCCTCGGCTTCTTTATCTGCAACGGCTTTTCTGGCTTTCAAAAGCCCTGCTTCGGCTTCTTCCTCCGTGGGATAGGTCAATATCTTACCGTAATCATCGGTGTAATACTCGTCACGGATATTGTCCCAGATGGCAAAGGCGTCCTCTGGGTCTGGAAACGCATCGGAAGTCATAATGACCTCAAAGCGTTCCTCTGGCGGCTCGGTTTCGTACTGTGCCGCAATCTTTTCCGCATAGGCAAGCATTTCATCGACAGCGGAGTTTCCATCGGCGGGAGTTTGTTTATCAGAATTTTCTTCAGCGGCTTTTGTTTCTTCGGGCTGTGGCTTGTCCTCGGCTTTCCTGTTCCAGTCGGCTTCGGTAGCCATTATTTCTGCAAGGAGCTTCTCGTCCTCTGGGGTCAGCTCGGTGTGCTGCTCCAGAAAAGGAAGGAACACATCACGCCCGAAACGCAAAGTTTCCATCTGCTCTCGGTAGTAATCCTCGCCCTGCCGTTTCCATTCTGGGATAAAGGGGCAATTCGGGGAGAGGGAGTAGTCATAAAAGTTTTTGATATGGGCAATCAAGTCGCCCTCGCCGTCCCCGATGTCAAAGCGTCCCTCGTAGTGGAAGTCCTCGCCGCCCACAACAGCGGTAATTTCAAAGTCGGTCTTTTTGTACCATCCCACGCCCTTGCTCTTATCCAGTCTTTCACGGTGCTGCTTTTCGTCCAGAACGCCGAGCAGCTTATTCCCAAGGGCAAAGCTCAAATCGGTAAAGCGGTCATTGAGCTGCCTGTCGTAAAAAGCGGGATGCTCGGAGAAGCCGATGGAAAAAGTGATGCTGTCTGGTTTTTCCTCGGCGGGTGCTTCTGTTTCCTTTTTCTCGGCGGTTTCCTGCTTCTCGGTGATGACGGTTTTCAGATGGTCGTTGGCGGGATTTTCACGGAGCTTTTCTTCAAAGTCGGTACGGCTCAGTTCCCTGCCGAACAGGGGAAATTCCACATTCCGCAGGGATACGGCGTTCTCGTTAAAATCAGAAATCTCATATTTGTCCGCACCGATATACACCATATCGCCCTCGTGGTAGAGGTAGCAAAGAGGGTAAAGCTCCGTAAGCTCCTGCGAAAACCGCCACGCATTGCTGCGGCTGTAAACGCTTGTAGTCTGCCCCTGCACCAGTTTAAGGAAATCAAGGAACTGCTGCACGGTTGCAGGGTCGGAAAAAGCCTGCTCCATCTGCTCGGCGGTCATATCGGCAAAGTCGGTACGCCCTACCTTTTCAAGCAGGTCTTTTTCGTAGCCGTCCAAGTCACGAATGAAGTCGGAGAGCCGCAGAGAGAGCGTATCCCTTTTGTCGGCAGGGGGCATCTCCTTGTGGGCTTCGATAAACCTCTGGCGTGACAGCTTCTTCTGGGTGTCAATTTCATACTGTGGGGCAGATACGCCCTCCAGAAAATCGGCATAACGGTCTTTCTCTTTCGGGTTGAGATAGCTGTTGTCCTTGATAAGCTCCCGCAGGCGTTTCTCTGCCTTAGACCAAGTTAAAACCAGCTCACGGTCTATGGAGAAGCCTTTGCCGTTAACCTCAAAGTGACCGCTTCTCCCGTCTGAAAAATAGTAGCTGCCGCTTCCTGTGCCGTATTCCCGTTTCAAAAAGGCGATGTTGCTTTTGCTGTCCTCATTCTTCCAAAACTGGCGGTAGATACGGTATTTGCCGTTTTCCACGCCGCTGCCTTTTGTAAGGATAGCGTCAATATCTTCCTGCGAAACGGAAAAAGCAGAGGATTTTCCGTCCTCTGCTTCAACCATCATTTCAATCTGTTCATCTACGGTGGGGAGATTCGCCCTTACTTCTTCCTCGGTGGCAATACTGAGCTGTCCGCCGCCCTCGGTTAGCTGTAAATCAGCTCGGTCAGTATCACTTCCTCCGCCTGGCTGCGGATGGCGTTCATTGCCTGCACCCACTGCATCGGCGCTTTCTCTTTCAGTTCCTCCGTCACGCCCTGTTCCTTGGCGAGCTGCTTCGCCAGAAGCTCTAACCTCTGCAACGCCGTCTGCTCGGTCTGGTGCAGGTGTGCGTTCAGTTCGCCCGATGTCAGCAGGTTGAGGTAAGTCACCCGCTTGTGCTTCTCCAGATAATCCCTGTGCATCATAGCGTATCTGCCAAGCTGAATTTCTGGCTCTGTCGGTAATGTCAGGTCGGGTATAAGATAATCGCCCTGTTTGGTGTAAGTGATTTCGCTCATTGTTTTCGCTCCTTTCGGGTTGTGTCCTGCCACTATCATAGCGGCTTTGGGGTTTCGGTGCAAAGGTGCGGTTTTGCCCTTTCTCCGCCATTTGCACATTTCGGATGGAAAGGGAGATTTCCCTTAGTGCCATTTCCGCAATATCGCTCGTGGCGATGCCGATGGCGTTAAGGGTCTGGGGCGTGTTGAAATTGACAACAGCCCCGAAGTCCTCACGCTCAAAATACTCTGCTGCATCTATACCGCATCGGGTCATCAGCATATATGCCACACTGTTTGCGGCAAGCTCACGGTACATGACTTCGATGTTAAAATCGTCAAGCCCCTCCAAAAAGCTGCTCTTGATACAGTCTTTAAGCTGTGCCGTGTAGTCCTGCAAATTGTCCTCAACGGCGTTCCTTGCCGTTTCCATCAGCACCTCGGCAAGCCCGTCACTTTCCACCTCGCCAAACCTGTCGGAGAGCCGTTCAATGACTGCCTGCTCGTACCGCTCATTCATCTGCCATATCGGGACGGGGCGGCTGCCATAATAGCCCTCATGGGTATCCGACACATCAAAATAGTATTTGAGGGTGTTCCTGCGTCCTTTCGTGTCAAACACGGCGATGCCCTTGCTGTCCTTGTTTACCCAACGCTTAAACAGCTTGTTCCACACCTCTATGGTGGTAACGGCAACTGCATCGGGGCGTTGGGCATAAATCAAGAGCTGCTCGTCAAAGCGGCACTTGTAATTGCGGCAGGCAGAGGATAAAAAGCCCTGCCAAGCCTGCGGGGTTCTCGTCACCGTTTTGCCTGTACGCTGGTACAGCTCGGTCATTAGCTGATACTTAGCAGCCATTTTCACACCTCCTTATCGTGAAATTTTTTGCCTGTTTCTGTTCTTCATTCCGCACCACCGCCCAAAAAGGAGATGACCTTGTTTGCCTTGATGCTCTTTTGCAGGTCATTGATGAGCGTAATATCCGCCACCGTGATGCCCTGCATGGAGAGAATGTCGTCCATCGTCATGGCGGCGATGGCTTTTTCCTCGGTAAAGCCTGCGTCCAAAATCTTGTTCAAGACCTTGACGGCTTTCTGGTTTACTGCCAATCTAAAATCCTCCTTATCGTTCATGGTCTTTGTGTTTCGCCGCTTTTTGGGCGGACGGCAGCTCTTGGGGTTTCGGCTCAAAGCTGTGTCCGTTCATCTTCATTTTCTCCGCAAATTCGCAGATGTGGTAAAGATTACTGCCCACCTCGGTGTGGTATTCGTCAATGAAACGGCAGGTCTTTTCCGCCTTTTCTCCCCACGCATAATGGATAATGATTTTCCCGCCGTCTGGGATGCGGAACTTCTCATTATAATGAGGGTCGATAAAGCGGATGCCCTGCTCGGCTTTCTGGATATGCCCGTCAAGCCAGTCTTTCACATAACAGTAGCAGTAAAAGTTATAGTCGCCCTTTGTGGGGTTGCAGCGGAGCAGAAAAGCGTGTTTTTCCGTATCCACACGGAAACCGTACTCGGTGCAGTAGTTCCCCGTAAAGGCGGCATCGGGATTTGCCCTCGCAAACGCCGCCATGTCACGGCGATTATGCAGAAGCCCCTTGCACTCACGGAGCGTATTGATAACCTCGTCAAGCTCCGCCTTGAACTCGTCCGTTTTCCACTTGTCCCAATGGTCGTCCCATGTGGTATAAAAGCCGTTCCCAGAGCTGTCAAAATCGCCACGCAGATGCCCGATGCAGCCCGTCTGTCCCGCAATCTGCGTACTCTGGGAATAGGTGTATTTCTGTTCGGGCTGTGATAAAGCTCGTACCTCCATCAGCGTTCCTCCCTGTCCTTTGCTTTTTTCTCTTTCTCCTGTGCCTTGATTTTGGCAAGAGCTTCCTTTGCCCATTCGGGCGTACATTCGGGCTTGATTTCCCCAAGGACATCGTACCTTTCCCACCTGCGATGCTCGCCCGTGGCAAGGCAGGTGCCAAACACCGCCTGACCTCTGCCGCCAGTCGCACCGTTTCCGCCGTCCGCCAGTACAAGCTGATAGGCGGGATGCTGATATTCATAGCGTTTCGGCTCGGCATTGATAACCACAACTTTGCCGACAATGCTTTTCCCCTTATCATCGGGGATACAGTCTTTCACGGTGAAAACAGTCTTGTCAAAGGGATATTTTGCAAGCTCGGCTCTGGAAAGCTCCACCTGTGCCTGTACTCGGTCAAGGAATACCTGCATGGCTTCCAGATAATCGTCTGAGCCAACAGCTTCCGTTGCCCACGGAACGCCCAGAGGGTTATCGTAGGTGCAGTAGCACACCATAAAGGGGTACTGTTCCTTTTTGTCCACGCCCAAGATGACCTCTTTATCCCCAAGGTGGATGCTGTGTTCCACCTCATAAGAGCCAATCATTCTTTTTTCCTCACTCATTCGGATGCTCCTTTCTCTGCTTTTTTTTCTCTCTGCTCGTCTAAAATCTTACGGATACAGACATCGCAGAAAATAATGTGCCTGTCCTTATATCGGGGATAAGGGCAGGTCGTACAGTCATATTTTTTGGGGCTGCTTTCCGCAGCCTTTTTATCGCTCACGGTCATCGCCGTTTCTCTGCTTCGGGGCAGGGGGATTGTTGTAGGGCATACGGCACTCCCTTTGGTATCTCTCGCTGAGATTTTCCCTTGCCGCTTCGATGGTATTGCAGTAAGTCCCCCAGAAATAGTTGTCGCCGCCCTTGCAGTACCAACACACATAGGGGTTGGGGGCTTTGGGGTTATGCCCGATGACAAGCTCCGTACTCCCGATAGTACAGCCCTCTATGATTTCATAGCCGCCATTGGAGCGTTTTTCTTCCTCCATAATCAGACCTCCGTTCAATCGCTTTTTGCATACTTACGGTATGCCTTTTCCCCTCTGGCTCGGAGCTTCTGCACGGGGCGGCTTCCCGCAAGTTCGGGGTGCTTCTCCTGCAATCTGCGCCGTGTCCTGCTGACGCTCTCGAAGCTCGGCAGACCGAGGGATTTGTGCTGCGTCATTATCTCGGCAAGCGGCATCGCCCCTGCGTCATTCAGACAGAGGTTACAGAGAACAAGGTACAGCACCATGTCATCGTTTCGGGCATCCGCATTCTTTTTCAGAATGGTTTTCACCTTGCTTTCGATGGTCTTGAGATTCTTCATTGCGTACCTCCATAAAGGGGTGGGGGCGGCTGTTGGAAGCCGCCCCCCTGCAAACTTGGGTTACTTATTCTTTCTGTGGCGGATGTTGAGCCACAAGGCTCCGCCGCCGATAAATGCCACAAGCACGATGGCGATAATGGTCTTTGCGTCCATTCTCATAAAACCTCCTTTCCGATTTCTGACCGCAGGGGATTACTTGTCCCGTGGTTCGGTCATCAGTCCTCTTTTTTCTTCTTTCCCTTAATCCCAAGAAATCCCAGAACGCCTGCGCCGATAGTAAATGCTGCCGCAAGGCTCACCCAGAGGGCAGGGTTGAAGTCATCGCCCGTTTTCGGGGTGTCCCTCAGCTCGTTGTGCATCTGGACGATGGTGGTCGCCCCCGTCTGCACGGTAGCCTGCTTGTCGGCGGGCAGGATATAGCCTGCGGAAGCCTTGTCGTTCACCTCGGAAACGGTGTATTCGCCAATCCTCAGATTTTCAATGAGGATTTCACCGTTCCTGTCGGTGGTAAAGGTCTGGTCGTAGTTCACGCCCGTGATGCGGAAAGAGAATCCATCCACCTTGCCGTCCGAGGATGTCTTGACGATTTTGAGGTTCCCTTTCTGGGCTTCATTCAAGAATCCCTTGCCCGCCTCGTTCTCCACGGTGTAGGTCTTGCCGTTTTCCTCGATGGATACGGGGTAGACATTTTCATCAAGGATATATCCAGTCGGGGCGGTTTTTTCACGGACAAGGTACTTGCCGTAGCGGAGTTCTTTCATCTGGTAGATGCCGCCCTCCATCTCGGTCATCGTGCCGAGCAGCACATCGTCCTTATCCAGTTTGCCGTCACCGTTGGTATCGGAGTAGACCTCGAATACCGCCCCCGTGAGCTTGTTGTCGGGGTAGTCCTTATCCACTTTTGTGAGGGAGATGCTGCCACGGATGAAGTAGTTCACAAGCTCCACCTCAACAGCTTCGTCCACCTCACCGATTGTCACGGCGATTTCTTCCTCGGACAGTACATATCCTTTCGGGCTTTCAATTTCACGGATTACCCATGTGCCGTAAGGCACTTTTGCAAAAGAAAAACTACCGTCCTCTGCGGATACGGTAGTCGCAATCGCTGATTCCTTGGTAAATTCAGTCGTGCCAGTCTTGAAGATGCCGATTGTCGCACCGCCCAGAGCCTTGCCGTCCTCGTCTGATTTCTTTCCGCTGACAGAGCCGTAAATCAATTTATTTTCAATGGCGTTGCCGTCATTGGCAGAGATGTGGACGGCTGCGGTGTCCTGCCCTGCATACGCAAAGACAACAGGGTACTTTGTGTCGCTTGTGAGATAGGCGGCGTTGGTGCTGATTTCCTGCACATAGTAGCTGCCAAGGGGCAGGTCGATGACTGACTTCCCGTGACCGTTCTCGTCAAGGGAAAGTACCTCAAGCAGGCTGTCGGCAGGGATTTCCGTACCGTCTGCGGCGGTCAGCCCCTCTGCCGTGTAGAGACCGAAGCTCACATCTCGGATTTCGCCGTTCCTCCCCACGCCATAGGATTCATCTGTCTCAAGGCTCTTTACAAGGTCAATCTCCACACGCTGACGCTCGTTATAGAAGTCTGTGGCGGTTTCGGTGACGGCGATTTCCTGTCCTGCATAGACAAGCTCAACGGCGTGTACTTCGCTATTCAATACCATGCCATAAGGTGCAGTGACTTCCTTTACTTCGTATTTCCCAAGGTAAAGCTCCCTGGACTTCGCCGTACCGTCCACACCTGTGGTAACGGTATCAACCACTTCGCCCTTGGACGCTCGGAGAGTGCCGTCCAGAGTGATGATGTCCTCGGCGGCGGTAATCTCATAGACCGCACCCTCAAGAGCTGCCACGGAGAAAATCGGCTGATACAGCCCTTTTGTGCCAGATACGGTGCTGAATACCTCGCCAGACTTCCCTACGGTGATTGTGCCTTTCTGTGCAGTGTTGGAGCGCACCACCTCGATGACGGTGATGCCGCTTTCTTCCTCGGAGTTCTCCTGCACCACGTCAAAATAGACTGGCTCGGAGTTTAAGACATAGCCGTAAGGAGCCTGCACTTCCACAAGAGAATAGCCCGTGCCGTATTCGAGGGTCTGG
>OHWG01001042.1_pt1 | contig 15049 bp, 10 predicted proteins | sample 1579621 | NCBI WGS metagenome assembly OHWG01 (sample SAMEA3882544, study PRJEB24775) | human gut metagenome | biome: human-associated habitat; feature: intestine environment; material: feces | place: Netherlands | collected 2009/2010
AGAAGCGGGATTATATAGATTCAACCCGGGAGGAAAGTCCTTTGAGACAAGCTGATGATGCCTTGGTATTGGATAATTCCCATATGACCTTGGAAGAGCAAAAGGCTTGGTTGCTGGAACAATATCATAAAGCGATCGGTTCATAAACGAGTGCTTGGAGTTTCCTATAAAGAAAACTTTTGTCTCTTCGAATGAAAACTATAGTTTCGTTACTAGGAAACAAAAGTTTCTCTTAGGGAAAACTCTAGTTTTGTTATGAAGAAACTATAGTTTCTTGTGATTGAAAATTAAGAAAACTGTAAGTGCTTGTTTGTTAATGATATTATAGATATGATAGAAGTCGAGATAGATAAAGATTCCGGATTCTGTTTTGGGGTTGTCACCGCCATAGAGAGCGCTGAGCGGGAGCTGGGAAATACGGATACGCTGTATTGCCTAGGCGATATCGTTCATAACAGTTTGGAGGTGGAGCGGTTGGAGCATATGGGGCTGCATACGATCGACCATGAGGGACTTTCAAGGTTGAGAGACCGGAAGGTGTTGCTCCGGGCGCATGGCGAGCCACCTTCTACCTATGCTTTAGCGAAGCGAAACAATATCACGATTATAGACGCTACTTGCCCGGTTGTCTTGCGTTTGCAGCGCAAGATCCATAAATGTTATCAAGAGACCCGGGCGAATAACACCCAGTTGGTTATCTATGGGAAGAAAGGCCATGCGGAGGTGAATGGCTTGGTGGGGCAGACGGAGGGCACGGCGATTGTCATCGAGAAAATAGAAGACCTCGATCGTCTGGACTTTACCCGTGCGATCAGTCTGTTTTCCCAAACCACGAAGTCCTTGGATGGATTCAAGGCGGTAGTGGCGGAGATCAAGCAGCGGATGGCGGAAGGGGTGGAGTTTAATTATTACGATACGATTTGTCGTCAGGTGGCGAATCGTCTTCCGAATATAAAAGCGTTCGCCTCCAGCCACGATTGGGTCTATTTTGTGGCCGGTCGTAAGAGTTCCAACGGAAAGATGCTGTTCGAGGAGTGCCGGAAAGCGAACCCGAATACGCTCTTTATTTCCGAGGTATCAGAGATTACCGAGCCTTTGCCCGAGGGCGTGCGCCGGGTCGGGGTTTGCGGTGCTACATCCACTCCCAAGTGGTTGATGGAGGAAGTAGCGGTCCGGATCAAGGAATTGAACGCTTCGGAATGATATTTTGATTAAGATTACGTGAACTTTCCGGGAGAAAGACAGAAGGATAACTAAATATTTACTACTTTTGCCGGAGAACATTAAAATCAATGACGCTATGTCTACAGTAAAGTGTGTTGGTATTTTAACGTCCGGAGGTGATGCCCCGGGAATGAATGCCGCTATTCGTGCGGTAACACGTTCCGCTATTTATAACGGAATGAGAGTGAAAGGTATTTACCGTGGTTACAAAGGGTTGATCTTAGATGAGATTGAAGAGTTTAAGACACAAAATGTCAGTAATATAATTCAACGTGGTGGAACAATCCTTAAGACCGCCCGTTGCGTGGAGTTCAAGACTCCCGAGGGACGAAAACAGGCTTATGATAAGTTGCAAGAGCATGGGATCGATGCCTTGATCGCTATCGGTGGTGACGGAACGTTGACGGGAGCGCGTATTTTCGCTCAGGAGTTTAATTTCCCGATCGTAGGATTGCCGGGTACGATTGATAATGACTTGTATGGCACGGATACGACGATCGGTTATGATACAGCCTTGAACACGATCATGGAATGCGTGGATAAGATCCGTGATACGGCTACTTCGCATGATCGTCTATTTTTTGTGGAGGTTATGGGACGCGACGCCGGTTTCTTGGCGTTGAACGGAGCGATCGCTTCTGGCGCCGAAGCCGCTATTATCCCGGAAATCTCCTTGGAGAAAGACCAATTGGCCGAGATGATCGAGAATGGATTCCGTAAGTCCAAGAACAGTAGTATCGTATTGGTTGCCGAAAGTGAGGTAACCGGTGGCGCTATGGGTGTCGCTGAGCGTGTGAAGAAGGAATATCCGCAGTTCGACGTGCGTGTCTCTATTTTAGGTCACTTGCAGCGTGGTGGTTCTCCTACGGCACAAGACCGGATATTGGCGACTCGTATGGGTGTGGCCGCGATCGATGCCTTGTTGGATGACCAGCGTAACGTGATGATGGGTATCCAGAACGACCAGATCGTCTATGTACCGTTCTCTAAAGCGATCAAGAATGATAAGCCTATTAACCGGGATTTGTTGAACACGCTCCGTGTTTCTTCAATCTAAATAAGGCATATGTTTATACGAATAGGAACCCGGATGTAGCGATTGCGTACATCCGGGTTTTTATTTGAAGAACCTGATATCATGAAGAAGTATAGCGGCGTGGCCTTGCATGTAATCGTATTTGTCTTTCTGTTTATCTTCTTGAGGATATTCAGTGAGTACCATTTTTACTGTGTCGAGCAGAACCAGTTATTCCAGTTGACTCCCATTTTTATTATCGATAAGTTAATGCAACCGGGAGGTTTAGCGATGGTTCTCTCCGGTTGTTTGGTGCAGTTCTTCATTCTCCCGAATGTGGGAGCTATGATAACGGCGGCCCTGCTGACAAGCCTAGGGGCCTTGTTCTGGGCGATCTTGAAGCGGATCGATCCGCGAAGCCATGGTATTTTATGGGCTTGGCTTCCCGTCCTATCTTTGTTGTTTGTGCAATGGGATTTTAATTACAGGTTTCAAGGAACGGTCGCCTTCGGTATGATGCTGCTTGCTTTATATCTCGTTTTAGGGATAAGGAATTTCATACCTCGTTTGATAGCAAGTCTGTTTGCCTCCCTGTTACTCTTTGGGTTGGCCGGGCCGGTCTCTTTGTTGTTTGCCTTATCCATGGTCGGATATGAGGCCATGAGCCGGACGCCCCGTTGGTATTATTCTGCGATTTTACCGATGATCGTGTTGATCTTGGGTGGATTATGTGTGCGTTACTCGGTGATCGGAGAATACCGCTTTGTCTTTTTACCGGATAGTTATTATTATTTCCGTTTGGTGCCGGATAAGGTAATTTATTTCTCATGGATCGCTTTCTATGCGGCGTTGGTTGTAACCTGCCTCTGTAAAAACAAGGAATCATGGGCTGGTAAAAAGCGTCTAGCGCTGGGAATCTCCCAATTCATTATCTTAGGGCTTATCTTCTGGAAAGGCTTCGATCTATATGGCGAACAGAAATCATACCGTTTGAAGATGATGGACTATTTTACTCGGACAGAGCAATGGGACCGGATCTTGGTATCATGCAAGGAGCCGACCACTAATCAACTCTATTTATGTTACCAAAATATGGCTTTGGCCCGGAAAGGTATTCTGGCGGATGAGGCGTTTAAGTACACGCAGCACGGGCCTCGTGGATTAATGGTGGCATGGAATAAATCGACCACCATATCCGCCTTGTTGAGTGATGTTTATTTTACGATGGGAAATGTCGCCGCGGCTCAAGAGATGGCATTCGAGAGTAATATCGGCGCTTTATGTGATGGAAATCCCCGCATGACGCAACGTTTGGTGCAAACGAACTTGATTTATGGAGCCTATCCGGTCGCGGAGAAATATATCGCTGTCTTAGAGAATACTTTCTATTATAAGGATTGGGCCAAAGCGCAGCGGAAATTCCTGTATAATGATGAGGCGGTCGAGACAGATCCTCTATTGGGGAATATGCGCAGGAACCTGCTAGCTGAGAATCATCTGATCCAGATGGATGGATTCGACACGGACTTGATTCGCTTGGCGGAGCAGAATCCTTCCAATAAAGCCGCTTTCCACTATGCCGGCGTGTTCTATCTTTTAGCAAAAGATGTGATGCGCTTTAAGACGTTGGTGGAAACCTATTACGGAACGGATTTACTCCCTTCTTTACCGGTCTCTTTTCAAGAGGCGGTCATCATCCTATCGGAGAAAGATCCGGATTACTGGAAACGTTTCGGTGTCTCGGAATCTATCGTAGGGCGATTCACCGATTATAAGAGGCAAGTGCTCGCTGGGCGGAATAATAGTAATGCGCTGCCCGGTTTGATGTATCGCTCTTATGGCGATACCTATTGGTATTATTATATGTTTAAATAGGAGATGAGAAAAATGTATATAATAAGATGTATATGTCTGTGGATGATTCTGGGCTTGATGGCTTGTTCCGGTCCGGTACGTATACAGAAGAATCTGGAAGTCAAGCCGGAGATCTTTCCGGATTATGTGGATGTGACAATCCCGCCGAATATAGCTCCCTTGAATTTTAAGCTGAAAGATGCTTGCGTTGAGGCCCGTGCCATTCTCGAATGTGGCCCGGAGAAATTAGAGATCAAGACCGGGAAAGACGCTTGTTTCGTGATCCCGGCCTCCGGTTGGAAAAGGCTGTTGCGTGCCGCTTCCGGGAATCATCTGAATGTAACCGTACAAGCCTTCGTGAATGATGAATGGATCGCGTATGCCCCCTTCATCATCAAGGTGGCGAAGGAGCCGGTCGATGGTTGGTTGGCTTATCGTTTAATCGAACCGGGCTATGAGTTGTGGAACCGTATGGGTATCTATCAACGTAACTTGGAAAATTATACGGAGAACGCGATCATCGAAAATAAGATGAGCGGCAATAACTGTATGAACTGCCATTCTTTCTGTATGCAGAATCCGGAGAAAATGCTTTTCCATATGCGTGAGACCTATTCTTGTACCTTATTGATCGATGGAGATAAAGTGGAGAAGCTGAATACGAAGACCGATCAGACCCTTTCTCCACTGGTCTATCCTTCTTGGCATCCTTCCGGAAAATATGTCGCTTTCTCTGTGAATAAAACCAAGCAAGCGTTTCATATGAACGATAGGAATCGGGTGGAGGTATTCGACTCGGCCTCGGATGTGGTCGTCTATGATACGCAAAAGCATGAGATCGTGACTTCTCCGCTGCTGTCTTCAGAGGGAGCGTTCGAGACTTTCCCTACATTTTCCCCGGATGGAAATACGCTCTATTTCTGTTCGGCTAAAGCCCGTACGATGCCCAAGGAATACGATCAAGTGAGATACGATCTATGCTCAGTCTCGTTCGATCCCGCTACACGCCGTTTCGGGACGGTAGTCGATACTTTATATAAGGCATCGGAGATCGATAAAAGCGTTTCTTTTCCCCGGGTTTCCCCGGATGGAAAGTATTTGCTCTATACCTTGTCCGGTTATGGGAATTTCTCTATTTGGCATAAGGATGCCGATTTGTACATGATTGATTTATCGACTCTGCGAAGTTATCCATTGGAGGCGGCGAATAGCGACGATGTGGAAAGCTATCATTCATGGAGTAGCGATAGTCGTTGGATCGTGTTTAGCAGCCGTCGGATGGATGGTTTGTATACAAGGCTGTTCATCGCTTATATCGATGAGAAAGGACAGGCTTGCAAACCTTTCCTGTTACCCCAGAAGGATACGGATTTTTATTTTCGCTTTATGAAATCCTACAATATACCTGAATTCATCACAGGAGAGGTAAAGAGACAAGGGCGTGCGTTGGCCGTGAAAGCGAAAGAAGACAAAGGAGTCGATGTAAGGTTCAAGTAAAAAAGAGTGTAGCATGATCAGATCGTGCGACACTCTTATGCTTTTATACCTATTTCGTAGCGATATTATCCAAGAACAGATCGATCATCCGTTTGGCTGCCACGAAAGAGCTGATCTCGTTGTTCAAGACTTGCTTCTCCGTTTGTTCCAGCATGCCTTCTACCGCCGGGTTATGATAGAACTTATCCCGCAACGTGTCGTTGATGCTTTCGTACATCCAGTATTTAGCTTGCTCGTTACGTTTGTAATCGAAGTAGCCGTTCTTTTTGGTGAACTCCATGTACTCTCCGATCATATCCCATATTTCTTTGATACCTAGGTTGTAATAGCCGGAATAAGTCAATACTTTCGGGAACCAGCCCGATTCCGAAGGTGGGAAAAGATGTAAGGCGTTCCGGAATTGAGCGGCGGCGAGATTCGCCTTTTCGATATTGTCTCCATCCGCCTTATTGATAATAATACCGTCCGCCATTTCCATGATACCTCGTTTGATACCCTGCAACTCATCTCCGGTACCGGCCAATTGAATCAACAGGAAGAAGTCCACCATCGAATGTACGGCCGTCTCGCTTTGTCCGACACCCACGGTCTCTACGAATACGGTATCGAAACCGGCGGCCTCGCATAATACGATCGTCTCACGGGTCTTACGGGCGACCCCCCCTAAGGAGCCTGCGGATGGTGAAGGACGGATAAAGGCGTTTTTCTCTCTCGACAAGGCCTCCATACGAGTCTTATCTCCTAGGATACTACCTTTCGAGCGTTCGCTACTCGGGTCGATCGCTAGTACGGCAAGCTTACGCCCTTGGTTGATCAAGTGCATACCGAAAGAGTCGATAGAGGTACTCTTTCCCGCTCCGGGAACACCCGTAATACCGATACGAACCGATTTCCCGGCGAAAGGCAAACATTTCTCGATAATCTCCTGCGCCACCTGTTGGTGCTCATGCTTGGAGCTTTCCACCAAGGTAACTGCTTGACTGAGTATCGTGATATTCCCTTTTAAGATACCTTCCACGAATTCGGAAGGCGTATATACCTTGCGTTGGACACGCTTTTTTATATAAGGATTTACGGTAGGGACATCCGCAATGCCCTTATTCACTTTCAATCCCTTGTACTGATCATCGTTTTCTGGATGTTCCATATCAATCTATTATTTGTATGCCGTCACCTTGATCAAGCGGATAGGCCCGTTCGGGTCGTTGCATACGACATTAATAAGTGCTTCAAGTTTTGTCTTTATCTCTTTCGGTCGCAAGGTTACTTTGAAAGTAGCGGTCGCTCCCGGTTTAAGTTCTTTCTTGCCGCCGGACAAATCGACACGCTCATCATCACAAGTGACGCTGTAGATCGTGAGCGGAGTCTTTCCGGCATTCGTAATCTCAAACGTACCCGATACCTTACCACCGATCAACGGAACGATACTTTTCTTGTTCGGTAGCTTGCCGAATTCCAGTAAAGTGCCGGATAATTCCGCTATCGGGGCTTGGGCTTTATCCGCAGCGGATAGTTTGCTGAAATTATCGGTCACGTTGGCGGAGATCTGGATCTCTCCGGATACTTCCTTCTTTCCGGCGCTCTGTATCATGATCGGCAAAAGCGTAGAGACTCGTCCTTTCCGCTTCAGGACCTTGGCATCCATAAGGATCGTAATGGCACCGACCTCGTCCGGTTGAAGGGTAGCCGGGTTCACCTGTACGTTAAGGTAGTGAGGTACTTTACCCAGATGAATCGTAGCCGAGGTCTTTCCCTCGTTCTTAATGTTGATCTTCTCGCCCAACGTTTCCTCCGGACGGATACTGCTGAATAGAACAGTCTTCGTATGCAGCTTCAGATCACCGATAGAATAAGGATACGTAAAGACCGGCTGCGAAGGTTTCGGGGACATTTCCCTTAATGGCTAGGCTGTAACTCCCTTTCTTCCCATTGCTGAATATCGATACGGTTTTATAAAACGGGCCGGGGCGTCCTTTCGGATTATACGTTATCTTAACTTCACCGGTCTTACCGGGAGCGATCGGCGACTTAGTCCATTCCGGCCGTGTACAACCGCATGACGCGGTAACACGGGTGATGACCAAAGGGGCGTCTCCCGTATTCTTTATCGTGAAAGTATGACTGGCGAATCCATCGGCCTCGGCTATTGTCCCGAAATTATAAGTCAACTCGTCCGACAAGATTTGGGCGCCTTGTTGTGCCCAAGCTGTCGTTATAGATATAATTGCTGTAAGAGCAAGGATCAACCTTTTTATATTCAGCATTCCAATTGGGGGTTTTTTACGTATTTCTTATTCAACCTCTCCCCGGATGTTCATGATGAAGCTTCCGGTTTTTCCGTTACTGTATACGGAAATGGTCTTCGTGAAAGGACCCGGACGTCCTGCCGGATCGAAAGTAACCTTGATCTGGGCTTTCTTACCCGGAGCTACCGGTTCTTTCGGCCATTCCGGGGTCGTACATCCGCAAGACGCGATTACACGTGTAATGACCAGAGGCATATCGCCCGTATTGGATACTTCAAACGTATGGGATACTTTTCCGTCTGCTTCCTTGATGGTACCGAAGTCGAAACTGGTTGTTTCCGCGGAAATAACTGCTTTCTTCTGAGCCGAAGCCATTCCTGTCGCTAACAGGATCGCCATGAAAATAAAAACTATTTGTTTCATCTTATCGTTTAGTTTTAATTCGAATTACAAAGATAGTCATTTCAATTGAAAGTTGAGAATTGAAAACTGAAAATTAGAGGAAGATAACGCTTCTTGCGATGCCTATTCTTACCTTCTTACGGTGCCCATTCTAACCTCCTTATACTGGGCATTGTAAGGAGGTTAGAACGGGCATTGTAAGAAAAGGCTTGTTTAGGGCATGATCCGCAAGCTTTCTCCGGCGGTGTGCGACACGAATTCCGGGGCGTACATACATTGAATCGTACTGATACCTCCGGCGTATTCGCCGCTACGGGATACGTAGACCGGATATTCCAAGACGAACGTACCTTCCGGCAGACGATTGATGAAGAAATTCTCGGATACGTCTTTCGGGGATCTGTAATACCAGATACCGTCTCTTGATTCCGGGCCGGAAAGTTGATCGGCCGGTTCGAAGCAGCCCGCACGTAGATCTTTCAAGAATACGTAATTCATTTCACGGTCTGTCCGGATCGTTAGCCGAACGATTACCTTGTCTCCGATGCGGAGCGGTTGCTCCGGTGTTACGGGACGGATTTGGCGGTTGGTACCGTTATTGGTCTCGACGAATAATTTCTTCTCGACACTCAACACCCCTTTTTGTCCTTTTACCTTGTCGATCTCTTGGAAGTATTGCTCGAAAACAGCTCCCCATGCCGGCGTGTTTCCTTCCTTGCGGATCGAGAGCACGGGGTTGGCGGAATTATTTGCCGGCTCGTTCGGAAGTATCGTTTTGAGGTAACCGGTGGCGATTTCCCCTTCTGCGGTACTATAGATCTTGCCGTCCCATGTCGCTACACAAGTGTTTTGCGTGTTCAGCCAATCGCTACCCGTGAGTAGCAAGGCGTAAATGGCGTTTACCGTGGCGGGTACGGATTCCCAGTTTTGTGTACGTTTCTGGTTTAGCAACCATTGTTTCATCCGGTTTGTATTCTGGGTATCCGGCGCGATCTCGTTAAAGACGGACATTAATAAGCAATGCGTGTCGATCGGTGAGGTGAAATAATCACTCCCCCTGCGGTTGTTTGCCCAATACATACCTTTCTCCTCGGAGATCGTAGCGGTCTTCTTTAGTCCTGTCAGGATCGCTGTCGCCACCTCCTTTTTACCGTTTCGATGCATTAACAAGGCGATTTCGCCCTTACTGATTAAGGAATATTGATTCCAGTGCTTCTCCGCTTGGTTCGTATAGAAACGGATCGCTTCCCGGGCGTCTCCCAGTTCCGGGATATCCCGGTAGGAACTGCGGACGAATAAGAACTCTACCTGCTCCGGCGAGGGCCATGCGTTTTGCCATTTCTTATCGTATTTCAGCAAGTTCTCATAATCCGTTTGCATACTTTTGTCCAAGAACTTGAGGGCCTTCATTTGCATCTCTTTCTCCGCTTGCCCATATTGGATCGCGTTTAGCTGTACAAGCTGTGACATACCTTTCAGGATAGAAAGAGTGATCGCACGGCTTGCGGGGAAACCTTTGAACCAGCTCCATCCACCCTCTTCGTTCTGTTGTTGGATCAGTTGTTGCAAGGCCGCTTCCCGTAATCCGTCCGCACGGTTTAGGTCGAACAATAAAGACAAGCGTTGTTTTTGCTCTGTCTCGTTATCGGCGGCTAGTACCCAGGGCGTCTCCTCCAAGAGTATGTTCTTCAGCTCTTGGTTCTTTTCCAAGTTTGAATAGAGAGTAGAGGCATTCCCTCCTTGAGCGGTCCATTGGTTGATCACTTTCTGGATGCGGGGATGGGCTTGGGCGATATAGGAAGCCAACGTATTGCTGTAATAAGCGGCAAACCAAGATAAGATATTATCATTGTTCGGCTGTGTGATCGTCGGTAATGCCTGTACCGCGTACCAAATCGGATTCCCGGTCATCTCCAGCGTGAGACGGAATGGTGTCGCTCCCTCCGAGTTCCCGGAGATACGGATTTGTTTCTCTCCTTCCTTGAGCAAATAGAACGGGGTACTTTCCGTGATGAGCAATTGATTGGAAAGAACAGGTACGATCTGCTGCTCCCCGTCGCTTCCCTTTTCAGAGTCGGCTAGGATACGTACGCCCAGTAGGTTGATCTGTTTGGGGACCGGGATCATCCAGCTTACAGTAGCGATGCTATCCGGTTGCAACTCAAACGGACGTTGTGACTTGCTCAAGCAGATAATCGGTTGGTCTGTAGCGGGATCGAATAGTTCGATGCGTACACGGCCGGATACCGCTTCCTCGGAATTGTTGATGACTTGCGTGCTGATGCTGACCTCATCCCCTTGGCGGACGAAACGAGGCAGATTCGGTAGAACCATCAAGGGTTTGCTGCTAATGACCTCTTTCGTAAGCAGACCGTATTTTAGGTCTTGGGTGTTGGCCAATAGCTGTAGTTTCCAAGTCGTATTACTTTCCGGCAGGGTGAAATTTACGAATACGTCTCCTTCCTCGTTCGTTTGTAAGGTCGGGTAGAAGAAGGCGGTTTCCGCGAAGTTCTGCCGGATTTGCTCCGGACTTACCGGCTGGCTGCTCTCTTTGGCGAAAGGATCGGATAGGTTGAACACGGGTTCCCCTTCCGTAGATTCCACGCTAGACTCTTCTAACACGGCGCTGTCTTCCATGATGTTCATGGATTCCGTCACTACTGGGGCTGCCGCGGATTTCAGCATGATACCACCCGTGGCGAAAGCCCGGTTGCTGGAGCCGTATCCTCGTATGACAATCTCATTGAATAGACCGAACCAATTTAAACGGTCATACTGATATTGAGGTACTTTTATATACTTGGCCTCTGTCTGGTCATATTGATAACTACGCTGGAATCCGGCTCCGGTTGAGAAACGGGGAGCTTGTAGCAGGATCGTTCGCTGCGGGGAGAAATACCAATTGAATGGTATGATTTTATCTAGCGAGGCATCATACATGCTGGTCAGTACCTCGGCGGATACGATCGTGGAGTCCGCGTCGGTGATACGGAATTTCCAGCTCTCTTTACTTCCCGGAAGTAAACGATCCCGGAAGGTTATCGGCTTGATGGTCAACTGCCGGTTGGGTAGCTGAAGCTCTACGGGTACTTGGGTAATATATAGTTCACCTTCTTTTACGAACGTAAAGGATACGATGATTCCCTCTCCATATTCCGGCTTGAACGGGATCTTAAACCGATGGTTCGCGTCACTTAGCTTAATCAACTCATGATGGATGCGGTTATTTCCGGCAAACCATTCATAGAGTACGTAGGCGTCCTTGTCGGAGGTGCCGAATACGATTTCCGCTTCCTCCCCGGGTAAACAAGTTGTCTTCTCTTTCAGCAGCCAAGTATGGGTAAATACGGGAGGACGCTTGTCGTTCTTTCCGTATAGGATGAAATCGGACTGGTTCTTACTCTGCCGTCCTTGGCTATCTTTGGCTTCTACTAAAATACGGTAACGCCCGGAGGGCAATGGGTTGAAAATAGCCGGACTGATTTCTTTGCCACTGGTAAAGCTACCGGAAGCTACTTGCTTGCCTTCTTGATAGCTCTCTCCGCTATTCTTATCGGATCGGTTTGCGATCAGTTCTACGATCTTGAAAGTACCGGAGGTGGAAACCATCTCCCCATTGATTGTCCGGGCTTCGACTACGGCTTTTACCGAGTCTTTCTCGATTTGTGGCGGTAGGTTGGTGAATAAGACGATACTGGATTCTCCTACCGAGAAGGTGTAATTCGCCTCTTGGGTCTCTCCCTTGCTATCGGTTACGGTAGCCGATACCTCGTAGGTCTGGTATGCGGAAGCGTATGGATTCGGATCTTCCTCTTTTTGGGGACGGAAAGATACGTGGAATGTCCCATCGCCGGAAAGAGTGGCGCTACCTTCCGCTACCTGTGTCGGAGCGCTCGGACGGAAATACTTCCACAACAGGAAGGGCCTGCGTGTAATACGCCAAGTGACATCGCCGCTGGGCAGTGACACGCCGGAAAATGTAGCCGCCTTGCCTTGTATGGTAACGGAATCGCCGAAAGCGATATCGCCCTTGATCGGGAGGAAGTACGCTTGGAAAGTCGGGCGTTTGTATTCCTCTACATGAATATATACGCTCATCTGTCCGGTACTTAACCGGAAGACGCCGCTTAGGGTCTGTTTGGGGATGGAGAACTCGCCGTTAAAAGAACCGAAGTCATTAGTCGTGAATTTCTTCTGGGCTAGCTCTTTCCCGTTAGCGTCATACAAAGTCACCGTAAAAGTCTGTCCGGCCACGGCATGCGGGTCGTTCGAGTCTTTTACGTAGGCGAGACCTTTGAAGAAAATGGTTTGTCCCGGACGGTAAAGTCCACGGTCCGTAAAGATCGAGACTTCTACCGGGTTCTTTTCCGGTCTGCGGCCGGAACCCATCGGGTAGATATTTGTCAGCATAGCGTTGGTATCTCCCGGTCTGCTGGCTTGGAACGCCAATACTTGACTGTTCGCCGGAAGCGTGGCCAAGCCTTCCCGGTCTGTCTTGACGGTACCCAGTTCTTGCAAGCTACGACGCTGACCTCCGTAATAGGTAACGATAGCCCCATCAACAGGCTTCCCGCTAAGATAGTCGGTAACCATGACCTCTTGTTTATTACCGGAAAGATTACGATAGATCGCGGCCAATCGGGTTACGCTAACCGTATTGATCGTCTTTAGCTGTTGTCCGGGTACGACACATTCATACAATCCCGGTTGATCCATAGATATATGTAAGGTCGTATCTTGCTGCGAATAGGTGTCGGGCAGCCGCAAGGAGAATGTCTTCTCATTTACGAGTTGTCCCAAGGTGCTGCTACTTGATTTTTTTGCGGATGTATGGGCTGCCGCTTGTAAAGGTGTTTTCGAGCTTCGATAGATTTGTACGATGACTTTCTGTACATTCTTATATTCCAGCTTGATCCCCAGTTGCTGTCCCGGATAAACCGTATTGTTTGTAGATACGGATAAAGTAGGTTGTTCCAATTGTGCCAAGCGATTCTTTAAGATAGCCGTGCGAGGGTAACCGGAATACCGCTTGATACCCTCCTCGCATAGTTTCACCTCTTCCGCTTTGATAGAATCCCATTGGGTAGAGACGTAACGAAACATACTGCCGCTAACCAAATCCAATTTGGCGATTAAGATCTCGGCTGCATAGTTTTGAGAAGCTAAGTTCCTGTAAAGCTCATCCAATGCGTTCATGTAAGCCACGAAAGACTCTTTATCCCTTTTATCCCCGTAAAGGAATCGTAGGTAATCCAATTCCGTAAGGAGGACCGATTTCATATTCGGCTCCTTATTTTGAAAGGCGATCAAGTCTTTATAGATCTGTACGGTCGGTTGGATGTCCAGTGCCCGGAAGGCAAGGAACTCATAGAGGGTCGGACGCAGGGTTTGCGAGTCCTTTCCGATCTCCAGAATATCCTTGAACTTGCTGACAGGCGTATTTTGCAATAAAGCCGTAGGTCGCAATGATAAATCGATCTCTTCCTTGATCTTATCCGTGAATAAGTTGGAAGTCCATACCCGGATATCCTCCGGGATATAACCGCTTAATTGGGTTCTTTGGTTGATGGTCCACTGGTTCCGTTGGAAGTAGTTCTGATACATCTCCGCCAGCATGGAATGTAATACCGCCACGGAAGCCGAGTCGGCGCAACTGTTGGTGTAATTCTCCACCTCCTTGATCAGTTCCGGGAACTGATCATCGTTTACCTCCATCTGTTCTTTCATTTTAAGGATAAGATTCTTGATCACCATAGGGGTATTCTTATCGTTTATAGCTTGCGTGATAACAGAACTTTTTTGTTGAGGCTGGGCGGCCCGGCTATACATAATAACCGCCGAGATGCCGCAAAGTATCAGGGCAGATAAAATAATTGCTCTTATCTTCATATCTTTTGGGTTTTATAAGTTTAACAATAAACCTTTCCTATATAGATACAAAGAAAGAGCAAAAAGTTGTAAAACGTACGTTAATGTTTATTTTTTGCGCACGTAGGTGATGTAGGTGTAGGGGTAAGGGTTCTTCTCGTCTGCGGGATACTCCTCACGTTCAGTCTCTTCCCAAAGGTCCCAGTTTACGACGGGAAAGAACGAGGTAGCGTCGGGAAACTCATGATGGATGCGGGTAATATACATTTTGTCGGCTATTCTCAAGGCCTGTCTGTAGACCAACGCACCGCCAATGATGAATATCTCGTCCTCTTTCTCACATAAATCCAGAGCGGCCCCCATAGACTCGCAAGCGAAACAATTCACGAAACCAGCCTCGGGCATAGTCGTCAATACGACATTCTTCCGATTGGGCAGTGGCGCTACAGGGAGAGACTCGAATGTCTTACGTCCCATGATTACCGCATGTCCCGTGGTTAATTCCTTGAAACGCTTCATGTCTGAAGGCATGTGACATAATAATTGCTGATTCTTTCCGATCGCGCTTTTATCTGCGATTGCTGCGATGATAGAAATTGTACTCATAGACTTATTGATTTATGATTTGTAATTTATGATTTATGAATTAACTGTCAACCGTCCATCGTCAACTGCCAATTCTCAGACGGCCACTTCTCCCTTGATGTGGGGATGTGGGTCGTATCCGGTCAAATTGAAATCCTCGAACTTAAAATCGAAGATGCTCTTTACGTCCGGGTTGATCTCCATACGGGGCAACGCACGTGGCTCACGTGTCAATTGTAACTTAACTTGCTCCAAATGGTTGCTGTAGATATGGGCGTCTCCCAACGTATGAACAAAATCTCCCGCTTTAAGGCCGGTAGCTTGTGCCATCATTTGTAATAATAATGTCTATATTTTT
>OHWG01001047.1_pt1 | contig 15017 bp, 14 predicted proteins | sample 1579621 | NCBI WGS metagenome assembly OHWG01 (sample SAMEA3882544, study PRJEB24775) | human gut metagenome | biome: human-associated habitat; feature: intestine environment; material: feces | place: Netherlands | collected 2009/2010
TGATGAGGACCACGGCGTAGTCCACGCTCTCCAGACTGGAGGTGAAGACCTCCCGGGTGGCCGCCACCTGGGACAGGGTGGTGACGCCGTCCAGCCCCACCAGCTCCGCGTCCAGGGCCTGAGCGATCTCCGTCATGGCCTGGCGGGTGGCGCCGGTGCGGGAGTAGTACATACACAAAATATCACGCATAAAGGTCCTCCTGTTATTCCTCTGCCTGCTGGGAGAGCTCCTCCCAGCGGGCCATTTCCTGCTCCAGCCGGGCCTCTACCTCCTGCTTTTCCCGATACAGCTCCTGGAGCTTTTCCGCGTCGCAGGCGTTCTGTTCCATTTCGGCGTCCAGCTGGCGGCAGCGCTCCTCCAGCTTGGAGATGCCGGTTTCGCAGATGGTCAGCTGGCGGCGGGCGGCCTGCTTTTCCCGTCCGGCCCGAGGGGGCCGGGTGTCCTGCTTTTTCTTCTGGACCGGGGCGGGAGCGGGCTTCTTCTCCTCCGCCTTGGCGGCCCGGTACTGGGCAAAGCCCATGGGATAGTCGTTGATGGTACCCTCCGCCAGTTCCCAGACCCGTGTGGCGAAGCGGTTGATGAAATACCGGTCATGGGACACGAACAGCAGGGTGCCGTCGAAGGCCTCCACCGCCTCCTCGATCCACTCCCGGGAGGCGATGTCCAAATGGTTGGTGGGCTCGTCCAGGATCAGGAAGTTGATCTCCTCGTCCATGAGCATGCACAGCCGCAGGCGGCTGAGCTCGCCGCCGGAGAGGACCGACACGCTTTTGAACACGTCCTCCCCCTGGAACTGATAGGCCGCCAGGCGGTTGCGGGCGGTCTGGGGCGTCATGCCCTTCTTTTCATAGAGCATGGTGTCAAGCAAGGAGCGCTCCGGGTGCTCAAAGTGGATGATCTGAGGCAGATAGGCCGCCCGGATGGCGGGCCCCATGCGGATGATGCCGCTGTCCACGGGCTCGCCCCCGGTGATCATGTTCAGCAGGGTGGTTTTCCCTGCGCCGTTTTCTCCCAGAAAGGCAATGCGCTCGCCGCCCTCCACCCGCAGGTACACGTCGGAGAACAGGGTCCGGGAGCCGAAGACCTTGGATATGCCCTTCAATTGCAGTACCTCGTCGCCCCGGAACTCCCGGCTGGCGAAGCGGGCGTCCATCTTCTTGGCCCGGGTGGGCTTGGACACGGTGCGCATGCGCTCGATGCGCTTTTCCATGGAAAAGGCCCGCTTGTGCAGGGCGTCGTTGCCCATAAAGGCCCACAGGTGCATCTGCTCCGCCGCCTTCTCCAGCTGTTGGATCTTGGCCTGCTCCTTCAGATACTGCTTCATGCGCTCCTGATAGCGGCGCTCCTTTTCAATGGCATAAAAGCTGTAGTTCCCGCTGTAAAACTCCGCCTTGCCGTCCAGAATTTCAATGATGCGGGTGACGGTGCGGTCCAGGAAATAGCGGTCGTGGGAGATGGTGACCACGGTGCCCCGGAAGGAGCGGATATACTCCTCCAGCCACTCGGTGGCCTGCAGGTCCAGGTGGTTGGTGGGCTCGTCCAGCAGGAGAATGTCCGTGTCCTCCAGGATCAGGCGGCCCAGGTTCACCCGGGTTTTCTCCCCGCCGGACAGCTGGTCAAACAGCCGCTGCCGCATATCGCCGTCGATGGACAGGCCGTTGGAGACCTTGTTGACGGCGGTGTCGGTGTCATAGCCGCCCAGGCCCTCGAACCGGGCGGTAAGCTCGCCGTAGCGCCGCAGGGTCTGGGGATCGCTGTCCCCCTGCTCCATCTGCCGGGTCAAGCGGTCCATCTCCTCCTTCAGGGCGGTGGTGCGCTGAAAGGCGGAGCGCAGAACGTCTTCCACGGTGTAGCCCTCAGGATACACCGGGATCTGGGAGATCAGGCCCACCCGGCGGCCGGGGGCGATGAGCACCTGGCCGGAGTCATAGTCCAGCTCCCCGGTGAGGATGTTGAACAGCGTGGATTTCCCCGCGCCGTTTTTGCCCAGCAGGCCCACCCGCTCACCGGTGTCGATCTGGAAGGACAAACCGTCCAGTATTTTCTTTTCCAGGTCAAAGGACTTGACCAGGTCGGTTACGCTGATATCTATCATATGGTCGATTCGTTACATTTTTCCAATTCACTGACAATTTTGCCGAATTCCATGGCGTGGGACGCCTTCACCAGCACAGCGGTGCCGGGGGTGAATTCCCGGCGCAGGGCGGGGAGGGCCTCCTCAATGGCGGCGAAATGCTGCGCCCGGGGACCGGCGGTCTCGGCGATGGCGGCGGCCTTGGGGCCGATGGCGATCACCGCGTCCAGCCCCAGCCGGGCGGTGGTACGGCCCACCTGTAGGTGGGCGTCCCGGCTGATGGGGCCCAGCTCCCCCATGTCGCCCAGCACCGCCACCCGGCGGCGGCAGGCGGTGTCCGCCAGAATCTCCAGCGCCGCTTCCATGGCCTGGGGATTGGCGTTGTAGCAGTCGTCGATGATGAGCCGGTCCTCCGGCAGGCGGATGCGCCGCATACGGGAGCCGGTGGACACATACCCGGCCACGCCCTCGACGATCTCCTGCTCCGACAGGCCCAGATATTCGCCGATGGCCACGGCCATGGAGGCGGAGTAGATCATGTAGTCCCCGGGGGAGGGGATGGACAGCCGGTAGCTGCGGCGGGGAGTGGTGACGGTGCAGTCCAGGCCGTCGATGCCCCGGCGGACGATGTCCGTGACCCGGACATTGCAGTGCTCGCTCCTGCCGCAGCGGAGGGTCTCAAAGGGCAGGTCCAGGCCGTTGAGCAGTTCATCGTCGCCGCACAGCACTGCCAGGCCGCCGGGGCGCAGGTGGTCGAAAATCTCGCACTTGGCCCGCAGGGTCCCCTGACGGGTGCCGCCCAGGTTTTCAATGTGGGCGTCGCCGACGTTGGTGATCACGGCGATGGTGGGCTGCACTAAGCTGCCCATATAGCGGATCTGGCCGAAGTGGTCCATGCCCGTTTCGATCACCGCCGCCTGATGGCAGGGATCCAGCCGCAGCAGGGTCTGGGGCGTGCCGATGTGATTGTTGAGATTGGCCTGGGTTTTCAGGGTCCGGAAATGCCGGGACAGCACCGAGGCGATCATCTCCTTGGTGGTGGTCTTTCCGGCGGAGCCGGTGACCTGTACCACGGGGATGTCATACAGCCCCCGGTACCAGGCTGCCAGAGCGCCCAGAGCCAGCGTGGTATCCTGGACCTGAATATAAAACTTGCCGGGCAGCAGGGTCTCCGGCTGCCGGCTGCACAGGCAGCCGACCGCTCCGGAGGACAGGGCCGTGTCGATGTAGTCATGCCCGTCGAACCGCGCGCCCACCAGGGGAATGAATAGGTCTCCGGAGGCGATCTGGCGGCTGTCGCTGGTGACGCCGGTGACGGTGCCGTCTCCGCTCTGAAGAAAGGTCCCGTTTACGGCACGGCAGATGTCCGCCGCCGCCAGGGGCCTCATGCCCGGCCTCCCTTGCGCAGGGCCAGGGATTCGTCCACAATGCGCTGGCACAGGTCGCCGTAGCTCAGGCCCACCTGCGCCGCCTCCTGGGGCACCAGACTGGTGGGGGTCATGCCCGGGAGGGTGTTGATCTCCAGGCACCAGAAGTTCCCCTCCTCATCCAGAATGAAGTCCGCCCGGGAATAGACGCCCAGGTCCAGGGCCCGGTGCAGGCGCAGGGCCAGCTCGCCCACGGTGCGCCACTGCTCCTGGGTGATGGGGGCGGGGCAGATCTCCTGGGCACCGTCCTTCTGATACTTGCAGAAATAGTCGAAATAGGCCCCCCGGGGGATGATCTCCACGGCGGGGAGATAGGTGTCGCCCAGAACGGCCACCTGGATCTCCCGGCCCTTGATCTTCTTCTCCACGATGACGTGGTTTCCGTAGGCCAGCATCCGCTCCAGGGTCTGGGCCAGCTCCTCCCGGGTGTCCGGCAACTCCACGCCGATGGAGCTGCCGCCGTTGATGATCTTCACGGCGCAGGGCACCGGCAGCTCCCGGGCCAGACGGGGAATGTCCTCCCGGGTATAGCGCACGTCGTGCCAGGGGGCGGTGGGTACACCGGCGGCGTCCATGATGCGCTTGGTGACGGATTTGTCCATGGCCATGCCGCTGCCCAGATAGCCGCTGCCGGTATAGGGCACGCCCAGCAGGTCCAGGGTGGCCTGGATGCGTCCGTCCTCGCCGCAGGCGCCGTGGAGAGCCAGGAACACCAGGTCTGCCATGGCGCACACCGCCAGCACGTCCTTGCCCAGCATGGAAGGGCCCTGATCCCGGCGACTGCGGCGCACGGCCTCCAGGTCCGGCTCGGTGGAGTGGACCCGGTTGTCGCCGCACAGGCCGTCCGGCGCGTCGAAGATATCCGACAGGCTGCCGTTGTAATCCTCCAGCCCCAGGAACATATCCACCAGGATGGCCTGGTGGCCCCGCTCCCGCAGGGCGCGGCACACGCCGGTGCCGCTGGTCAGAGATACCTGCCGCTCGGTGCTGAGGCCGCCGGCCAACACTACGATTTTCATATACAATCCCTCATTTCTCACGGGGGTACACGCCCCCGGAATGCTATCATATCAATATAGCAGTATATCACACCAACCGGGCAAATACAACTGTTTCCTGCGCAAACAAAAGAGCTGCCGCGAGGCTGCGGCAGCTCTTTTGCAATCAGAAAACGTACAGCAGAATGCACACCAGAACGATGCACAATCCCAGGCAGGCCATCAGCAGGGCATAGGACAGGCTGCCCTCCATCCGGCGGATGGTGTCCAGGATGGTGCCCAGCCGGTCGGCGGCCTCCTGCTCCGTGCGCTGTCCGCCGTGGGTCATGGCGTGGAGCACGGCGCTGCGGGGGGATTTCCGGCGGCGGGGACGGGAGTCCCGCAGGAAGGTCCGCCGGGCCAGCAGCACCAGGAAGTCCAGCGCATCGCACACGGCCCGCAGCACCACGTTCAGCAGCCGGTACAGCCCCCGGATAGCCGGGCGGTACACCCGGTCCTCCAGGCTCAGCCAGCGGGGCCAGCGCTCCAGGTACACCACCTGGCCCTCCCGGCGGTCCATAAGCATCAGGCGGATGAACAGGAAGTACACCGCCATGCCGATGGCCAGGGAGATGGCCACGCCCTTGAGATTTTCCCAGGCCAGATAATGGACGGCGTGGCCGAAGGGGTGTCCGCCCACGAAGGGCAGGGCCAGGGCGGCCACCGGCTCCGCCAGCACATGGGGCAGCAGTCCCAGCACTGGCAGCGGCAGGGCCGCCAGGATCAGCGCCGCCGTGGTGGCGGGGGTGCCCCAGGGCCTGCCGGTGGAGGCGGCGGGCTTCTGCCAGAACAGCGCCGCGTAGATTTTCGTCAGATACGCCGCCGTCAGGCCGCCGGAGAACAGGAACAGCCATTCCACCGCCGTGACGCCCAGACTGCCGCTTTCGGCGGCCAGCTCCACCAGGGATTCGTGGACCAGGGTCTTGCTGATATACCCCAGGAAGCCCGGGATACCCGCCAGGGAGCAGGCCCCGCACAGAAACAGGATATGCAGCAGGGGCTTGCCCCGGCCGAAGCCCCGGATCTGGTTCAGGTCCAGGGCGTGGGTGTTGCAGTATACCACGCCGGCCAGCAGAAACAGGGTCAGCTTCACCAGGGAGTGGTTCATCATATACAGCACCGTGCCGTGGGCGGCCAGGGCGTTGTGCTGCCCCAGCAGGGACAGGGCCGCCGTGCCCACCAGGATGAACCCGATCTGGGACAGGGAGGAGCAGGCCAGGATATACTTGAGGTTGTTGGAGAACACGGCGATGGCCGCGCCCAGCACCATGGTCACCGCGCCCAGCGCCAGCAGCAGGACGCCCCACCGGTGCTCGCCGGGGAGAAGGTCCGCCGTGATGATCAGGGCGCCGAAGATGCCTGCCTTGGTGAGGACGCCGGACAGCAGGGCGCTGGCCGGGGCCGGGGCCACCGGGTGGGCCTTGGGCAGCCAGATGTGCAGCGGGAACACGCCCGCCTTGGCCGCGAAGCCGAAGAAGATGCACAGCGCCGCCGCCCACAGCTGGGAGCGGTCCGCCACCCCGGCGCAGAGGCCGGGCAGGTCGGCAATGACCAGGGTGCCGGTAAGGCGGTACAGCAGGAACAGGCCCATCAGGGTCACAAGGCCGCCCAGCACCGCAATGGTCAGATAGGTCTTTCCCGCGTCCAGGGCGTCGGGGGACTCCTCCTGCACCACCCAGGCATAGGAGCTGAGGCTCATCAGCTCGAAGAACAGGAAGGTGGTATACAGGTCCGCCGACAGGAACACGCCCATGGTGAAGCTCAGGCACAGCAGGAAGAAGAAGTGGTACCGCCGCAGATGGTGGTGACCCCGGAAATACTGGGGCGTCAGCAGGGCCGACACGAACCACATGAAGCTGACCACCAGCCCATAGATGCACCGGAAGCCGTCCAGGGTGAAGTGGATGCCGCACAGGGGGATATCCAGGGATTCGCCGAACCGGGTGCACACCGCCAGCACCATCACAAGAAGCGTCAGCCCCGTGACGGCGCAGGACCAGCGGCCCAGCCCGGATTCGCTTTCGCTGCGGGTCAGCAGCAGGGGAAGGGCCCCCGCCAGGGGCAGCAGGATCAGAAGAAGCAGCATCACAGGCCCACCGCCTTTCCGATCACGTCCAGCAGCCACTGGGGGAACAGGCCCATCACCAGGCAGGCCGCCGCCAGGATGGCGGTGGGGACGGTCATCATCCAGCCCGCCTCATGAGCGGAGCCCTCCGGAATGGCCGGGGCCTCCGTCCGGGGGAACCAGGCTTTCAGCACCACCTGGAACATATACACCGCCGTCAGCAGGGCCGACACCAGCAGAGCTGCGAAGCCCACCAGCGGCAGCGCCGCGCCGGTGTCCACCGCCGCCTGGGCGATGTACCACTTGCTGACAAAGCCGTTGAAGGGGGGGATGCCCGTCAGGGCGCAGGCCGCCGCCGTGAAGCAGGCAAAGGTCACCGGCATATACCGGCCCAGGCCCTCCAGCTGGGGCACATACTCCCGGTGGGCGTAATGCAGCACCGCACCGGCCGTGAAGAAGGCCATGATCTTCACCACCGAGTGGACGATCAGGTGCAGGAAGGACGCTGCCAGGGCCTGGGTGGTCATCAGGGCGGCGGCAAACAGAATATACGACAGGTTCGACACCGTGGAGTAAGCCAGCCGCAGCTTGAAGTGCCGCTGCTTCAGGGACATGCAGGAGCCGCATACAATGGTGATGATGGGCAGCAGCAGCGCCAGCTGCTGGGCCCAGGTACCGGACAGAATGTCCGGGCCGAAGCTGTAATAGATCAGGCGGATGCAGGCGAAGGCACCGGCCTTTACCACCGCCACCGCGTGGAGCAGGGCCGTGACGGGGGACCAGCTGTGCTACAGCCGGAACGGCCTGGTGTCCACCGTGGCCGCCGGGGTGGGGGCCACCGCCGCCGAGGGGAGCCAGCCGTGCAGCGGCCAGATGGCGGCCTTGACGCCGAAGCCCACAAAGGACAGGGCAAACACCGCCAACAGCATGGACATGTCGCCGTCATAGCCCGCCAGGTGGCCGCCCAGGGAGAAGTCCGAAGCATCGTGGATGGCCAGGAACACCAGCCCGATAAACGCCAGGGCCGCGCCGGAGATGGAGTATACCAGGTACTTGATGCCGGCCTTTTTGGCGGCCTTGGTCATGGGCTGCATCACCAGGGGCAGGGTGGCCAGGGTCAGCAGCTCATAGAACAGGTACATGGTCATCATGTTGGCGGAGAAGGCAATGCCCAGGGTCACGCCGAAGGAGGCGGTGAAGAAAGCCCAGAACATATGCAGATGCTTCTCGTGGCGCATGTAGTCAAAGCCATAGAGCATGGTGAAGGGCCAGAGGGTGGCAGACAACCCCGCAAACAGACGGGCGGCCCCGTCCATGCGGAAGGCGATGGTCAGCCGGTGGGAAAAGTGCAGCAGGGTGAACGTGCCGTCATCGCACAGGAGGATGGCCGCCCAGGCCAGGGCCGTGGTGCCCAGGATCAGGAGGCTGTATACCAGGCGGCGGCAGCTCTCGCTGCGGATGGGCAGGAAATAGGACAGCAGGCCCAGCACCAGCGGCAGGAACACCGGCAGAAGGAGAAGAATTCCGTTCATATGGCGCACCTCCTTACAGAATGGATCCGGTGATGTGCTCCATCACGGGGACAGTGATGCCGGACAGCAGGCCCAGGATCAGGCTGGCTGCGGCAAACAGTGCCAGAGACAGCACCAGCAGCAGCGGCTCCCGGACCCGGCTCCGGGCCGGGAAATCCTGCCCCGGAAAGAAGGCGCGGCACAGCGGCGGAAACAGATAGGCCGCCGTCAAAAGCGCCGAGATCAGCAGCACCGCCGGAATGATATAGCACAGGGGGGCGGACATGCCGTCCAGGGCGCCCAGAGCCAGATACCATTTGCTGAAGAAGCCGCCGAAGGGCGGAATACCCACCAGGGACAGGGACAGGGCGGCGAAGCAGCCCATGGTGACGGGGATCCGGCGGCCCAGACCCGGGAAGCCGTCGATGGTTTCCGTGCCCGTCAGGAAAATGATGGAGCCGGCGGACTGGAACACGCCGATCTTGGCCAGCGCGTGGGACAGCAGCTGCAAAAGGCCACCCAGCAGGCCCACCGGAGTCATGAGGAATACGCCCAGTAGCACGTAGGAGATCTGGGAAATGCTGGAATAGGCCAGACGCTTTTTCAGGCCGTTTTCCGTGCAGCCCATAAACGAGCCCATGAAAATGGTCACCAGGGTCAGAACGATGCACACGGTCTGGACCCAGGTGCCCCGCAAGGCCTCCGCGCCCACGGTGAAGTAAATGACCCGGATGGCGGCGATGGCCCCCACCTTGGCGATGATGCCGGAGAGCAGAGCATGGGCCGGAGCCGGGGCCACGGGATGGGCCGAGGGCAGCCAGTTGTGCAGGGGGTACAGACCCGCCTTGGCGCCGAAGCCCAGCAGCATCAGAAATGACGCAGCCAGCAGGGTAGGAGAGAGAGTCTGGAAATATCCGCCACGGACGAAGGCCAGGGAGGATTGCTGGGCCAGCAGCACCACGCCGAACAGGGCGATGAAGCCGCCGCAGACGGAGTAGTACAGGTATTTTACCGCGCCTAGCAGGGCCTTGGGACGCTGGGTGTGCAGCACCAGGGGGAACGACAGCAGGGTGGTTAGCTCATAAAACAGGTATAGAGTCACAAGGTCTGCCGCCAGAGCGGCGCCCAGCACCGCCGCCTCCGTCAGCATCAGGAACACATAGAAACGGGGATGGTGCCCCTCGTGGGTCATGTAGACGGCAGCGTAGGGGATGGTCAGCAGCCAGCACACGGCGGTCAGCAGACAGAAGAACCGGCCCAGGCCGTCCAGCCGCAGGGAAAACGTCAGGTCGGCGGTCATGCGCCACACCGGTGTGGCCGTGTCGCCCAGGGTGCAGGCACCAATCAGCAGCGCAAGCAGCAGGGCCTGGCCCGCGGCCAGGATCACCGTGCGGGCCCGGTCATTCCGGATCAGGCTCAGGGCCGCCATAGCCAGCGGCAGCAGGAGGATCAGATATAACATATTTCTCCCCTCCCTTTCACTGGCAGAACAGGTCCATGCCCTGCCGGAACAGGTCCATGAGCCCGTAGGACCGCAGGCCAACAGCGATGTTCAGGGCCGCAAACACCAGGCCCGGCACGGCGGCCCATTTCAGGCGGCGGTCCCGCTTTTCTCCGGCCTCCGGCACCCACAGAAGCAGGGTGGTATACAGGAAATACAGCACGTTCAGCAGGGTGGACAGGGCCAGCGCCAGCAGCACCGCCCAGGTCCGCCAGCCCATATGGAAGGCCGCGGCGGCAAAGTACAGCTTGGGGATGAAGCCCGCGAAGATGGGAATGCCCACCATGGACAGGGCTCCCACGGTGAATACGCAGCCGGCAGCGGGGTCCCGGTGGGCGGCGCCCCGGAGGCTGTTGAAGTCCTGATGCCCGCCGGAGACGGCCATCAGGTCCGCACCGGACAGAAACAGCATGGGCTTGGTCAGGGCATGGGACACGACCTGGAACAGCACCGCCCCCAGGGCGGCCTCCGTTCCCATGCCCAGGCCCATGTAGATGTAGCCGATCTGGGCGGCGGAGGAGAAGGCGATCATGGTGGTCAGCCGCCGGGCGAAAATGGCGGAGACGGAGCCTGCGATCATGCCGCCGATGCCAAACAGCAGCAGCACCGTCTGGATGCCGGAGGCGGCGAACACGTCGATGCCGATGACCTGGTAGATGACCTTGATGAGAAAGACAATGTATCCCTTGGACACCACACCGGACAGGATGCCCGAGGAGGCCGGGGTGGCCTGGCCGTAGGTATCCGGCATCCACAGATGGAAGGGAAAGAGGCCGCTTTTGATGGCCAGGCCCGCCGTTATCAGGCCCAGGGACATGGTCACGGAGAACCGGTGCCCGCCGGTGCTCCACAGCTCCGCGATGGCGGTGTGCAGCTGGGGAAACAGCAGCTGGCCGGTGACAGAATAGGTGAAGATCACGCCAATCAGGAACAGACCCGAGCCCATCAGGGCGAAGATCATGTACCGGGCGGAGGCGATCAGCGCCCGGCCGCCCCGGCGCACCGACAGCAGGGCGCAGGAGGCGATGGTCAGGATCTCGATGAACACATAGCCGGTGAAGATATCGTTGGTGTAGCACAGGACCACCAGCGCCACATGGGCCAGGTCCACCATGACCCAATAGAGCTTCTGCTTGTCGGCGGGGACGTCCTGCAGGATGCGGCGCATACCGCCCAGCACGCTCAGCAGCATGACCCCGGCAAACAGCATGGCCAGGAAGGACTCCAGAATACCCGCCGTCAGCTCGTTGCCCCAGGGGGCGGGGTAGTGGCCCATCATATAATAGTAGCGGACGTGGTGCACCGCGCAGTATACCAGCACAGAGCCCTGGAGCACCACGCTGGCAGACAGCAGGAAAATGCTCAGCCGCCGGGCCCAGCGGGCGTTGGCGGCAAAGGACACCACGGCGCACACCAGGGACAGAATGATGGAGAAGAAGGGGAAATTCTGCACAAAGCTCATTGCTCGCCGTCCTCCTTCTGCCGCTTTTTGTGGGACATCATCATATACAGCTTGTCCATGTCCAGGGTGCGGTAGGTCTGGTAAATGCGGACGGTCAGGGACAGCATCACAGCCGACACACTGACGGACACCACGATGCCCGTCAGCACCAGGCCCGCGGGGATGGGGTTGACGTAGTGCTCCATAGAGGTGACGCCGTCCACGATGATGGGAACGGTGCGGCCGGTGATATAGCCCCGGTCTGCCAGCAGCAGGAACACGCCGGAGTCCATAATGTCCAGGCCGATGACCTTTTTCAGCAGGTTCCGGTCGAACAGCAGCATGCAGAAGCCGATGACGAACACCAGAATGGCCACCACCAGCTCGTAATTGGAAGCGAGGGCCTTCAGCATCATAGCTCCCCCCTTCTGAAGTACATATAAAGGCTGTACATGGTGCAGCACACCACGAAGCCCACGGCCACATTCAGGGGCAGGATCAGTCCGGCGGACAGGATGCGCCCGGGGGTGCCGGGGGAGATGATGGAGTGCAGGTGGTTGGCACCGGTATAGAAGGAGTAGCTCTTGGCCAGACAGTAAAAGCCCAGGGAGCACAGCACCACCGTCTGGAGCCGACGGGGCCGCAGCACGGCGGAGGCCGCCGCATCGCCCCACACCATGGCAAACAGCATCAGCCCCGCTGCCAGAATGGCACCGCCGGAGAAGCCGCCGCCGGGGGACAGGTGGCCGTTGAGAAGGATGTAAATGCCGAACACCAGGATCACCGGGATCAGGAACCTGCACATGGGGGCCACAATGGGGTCCGAGGCGTAGTCCACCACGTCGGGCTGGAGAAGCCAGCGCCTTTTGCCGGAGCGGTTCAGCAGGATGGTCACGGCACACATGGCGGTGAACAGCACAAAGGACTCGCCCAGGGTATCGAAGGCACGGTAGTCCAGGATCATGCCGGCCACGGTGTTTACCGCGCCGGTCTCCTGGGTGCCCTGCTCCACATAGCGCTGGGCTACCTCGTTGACGGTAGGGGCGGTATCGGAGCCGTAGGGGGGCAGGTCCGCTGCCGTCAGCAGCATGAGGGCCGACAGCACCACGCACAGAAGGCCTGCCAGCACGTTGTACAGCCGCAGGGACCGGTGGACTCCCTGCTCCACCAGCGTCCGGTCCCGGCGGGGGGTCGGATGAGCGGAGACGTTTTCAGCCGGACACTCCGGAGGCTCCTTTTGCAGCTGCTCGGACAGGTCCAGGCCGCCGTGGAGCCAGAGCTGCACCAGGGAGGGCTCAGAGGGTGTCGTCATGGTGGTCCTCCTCTCTGCGGGCCTCATGCTCCGCGTCCTTGTCAATGAGGTTGATACGCCGCAGGGTCAGGAAAAACAGAATGCCCGTGATGCCTGCGCCCACGGCGGCCTCGGTGATGGCCAGATCCGGAGATTCCAGCAGCAGCCACACCACGGACATGATAATGGAATAGGCCATATAGATGATAACAGCCCGCATGGGCTTTCGCACCAGCGCCGTGGCCACGGCGCAGATCACCAGCCCCGCCAGCAGGAGAATGCGGAAGGTCGTGCTCATGCTCTGTCCTCCTGTCCTCCAGCGGGCAGCTCCAGATGCTGCTCCAGATTCTGGTTCACCCGGTACTCAAACTGCGCCAGCATATGGCCAGACAGGGGAGAGGTGCACCACTGGAGGATCACCATCAGCAGCAGCTTCCAAAGCACCGGGCGCAGGCCCACCGCCAGCATCACCGCCAGCACCAGCAGGGAAAGACCCAGGGTGTCGGCTATGGAGGCGGCATGGAGCCGGTTCAGGGAAAAGTCGAAGCGGAACAGGCCCACGATGGCGGTCAGCAGGGCGAAGCACCCGGCCAGCACGCACAGAGCCGCCAGGCCGAAGCGGATCCATTCACCGGTCATGCGATTCGTCCTCCCTCTCGTCCTGCCGCTTGTACTGGTACAGGTTGATGTAAATGCGGCACAGCAGCATCACCGCGATAAACGACAGCACCACATACACGATGGCCACGTCCACCAGGTAGTCCTCCCCCAGCAGATAGGCCAGGATGGCGATGATAATGGCCACCAGCGTGCCGGTAAGGTTGATGCCGATGATGCGGTCCACCGTCAGCCGGGCCCGGATGATATACACCATCACTGCCAGCAGGCCCAGACCCAGAAGCACCAGAGCGCCCCAGAACAGATCGTGATAGCACTGTTGGATCAGTTCCATTCCGGGCCCTCCATTTTCCGCAGGAGTCGGGTCAGACTCCAGTCCGGGATGTCGGCGGCATGAGCCTTATTCAGGCACAGCACCAGGTAGTCCTCTCCTTCCTGGCGCACCGTCACAGTGCCGGGGGTCAGGGTGATGGAGTTGGACAGCAGCATCCGGGAGACGGGCTTTTCCAGGGGCGCGTGGACCCGGACGATGGCAGGGTGATAGTCCGGCTTCCGGGACCAGATCACCCGCATCACAGCCAGGTTGGCCCGGATGATCTCCCGCACAAGGATCGCACCGTAGACAACATAGCCGCCCAGGCGCTTCAGAAAACGCCGCTCCGTCTGAGGCCGGCAGCCCAGGGCAGCCACGCAGAACGCGTAGACCGCCCCGGTGATGACCACGCCGAACAGGCAGATCTCCAGTGTGACTTTTCCGTTCAGGATCAGCCACAGCAGGAACAAAAAGATACACATGACCATGGGGGTTCCTCATTCCTCTCTCACACACATAGCGTGAATGTTAAGATTTTTTCGCACACGGCGCAAAAAACTTCATACAAAAGTTATTTTACCATGTATGCAGAAATAAAGTCAATAAAAACCGGGAATTTGCCGGGAAAAGATGAAAAAGCCGTCAATTGGCGTGCATAATTTCCCAAACGTGTCCCGCGCCGCCGGGCCTGCCCGGTCAGATATTTCCAATCCGAAAAATGTAGCAATTGCAACAGACAAATACCGGATTCCGGCGTATACTGCCGGATGTACCATAAAATAAGGAGGAATCATTTCATGATTCGCAGGATCATTCACATAGACCAGGACAAGTGCAACGGCTGCGGGGCCTGCGCCAGGGCCTGCCACGAGGGCGCCATCGACATGGTGGACGGCAAGGCTAAGCTCATGCGGGAGCACTACTGCGACGGGCTGGGGGACTGCCTGCCGGCCTGTCCCACCGGGGCCATTACCTTTGAGGAGCGGGAGGCTCCCGCCTATGACGAGGCGGCGGTGAAGGCGGCTCAGGCCGCCAGGAACCGGCCCCATACCGGCTGCCCCGGCCATCCGCCAGCTGGCCCACAAAAAGCCCGCCGCCCCGGCACCCGGCCGGGAGACGGAGAGCCAGCTGACCAACTGGCCGGTGCAGATCAAGCTGGTCCCCACCCGCGCCCCGTATTTCGAGGGGGCGGAGCTGCTGATCGCGGCGGACTGCACGGCCTTCACCTATGCCGACTTCCACAGCCGGTTCCTGGCGGGCCGGGTATGCCTCATCGGCTGCCCCAAGCTGGACGGCGTGGACTACACCGAGAAGCTGGCGGAGATCCTCCGCAGCAACAACATCCGCTCCGTGACGGTGCTGCGGATGGAGGTGCCCTGCTGCGGCGGGCTGGAGATGGCCGCCCGGCGGGCCCTGGAGCAGTGCGGCCGGGACCTGCCCTGGCAGGTGTGCACCGTCCACATCGACGGCACGGTGACGAAAAACTGAAAAGCCGCAACAAGTGCGTCCCGGACATCCGGGGCGCACTTTGCACGTCAGGCCCAGCTCCGGCATAGACTGCCCTGTGAGGAGGTATATGCATGGACCATGAACTTTTGCTGGCCCGCTCCATCACACAGGCTCAGCACATGGTGCGCTCCCTTGGCGGCTGCGGCATCCGGAGCGCGCTGATGCGCGCCCCTGTGGGACTGACGGACCGGGGCTGCGCCTATGGGGTGCGGCTGCGGCCCGGGACGCT
>OHWG01001050.1_pt1 | contig 14990 bp, 9 predicted proteins | sample 1579621 | NCBI WGS metagenome assembly OHWG01 (sample SAMEA3882544, study PRJEB24775) | human gut metagenome | biome: human-associated habitat; feature: intestine environment; material: feces | place: Netherlands | collected 2009/2010
ACCGAGCGGGCGCTTTTTCTATTTGAAAGTTATAATTCCATTTCGTACAGCTCGTCGCCGGCCTTGTGGAATCCGGCGCGCTCGAACATCCGCTGCGACTGCGCATTGAACGAGTAGATCTCCGCGTGCAGTTTGGGGATGTGCTGTTCCCTCGCGAGCTTTTGAATTTCGCCGATGACGTGCCTGCCGATGTGCTTGTTCTGGAAGCTCTTCGCCACGACGATGTTGATCTCGCCGTCCGGATGCAGGCAGACGTCGCCGCACAGGCGGCCGCGGTACTTGATGTAAAAAAGACTGCCGCGTGCGTTGAGATAGCGGTACATCGCCTTGAGCAGCTTCAGGTCGTACACACTGTTGCGGTTGTCGACCTGCTTGCACACATCCGCATCCTGATACCACGGAAGCGACGCTTTGTAGTTGGGATCATACGGGACGAGAGTGATCTCGCCGTCGACAATTCTGCGTTCCATGACAGACCTCTCTTACATGATGACTTTCGGCGGAAACGGGCTCAGATGTGCGCGATGCAGTCGTACGCGATGCGCTTTCCGCCGTCGACGGCACCGTGAATGACGCCGCAGCGCCGGAAGCCATACGCTTCCAAAAGCCGCTGCATCGGGCGGTTATCCGCGTGCGTGTCGGCGCGCAGATAGCCGATCTGCGCGGTGCAGAAGTCGAAGCAGGACTTCGACACGCCACGCGCTTTCCCGTTGGAGGCGAGACGGTGGATCGTGCCGTAGGGTTGATCGAGATGCCATGCGCCGTCTTCGATGACACGGTAGCTTTCGTCCTCGCCGAGAAAGAGGGCGAATGTGCCGACGATCTCGCCATTTTCAAGCATCACATAGCTGCTGCCGCATGCGATATCATAGGTGACGATGCTGCGGTCTGGGTACTCGTCGCCCCATTGCGAGGCATTGCCGTTTGCGCGCATGTAGCGCTTTGCGGCGGCGAAGACGTCCAGCACCGTGTCGACGTCCTGCAAGGTGGTTTTGCGAATTTCCATTTTAGCCCTTGTGCTGCTCGAACCAGCCGGTGATCTCGTTTAAGCGGCGGATGCGATGCTTGGGCTTGCCGCTGCGGGAGAGCTCGTGGTTCTCGCCGCGGAAGAGCACGAGGCGGCTCTCGACGCCGTGCGCGATCAGCGCAGAGTACATCTGATAGCCCTGATCGACGGGGCAGCGGTAGTCCTCGAGCGAGTGGAGAAAGAGCGTCGGCGTTTTGACCTTGTCGGCGTACTTCATGGGGCTGTGCCACCAGAATTTTTCGACATCCGGCCAGATGGTCGAGCCGCACTGGTCTTCGGAGAAGTCGGGGCCGATGTCGGACACGCCGTAAAAGCTCGTCCAGTTTGAGATCGAGCGCTGGCTGACGCAGGCGCGGAAGCGGTCGGTGTGGCCGATGATCCAGTTGGTCATAAAGCCGCCGTAGGAGCCGCCGGTTTCGAAGAGGTTATCTGCGTCCATCTCGGGATACTTTGCGAGCGCCTCGTCGCAGAACGCCATCAGATCATCGAAGTCGACCGTGCCGTACTTGCCGCGGATATCCATGAACGCGCCGCGGCCGTCGGAGCCGGTGGGATTGCAGAAGATGACGAAATAGCCACGGCTCGCCCAGTACTGCATCTCGTGATAGAACACGGGACCGTAGACGGTCTTGGGACCGCCGTGAATATCGAAGATGACGGGGTACTTTTTGCCCGCTTCGAAGTCCATCGGCTTTAGGATAAAGCCGTGCACCTCGTGGTCGCACGCGGTGAGGTTGAGGGGGTCAGGCTGGGCAACGTATTTGCCGCGCAGCATTGCGTCGTTGAAGTGCGTGACGCGGCGGCCCATCTCGTCGTAGAGCTCCTGCGGCTTCATATCCCAGAGCGCGCAGAGGAGCATTTTGCCGTTTTTGCGGTCAAAGCAGTCGACGCTGCCGTCGCGCACGAGGACGGGGGAGACGGTGCCGTCTTCGAGCTTGTAGAGCCCCGCGCCGTCGAAGCGCGTCGAGATGAAGTACAGCACGTCGCCGTCCATCTTGAACGCCTGACCGCCGCCGTGGCGGACGTCGCAGCCGACGGAAGAACCGATGGCCTCGCCGTAGACGGCGTAGGGCGTGACGGCAAGCGTCTCGTAGTCGAGCTTGTAAAAGTCGCAGTCCGTGTTCATGCCGAACTTGCCGTCCGCGGCCATGACGAGCAGGAAGGACTTGCCGAGCGCGTATGTCGCGATGACGAAGTCGGGGCGACTCTTGACGACGAGCTTCTGACGGCGCGAGGCAAGGTCGATGCGGTAAAGGTCCTGACCGCCGAAGTGCGCGGGGCGGGGGACGGAGACGTCGAGAAGACTGAAATAGACGGTCTTCTGATCCTCCGCGAGCTGGACATCGGAGACGTTGAAGCCCGCATCCGTCAGGCGGGTGAGGGACTTTTTCTTCGCATCGTAGTAGAAGAGACTTTCATACGCGCCGCGCGTGTATGTGCCGCCGTTCCACCACCAGGGTAGCTGAGAGATGACCTCGTAATCCTCGTTTTCCTTTTTGTCGTCAAAGTAGGCTTTCACGAGCTTCCTGTCGCCTTTATAGAGGTCCTCAAAGCCGGGAAAGGTCGAGCCGACGACAAGCAGGTCGCCGTTTTTGAGAGGGAAGACCTGCGAGACGGGGATGGGAAACGTGTAGGCAAGATCGGCCTCGCCGCCGTCGAGTGCGATCTTGTAGAAGCGGCTCGTGAGCGATGGTTCCTTTTCCCCCTCACGGTCGCCCGCGAAAAGAACCGTGTTTTCATCCAAGTAGCAGAACGAGGATTCCTTGCCGCCGCCGGTCAGCGCGCGGACGCGGCCGCCTTTTAAAAGATAGAGGCGGGATTCGTAGCAATTTTTTTCTTTTTTCGCCTGACTCACGGTGAAGCAGGCGCTTGTCCCCTCGGGGGAGAATGTCACGTTCGCAAGTGAGCGGACGGCGCAGAAATCGTCAATGGCGATGGGCTTCATGGGAAAACTCCTTTCATCCGTCTGCGCGCAGAGCGGCGCAAAATCACGCAAGCATCATACCACAGCGACAAATATATTGCAATCCGCGGCAAAATCCGTCGAAGCGCACAAAAAAACATCTGCGGAAACCGCAGATGTTCACAAAAAATGCCTTGACTTTTCTGTACCCATTTGGTAAAATAAAGCGCTTATAAACGGGAAAGGGCGAGGAAAATTCCCCACCCATTACCGAGAGAATAGCATACCGCGGCAAAAAAAGCAAGATGCAGTTCGCTTTGTTTTACAACAAAGCCGGGTGTGTCGAACTGAATAGAGCCGCCGCAATACATTCCTTCAAGCGGACAGGGCTTGAAGAAAAGAAAGGCGTGAAGAGCAAAATGGCCAAAGACAAGATGTATGGCAAAACCCTTCGCAAGAATTTCGCCCGACACGAGGAGATCGTGGAGATGCCGAACCTGCTGGCGCTTCAGAAGAAGTCCTACCAGTGGTTCCTCGATACGGGTCTGCGCGAAGTCTTTTCCGACGTCGCCTCGATCTCGAACTACGCGGGCAACCTGGAGCTGAGCTTCATCGACTACAAGATGGACGAAGCGCCCAAGTACGACGTGCTCGAGTGCAAGGCGCGCGACGCGACGTATGCCGCCCCTCTGAAGGTGAGTGTGCGCCTCTACAACAAGGAGACCGGCGAGATCAAGGAGCAGGAGATCTTCATGGGCGACTTCCCGCTCATGACCGAGTCCGGCACGTTCGTCATCAACGGCGCCGAGCGCGTGGTGGTTTCCCAGCTCGTCCGTTCCCCCGGCATTTACTACGGCAAGGAGATCGACCTCAAGACCGACCTCCCGCTGCTGACGTCCACCGTCATCCCGTACCGCGGCGCATGGCTCGAATACGAGACCGACGCCAATGAGATGTTCTGGGTGCGCATCGACAAAAACCGCAAGATCCCCATCACCGAGCTGGTGCGCGCCATCGGCTTCAAGACCGACGCCGAGATCCTCGAGCTGTTCGGCGATGACGACCGCGTGGCCGTCACGCTCGAAAAAGACGCCTGCAAGACCTATGAAGAGGCGATGCTCGAGATCTACCGCAAGCTGCGCCCGGGCGAGCCGCCCACGGTCGAGGCCTGCGAGACCCTCATCAACAACCTCTTCTTCGACCCGCGCCGCTATGACCTGTCCATGGTCGGCCGCTACAAGTACAACAAGAAGCTCTCCCTGTGGGCGCGCATCCGCGGGCAGAAGCTTTCCTTCCCCGTTGCCGACCCGCGCACGGGCGAGATCCTCTTCGACGCCGGCCACATCGTCACCGACGAGGAAGCGCGCGAGATGGATGCCATCGGCGTCAACGATGTGACCATCGAGGTCGATGGCCGTACGATGCGCGTGTTCTCCAACCACATGGTCGATCTTGACCGCTTTGTCGACTTTGACCCCGTGGCCGAGTGCGGCATCAAAGAGCGCGTGCGCGAGAGCGTGCTCAAGGAGCTGCTCGAGCAGTACAGCGGCGAGGAGCTCAAGGAAGCTATCCGCGACAACGCCGACCGCCTCGTCCCCAAGCACATTCTGGTCGACGATATCCTCGCCTCCATCAACTACATGAACGCGCTGGCGCACGGCATCGTCTATAAGGACGATATCGACCACCTCGGCAACCGCCGTCTGCGCTGCGTGGGCGAGCTGCTGCAGAATCAGTTCCGCATCGGCTTTTCCCGTATGGAGCGCGTCATTCGCGAGCGTATGACGATCCAGGATCTCGACATCGTCACCCCGCAGAGCCTCATCAACATCCGCCCCGTCACCGCGGCGATCAAGGAGTTCTTCGGATCGAGCCCTCTGTCCCAGTTCATGGACCAGACGAACCCGCTCGCCGAGCTGACGCACAAGCGCCGTCTGTCCGCTCTGGGCCCCGGCGGCCTTTCCCGCGAGCGCGCGAACATGGAAGTGCGAGACGTGCACTACAGCCACTATGGCCGTATGTGCCCGATCGAGACGCCGGAAGGTCCGAACATCGGCCTGATCTCCTACCTCGCGACCTACGCCCGCATCAATGAGTACGGCTTTATCGAAGCGCCGTTCCGCAAGGTCGACCACGAGACCTGCCGCGTGACCGACGAGATCGAATACATGACCGCAGACGTCGAGGACCAGTACATCGTCGGTCAGGCTGCCGAGCCTGTCGATGAAAACGGCTGTCTCGTCAACCAGCGTATCACCTGCCGCCACCGCGACGAGATCGTCGAGGTCGACCGTGACCGCGTCGACTATATCGATATCTCCCCGCGTATGATGGTCTCCATCGCGACGGCGATGATCCCGTTCCTGCCGAACGATGACGCGAACCGCGCCCTGATGGGCGCGAACATGCAGCGTCAGGCCGTTCCTCTGCTCCGCCCCGAGGCGCCGATCGTCGGCACCGGTATGGAGCATAAGATCTGCATGGACTCCGAGGTCGTCATCCTCGCCGAGGGCGACGGCATCGTCACAAAGATGGACGCGCGCGCCATCACTGTCGCCTACGACAACGGTGAGACGAAGGAATACAAGCTCACAAAGTTCCTGCGCTCCAACCACGGCACGTGCATCAACCAGCATCCGATCGTCGACGTCGGCGAGCGCGTGCATGGCCGCCGCCTGAACGAGAACGGCGTGTGGGAAGATCCCACTGTCCTTGCCGACGGCCCCGCGACCGATCAGGGCGAGATCGCTCTGGGCCGCAACATCCTCGTCGGCTTCATGACCTGGGAAGGCTACAACTACGAAGACGCCGTTCTTCTGAACGAGCGCCTTGTCCGCGAGGACTATTACACCTCCATCCACCTCGAAGAGTACGAGCTTGACGCACGCGACACCAAGCTCGGCCCCGAAGAGATCACCCGCGACATCCCCAACGTCGGCGAAGACGCGCTCAAGGACCTTGACGAGCGCGGCATCATCCGCATCGGCGCGGAGGTCCACGCCGGCGACATCCTCGTCGGTAAGGTCACGCCCAAGGGCGAGACCGACCTGACCGCGGAAGAGCGCCTGCTGCGCGCCATCTTCGGCGAAAAGGCGCGCGAAGTGCGCGACACCTCCCTTAAGGTGCCCCACGGCGAGAGTGGTATCGTCGTCGACGCCAAGGTCTTCTCCCGCGAGGCGGGCGACGAGCTCGGCCCCGGCGTGAACATGGTCGTGCGCGTTTACATCGCGCAGCGCCGCAAGATCCAGCCGGGCGACAAGATGGCCGGTCGTCACGGCAACAAGGGCGTTGTCTCCCGCATCCTGCCGCAGGAAGATATGCCCTTCATGCCCGACGGTACGCCGCTTGATATCGTGCTGAACCCGCTGGGCGTTCCGTCCCGTATGAACATCGGTCAGGTGCTCGAGGTCCATCTGGGCTACGCCGCCAAGACCCTCGGCTACAAGGTCGCAACGCCGATCTTCGACGGCGCGAGCTACGAGGACATCCGCGAGGAGCTCATCAAGGCGGGTCTCGACCCCGAGGGCAAGAGCTGGCTGTACGACGGCCGCACCGGCGAGCGCTTCGACAACAAGGTCACCGTCGGTTATGTGTACTTCCTCAAGCTGCACCACCTCGTCGACGATAAGATCCACGCCCGTTCCACCGGCCCGTACTCCCTTGTCACGCAGCAGCCGCTCGGCGGTAAGGCGCAGTTCGGCGGCCAGCGCTTCGGCGAAATGGAAGTTTGGGCCCTCGAGGCTTATGGCGCAGCTTACACCCTGCAGGAGATCCTCACGGTCAAGTCCGACGACGTGACCGGCCGTGTGCGCACCTACGAGTCCATCGTCAAGGGCCACAACATCCCGCAGCCCGGCGTGCCCGAGTCGTTCAAGGTCCTTGTCAAGGAACTCCAGGCCCTGTGCCTCGATGTTCAGGTCCTCGACCGCGACGGCAACCAGATCGAGCTCAAGGAAGACGAAGACGCGATGGATACGTTCAACCTCGCCCGCATGGACGCCGAGGATGAGCGCCACCGCAGCAACCCCTTCGCCGATGAAGCCGAGCTCGAGGACGCAGGCTTTGAATATGTCGCTGATGATGAAGTCAACGCCGACTTTGCCGGCGACGATCAGGAAGACTGAGAAAAGGAGGAGCATATAGAAAATGAGTTACGCAACGTTTGACGCCATTAAAATCGGAATCGCTTCTCCGGAGATGATCCGTGAATGGTCTTACGGCGAGGTCAAAAAGCCCGAGACCATCAACTACCGCACCCTCAAGCCCGAGCGCGACGGCCTGTTCTGCGAGCGCATCTTTGGCCCCACGAAGGACTGGGAGTGCCACTGCGGCAAGTATAAGAAGATCCGCTACAAGGGCAAGATCTGCGACCGCTGCGGCGTGGAAGTCACGCGCGCCAAGGTCCGCCGCGAGCGCATGGGCCACATCGAGCTCGCCACGCCCGTTTCCCACATCTGGTATTTCAAGGGCATTCCGTCCCGCATGGGCCTGCTGCTCGACATCAGCCCCCGCATCCTGGAAAAGGTGCTGTATTTCGCCGCTTATATCGTCACCGATCCCGGTGAGACCCCGCTGATGCGCAACCAGATCCTCTCGGAGAAGGAATACCGCGATATGCGCGAGAAGTATGAGGACGATTTCGACGCCGGTATGGGCGCCGAGGCCGTCAAGAAGCTCCTCCAGCAGATCGACCTCGAATCCTTGTCCGAGCAGCTCCACGCCGAACTCAAGAGCGCGAGCGGCCAGAAGAAGGCCCGCATCGTCAAGCGCCTTGAGGTCGTGGATGCGTTCCGCATCTCCGGCAACAAGCCCGAGTGGATGATCATCGACGCGCTGCCCGTCATCCCGCCCGAAATTCGCCCGATGGTCCAGCTCGACGGCGGCCGCTTCGCGACCTCCGACTTAAACGACCTCTACCGCCGCGTCATCAACCGCAATAACCGCTTAAAGCGCCTCATTCAGCTCAACGCGCCCGACATCATCGTGCGCAACGAGAAGCGCATGCTGCAGGAAGCGGTCGACGCGCTGATCGACAACGGCCGCCGCGGCCGCGCCGTCACCGGCGCGAACAACCGCGCACTCAAGTCCCTTTCCGACATGCTCAAGGGTAAGCAGGGCCGCTTCCGTCAGAACCTGCTCGGCAAGCGCGTCGACTACTCCGGCCGTAGCGTTATCTGCGTCGGCCCTGAGCTGAAAATCTACCAGTGCGGTGTGCCGAAGGAAATGGCACTCGAGCTGTTCCGCCCCTTCATTATGAAGAAGCTCGTCGAGGACGGCGCCGCCAACAACATCAAGTCCGCCAAGAAGATGGTCGATAAGGGCCGCACCGAGGTCTGGGACGCGCTCGACGTCGTCATCAAGGATCACCCCGTCATGCTCAACCGCGCGCCGACGCTCCACCGTCTCGGTATTCAGGCGTTCGAGCCGGTGCTGGTCGAGGGCCGCGCCCTCAAGCTCCACCCGCTGAACTGCACGGCATTCAACGCGGACTTCGACGGCGACCAGATGGCTATTCACGTGCCCCTGTCTGCCGAGGCGCAGGCCGAGGCCCGTATCCTGATGCTCTCTGCCAACAACCTGCTGCGTCCTCAGGACGGCGGCCCTGTCACGGTGCCGACGCAGGATATGGTTCTGGGTTCCTACTACCTCACGTTCGAGCGCTTTGAAAACGGCGTTTCCCAGATGGATAACGACGAGTTCTGGCCGCAGGACATTGACTTTGCCCTTGCCGGCAAGCGCTACGACGAGCTGACCGACGAAGAGAAGGCCAGCGTGAATCTGCACGTTTACCGCGACGAGGACGAGGCCATGCTCGCCTACAACGACCACCTCATCGGTATCCACCAGCCCATCCTTGTCCGCACGGTCAAGCAGATGCCGGACGGCACCATGGGCAGCAAGGTCGTGCGCGTTACCATCGGCCGCATCATCTTCAACCGCAACATCCCACAGGACCTTGGCTTTGTGAGGCGCGTGGATGAAAACGGCGAGCCGACCGAAAACTACTTCGACTACGAGATCACCGAGGTCTGCGGCAAGAAGCTGCTCGGCAAGATCGTCGACCGTACGATCAAGCTGCACAACTTCACCATCGCGGCCGAAGTGCTCGATAACATCAAGGCCACGGGCTACAAGTTCTCCACCCGTGCGGCCATCAGTATCTCCGTTGCGGATATGACCATTCCGCCGGCAAAGTACACCCTCATTGCCGAGACCGAGCAGCGCGTCGTCGACATTGAAGACCAGTTCAAGATGGGCTTCATGACCGAGGATGAGCGCTACCGCGCCGTCGTCAAGGAGTGGGAAAAGACCACCGCGGACGTCACCGACGCCCTGCAGAAGAACATGGACCGCTACAACCCCATCTTCATGATGGCGGACTCCGGCGCCCGTGGTTCGATGAAGCAGATCCGTCAGCTGACCGGTATGCGCGGCCTGATGGCCAACACCGCCGGTAAGACGATCGAGATCCCGGTCAAGGCAAACTTCCGCGAAGGTCTGTCCGTCCTTGAATACTTCACCTCCTCCCGAGGCGCCCGTAAGGGCCTTGCCGATACGGCTCTTCGTACGGCAGACTCCGGTTACCTGACCCGCCGAATGGTCGACGTCTGCCAGGATGTCATCATCCGCTCCGACGACTGCGGCGCGACCCGCGGCATCACGATCGGCGAGATCAGCGAGAACGGCCAGGTCATCGAAAAGTTCTCCGAGCGCGTCAACGGCCGCTATCCGGTCCACGACGTGATGAAGCCCGGCACGGACGAGGTCCTCATTTCCAAGGATCACATGATGACCCCCGAGGATGCCGACCTCATGGAGAAGTTCGATATCCACTCCGTCGAGATCCGCACGGTGCTTACGTGCAAGGCCCACAGCGGCGTTTGCGCGAAGTGCTACGGCATGAACCTTGCCACGAGCAAGCCCGTCGGCCCCGGCGAGGCGGTCGGTATCATCGCGGCCCAGTCCATCGGCGAGCCCGGTACGCAGCTGACGATGCGAACCTTCCACACCGGCGGCGTTGCGGGCGGCGATATCACCCAGGGTCTTCCGCGAGTCGAGGAACTGTTTGAGGCGCGCCGTCCCAAGAAGATGGCGACCCTCGCCGAGATCGGCGGTAAGGTCCGCTTCGAAGAGGCGACCAAGGGCAGCCTGCTCAACATCATCGTCACCGCGGACGACGGCGACAACCGCATCTACTCGGTGCCGCACACCGGCCTTCGCGTGAACGACGGCGACGTCATCGCCAAGGGCACGCAGCTGCAGGACGGCGCGCTGTCCCCGCACGATATCCTGCGCATCCGCGGCACCTCCGCCGTTCATGACTACCTCATTCAGGAAGTTTTGAAGGTTTACCGTCAGCAGGGCGTTGACATCAACGATAAGCATATCGAGGTCATCGTCCGCCAGATGATGCGCAAGGTGCGCGTCGAGGAGTCCGGTGACACGAACCTGCTCTCCGGCTCCATGGTCGATCTGCTTGAGTATGAGGATGCCAACGAGGAGATCCGCGCGCGCAATGCCGCGGGCGAGGTCAACGCCGAGACCGGCGAGCCGCTGCAGGAAGCCATTGCCACGCAGCTGCTCATGGGTATCACGAAGGCCTCTCTTGCGACCGACAGCTGGATGTCCGCCGCGTCCTTCCAGGAGACCACAAAGGTCCTGACTGAAGCCGCCATCAAGGGTAAGGTCGACCACCTTGTTGGTCTGAAGGAGAACGTCATCATCGGTAAGCTCATCCCCGCCGGTGCAGGCCTGAACGCCTACCGCGAGTTTGCCGAGGAGATCGTTCCCGAGCCTGAGAAGCCCGAGGAAGAGCCGCACGAGCCGCGCATCATCACGAATGCCGTCGAAGTGTGAGTTAAGACCTCACGTATTGAATAGGTAAAAAGAGACGCGGAAAATTCCGCGTCTCTTTTTTGCCATTTTGGCGGAAAAAGGGAGAGTTTGACAGCCTCTTTTCAAAAGTTTGACGCGCCGGCGCGGAACGCACAAAAAAATTCGGGAAAAGCCCGTCGTTTCAGCGATTATTTTGTGTAGACAGCCATAAAAAACGCTTGACGGCTTGTGTGCCTCATGGTATAATTTCAACTTGCGTGGGTATGTCCCACGGAATTTGTCATACCGTCAGGAGGGACCTGCCGTGACGCCGGATCTGTCCACTTGCCGCAAGGTAGCGGGCATCAAGCAGACGATGCGTGCACTGCGGGAACACCGCGCGGAAAAGCTGTATATCGCCTGCGATGCAGACCCAGCCGTGCTTGCGCCGATCGAAGCGCTCGCACGCGAAGAGAACATCGAGATCGACGATCGCGCCACGATGGCACAGCTTGGCCACAGCGCGGGCATCGCCGTTGGTGCGGCGGTGATCGCCGTTCTGAGAAATTAAGGTTTTTTCGGGATATTTTACCGATATCCTGTAAAAAATATATATCACATCATTTCAGGAAAGGAGAAACAAGAATGCCTACTTTTAACCAGTTGGTTCGCAAGGGCAGACAGCAGTCGACTTACAAGTCCAACTCCCCGGCTCTGCAGTATGGTCTTAACACGCTGAAGAACAAGGAGACCGACCTCGCCTCTCCCCAGAAGCGTGGCGTTTGCACCGCAGTTCGTACTGCGACCCCGAAGAAGCCGAACTCCGCTCTTCGTAAGATCGCCCGTGTCCGCCTCACCAATGGCTATGAGGTCACCGCTTACATCCCCGGCGTCGGTCATTCCCTGCAGGAGCACTCTGTGGTCATGATCCGCGGCGGCCGTGTGAAGGACCTCCCTGGTGTGCGTTACCACATCATCCGCGGCACTCTGGACGCTCAGGGCGTGCAGGGCCGTATGCAGTCCCGTTCCAAGTACGGCGCCAAGCGCCCGAAGCAGAAGTAAGGCTGCGACCTTGAAATGAGCTTTGCCGAAAAGGTTTGATATATATTTTTGTGTCATTCACCTCTTTGGCAGGCCGGAACACGATGGGGGAGAGCCCCATTCGCGAGTACCTATGATTTCTAAATTATAAGAAGGAGGGAAGCAAAGTGCCCAGAAGAGGTAATGTTCCCAAGAGAGAAGTTCTGCCCGATCCTATGTACAACAGCGTCCTGGTGACCAAGCTCGTCAACAGCGTGATGCTCGACGGCAAGAAGGGCGTCGCCCAGAAGGTCGTCTACAGCGCGTTCGACATGATCAAGGACAAGACCGGCAACGAGCCTCTCGATGTTTTCAACCAGGCCATGGAGAATATCATGCCCAGCCTGGAGACCAAGTCCCGCCGCGTCGGCGGTGCCACCTATCAGGTGCCGATGGAGGTCCGTCCCGCCCGTCGTCAGACCCTCGGTCTGCGTTGGCTGACGGCCTATGCCCGTGCCCGTGGTGAGCGCACCATGGCCGAGCGCCTGGCTGGCGAGATCATGGATGCTGCCAACAACAGCGGCAGCGCCGTGAAGAAACGCGAAGATACCCACAAGATGGCCGAATCCAACAAGGCATTCGCCCACTTCCGCTGGTAACGGAGGAACGAGAGAATTATGGCAAGAAAAGTCTCTCTGGAAAACACCAGAAATATCGGCATCATGGCCCATATCGACGCTGGCAAGACCACGACTACCGAGCGTATTCTGTACTACACCGGCGTCAACTACAAGATCGGCGAGACCCACGACGGTACCGCCACGATGGACTGGATGGCTCAGGAACAGGAGCGTGGTATCACCATCACCTCCGCTGCCACCACCTGCTACTGGAAGGGCAGCAAGAATCAGTTCCCGCAGACCCGCTTGAACATCATCGACACCCCGGGCCACGTCGACTTCACCGTTGAGGTCGAGCGCTCCCTGCGCGTTCTGGACGGCTCTGTGACCGTTCTCTGCGCCAAGGGCGGCGTTGAGCCCCAGTCTGAGACTGTGTGGCGTCAGGCCGATAACTACAAGGTCCCCCGCATGATCTACGTCAACAAGATGGATATCATGGGCGCGGACTTCTACAACGTTCTGCACATGATCCACGACCGTCTCAAGTGCAACGCTGTCCCCATCCAGCTGCCGATCGGCTCTGAAGACACCTTCAAGGGCATCATCGACCTGGTGGAGATGGACGCTGATATCTACTACGACGAGCTCGGCAAGGACATGCGCGTCGAGGAGATCCCCGAGGACATGCTCGAGCTCGCTCAGGAGTATCGCACCAAGCTCATTGACGCTTGCGCTGACCTGAACGACGAGATCATGGAGCTGGCGCTCGAAGAGAAGCCCGTTCCTCAGGATCTCATCCGCAAGACCATCCGTCAGGCCACCATCGACAATAAGATGGTTCCTGTCACCTGCGGTACCTCTTACAAGAACAAGGGCGTTCAGAAGCTGCTGGACGCGATCGTCGACTACATGCCGTCCCCCGTGGATATCCCCGCGATCGACGGTGTGAACCCCGATACCGGTGAGGAAGATGTCCGTCACGCGGACGATAACGCTCCGTTCTCCGGTCTCGCGTTCAAGATCGCGACCGACCCGTTCGTCGGCCGTCTGTCCTTCGTTCGCGTGTACTCCGGTATTCTGAATACCGGTACCGCCGTTCTCAACTCCACCAAGCATCAGAGAGAGCGCATCGGCCGCATCCTGCAGATGCACGCCAACCACCGCGAGGATATCGAGTGCTGCTACGCCGGCGACATCTGCGCCGTCATCGGCCTCAAGAACACCACCACCGGTGATACGCTCTGCGATGAAAAGGCTCCGATCATCCTGGAGTCCATGGAATTCCCCGAGCCCGTGATCCGCGTCGCCATCGAGCCCAAGACCAAGGCCGGTCAGGAGAAGATGGGCATCGCGCTGATGAAGCTGGCTGAGGAAGACCCGACCTTCAAGACCTACACCGATGAAGAGACCGGTCAGACCATCATCGCCGGTATGGGTGAGCTCCATCTGGAGATCATTGTCGACCGCCTGCTCCGTGAGTACAAGGTCGAGGCGAATGTCGGCGCTCCTCAGGTCGCCTACAAGGAGACCATCACCAAGGCTGTCGATCAGGATACCAAGTACGCCCGTCAGAGCGGTGGTAAGGGTCAGTACGGTCACGTCAAGATCCATGTCGAGCCCAACGAGTCCGGCAAGGGTTACGAGTTTGTCAACGCCCTCGTCGGCGGCGCGATCCCCAAGGAATACGTTCCCGCGATCGATGCCGGTATTCAGGGCGCCATGCTCTCCGGTGTTCTCGCCGGTTACCCGGTCGTCGACGTCAAGGTCACGCTGTACGATGGTTCTTATCACGAGGTCGACTCCTCTGAAATGGCGTTCAAGATCGCCGGCTCCATGGCCTTCAAGGAGGCCTGCCAGAAGGCCGGCCCGACGCTGCTCGAGCCGATCATGAAGGTCTGCGTCATCGTCCCCGACGAGTACATGGGCGACGTGATCGGCGACCTCAACTCCCGCCGTGGTCAGATCCAGGGCTTCGAGGCCCGCAGCGGCGCGCAGCAGATCGACGCTTTCGTTCCTCTGGCTGAGATGTTCGGCTACGCGACTGACCTCCGCTCCTGCACGCAGGGCCGCGGCCAGTACACGATGGAGCCCGCGCATTATATCGAGATCCCGAAGAACATTCAGGAGAAGATCATCAACCAGCGCACGAACCGCGCCTGATAAAAAGGTATTGCAAAATACCGCATTTTACGGTAAAATACCGGTGTATGTAAATGACACCGGCAAACAACGAAATTTTTTCATAGGAGGATCACTCTAATGGCTAAGCAGAAATTCGAGCGTACCAAGCCCCACGTAAACATTGGTACCATCGGTCATATCGACCATGGTAAGACCACCCTGACCGCCGCGATCACCAAGTTCCTCGCCATGCAGGGCGGTGCTGACTACACCGATTACAGCTCCATCGATAAGGCTCCGGAAGAGCGCGAGCGTGGTATCACCATCAACACCGCTCACGTTGAGTACCAGACCTTCGACCGCGTTGGCCACAACTACAAGACCGGCGAGGACAACGCCCAGATTCAGGGCCGTCACTATGCCCACGTCGACTGCCCGGGCCACGCCGACTATATCAAGAACATGATCACCGGCGCTGCTCAGA
>OHWG01001100.1_pt1 | contig 14490 bp, 10 predicted proteins | sample 1579621 | NCBI WGS metagenome assembly OHWG01 (sample SAMEA3882544, study PRJEB24775) | human gut metagenome | biome: human-associated habitat; feature: intestine environment; material: feces | place: Netherlands | collected 2009/2010
AGCCCACCGCATAGCTGATAGGCATGTCGGGGTGAGCCTCGGAATACTCGTTCACGTTCGCACGAACCCGAGCGAGACAGGACTCCACGGCAGCTCGATCGGCATCCCACAGCACCGCGATAAACTCATCGCCACCGTCGCTGCCCACGAAGCAGGTCTCGGACGCCACACACCCCAGCTGCTGGGCAAAAGAACGGATGTATTCGTCGCCCTTCTCGTGGCCGAAGTTGTTATTGACCGTATGGAGATTGTTAAGGTCGAAGACGCACACCGCAACGGGCGCCTCCACGGAGACAGGCTGCTCCTGTCCCAAGATCTCCTCGCACTTGTTCTTGTTGGGCAGTCCCGTGGCTTCGTCGAGATAGACTTTGCTCTGCAGCTCGCGGTTGAGCGCGGCAGTACGCACCGCGCGAACAAGTTCGACCGCAAAGGTCGCCACCAAGCCCATGATGTCGATGATCACCAAGCCCTCGAGATAGTTGAGCGCCGACGCCTTCTCCTGAGAGTAATCCTCTGCGAGTCGCGTAGCATCGTCGCAAATGCCAAAGAACTCCTCGCTCATGGAGATGATGTCGGTGCTCTCGTAGCCGACTTCGCGCACGCGGCTAATCTCGGCGCAAAGCTCATCAAAATAGTTTGCAAGCTCGGTCATCTTTGCCTGATACTCGTCGTCATCGAGGCGGACGAGGTTGAGGTCATCACTTCCGTAACGCAAACCGTTGATGTATGAATCCACGGCTTTGAGCAGGTCATCTTGAGGCTGGCCTGCATCCTCGAGCTTAACGATTCGCTGCGTGGTACCGCGCACCAGACCGGCGTAGTTGACCACGCGCGCCGTGCCCTGGATATCGGAGACGAGCAGCATAACATTGATGAAGAAGAAGATGAGAACTGCCGTGAGCACCATCATGAGCAGGCGCACCGCCTGGCTGGCTTTCTTGGCGACAGAAGTATTCACAAGTTCACTCCCAAAATGACAAAAGCACAGGTAGTACGCAGTGTACTGAAATTCACGTGAGGTCAACTCTACCAGATGATTTTTCTAGGACGGGAATTAAAGAATCATCGACACGATAGCTATTTGAGAAGTTGTGCCATGGCGTTGACAAATTTTTGGACTTGGAGGGTGGGCTCGAGCGGATAGTGCAAAAAGACCGGCACCTCGCGACCGCATAGGAACGGCACGCCCACAAAGGCCGGGTGTACCCCCGACCATGCGCCGCAGGTGAGCACCGCGTCGCCCTTTTCCTCTGCCTCGTTAAAGAGCGCAAAGTCAAAGCTGTCCACGTCGATCACGTCAACGCCGCCGTCGGCCAGAAGGTCGATGCGCAGGCTGTCCATTGCGTCGTTGCCGTGGCGGAGCACGCGCAGGCGCATGCCCTCCAGGTCGGCAACCGTGATGCGCGTCTTGCGCGCCAGCGGGCTCGTGCGTGGCACGTCGATATAAAACGGCACGTTGACGATGCGGAGCTTTTGGCAGGTGTCGCCCCAGCGTGGGGTAGAAAAACTCGACTGCACCACATCGACCTCGCGGCCCAAGCTACGCATGACTGTCTCGCGCTCGTCGTAGAGGTCGCTTACCGGCACGATCTCAAATCGCAGCGACGGCTCCAGATCGTGGATGCCCGTCCACATCGACAGCGTTTGGCGCCCCTGGCACATCATCGACACGCCCAGGCGCACGGCACCGCCATCGCCCGCGGCGCGTCGGGCACGGCGCAGCGCGTCCTCGGACTGCCGCATGATCGAGCGCGCGTCGTCCACCAGCAGGGCGCCGGCCGGCGTCACCTTGACACCCGAGTGCGAGCGCTCGAACAGCGTGATGCCGAACTCGGCCTCGAAGCCCGACACCTGCTTGACGAGCGCCGGAGTCGACACGCGCAATTTTGCCGCTGCACGCGAAAAGCTTCCCAGCTCCGCGGCGGCCGATATGGCCTTAAGTCGTCGATCGTACACGTCAATCTCCCGTTTTCGCGCCTGTGGCCACATGATGCCACAGGGGGTTGTTTTCGCAGGTCACGCGCTCAATTGAGAATAAACTGCATCGCACAGTGTAAACCTACGGTTAACGCCATTCTAACAAATATGCAATTCACCTGCGCAAATGCAAAGCATACGATAACCAGCGAAAACCACGTGGGTCGGTTAATGGGAGCGACCCACCGGGAGGCACAAGAAGGGAAGTTCCTATGAGCAACTGGCTTAAGCTCGAGGGCGATGTCTGCGCCGTGACCGGCGCGCTCGGCGGTATGGGCGTCGAGATTTGCCGCGAGTTCGCCCGCAACGGCGCCAACGTCGTCCTGCTCGATCTGGACGAGGAAAAGGTCAAGGCCGCAGCCGCCGACCTCGCTGCCGAGTTTGGCATCCACGCCGAGGGCTACAAGATGAACGCCACCGACGAGGCCGAGGTTCAGGCCGCCGTCGACGCCACCATCGCCGACTTCGGTCGCGTCGACGTCCTCGTCAACACCGCCGGCATCCTGCGCTTCGCCGCCATGGAGGACCTGCCGCTGAGCGACTGGGAGCAGGTGCTCAACGTCAACCTCACCGGCTACTTCATCACCTCGCAGCGCTTTGGTCGCGAGATGATCAAGGCCGGCCAGGGCCGCCTGGTGCACATCTCGACCGTTGCCAGCCACTCCCCCGAGACGTTCTCGGGCGTGTACAGCTCCACCAAGGCGGGCGTCAACATGATGTCCAAGATGCTGGCTGCCGAGTGGGGCCCCTACGGCGTCCGCTCCAACTGCGTCGAGCCTTGCTTCGTTAAGACCCCGATGTCGGCCAACTTCTACGCCGACCCCGAGGTCGAGAAGAGCCGCAGCCGTCTGATCGCCACGCGCCGCATCGGCGAGGTCAGCGATATCGCCAACGCCGTCATGTTCCTGGCGTCCAAGCGCTCGGACTTTACCACCGGCGACGCCATCAAAGTCGACGGCGGCTTCTCCAACATGATGGGCGACCTCACCGCCAAGCCCGGAGGCCGTCGCGCTTATGCCGACAACTACCTCAAGAACAAGGGTGTCGAGCTTTGGTCCGATGAGTCCGGCGTCGCCAAGCCGACTGACCAGTAAACCAACCCGACAGGGAGGACCCGCGGACACGCCTGTTCCTCCTCCGTATCGATTAGAAAGAGTCCAATGGCTTCCACCAACTCCAACAAGGGTCGCGCCGTCGTGCTTTCCGCCGCGTGCGTCACCATGTTCTTCATCAGCTCCATCGCGCTGTATTCCGTCGTGAGCAAGAACCTGCTCGCCGTCTACCCCGAGTGGTCGAGCGCCCTTACCTGGGCCTTCCCGGTCTTTCAGACCATCATGGCCGTGACGGGTATCTTCGCCGGCCGCATCTCCGATAAGATCGGCCCGCGCAACGTCGTGATCGCCGCCGCCGTGTGCTACGGCCTGGGCTGGTTCATGTCCGGCACCGTCACCGAGCCGTGGCAGTTCTACCTGTGGTTCTCGCTCGTCGCCGCTGTCGGCAACGGCCTGGGCTACAACCCCGCGCTCACCACCGGCCAAAAGTGGTTCATCGACAAGAAGGGTCTCGCCTCCGGCATCACCCTGGCCGCTTCGACCGCCGGTCCCGCCGTGCTGTCCCCGGTACTCGCCTCGCTGCTCATCCCGAGCCTGGGCATCTTTGGCGCCCTCAAGGCACTCGGCGTCATCTTCTTTGTGACGATCGCCGCCTCCGCCCTGTTCCTGAAGGCCCCCGAGGCCGGTTGGCTGCCCGAGGGCTTCGAGGCCCCCAAGGGTGGCGCACATGCCGGCACCTTCGGTGACCTCACCCCGGGCGAGATGGTCAAGACCCCGCGCTTCTGGGTCCTCATCGTCACCTTCGCCTTTGCCGCCACCGCGGGCACCCTGCTCGTGGGCAAGGTTGCCTCCATCGCCGCCGTCCAGCTCTTCGCCGACCCCACGAGCGCCGCGGCCGTCGCCCTCGGCGGTGTGGTCGTCTCCGTCAACACCTGCGCCAACCTGGTTGGCCGTCTGTCCTTTGGCCAGATCATCGACAAGCTCGGCGCCTATAAGTCGCTGCTCATCAGCCTTGTCGTCACCATCGTCGCGCTCGTCATCATGTCGATGAGCTTTACGCAGAGCATGTTCTTTGTGGCGCTCGCCCTGCTCGGCTTTAGCTTTGGCGCCCTGCTCGTCATCTACCCGCCGCTCACCGGTGGCGCCTTTGGCACCAGCAACATCGGCGTCAACTACGGCATCATGTTTTTGGGCTATGCCGCTTCCACCTGGATCAGCCAGCCCATCACCGCCGTGCTGTATCACGCCGAGGCCGGCAGCGCCGCCTATCAGCAGTCCTTCTACGGCGCCATTGTGATCGCCGCCATCGCCGTCGTACTCACCGTCTACATGATGGTCTCCGACAGCAAGAAGAAGTCCGCCTAGTTTTACCGATGCGGCAAAGGGACAGCCCCTTTGTCGCATTCCACCGGTCACCAGTATTAAGGAGTCGAAATGTCTGAGCTCAACCCCGTCCGCATTGCCGTTATCGGCGCCGGCGCCATGGGCCGCAACCACATCCGCTTTGTCACCGAGGAGCCCGAGGCCGAGCTCGTCGCCATCGCCGACGCCTTTGAGGGCGCCCGTGCCACGGCCGAGGCCGCCGGCGTGCCGTTTTACACCGATCCCGCTCAGATGATGGACGAGGTCAAGCCCGAGGCCGTCATCATCGCCACCCCCAACGACCTGCACCTGGGCGTTGCCCGCGAGGCCGTGAAGCGCAACATCGTGCCGCTGGTCGAAAAGCCGATCTCCAACGACCTAGAGGATGCCCAGGCTTTCGCCGCCGAGGCCGAGACCGCCGGCGTGCCCGTGCTCGTGGGTCAGCACCGTCGCCACAACCCCTTCGTCAACAAGGCCAAGGAGATCATCGAGTCCGGCGAACTGGGCAAGCTCACCGTGTCGAGCTTCCACTACATGATCTATAAGAACGACGAGTACTTCGATGTCGAGTGGCGCCGCAAGAAGGGTGCCGGCCCGATCCTGGTCAACCTGGTTCACGACGTCGACCTGCTCCGCTACCTGCTGGGCGAGCCCGTTGCCGTCCAGGGCATGCAGTCCAGCGCCGCCCGCGGTTTTGAGACCGAGGACTCCGCCGTGGTCAACGTCCGTTTTGCCGATGGCGCGCTCGCGAGCATGACCATCTCCGACGCCACCGCCAGCCCCTGGAACTGGGAGGCAACCGCTCGCGAGGATCCGCAGTACCGCCCCTTCGACGCCGACGCCTACTTTATCGGCGGAACCCTGGGCGCCCTGTCGCTGCCCCGCCTGCACCAGTTCTCCTACGACGGCGCATCCAACTGGCACAAGCCGCTGCAGATGGAGATTCCGGCCGTCGACCCGGCACTGCCGCACAAGATGCAGCTCAAGCACTTTGTGAAGGTTGTCCGCCGCGAGGTCGAGCCCGTCGTGACCCCCGCCGATAACGTCAAGACGCTCACGCTTCTCAACGCCATCAAGGAGGCCGCCGAGACCGGCCAGCTCGTTGAGCTGTAATGCTGTATTAGGGCAGGCCGCGGCAAACTCCCCGCCGAGCGCCTCGGCCCGCCACCAACAAGCCCCTCTTCTTTGCCCCGCGAGCAGTCTCCTGCCCGCGGGGCTTTTTGACTACATTGGTAATGATTTTTCTGGGACGGGGGCTATTTTGCGCCTCAGCTTGGTTCGTTCGCCACGAAATGGGCCTATCTACTACGTTTAACCGACCACCCCTCAACCATGCCGAATTTCGCGAAATAAAAACCGCAGGTAACCGGCTTGTCGATTTTCGGAAAACCCAGGTATGGTCAGCCCCTACGGGTAAAACGTAGTAGATAGGCCGTTTTCGTGGCGCGGCCCCAAAACAGCCTTTTGGGACGGGTGGTATCCTTGGTAGCCCTGTGCTGCAAACGCACCTTAAACGCAAGGAGTCCCATGGATCTTATCGCCCAGCTCGCCCGCGAGCTCAACCTTAAGGCCGCCAACGTCGAGGCAGCCGTCAAGCTCATCGACGAGGGCAACACCATCCCCTTTATCTCGCGCTACCGCAAGGAAGCCACGGGCGGCATGGACGACGTCGCCCTGCGCGCACTCGACGAGCGCCTGTCTTACCTGCGCAATCTTGAACAGCGCAAAGAGGACGTCATTCTGCTCATCGACGCCCAGGGCAAACTTACGCCCGAGCTCGAACAGCAGATTCGCGAGGCCGCGCAGCTCCAGCGTGTCGAGGACCTCTACAAGCCCTACCGCAAAAAGCGCATGACCCGCGCGCAGAAGGCCCGCGAGGCAGGTCTGGAGCCGCTTGCCAACATGATCATCATGCAGGCATCCGCCAAGGGCAGCGCGCTCGACGCCGCCGCGGCCTACGTCAACGAGGAAGCCGGCTTCGACACGCCCGAGAAGGCGCTCGCCGGCGCGGCGGACATCGTGGCCGAGACGGTGGCCGAAGACCCCGAGAACGTCGCCGACCTGCGCGCCTTTACGCAAAACACCGCCGACATCGTCGTCGAGGCCACCGACCCCACCGAGAAGACTCCCTACGAGCCGTACTACAGCTATGATGAGCCGCTGCGCCGCATCCCCAACCACCGTGTGCTGGCTATCGACCGCGGTGAGCGCGAGGGCAAGCTCCGCGTGCGCGTGAACGTCGACGGCGCCGCTGCCACGGCACGCCTCGGCAGCCGTTGGCCCCGACGCCAAGGCGTCTTCGCGTCCGTCTTTGACGCCGCCATCGCCGACGGTTACAAGCGCCTGATGGCCCCCTCGCTGGAGCGCGAGGCCCGCGCCAAACTCACCGTTCGCGCCCAGACCGAGGCTATCAACGTCTTTGCCAAGAATCTCGAGGGCCTGCTCTCTGCACGCCCCGTGCGCGGTGCCCGCGTGCTCGCGCTCGATCCGGGCTACCGCACCGGCTGCAAGGTCGCCGTCATGGACGAGACCGGCAAGCTGCTCGACCACGGCGTGGTCTACCCCACCAAGCCGCGCCACGACGTCGCCGGCGCGAGCTCGCTCGCCTCGTCAAGAAGGACGGCGTCAACACCATCGTCATCGGCAACGGCACCGCCAGCCGCGAGACCGAGGAAGTCGTCTCGGAGTTCATCGCCGAGCAGGCGCCTGGACTGCGATACACCATCGTCAACGAGGCCGGCGCATCGGTGTACTCCGCCTCTGAGCTGGCGAGCCAGGAGTACCCCGACCTGGACGTGACCACGCGCGGCGCCATGAGCCTGGGCCGCCGCCTGCAAGACCCGCTGGCAGAGCTCGTCAAGATTCCGCCCCAGTCCATCGGCGTGGGCCAGTACCAGCACGACCTTGACCAGGCCGAGCTTTCGCGCACGTTGGGCCATGTGGTGGAGGACGTCGTCAACCGCGTGGGCGTCGACGTCAACACCGCGAGCGCAAGCCTGCTGGGATACGTATCGGGCATCACACCGAGCGTAGCCAAGAATATCGTGGCCTACCGCGAGGAAAACGGAGCCTTTGCCGATCGCCGCCAGCTTAAGAAGGTCCCCAAGCTGGGACCCAAGGCATACCTGAACGCCGCGGGTTTCCTGCGCATTAGCGGCGGCAAGAACCCACTCGACGCGACAAGCGTCCACCCCGAGAGCTACGAGGTGGCCACGTCCGTCCTGAAGCGCGCCGGCGTTGGGGCCAGCGAGCTCAGCCGCGGCGGCGTGCCCGACATCGAGCGCCGCCTGGGCAGCATCTCGGCGCTGGCAAGCGACCTGAACTGCGGCACCCTCACGCTCATCGACATCGTCAACGAGCTCAAGAAGCCCGGCCGCGACCCGCGCGACGACGCGCCCGAGGTGGTCTTTAGCCGCTCGGCGCTTTCCATCGACGACCTGGAACCCGGCATGGAACTCAAGGGCACGGTGCGCAACGTTGTGGACTTTGGCGCCTTCGTCGACGTGGGCGTGCACCAGGACGGCCTCGTGCACATCTCCAAACTGGCCAACCGCTTCGTCAAGCACCCCAGCGACGTGGTGCGCGTCGGTGACACGGTCAAGGTGTGGGTCGAAAAGGTCGATCGCGACCGCAAGAAGATCTCGCTCACCATGGTGCAGGGAAAGTAAACCGCCAAAGCAAGGGTACCCCCTGTAGCGACGTGCAAAATCGCGAGTATTCTGCAATTTCCGCCGTTCCGAACGCCCCACAGAGACAATAACGCCAAAAACAGCCCCCGTTTTAGCGACATTAGAGCCAGAACGGGGGCTGTTCCGTGCTTCACCCAACTGGTAAAAGCCTTTACCTTGCTGAATACTCTCAATTTTGCACGGCGCAGGCGGGGGTACCTTTGCCCACGGCAGGATATGGAAGCCAAGCGCCAACCTACTGGCAAGCTCGTGTCGGCAGCCCACGGCGTAGCCAGTGTTCGCGTTACGGCAGAATATGGAAGCCCAAAGCGGCGATATCCTTGGCAAAGCCGCGGACGGTGTCGAGCGAGACCTCGTACGGGTCGCGGCCGATGTTCTTGCGCTTGGCCAGGATGCTGTTGGGCACCGTAATGATCTGGCAACCGCAGGCCTCGGCCTGGTAAATGTTGATGAGCTCGCGCGTGGATGCCCATAGGACCTCGCAGTTGGGCTTGATGGCGGCCTTCTTGACCGACTCCGTCATAAACGGAATGGGATCGACGCCGGTGTCGGCGATGCGGCCGGCAAAGAGCGAAATGATGGACGGCGTCTCGGCGTCAACGGCCTCGACCATCTCATCGACCTGCGTAGGCGTAAAGATGGTAGTGACGTTGACCTTGATGCCGTCGGCCGAAAGCTTGCGCACCAGCTCGGCGGTTGACTCGCCCTTGGTGGTCACGCACGGAATCTTGACGTAGACGTTCTCGGCCCAGGTAGCGATCTCGCGGGCCTCGACCTCCATGGTCTCGACGTCGTCGGCAAAGACCTCAAACGAGACGGATACATCGGTGATGTGGGCCAGGACCTCCTTGGCAAACGCGCGGTAATCCGTCACGCCGCCCTTCTTCATAAGGGACGGGTTGGTCGTGAAACCCTGAACGTTGCCGTTCTCGTACATGTCGAGCATGCCCTCGAGGTTTGCACCGTCAGCGAACACCTTGATTGCCATCTGCCTGATTCCTTTCGTTAGCATACGGCCGATAAACTGCTAAACACTTTACCTACGTTTATCAAGGCGTGAACTGCGGTTTTTTATCTTCTCGGCGAACGGTATGAACACCTCAGTGTTTGGATTGATAAATCGATTGAGCATGCAAAAGCAAAGAGTCGCAGTTTGAGCAAACGTCAGAACGCGGGATTCATTAGATGAGGCCGAAATGCTGCATCGCCGTGACGGTGCCGTCGTGTGCGACATCGTCGGTCACGTAGTCGGCGACCGCCTTGACCTCGGGCATGGCGTTGCCCATGGCCACGGCCGTCTCGACAGCAGCGAGCATACCCAGATCGTTGCCGGAATCACCAAAGCCAAAGGTGCGCGCGTTGCCGGTGCGACCCAGGTATTCCAGCGCTCGCGCCACTCCCACGCCCTTGTCAATGCCCTTGGGGCTCAGCTCGCGATTCTGACCACCGGTGTTGCACAGCTCAAACTCGCGATCGATAAAGCCATCATCGTTGGCTACGCGAGCCAGGTCACTCGCGACGATGCCTACCTTGCCCACGCGCAGACGGCCGTCGACGCGCATTTCCTCGGTGCTGTGCACCACAGAAGTGCCGATCAGAGACGACTGCTCAACACCCGCGGGTTCCAGGGCAAAAGTAGCCACGTTGGTCTCGAAAAAGGCCTCAATCCCTGCCGCGGCCATACGGCGCGCAAGCTCCTCGATAACGTCCTCGTCAAAGCAGTCCTCATACACCACGCGGCCCTCGACCTCGAGCGTGGCGCCCGCCATGGCAACGACGCCCGCGGGGTCGAGCGCACGCAAGCTATCGGCGATGAGCCACAGGGGGCGACCCGTGCAGATAAATGCCTGGTGTCCCGCGTTGCGCAGACGATGAAACGCCTCGACGACCGCCTGCGAGGGGCGAACCGCCGAAAAGTCCTTGTCGGTCATGTTGTCGGGATCGAACGACGTCAGCGTGCCGTCCACGTCAAAAAAGAGCACAGCGGGTTCGGGACACGCATCAATCATATGGGTTCCTTTCGAGGATAAGGGCAAACGAAGCATCCATCATATAATGGAGCGACGCAACCAGAGAGGTCACCCATGGAATTTTACGCAAGCTGCCCCGAGGGCTTTGAGTCCGCACTCGCCGATGAGCTTAAACGCCTCGGGCTTTCGCATGTTCGCCGGCTGAAGGGCCGCGCCACGTTTGAGGGCGAGCTCGAAGAAGGCTACCGCGCCTGTCTGTGGTCGCGCCTAGCGAGCCGCGTGTTTGCGGTGCTCGGGCGCTTTGAGGCGCAGGATGCCGATGAGCTGTACGATAGCGTTTACGACATCGCCTGGGAGAACATCGTCCGCCCCGGCGCCACCATTGCCATCACCGCCCGCGGCGTGACCGAGCAGCTGCGCAACACGCGCTTCTCGGCCCTGCGCGCCAAGGACGCGCTGTGCGACCGTCTGGCCGAGACCACGGGCCGTCGCGCCGATGTCGACGCTGCCGATCCCGACGTTCACCTGTTGCTTTCGCTGCGCCAGCGCCGCGCGAGCATCAGCCTGGACCTTTCGGGCGACCCGCTGTTCAAGCGCCTGCCGCCCGCGGCGACCCGTGCCGGCGAGGGTGCGCACGTGTTGCGCCCCGACTACGCCGCCCTGGTGCTGGCGCAGGTCGGCTGGACCGCACTGTGCGAGCGCGAGTTGACGGCCGACGATTACGAGAATGAAGCCCTTCCGACACTGGTCGACGCCTCGTGCGCCGGCGGCGGCCTGTTGCTGGAAGCCGTGAACATTCTGACCGACCGCGCCCCGGGCGCCGCACGCGAGCGCTGGGGCTTTGAGGGCTGGCAGCTACACGACGCCGCTCTGTGGGAGCAGCTGCTTGCCGAGGCGCGCGAGCGCGAGGCGGCAGCGCGCGAGCGCCAGGCGCGCATCGTGGCCATGGACATTGACCCCACCGCCCGCAAGACCGCTGAGCGCATGGTCAAGTGTGCCGGCTACAAGCGCTTTGTCGATTTTTGCGCCGCTAAGTCCGCCACCGTGCTGGACCACGCGGGCACTGTCGCCGGTGCCGCCCTCGTCGCGGATACGACCGAGACACCGCTTTCACTCATGCACGATGCCATGACGCTCATCGGCGAGCTGCGCCGCGCCCCCGAGCTCGCTTCGGCGCCGGTCGCCGCGCTCACCCGCGACGGATTGCTGGCCCGCGCGCTCCACGCCGAGCCCAAGCGCTCGATCGCCGTCATGCCCAACAACGAGGAGGCGGCTATTGAGGTTTGGCCCTCGCTCGACCACGCCGCCGCGGCATTTGAAGCAGCGATCAGCGCAGATGCCGAGGAACAGACCGCAGACGCTCATGACGAAGCCGCCGACACCCTCATGCCCGAACCTACCGCCACGCTCGACTTGGGCGACGGCAAGCCGCTGCCCGTGCTCATCCCGGAGTCCGAGCAGTTCGCCAACCGCCTGCGCAAGAACGCCCGTCTGCGTCGAAAGTGGGCAAAGCGCGAGGGCGTGAGCTGCTACCGCGTCTACGATGCCGACCTACCCGACTACTCCGCCGCCATCGACCTGTACGAGGGCTGCCCGCAGACGCCGGGCCGCTGGCTCGTCATTGCCGAATACGCCGCACCTAAGACCATCGACCCCGCACTGGCCCAGGCCCGCATGCTCGACATCTTGGCCATCGCGCCGCGCATCCTGGATGTTCCGGCCGAACACGTGCACGCCAAGGCCCGCATGCGTTCGCGCGGCGGCTCGCAGTACAGCAAGCAGGGCGCCGGCAAGGGCGGCTCGGGCGAGCGCGCCAATATCGCACGCCGTCGCCTCCCGCTCATCGAAGAGGGCGGCCTTACCTTTGCCGTCAACTTTGACGACTACCTGGATGTGGGCATCTTCCTGGATCACCGCGTCACCCGCAACCTGGTGCGCGAGCACGCCAAGCAGGCGCGCCGCTTCCTCAACCTGTTTGCCTACACCGGCACCGCCACGTGCTATGCGGCAGACGGCGGCGTCGAGGAAACTGTGACGGTCGACCTTTCCAACACCTACCTGGACTGGGCCGAGCGCAATATGCGCCAGAACGGCTTTGTGGGTCCGCAGCATCACTTTGTGCGCGACGACGTACTCGCCTGGATTCGCGACCAGCGCCAGACGCGCAACCGCTGGGACCTGATCTTTGTCGACCCGCCCACGTTTTCGAACTCGTCCAAGATGGGCCGCCGCACCTGGGATGTCCAGCGCGACCATGTTGAGCTTTTGGCCGGCGTGTCGCGCCTGCTCGCACAGGGCGGACATGCCATCTTTAGCTGCAACCTGCGCGGCTTCCGCCCCGAAACGCGCAAGCTCGCGCGTGCGGGCGTGGTGTTGGAGGACATTACGGCGCAGACCATCCCCGAGGATTTCGCACGCAACCAGAAGGTGCATCATTGCTATATCGTGCGCCGCCTGCCCATCGAGGACGCCATGGCCGAGGTCGGCTTTAGCGCCGAGGAAATTGCCGAGCGCGTCGAGGAACTGCGTAACCCCGAGGCCCGCAAGCCCCGTGCGGCAGTACCCGCGCACGCGCAGGCCGGCAACGGCAAGTCCAACTTTGCCGGCAAACCCTCTCCTGCCGGCAAGCCCAAAAAGAAGAAGTTCTACGCCAGCAAGCCCAAGGGCAAATAGACAAAGTTGCGGTGGAATAGTTCCTAAAAATGCCTGGTAAAGGCCCAAACAGGAACTATTTCACCGCAACTCATATTGGGATGGCGGATGCCGACCTATCCCTGGATGACCAATCGGTAACCAATACCCACGTGCGTCTGGATATAGCGCGGATGCGCGGGGTCGGACTCGATCTTCTTACGCAACGTGCCCATAAAGACACGCAGGCTCGCCAGGTCGCTCTTGGTCGCCGTGCCCCAAATCTCGTGCAGGATAAACTGGTGCGTCAGTACCTTGTCGGCGTTATGCGCCAGCAGGCACAGAAGCTTATACTCGATCGGCGTCAGATGCAGTTCCTCGCCATCCATCGTGGCGATGCCGGCATCAAAATCGATATGCAGCTCACCGGTATCGAACGAGCCCTCGGAGACAACGCCGCCCGTCTGCGCATACGAAAGGCGCCTGAGCGTCGTGCGAATGCGCGCGAGCAGTTCTTCGACCGAAAACGGCTTGGTCAGATAGTCGTCGGCACCGGCATCAAGCGCGCGGATTTTGTCCGCATCCTCGCTGCGCGCCGAGACCACGATAATCGGCATGCCCGACCATGCGCGCACCGACTCCACCACCTTGACGCCGTCCATATCGGGCAGGCCCAGATCGAGCAGCACAATGCTCGGCGCCTGCGATGAGGCGGCGGCGATGGCGGCATGGGCGGTCTCCACGGCCATATGGCGCAAGCCGTGCGCCTCGAGCGCGGCAACAATAAGATTGCGAACGGCGGGGTCGTCCTCAACGACCAAGATGAGCGGTTTTACGGCAGAGTTCGGCACAGCGCTACTCCTTATCAAACGAAACGTCAGCGACGGGAAGCTCAATCGTAAAGACCGAGCCGTGCGGGTCCGCCGCGGCAACCTCTATGCTACCGCCATGCGCTAACGCAATGGAGCGGCAGAGCGAAAGACCCAGACCCACGCTGCGATGGCTGTCGGCCAGACCGTGGTTGGCGGTGTAGAACGACTCAAAGATCCGCTCGCGGTCCTCGGGCGCAATGCCCGGGCCGTCATCGGCCACCGAGCACGCCACGCGTCCATCGTCGACGCTAATCGAAATCATGATATGCGAGCCCGCGGGCGTATAGGTGATGGCGTTGTTCACCAGATTGACCACCAGCTGCACCATCAGGCGTGCATCGACGTTGACGAGCGCCGGCTCATCGCACGCCACCACCTTAAGGTCGTGCTCGCGCACGGCAGGGTTCACGTGGCGCAGTGCCTCCTCGACGATATCGTCCATGAGCTCGAGCGTGGTCGACAGGCGCATACCGCCACCCTCGAGCTTGGTGATGGCGAGCAGATTCTCGACGGTGGCGTTGAGCCACAGCGCATCCGAGCGAATGGATAGAAGCAGGCCGCGGCGCGTCTGGGCGTCGAGCACGGCGGTGCCGGTCGAGCCCTGGTCGAGCAGCACGTCGGCATTACCCGAAATACTGGTGAGCGGTGTGCGCAGGTCGTGCGAGATGGAACGCAGCAGGTTGGCGCGCAGCTGCTCGTTTTTGGCAAGCACCGCCGCTTCCTCGCGGGCCTCCATGGCGCGGGCGCGGTCGAGCGCCAGCTCGCCTTCGCTCACGATGGCATCGGCAAGTGTCCGCTCCTCATGCGTCAGCACGTCGGGCTCGGCAACGATAGCCAGCACGCCCACCACCGAGGCGATGGCCAGCGGGAAGGTGGAAAAGCCGATGATGCCGTCGATGGAATACAAAAGCAGTTTCCAGAAGGACCATTTCGTTTC
>OHWG01001112.1_pt1 | contig 14413 bp, 14 predicted proteins | sample 1579621 | NCBI WGS metagenome assembly OHWG01 (sample SAMEA3882544, study PRJEB24775) | human gut metagenome | biome: human-associated habitat; feature: intestine environment; material: feces | place: Netherlands | collected 2009/2010
ACATCGGTAACAAATGGATAAATCTCCGTAAGAGAGATTATCCGCCGAACATTAGTCGCTTGAAAAATAAAAAAAAGAAAATGAGTAAGATAATGATATGGGTCGGTCAATTCAATTCCGAAGCTGACTTTGAGAAATATATGGATCAATCGGCTTTCCGTCAATGGTGGAAAGATTACGATGAAGACAATAAGGAACTTCGTTGCCAGTTCTGTAAGGAGCTTGGTGTAATGAACTATGATGAGGATTTTCTTATTATGAAATTCACATCTGACGGCTTGGCAGGATTACTTAACCTTATTCCTGCTGATACCCAAAAGATAAGTCTGTCGATGGCTGATAAAAATATTACAATGGCAAATGCTGTTATCTGCTATAATTGTCGTGAGGGTATATCTCCTAAGAAGGCAGAGAATGCCACAACCATGACTTATCTTGGTACGTTTGAGTTTGAACTGTCGCCTGAAGGTGTACAAGGGTCTAATGCTGGATTAGAATATATGATTTGGATTGGCACAACCGATAAAAGTCGGGAAGAATTTATGGAGTATTTCAATCAAGATGAATACATGAAAGAAATACGAGATTACGAAGAAAGTCGTACAAAGAAACGCCCAAATCCGGAACATCGCTGTCAGTTCTGTAAAGACATTAATATAAAGTATTACTATCCAGAATTTCTAACTATGGAAATTAAGGATGAACCCGAAAATCCTTTTAATCTTGTTAGAATGATGATTGATAACAAACTTGTCCTTGACTGGTATATTGAGTCCGATATTGATGAATACCACATAAAGCCATCAAATTGTATTGTGTGCTATATACCCAATGGTTTCAAGGACAACAAAAGGAATCAGAAAATCTTTATTAAGAAGAAAAATTATGATTCATATGAAACACCTAAAAAATTTGTGGATGAATTAGACAGTTACAACGGTATTCAATATTTGGAAACTTATATTGCAGAATAAAGCGACTAACAAACGGATAAATTTCCCTTAAAGGTCGATTATCCACTGGACATTAGACACCTCTAAATAAAATTATATGGTTGATAAAAAAGAAATATTGAATCAAATAGTGAATGTGTTGGAGAAACCTTTCGTTACACATGGTTTTCGATATGTACGAGGTGGTCGCTTTGTACGAAAGCTATCTGATGGAAACACAGAACAGCAATATCATATAACTTTCAGGAAGAAATACGGCTGTTTTCTTATGTCAATCGAGCTTATTGTTCAAAATAAAGTGCTATTAAAAGATTTTGATGTTTTATACAGAGAAACCTTAATCTTTGGATACCGGAATTTTGAAGATAATTTTCGAGATGAATGTATAAAAATGGTATTGAAACAAAAGTATGTAACTTTATGCGGACTTGGGGATTGGAGAGAACTTAAAGAGGAAAATGAATCGCTGGAAAGTTTCAATGCCAGATTTCGCCTCTGGTCACCCCCTTATTTTGAAGATTTGAAGGATTTGAATAACATTTTGGAAAAAGAAGGAAGTCCCACATGGCAAGAGCAATGTTTGACCAGCATAAATTTGTCTTTGAAATTTTTCAAGAAAACAGAAGATATAAACTGGATTATAAACAATACAGAATATCAAGGACTGTTCCTATTAAAGCAAATGGGGCGAGTTGAAGAAGTTGAAAATAAGTACAATTCGTTACTTGAAAAAAAGAGGAAATATGGGAATAACACAGAAAGCATAGAGTATTTCTATAAATTATTAATGAATAAAGGTGTCTAACAGGCGGTTCAACCGCCCCAAAGGTCGGTTATCTACCAACCATTACCGATTAACAATGACAATATGAAATGGTATAAAATATACTTGAATGGAGAAAATCGAATATGGAAGAAATGTATTACATATTCGTGGGAGTTTATATATGAAGATAAAGAAATTAATTTTCAAAGAATTATAGATTCATCTTCATCGGAAAGGTATCAGATAAAAGCTCTTATCAAAGGTAAGGGGCTAATCGCTAAAAGTATATCTGGATTTGGGCAAATAAGAATGCCAGAATTTGCTGAAGTCAGCCATTTGTTTCTTGTCAGAGAAGATATATTGAATATAAACGAATTGTCCTCCATAAAAGGAATTTCTTTAAAAAGGGTTTCAGTATATGGAGATTTCCCACTTGATTATATGGCAATTATTTTTAATGAAGTAATTGATTGTGTTGACAATATTCATTCCAAACGAGAAGAATTTGAATGCATGAGTACACTTGTGTTAGATATGTCTAAAATACCTTCATCTGTAGATGGGTTCTTTTTAAAAGGGTGGAATAAATACGGTTTTTATAAAAACATTGTCAATGAAAATATGAAAATGCAATTACTTCATTTGTATAAGGCAAATGAGTTTTTAAAATTTAAAGAAATAGAAATAAATGGCACATCGGTAACAAATGGATAAATCTCCGTAAGAGAGATTATCCGCCGAACATTAGCAACTTTACAAACTAAAAAGAATATGAGTGACCAAATAATTTTTGATGTTGACGGACTTATAGAAGCTCAAATCCGCCAGAGAGATAAAGACTATGCGAAAGTCTGTTGTCAGAACTTATTAAACTACGCATACGGAAAGGGACTTTTGTGTGATAATCCATGTGATAATGAAGGAAACCTAATCATGCCTTCAATTATTAAGGAAAGTTCTTTAACAGAAATTGGTAAACATATTTTTGTTGAATTGCTATTTAAGTGGTTTGCATACACAGATAATGAAAGTGGAAAAATTGACAGAAAAAATAACATCAAAATGTTAGAGAAGTATTACAATCAACTTTTACAAAAGATTGATAGAAAATAGGTTGCTAACAAACAGATGAAACATTGAAGGCGGTTTATCTGCCGGACATTATCTGCCCATAAAAAGAATGAATATGAAAATAGAATTAGAAAATTGCCAAAAAAGTCTTACTCTCAAAGATTTTGAAGAAATAGAGAGTAAATTGGGTTATGCCTTGCCGGAAAGACTGAAAGAGTTCTATTTACAATATAATGGAGGTTCTACGAAACAGACCGCAAGCATAAATAAATATCAAGAGGTGGAAATTGAAGATTTCTTCCCATTCAAATATAACAAGGATTTTAAGAATGACCCCAGATATACGGCAGAAGGCGAAACATTAGAGTTAAGAAAAGCTGGAGCTATATCTGATAGCATTCTTATTTTTGCTATGGAATCTACCGATGAAGGTCGGATTACCATAGACTTGGTTAATGGAAAGATCTATCTTTACCCTATTGTGGGGATGCAAGATGTAATCTTCAATTTTGGAGAGCCACGACTTGTTGCAAATTCAATAGATGATTTCTTTGACAATCTCGTTGTTTTGGACGGGTACAAAGCAATTCCAGCAATAGAAGAAATCGAAGAGGGACAAACGGAGACAGCAGGTGTAATGCCTGAACTTTCGGACTGTTCGGCTTCGCTAACAAAAGAAGATATAAAGAATTTTGAGGTTGAGTTGAATGTAAAGATTCCGGCAGGCATGAAGAACTTTTACCTCAAGTTCAACGGTGGTATGCCATCACCATATTGTTATCAACCGCAGGACGAGGATTTGGATCGGGTGGAGATAAATGCGTTCTTTCCGATAAAGGAACGCACCAATGCTTTTGAAACAATTGAAGTCATAGCCAAAGATATATGGAGTAGGAATTTAATGCCATGCAATCTGTTGCCTTTTGCTATGGATTCGGGTGGAAACTATTATGCGTTGAACTTGAAGAATAAAAAGATTTACTATTACTTGATTGATGAGTGGGACGACAATGTTTCAAGAGAAAACAACTTTGAAATATGTACTCGTTACATCGCCCAGTCATTCAATTACTTTATAAATCATTTCATCGAAGAAAAGGAATAAAACGGGCAGATAACAAGCGGATAAATCTCCCTAATGGTCGATTATCCGCCGAACATTATCGACCTGAAAAGAACAAGAAATGAAACCAAGAGATATATTTATTAAAGCCTGCAATGAGATAGCTATTCCTTTTATTGCAATGGGATTTAAGCCGTCTAAAAATGGACAATGCCTAAAAAAGATTTCAAAAGACAAAGATTTGACTTTTGAAATATGGTTTCGTTCAAGTGTATATAATTCATCTTGTAGTGTGGCTATATATCCACTGATTACGATTACCTGTAAAAACTTGAAAAAGTGGGTGCAAGAAGAAAATCTCAATGTCAATGATGATGGCTTAGTATATCATAATCATATTGGATACCTATCGCCAATAAATCAATATCAATCTTGGGATCTTGCCGGACTAAGCTATGCTCCATCAGTAAAAACAATAATTGATTTACTTGAAAAATATGCTTGTCCGATATTTGATTTATTTGAGAATAGACAAATGGCTATTGACTTCATTACGCAACATGGCTGTTGTTTCAATCAATACACGAAAGACTCTCTCCTTGCCCTGCCATATATGTTGAGATATGGTGAAAAGGAACAAGCCGAGAACTATTTCAATCATTACATACATTCAAGTAAATGTCGAAATAGATTTGTAAAAGCCTATTCTCAATTAGAAAAGAATGATGTAATTGATTGTGGATTAGATAATCGTTTCGTAATACTTGCATATAGTCAAAAACTAAAAATAAAATAGGTCGATAACAAACAGATGAAACTTTTAAGGTGGTTTATCCGCCGAACATTATCAACAAAAGTGCGACAAGCAAGTCGCCTCTCTTAATTGTTCAGCACCCATTTCACGGGTTGAAACAGGATGTCTGAACCTGCTGTTCCGTCAGCAGTAGCTTGGAACACATGCATCACCAGCAATGACGTTGTGTGAAGCTGTTCGACAATGAACCCGCCGCAAGGGAAGACAGAACCGTGAGGGGAATCAACTGCCGCCAGCATCAGGCGACTAAGGGGCTAAGCTGGACGGTATGGGTAAATTAATTGAACTGTCGGGAACTGTCGTGACTAATGAAAGGCTCAAGATGCTGGCGAGCCTTGACCAAAATGGTAAACGGTCGGATAACCTTTCTTTTGGTGAGGGTTACACGGACAAAGCACCGTCGGCAGATGGACAGACCCTAACCCGTCCGTAAGTTGGAGGGCGAAACTTGGTAAGCCCGTATATCTCCTGCTGTAAACAGTAGGTAAGCCGAACGCAAGTAAAGTCGAACGGTATGCGGGTATGAGAGGATGGAAAAAGCGAATGCCACTCTTGTAATGAGGGAGGATAGGAATTGAGTAGAGCCTACATATATAGTAGCGAAACGACATCATTCCACTGTGAAAGCAGGCAGACTTCCGTCTGGTGTTTCTTTACAAAACGAATGAAGAACTTTTAAATGAAGAAAGGCAAATGAACGAAGTGAAAACAAAGTGTGCGTCTTCACGCAGGGGCAGACCGAAAGGAGCTTGGAACAGCATGGACTGGGACAAGCTGCAAGCCGTTGTGCGAAAGCTTCAGGCACGGATTGTAAAGGCTCAAAAGGAAAAGAGATACAACAAGGTAAAAGCCTTGCAACGTATCTTGACTACCTCGTTTGCTGCGAAAGCGCTGGCAGTCAAACGTGTCACTTCCAATAAAGGAAAACGAACCGCAGGGGTGGACAATATAAAATGGACTACCCAAGCGCAAAAGTTCGAAGCGGTAGCTTCGTTAAAACGGAGGGGCTATAAGCCACTTCCACTGAAAAGGGTGTATATCGCCAAGAGCAACGGCAAGAAACGCCCGTTGGGAATACCCACCATGAAAGACAGGGCAATGCAGGCATTATATCTGATGGCTCTCGAACCCGTGACGGAAACGACCGCAGACCCAAATTCATACGGGTTTAGGAGATACAGAAGCACAGCGGACGCCATAGACGCACTGCACATAATGTTCAGCCATCAGCCTAACCCGCCACAATGGGTTCTGGAGGGAGACATTAAAGGGTGCTTTGACAACATCAGCCACGAGTGGCTTGTGGATAATGTACAAATCGATAAACAGATATTAAAGAAGTGGTTGAAATGCGGAGCGGTCTTCAACAAGCTTCTCTCCCCCACAACGGCAGGGACACCGCAAGGCGGCATCATATCGCCGACACTGGCGAACGCCACACTGGACGGAATGGAAAAGATGTTGCTAAAGAAGTATAGGGAAAGATACGTGAACGGAAAACGATACCGCCCCAAAGTCCATTTGGTACGTTATGCGGATGACTTTGTTGTATCAGCTGACACAAGGGAACTGCTGGAACAAGTCAAAGAGGACTTGAAACACTTCTTAGCCATCAGGGGGCTGGAACTATCGGAGGAGAAAACGCTGATTACACACATCACCGAGGGCTTTGACTTTTTGGGCTATAATATACGCCGATATAAAAGGAACATATTGGTAAAACCCGCAAAGAAGAGCGTGAAAAGATTTGTGGAAAAGACTCACGAGGTTATATTTGGGAACAAGACAGCCAAACAGGAGGACTTGATTATGCAGCTCAACCCCGTGTTGAGAGGATGGGGAAACTACTTTAGGTTCGTATCTGCCAAGAAGACGTTCAGCAATTTGGACTCCATCTTGGTAAGGCAACTCAAAAGATGGGCAAGCAGAAGACATCCCAAGAAAAGCCGCCGATGGGTGAAACAGAGGTATTTCAAAACAGAAGGGCGCAGAAACTGGGTCTTTGCCGCAGATTTTAAGAAAGCCGATAATAAAGAAAGGATAAGGCTGGAACAATTAGCCGACATCCCTATTTTAAGGTATAGGAAAGTCAAGGCGGAAATGAACCCGTTCGACCCCGAGTGGCAGGAATACATGATGTGGAAACTCCGTGCTAAACGAGAACTGACTAAGAGCAAGACCTCAAGGAAAGCGAGTTGAGCCGGTTTAATTTATGAGAATTAAATTTAGAAATGCTTGAGCCGTATGATGGGAAACTATCAAGTACGGTTCTTAGGGGGGAAAGGGGCAGCAATGCCTCCGACCTACCCGATAAAGAAAAAATGAAGATTTCGGAATTTAGACAACGATATATTGAAGCAATGAAAATGTCAGAACGGTTAAAGATTGCAGAATTGTTCCGACTGGCAGATGATTTGGAATCTGTTGAAAAGACAGAAGAGAATTATCGCATATTGAGTGATGTATTTGGCTATTTAGGCTATTATACAAAAGCCTATCATTATCTATCAGAGGTTGCCAATCCCCAAGACATGAAAGATGCTAAGAAATTGTACCATCTTAAAGATCGCTTAGAATGTGAAGGTGATAGATACGCCTCAAAACGTCCTCGAAAGGCGAAAGACTGTTCTATCAAAATGCCGAACTTTAAATATTGTTCTCAACCGTTGGAAGCTGGAGTGTTTGAAAAGGTTGATACACCGGAAGTATGTGATTGCTGTGGAAAAGGAACATCTGTAATATATTCCGGTCCTTTTTATAGCGTTGAAGATATAAATGTTCTTTGTCCGAAATGTATTGCTTCGGGTAAAGCATCAAAAAGATTTGATGGCGAATTTGTGGATTATGCAATTCTTTCCTCTACTATTTCAGAAGAATACAAAAAAGAATTATGTTGCCGAACACCATCCTACAATGGGTGGCAACAAGAATATTGGCCTGACCATTGTGGGGATTTCTGTGAATTTATCGCCTATGTCGGTTGGAAAGAAATTGTAGAAATGGAATTAGAAAATTCGGTTGAGTTTACTCCTGAATCAGAAGGCTATTCAGAACATAAAGAACATATCATCAATGGTAGTTCATGTCAAGGTTATTTATTTCGTTGTCTGAATTGTAAGAAATATATCCTCTATGTGGATTGTGATTAAAGAGATTGATAATAAACAGCACTACCGACTGAATAAGCGGAACGCTGCCAAACATTAGCATCAACAAAATTAAAATATGAATGCAAAACAGATTCAATTATATTGTATAAAAGAAGATTATTATCTTTTGGACAAATATTTTAGAGAGAAACAGATATTTATATCAGCAATGCCATTGTCTGGATTTGATTTGAGACCCATACAAATTAGTGATTTTGATGAAAATGATTGGAATAGAGTAATTGTGTACAAAGAAAAACATTCGGTAGAAATTGAAGAAATAGAATCTGTTGTGTCATTTGAAAAGATATTTACACCTAATTTTATGATTAGTGATATATTGACTTTTGATAGAGCATATATAGATGTGGCAAATAAAAAAATTGTAGGAGGTAATATATCTGGAATTACTAAATATTTAACAGATGGAGTATTACTTTCTAAGAGTAATGAATTTTTAAAATGGCAAAATGCTTTTTATCTTTGGATAAAGAGAAATTTTATAGCAATAAAAATAGACAAGATTCATAATGTTTATGTATCTGAAAGAGTACGACAGATGATAGATGATGGATATATTTTAGAGTAACTTGGATTGTTGAGAAAATATAGACGATAACAAGCGGCTTATCCTCCCCTGAAAAGGTCGGTTAGCCACCGGACATTAGCATCAAATAGAAAGGAAATGAAAACGATAAAAGAATTACTTGATATAGTTATTACTTTGGAAGATAATCCTCAAACAAGTAAGGTTATCGACTTTCACAAGGGTGTGCCGACTCTTGAAAGTGGTGTTTATAGAAAAGCCTCTCCTATGTTGAAAGTCAGGTATGAGTTATTCGGTAAATGGCTAAATGCCACACATGGAGATTGGCTTGATACGGAAGAAATGGAAAGTTTTTGGAGTGAAGGTGCAGATGATGAACGGTTGGCTGGAATTGTTCGAAATGTAAAAGCCTCAATGGGTAATTGGGAAGATCATGCAACCGGGTTATTTGCACTTAACAGAGTTTCTATTTTTGCCGCAAGTGATAACAGTTATGAAATGATTTGTCTAATCTGGTTTGACGGTACGGAAGAACCGGAATTATGGGTGTATGATTGTAATGGCGAAAGTCGATATAAAGACTTGGCTTCCTATTTGCAAGCATATATAGATGATGATGTTTCGGCTTCTGCCGTGAAATGGAAATTAGCCGATATGTAAGTAATCCCAGAGATAGAACCGATGCTTATTCTCCTGCCGTTTCATCATGCCCAATGTATAAATCCGAGGTGAAACATCAGTGCGACATTCACCACGGTCAGGGCGATAGCGATAAGGACTATTTTGGCGAGCTTCCTGCCGGGATGTTTCATCTTTCCGTAATATTCACGGAGCGCTTCACGCCGCCCAGCTGTGTAGCGGAGTTGGCAGAATAAGTCGGGAAGAAAGCAAAGAATCATCACTACGGCAAAAGCAACAATCCAACTGAAATAGCGAAACATCAACGGTGTTCCAAGCGGTACGAGTATGGCAAAGAGCCATCAAAAGAACAACAGCATACGCCCGTTAAGGTTGGTATGCTCCCTTTCGTGCCATATCTCGGCTACATACCACATATAGTCGATGAAGCAGATCCGGTATTTGCGATTGTCCTTATCCATATCATTACAAAAATAATGTATTTTGCCCACTTAACCATTACTTCATGCCGAAAAACACCATACCCGATAAAAAGAACCTCGCCGGCTTGTTCTTGCCGACGGGGTATTTTTATCCTCACTTGTCCTTAATCAGATGCGACAGCTCCGGGTCTGCCTTGATGCGCCCGATCTCGTCGGCGACAATCTGCCTGACCTCGCTCTTGATGCGGTAGTAGTTGGCGTCGATCTGCTGCTGCATGGTGTCGTTGCCGTCCTTGTCAGTGAAGTCGATGATCTGCGGTATCTTCACGTAGCGGGCGGTCTCCCGCCTGACCTGCTCGTTATCCACTACAATCTCGGCATGGAAAATCTTCTGCTCGATGCGCTCGTCGAAATTGTCGGCTACCGCACCGACGAACATACCCTGCGTGAGGTTGGAAATCTTGCTTGCCGGAATGAGGCTGTCCATCTGGGTGTTGATGGAGACGGAGGTCTCGTTCCGGTTGATGGTCATGTTCTGCCGTTTCTGCAAGACCTTGCCGAAACGCTCGGAGAGCGTCTTGGCAGTTTCGGCAACTACCTGACCTGCAAAGACATTACCGACCGTATTGCAAATCACAGCGGACTCTTTGTCTCCATAATCACGCTTTAACTGGCTGAAATCCTGAAAGCCGAGCATGACGGCAACCTTGTTGCTTCGGGCGGTGGCAATCAGGTTATCCAGCCCACGCATGTAGATGGTGGGAAGCTCGTCGATAATCACGGCGGATTTGAGCCGTTTCTTCTTGTTGATGAGCTTCACGATACGGGAGTTGTACAGTCCCAACGCCGCCCCGTAGATGCCCTGCCGGTCGGGATTGTTGCCGACTACCAGCACTTTCGGCTCTTCGGGATTGTTGATGTCGAGGGTGAAATCGTCCGCCGTCATCACCCAGTAGAGCGCCGGGGAGATCATGCGGGAAAGCGGTATCTTGGCACTGGCAATCTGCCCCTGCAACTGCTCCACCGCCGAGGATTCCCATGCGTCCATAAAGGGAGAAAGGTAGTTCTCCAGCTCCGGGTACGAGGTCAGGATGGGGAAAATGTCGGCGTACTTGCGGTTCAGGAACTCGATGGCATGGGGAAAGGTGCAATACTTGCCGTTCTTGTAGATTTTGAGATACCATATAATACTGGCTAACAGAATGATAGGTGATTCCACGAAGAAGTCGCCCTGCTTGGAAATCCACGTGCGGTTCAAATTTAACATAATCGTGTAGGCACTCTCGTAGGCATCGCTGATGTCGGTCATGAAGTCCGGGTGGATGGGGTTGCAGCGGTGGCTCTCCCTCGGGTTGTCGAAGTTTATCACGTAGAACTTGGGCTTGACCTTGTAGCCGTCCAAATGGGCGAGCAGGTGGTTGTAGGCTATCTCGGAGAGGTCGGGGTACTTGAAATCATACAGGAAAAGCGAATAGCCCTTCTCGATGGTCTGTTTTATGTATTGATTGATAATTGCATAGGACTTGCCCGAACCGGGCGTGCCCAAGACCATCGTCGCACGGAAGGGATTGACAAGGTTGATCCATCCGTCATACGCCCTGCCCCGGAACCAGAAGCGGGTGCGGAGATTGACGGAATATTCGTTCTCCTTCAGCTCGGTCTCCTGCATGAAGGATTCGTTCTCTACATTGAACACGTCTTCGAGCAGGTCGGTCTTCAGCAGACGGGACATCCACAGCCCCGCCATGAGCAGGCAGATATACCCGACGGTAAGGGTGGCGATATACAGCACGGTGTCCGCCGGAAGCGGCAGAGGAAGGGCGAGCAACCACCAGTTGCCGAAAAAGAGCAGCAAGCCGGACACGCCGCAAAGGATGATCCTGCGCCACGTGATTTTCTGTTCCTTCACGCCCTTTGTGCCGAGGCAGCTAAGGGCGAGGAACAGCACGGCGAAGAGCTTCGTCCAGAGGATATTGGAGAACAGCCCGGCGGTACGCTGGAAGCCGAGCAATATCCTATCGACAACGCCGATGTCGATGCCCCACTCCCGGACGGACTGGTAACAGAACCAGTAAATATTTACCACTACAAATAAAATGCTTATCGCACGCATGAACTCCATGACTTTGGCGAGTCCACGCAAATCGTCTTCGTTTTGCATAATTCGTTGAAAATTAATGATAAAACTTCGTTTTATTATGTATATGTACTTTTTCTCCGCTACTCTCTTCCTGCGTTTCGCTAAAGAAAAAGAACTCGCTTCGCTCAAACAGCTTTTTCTTTTTAACGCTACACTCCGGTCGTTCGCTTTACGCTGCGAAAATGAGGTCGGTATGCCATGCGGATGGTTGCTTGGTTAATGCTATCTTTTTGTTCTTTATTGCTGACGACCGTATCGTCGTTTTTTCTTCCTTTTTCGGGGCGGTACGGGCTGGTCGCCGGACGCTCCGCCGGGTACGGGGGCAAAGAGGTTGAAGGCGGCCGCCACGTTTTGGGTGGTGCCGTCCTTGTGGTCGGGACGATAGCCGGTATCGTGTCCGTCCCATTGGAAGGCGCCCGTATGCTCCTGCTGCCGGATGGGATGTTCCACCCCGGCGGAAGGTTGCGGCAGGTGAATACCTTCCTGCCCGGCGAAAAGGTCGTTGAACACGCCTGCGGAGAACTCCTTGCCCAGACGGAAGCCGTTGAAGACGGCTTTGGCGGCATGGTCGATGAAGGTCGCCCCATAGATGCGCCCGGTTTCATTCTGACGGAATACCACGCCGATACCCTGCCGCATGAGTTCCCGCTCGAACTGCGCCCGGTCATGCCCTGCGCTCTGCATGGCGGCTGCAACCTTTCCGGCGGTGGCGGCGGCGACCTCCTTGTGGGTCTTTTCCCATGCGGCAGCGTTGTGCATCCGCCTTTCGAGGGCAGCGATGCCCGCCTCCTTGCCGAACACGGAGGACTTGAAGGGCTTGCCGACCTTGTTGCCCTCCCTGTCGGTTGCCGAATAGGTCAAGCCGTGATACTCCCGCCCGCCGTATTCCCCCTTCACCTCGTCCACCGTGATGCCGTAAAGGGAAAGGACGGCACGGTATTCGCCCAATGTACGGAAACGCCACTCCCGGGCAAGCGGGCGGATGACTCCCGCCAACTGTCCCTTGAGGTTGCCGCCCCCGTAACTGACGGGCGACAAGGGCAGCCCCTCCTTCCACTGCTTGGGCGTAGCCGGGACAAGACCGAACTGCCGTTCCAGCTCCCGGCAGACCTTCATCGAACGCCCGTGCTCGTAGCTGTCGGAAATGGCACGCCCGGTTTCGTCCACCCGGACGGAGACGATGTGCAGGTGCTCCCGCCCGATGTCGTTGTGGCGATAGACGATATAGGGCTGGTCGCCGAAGCCCATGCGCCGCATATACTCCTCCGCCAAGCTGACAAACCGCTCCTCGCTCAAGCAATCCTTCGGGTCGGGATTGAGGGAGATGTGCAGGACGGGTTTCTCGGTCTTGCGGTTGGCTGTGAGGTAGTCACCGAACGAGCGGGAAAGATGCCCTATCGTGTAGGGGTTATCGCCCTGCGGCTCGATAATCCGGCTGGTGAAAAGCACGTCGGCGTGCCGTTCGTCCACCTTCAACTGGTTGTAGGCAAGCACCCCGTACAGGCTGCTTCCGTGCGAGATCTTGGCTATCATCGGACGGGGTATTTGCTCCGGAACTCCTCCACCAGTGCGGAAATCCGCTTGCTCAACTCGACCAGTTCGAGGGTGTGCCGCTCCAGCTTGTAGAGGAAAGCGAGGGCTTTCTTCTCCGAGAAATTGGATTTGAGCGCACGCACGCATTGGTTGTAGTTCGTGCCTATGGCACGGAACTGCGAGTGGAAAGTGGTCAGGCGCATGTAGAAATCCTGCGTCCCCTTATCCAGTTTAATGACCTTAATCTCCCTGCCGAAAAGTGCGGAAACGATAAACTCCGCCTTGGTCGCCTTGCCCGACTCGTCGAAAAGCGCGAGGAAACGGGCGTTGTCCCCGTCGTCCAGACGGAACACGTAGCGGTGGCGCATCTTGTCGGGCTTGGGCTTTCGCCCGTGGTTGCCCGCATACTTCTTCTGGTTGTCCATCATCCTGTAAAATTTTAAGTGAAACATGGTCTGAAAACGCCGTATGCCTACGGCTCTCCCCCGTGAGCAGCCCCCGACTCCGGAGGGGGATGCCACATCGAGGGGGCAAGGTGGTGGTGAGGCACGAAATTCATTTCGAGTGCCGCAGCACACAACTTGCCATTTTCGTTTGAAAATAAAATCCGTCCTGCCGGACAGATTGGGGATGCCCTTGCCTGCTGCGGAGTGCCGGGGCACTCCCTCGGGCGGTTGCCGCTCTTTTCCATTCTTACTCCATTTTGGTTTCCGCCTGCAAAGTAACAGTCCTTTTCCCGTCCGGACACCATACCCGGATGCGACAAACCTACGGGTGGAAAGACAATGCACGACACGCTGATAATCAAACGGATAAACTACCGGTATTTTGATATTCCTTTGCGCCGTGGAAGCGGTGAAACGACTGTCCGGATAGACAAGGAAACAGCCGGATAGCCGACCGGACGGACAGCCGAACGGCTGATTGTCTTGCCGGACAAACGGACGGACAACCGGATAACCAGCCGGATGATCGGCTAAACAGCCAAACGGCTAAATGACTAAACGGCTAAACGGTCAAACGGCTGAACAGCCGGACAAGCGGACAGCCGGATGATTGGATGGATGCCGGGCTGAATGTATGACCGGATGCCTGAACGAATGAACGGACGAATGAACGGCAGAGTGGCTGAAAAGCTGACCGATTGAGTGAACAGAGAAGCGGCTGCACGGGCAGCCGGATGAATAACCAACAGAATGACGATATGGACAGACAGACATTGAACGTGGCTTTCGCCACACAGAAAGGCGGCAGCGGCAAGACGGCTATCACGGTGCTGGTGGCGGGCTACCTGCACTACCGCTTGGGGTGTCCGT
>OHWG01001118.1_pt1 | contig 14312 bp, 11 predicted proteins | sample 1579621 | NCBI WGS metagenome assembly OHWG01 (sample SAMEA3882544, study PRJEB24775) | human gut metagenome | biome: human-associated habitat; feature: intestine environment; material: feces | place: Netherlands | collected 2009/2010
GTACTTGGATAATCCGCACGGGAATGATTTTCGATTTATCTTTTCATTATTCCTTTACATGTCTTATTTAACGACAACCTTTACGGTCTCGTCGCCAACCGTTACAAGAACGATTCCAGCAGGAACAGCGATCGTAGCGTTATCGGAAGTGACAACTGTCTCTGCCAACGGCATACCCAATAAGTTGCGAACATAAGCGGTCTCGCCTTGAGCGCCTTGGATCGTTACAGAACCGGCGTTGCCTGTTACTACGATAGAAGAAGTAGCGTTGTCAATAGACTCGTTACCGGTCGGAATGATACCATCTTCAACGGTTACGACCAAAGCTTCATTTAAATTGCTAGTCAAACCGATTTTTCCATTCAAACTATACAGATACTGCGCATTAGACAAGCTTCTAATCACATAGTCACCTTCTGTAGCGGCATCTTTCAATACAATGTTGAACTTATAGTTGTTCAAGCCAGCCAAAACGCCTTTACTTGCGACAGCCGCAACAGTCACAGTCTCACCTTTCACTTGAGTAGTCAGTGTATCTGCATTCACCAAAGTAGCAGGACGGAAAATAGCTTTCACTATTTCTTCGCCTTGGTTTTTCATGATATAGTTGAAATCCTTAACCTCACTTGCGGCACCTGTGCTATAATAATAAGCAGAGTCATACGCATTGTACAAGAAGGCTCTCTCCGTCTTTTCCGCTATACCTTTGGAGATGAAGAACGAAGGTAAGTAAGTATTGACATCAGCGGTATCCAACCAGAATGTCAAGTTCTCCGCAGATGCGTCAGCCGGAGCTACCACTGCCTGCATATCCTTACCTACAGCCATGAATCCACCATTTACAGCTTGGAAAGCCGCATGACGTAACTCCCCTTTCAAGGATACCATATCCTCACGCAATAAGGAGACTGCACGATAACTGTCTTTATCAGCATAGATTGTAGAAGAATTAAACTCTACCTTTCCTGTTCCTGTATTCAAGCTAGCGACATTACCATCAGCCTTAATCATATCGGTATATTTCTTATCAGACTTCAACATGGAATAAGAACCATCCAAGTTCTGCTTGAATATAAACTTACCCATAGGAGTAGAATTAGTAACGGTAGCGATAGCAGAGGCATCAGCCTTCAAATATTTATCTGAATTAACCGGATTGAAAGCATAAGACAATACGGCTACCGTATCACCAGAAGCAACAGTCTTCACTAATTTCTTAGTGGCATCCCAATAAGCATAACCCTTAACGTTCAGGATCGTATCAGATTTAGCAGCTTTCAACTCGGCTGCACTTTTGTCAAATTTAGTGATATTCCACAAAGTAAAGCCGGCCTCTTGCTTATGAGCTTCAACCTTATCATTATCAACAACTGTCAAAAGTAAATCATCGGCGATTCGGGAATCTTGTTTCTTGAAATTCAATTTAACCGGACCATAAGCGATAGCCTCATCGGATAGATTCAAGAAACCGGCCATCGGATCAACACTCTCTACAGGGATTAATTGGATATTCTTAGCATTAATCTCGCCATGAGTTGAGGAATAAACATGCTCATTTGCTCTATTCACATATCCATATATGAATTTCGCATCTGTAACATCTGCAGGAGTATCCCATTTACCTGTACAAATCTTAGCACCATGAACAAGGATAGCGTTATTTTGATCATACAAACCTAGCTTGATCTCAACATTTGTCTCACGGTTACGGAAGATAAATGATCCATTCTCATCTACGCCAACGATTGTCCATTGAGCGATCGGAGCGTTCATCATCGTATAGTCTGATCCATCAGCTAACAAACTCCAAGTGGTAGAACCACCGGTGGTAGTCGTACTAACTCGCAAATATTTACCATACTCTGAGCTATTGTTACCACTTACCTTATCTGCTCCACTTGTGAACATGATCTGATAAACAGCTGGAGCATCAGCCTTCAATAACGATTCCGGTTTAATAATATTAGAGGCGCCAAACTGAGCTACCGTGGCACCATTTACCGAGGTTGTCGTTAAATAATTAGTGCCTGCATTCGTTACGACACCTACAGCAACATTCTGTCCAGCATCATATTTTCCATCCTTAATAACCGTAGCGGACATTGTCAAAGTATATTTACCCGGATCATTTGTAGGATATTTCTCTGTCACCGTGAACATCGCATTCTCTACCGGTAATTCATCTTTCTCAATGTCAGCATCCTTCTTCAACACATTACCACCAACTATCGTAAACTCATAACCTTGTCCAGCCTTAGGATCTAGGGCGTTAAAGCCATAATTCTTCTCCAAGTTAATCGCTATGAATGTAGAAGCCTCAAAGTCATCGGGTGTATTGATACCTTCCGCAGGTGTTGATATCGCAAAATAAGTACCAGCCTTGGGAGCCACAGTCGCCGCTAAATTGTATGCCTTTACTGTCTGGCTGAAAATATTTTCTGTCGGTTCCTTAGCGAACTTCAAAGAGAAGCCATCTCCTAGATATTGACTATTCAACTCATCAGCAGTCATTGTATTTTCAGCGGCCTCAAACAGAACGATTTTATTATCACCTGTCGCACCAACAGCGATTCCATTTTCAGATAGAGTTAATTCATTATCCGGAGCCTTAGCCGCAGACTTAAGCAATTGTCCCTTTCCGTCATAACTATCATTTGAACCAAAATAAAAATAAATAGACTTATCAGCCTTGCCTGCTACCGCTTCCGTTTTTTTTGTCACCAAATTACCGCTCTTATCAAAGCTCAAATAAGCCCCGGCTTCCGGATTCTTAAATGTATAATACGTCTTACCATCCGTACCTACAGCATTCTCTACCACCCACAGATATTGAGCAATATTCTCGTCATCAAACTTAACATTTTCCGCAGCAGCTGTTGTGGCACTTAATGTTCCATCCGTATTCTTTATTCCTAATACAAATTCTCCATCAGTTAAAGTACCATCAGCAGCAGTCATCGCTACATAATACTTCTTGCCTGATTTGAATTCATGGCCATCATCCTTCGTGCCATTTGCAGCTACAACTTTATCCGGAGATGTAGTTGTATTAATAGCAGAGACAGAGGTAAACGCCGAGGTTAGCAGGACACTAACCGCCAAAGTAAAAAACTTCTTGTTCATAATCTCTAATTTAAATATTAATAATAGTGTTAATTAAATATCTCCCAACTCTTTAATTATCCTTCGCCATACCAAAACGACTAGTCTAGACCATCGTTTAGATCTTGCGTTTTTGAAGAGGGAAAACGGGAGGTTCGTTTACGGAATCGGTTGTTTCGTAAAGGATAGGCTATCCTATTGATAAGAAAGCGAATAAGGGATGAAAAAAATAGCTCGGAAGGGTTGCAGGTATCAAAGAAACGCGTACCTTTGCAAATGACGAATTAAAACGATCGTTTATACTAGCCGTTTTATTAGATAAATCAGTCCTTGATATTATTGGTATGTATTACTAAATCCTATTCATATACATCATATTCTTTAATGTACGTGTACATATATAATATAATTTCCAAGAATCCTCCTCTAGGTTAACGCATACTTGATTTCGCAGGCCGTAGAAGGCTTTCCAAGTGATCAGTTATTCACTTCCCGAGCCGTTAGTTAGCGGCTATATATAGCCGCTAGTTATTCATTCGACAAGCCGTTAGTTATTCACTTCAGCAGCCAATAGCACTCTATCAAACAGCTAGGCCTCCCTACTCCGATAAACAATCGTGCCCCAAAAGACTTTGAACTCACAGAGCATGCACCGATAAGTCGGCACTAAGCAACCATTAACAGATATAATGGCTAAAACAGGCTGGAATGACCGCACTAAATTCAAACGGAAATATATCAATTTTAATCTATTGTCATGATTTAAGGCTATCCCCCATGAATATCGAATGAGTCGGAATTTCTACTGCCTCATTGTTTTAGGAAAGTGATAGAGAGCAAAAAAAGGAGTTAAGCCATAGACTTAACTCCTTTTCTCTCAGCTTTAGTCGGGATGACTGGATTCGAACCAGCGACCACACGCCCCCCAGACCGACACAGACAGTTAAGCGAGCAGCATCCAAATGCTCGTCTTTCGAGCAGAAAACTATGGTTTTATGCGGGATTACACTAGCATTTCTCTATTTCCTCTCGAAGAAACAAGAGAAAACAGCAAAAGAAAAAAAATAACATACTAATAATCAAATAGATATTTTTCACAGAAATCTATCGCTAATTGCTTTAGCTTGCATAAGCAAGCCTTTATTATTTTAGGAATATTTTAGGAAAGAAAACATAGATCAGCCCATAAATAGCGAAAAGTTAAATATTACTAATGAGGTATCACAACTATAACTCATTTAAAGTAATCATATAAAATCGGCTCATTATTTTTGCGGTATAAATTTTAAAATAATAGAATTATGGCAACATTGAAAATAGTGCTTCATACAGCGAATCTAAGAAAGGATGGTACTTATCCTGTATCACTAAGAGTTATCAAAGACATGAGAGCAAAATACTGCTCCACGGGATTGTACGCACACCTAAACGAATGGGATGAAAAGGCAGAGCGTTTTGTTGGCAATAAAAGAATCTGTCCAATGAACAAAGAATACAATGCGAGACTTATTGAATTAGTCGCAAGAGCGCAAGCTGTCATCCTTCAATTCGATCGGGATGGCATAGATTGGACTCTTAACCAGTTCGAAGAAGAATTTACCCATAAAACAAAGAAGGGGAAATTTTTAGATTACGCCAACAAGATCATAAAGGATTTAAAAGAGACCGGACACAATAGCACTGGCAAAGTATATGAAGCGGCTATTTACAATTTATCATTATTTGATCCCAAATTAAAAAGTAGGCTGTTGCAAGAAATAGACATAAAATACGTCCATGCCTACAATTCCTTTATGGAAAAACGAGGATGGGTCGGTAATACGAGGTTACATGAGATGAAAACTTTAAGAGCCATATTGAATCGAGCTATATTGGAAAAAGAGTGCACCGCCAATTTTTATCCTTTTGGGAAAGGAGGATTTCCTATCTCCTCTTTAGCGGAAGAGACACGCAAAAGGTATCTCTCTGAGGAATCGCTCAAAAAACTGATAGGCACAAAATCGAATAATAAGAAAAACGAGGAGGCCAGACTTCTATTCATTTTCTCCTATCTATGTTTCGGTATGAGCTATGTAGACATGGCTAACTTGAAAAAAGATAATATCATTACAGAAAACGGGAAAGAGTATATTATATATAAACGACACAAGACTGAGCATAACAAAAACGCAAAGTTCATCAAAATACCTCTAGGCAAAGACCTAAAGGAAATACTCGAGTGGTTCTCTAACAACAGCAAGCTATTAGGCGACCATATACTTCCATTGATGACAATAGATTGTACTGGGGACAAATTATACGATCATTTACAAAGAAGACGTGCGAAATACAACAATTACCTTAAACGTTTGGCTACAGAATTTGAGCTGCCAGAGAAGATCACAAGCTATGTGAGCCGTCATTCGATGGCTATGACATTACAAGATGATGGAACACCAAGGGAGATTATCAGCCAAATCATGGGGCATAAGGACTTGAAAACGACGAATGTCTATCTAGACAGCTTTGGTAATGAGAAAATTGAAGAAGTTACGAATAAATCTCTCTATAAAAATAGAATAGCATTATGAGAATAGCGGCTTATGAAAATTTCATCACTAAATTATTGATGAATAACAAATGCATGGATATAAATGAGATCGATAAGTATATTCTCCGAACGACCTCTAATAATTACAATCTAGTAAAAAAACAGCTTGATAGAACAAACAAGCTGTTAGAAGAAAGATACGAGCGTTACGGATGCCTAACAGAAGAAGATAATGTAGAGGCATTAAAGAAAGGATATTACGATCTTGGGAAAATTGGATTAACTTTGGAAGAAATAAGAAAGAAAATTGCTAAATTCCAAATAGATAAAGAATCCCCAATGGGTATTCAGATCGAGAAGGACTGGAATTTTGCAACATTCTTATTACAAGATCTTTTGCAATTAGAGAATATGAATCTAATAACTTATTCAAGGCTATTAGAAGAGAGATTATCGGAACTATCTAAAAATAAGACAAATAAAAAGACCAATAATAAGCCTAACAACAAAGAAACAACAATAAAAACAAATAGCCCAACTACTAATTCTAGTGACATCATGACTGTTGATGAGATCTGCGCATTATTACATCTATCAAAAAGTAAGATCTATCACATGGCTTGTGCACATGAAATACCTCATCACAAACTAAACCCTAGTAAAAAAGGGCGACTGTATTTCTTTCGTTCAGAAATAGAAGAGTGGCTAAGAAATAAACGCATTAGAACTGTCGATGAGTTCTTATTACAATTCGAAAATTAATAATAATAATAAGATAAGAATAATAATAAGAATAAGATAAGAATCATCAATGATTTATTGATTTCTATTGATCTATAATATTATATATAAAGATAGAAAGGAGTAAGAAATATGTATGATAGTATTCATTTAGTGATAAAGGAGAGCGATTTGGACTCTCCTTTATCCTTTTTAGAGGAGATTCCATGTAAGATTGATCTAGATAAGAGGAAATGCACTCAGTATAGTGTTTTTGGTCATATAGAAAAGATGAGTGTCATGGTCAACGGTGCCACTCTCTCTATTTTGGGAAGTCTATCTACTTGGAATAGGGGGAATAATATCTATGGGATAGAGTTCAAAGATATAAAAAACGCGATTGATTCTTTGGGGAAGTGCCTTGGTGTCCCTCTAGATAAAGCCATCGTTAAAAGGATCGATGTCGGCCAATCTTTTAAAATGGATTTTCTCCCCCATCTCTATTATCCTAGCTTATATCATCTAAATAAGTTTGGAAGATCTGATCTAAAAGTTACTTCTTTATATTTCGGGAAAAAAAGTAAAAAAGAAGATGGCGGTAATTTAGCTCTTGTCTTCTATGACAAGAATGCGCAGCTAAGGAAAAAGGGGGATAGCTATCCGTTGGTACAAAAGTCTCTCAATTTATTGAGGTATGAATTTAGGATAAAGGATACAAAAACTTATTTTAGGCGTGATATACGTTGTTTTGAATTGTTTTCAGCGGATTTCTATCGGCATGTGATTCATTTATGGTATAGCATGTATTGCGATATTGATAAACGGCTAGAAATACTTGAGGAGCTTTATAATCCTAAATTCAATGGAGTAAATGAACTGAATGATTCTTGCGTAGCTTTATGTATCCATGCATTTGATATAGAAAAAGCTATCGAGATAGCTTCGGAGAAAGGAATGATTACGCCGCAAAATAAACACAATGTCCTAAAAAGGGTAAAAAAGATAAAGGAAGGGCTGGTTAATTTAAATCTGGGACCTTCCTTGATCGATGAATTGAGCGAGAAAATAGAGGCCGAATATAAAAGACAGCTTGAGGAGCTGGAAAAATACAGCGATTCATTGCCTAGTTAAAGAAAATATATACTTTTGTTCTGTCCGTAAGGAACGGGCAGGGCGTTTAAGATATTATCCCTATAATTGGAATCTGGACAATTTCATGAGTGAAGGGAGAATAGGCTGTAGCGTCCACGTTTTGTATATACATACTTCTAGTAGTAATGTAGATATAGGCGTGGATTGCTATGTTTATCCTTTACTCAGGGCAGTCCAGAGCCTCAATTATGGGATAGACTAGCAGTTCCACGCTCTTTATTTATAACCTTCCCCTTTGGAACTGAGAGGAAATTCATTGCATTACTCGTAATTATCAAATCTACAGATAAGTATAAAGGTCACACTTTTATCTGCAAGCTCCTACAATAAGACTAAAAAATCAGATAATTTCGTTTTGGTAGGAGGAGTATATATAAGATGATTACCAGGTAATACGTTGATTAATGCTATTATTTCAGTATGGGAAACATGAATGAGGAAAACTATGGCATAGTCTATGCCTTGACCAACCCCGCTATGCCAGGGCTTGTAAAGATCGGTATGACCTCAAAGCTAGAGATCGATCAAAGAAAAAATCAGCTGTATTTCGGTAGCAGTGGGGTACCATTGCCTTTTGAATGCGTATACGCATGTAAGGTAAAGGACTTCGAGAAAACAGAGAAAGCGCTTCATATCGCTTTCGCTCCCCACCGGATCAATCCTAATCGGGAGTTCTTCAAGATGGAAGTAGAAAGGGTAATCGCTATATTAGAGCTATTGGGGCCTAACAACGCTATTAAAGAGGTGGAAGAGGATTTAGAGGCGGGAATAAGCGATCAGGAAAGGTCTGCGAGAGAGAGCATGAAGAAAAGAGCGCCTTTTAGTTTTGAGAGAATGATGATCCCTGTCGGTGCCAAGCTAAATTACAGGGATGACGACAGCGTAGAGATCGAGGTGACAGAAAAAAACAAAGTGATATACAATGGTGAGACCATGTCTTTAACCGCAGTGACAAGATTATTTAAACCTTATGTTGTTCATCCTACCCCTTATTGGACTTATGAGGGCAATAAACTCTCTGATCTCTGGGAGATTTCATTAGGAGAATGTTGCTCTGAGGAATAATTGGGCAGATCTTTATTCCATAAAAAGAGTATATCTATTAAAACAATCATTATGGAAAAAGATCTTGAAAGGAGAATTGTCATAGAGCGCCTAAAAAAGGCGGGGATAGACGATGAAAGAACCAAGGAGTTCCTTCAAGTAATCCCCGCAAAAGAGGCGTATGAAAATCTACGCAGGAATGAGATCCTAAAGAGAGTGATCGCCGAGATCGGTTTGGAAGAGGTTGAGAAAGGGGCGAAAAGAATGGGAGTGACTATCGATGAGTTTGCCAAGGAGTTCGATCGAGGGGATTATACAGGTAGTTTACAAGTGTTATCTAAAAAGGATTGACATGATAACTGAAATATTCGGAGCAAAATAAATACTGGTTATTAACAAGGAAAAACGACTAAAAACATGGAAGATAATAAGCTTTTAAGATATGAGGCAGAAAAGAAAAGCCTGATAATCGCATTCGTCTTGACATTCTTCTTTGGGCCCTTTGGCCTATTATATACATCTTTCTGGGCGATGTGCGCAATGCTTTTCATCCTATTCCTAATTGTTGCTGCTGGAGGCTGGGCTGGAATACTAGCCTTGGGGCTAGGAGGATCCCTTATTTATTGGGGTATATGTGTCATTATAGGGGTATTTTCCGCAAACTCTCATAATCAAGAACTATTAAGAAAGATCATGAATGAGGGGCAAAAAGAAGATTCTACAAATGAAAATAGAAACAAGATTGAAGAGAAAAAAGAATATAAAGAAATAGAGACCTTACAAGAAGAGAAGAAAGAGATTGGATATTCAAATCAAACTCCAAAGAAAAAAGAGTATGATAAAGCTGATAGATTTGTTATACAATGGATAAAATGGTGCAGTATTGTCGCCGCAATACTGCTTTTCTTAGGCTACTTTGATTTTTTCGGTTGGTTTCAAGAAAAATCCCAATCTGACTATATAAAAAACGAGATTACCATTGGAAAGACATCTGGAAATTCAACAGCGGAGAAAAAGCCTGCCATACTTTCAGATACGATTCGGCTAAAAACTGATAGTGTATGCTTGAATATGAATCCTTTCACCTTCAAGACTGGGCTTATATTAACCGATGTAAGTAGCGAGATTCAACTTTCTAATAGCTCAAGCCTAGGAGCCAATATTTATCTGATACTGAATTTCAAGAATATAAGTGCTCAGAAATTTAAAAAGGATATAAAAGTGACATGGAAAATCAGAGATCCTAAAACAGGAGCGATCAAATATGACGGTACTAACATCCTTGATTTTGAGGCTTCCATCAATCCTAATGAATCATGGATGAAAGAGATCAATATCCTTGAATGCACAGCAATGTACAACAAAAAGTTGAACATACTTATCGAATTAGATGAAATCCCAGTGGAAGATATAACAATAAGACCTAAATATTAGAATTTAGACGGATCAAAAAAACGAAGAGAGATTTGACATCAATTATAGTAGAACTAATAAACAAATAGTTATGTATAAAGACAATGGACAAGGAACTCTTTTAATCAGAAGAGGGACAAAGGAAGAGATCGAAAAGCTTCAAGAGAGATACGAAAAAGCCCTAGATAAACATTTAGGGCTCAAAAAGTCGTTTTCTGAGCGTAAAGACACGTTGAAAAAGTCATTGGAACAATAAATTGAGCATCTTAATCCTTGCATATCTATGACGAAGAAGACAACTTTAGGGACAAGATCTGGGTATTAACTTCTTTCGACTATAGCAGACCTAAGGAAGATAAAATAAGAAAAAGCTCGATCGTACTTAATGGACCTGACGATTCTAATGATATGGACTCAGCAAGGCACAATCCCTTTATAAGCTCCATCGCTTTTTCTGAGCGTAAAGATACGTTGAAAAAGCCATTGGAGCAATAAATCGAATCTCTAGATCTCGAAAAACAAAAATATTAAGACCAACTGATACAATCTTAGAATGTGCAACAGAAATACATCAAGGAATTACAGAATAAAGATACCAAACATAAGAAAGGGGTATCAAGGCTTACACGTCTTGTGGAGAAACTTTGTCTTACTGTCGGATTCTCAACAGAACAGACACAGAACCTTGTGATTAGGGAAAGAGATACAATATAGCGACACACTCTATTCCGAAGAACACAAACAAAATTTTACAACAAAGAACACCAGAGCACAAGCCTAACGAAATCCGACATCGAAACAACTTGTGTTACACATAGGCGGAACACCTGTCGAGAAATGGTTTAAGGAACAGTTAGATAACTTAACACAATCTATTAGAGAGCCTGTAGTACAGAAACTTAAAAATAAAAGTGCGAAACTTCAGAAAAAAAGGAGAACATTATGATGCATCAATCAAATAAATTAGTAATTTTGCAGTGTAAAATGGGCAGTTCATACAATTGCCAAGCACTTATAAATAAGACAATTGCAAAATGGATAAGATGTCAGAATTAAATAACTCACCCCGGCTTATTTCTTTATTTTCAGGCTGCGGAGGTCTTGACCTTGGTTTTGAGAAAGCAGGGTTTAAGAGAGTTTGGGCTAATGATTTTGACACAGATGCCCAAGCTGTTTATTCTCTTAACTTAGGAGAAATTGATGGACGAGACATTTTGAACGTTAGAGAAGATGAAATACCAGAAGGCGATATTTTAACCGCAGGATTTCCATGCCAACCATTTTCTAGTGCAGGCAGTAGAAAAGGCGTTTTTGATTCAAGAGGTATGCTTTACAAGGAATGTCTTCGCATTATCAAAAATAAAATGCCTAAAGTAATTGTTTTTGAAAATGTACGTGGATTATTATCTACGAAATATATTGACGGTCGCAATTTAGTGGAGGTTATCATTGAGGATTTATCTGAAATGAATGGCATTGGCTACAATGTAGTACATAAATTATTAAATGCTTCAGATTATGGTGTTCCACAAAATAGGCAGAGAGTTTTTTTTGTTGGTGTTAGAAAAGATTTAGGTGTAAAATTCACATTCCCTCCTAAACAAAAAAATGATAAATTAGCTCTTCGTCATATTTTAGACATTCCTAAAAACGTTAAGAATCAAGTTGATTGGGGGTTATCACCTCAAGCTCTAGAAATGATAAATTATATACCTGAAGGTGGTTCATGGAAAGATGTTCCATATGAAAGATTAGCTCCACGTTTTCAGCGCATAAGGAATGATATGAAAAAATATCGTTCTCCTAATTTCTATAGACGATTCTCTCGTGATGAAATAAATGGAACTATTACAGCATCTGCACAACCAGAAAATTGTGGTATAATACATCCAACAGAAAATCGCCGTTACACAATTCGAGAGGTAGCTCGTATACAGTCATTTCCTGATGATTTTATATTTATAGATGATTCACCAAAGAATATCACTGCGATGTATAAAGTTATAGGAAATGCAGTACCAGTTTCTTTAGCGCAAAGTGTTGCTTCCGCAATTATGAAGCAAGTTTTTCAAAAAGAACAATATTCATGAATACAGATAAAGCATATCTTTTTGGTTTAATAATTGGAGGTGGTATTTTTGGAAATGCAGAAGACTGTTTAAGGATAAGGTTGCCATATAAGCAATGGGGATCTTATGAAACAAATCCACAGCGAGCATCAGAGATATCAAGAGATATAATGGTTTTTTTGAGCCCATTATTTAGAAATGTTTATAATTTAAATGTTAGTTTTGAGACTCCAGCAAGTGGTATTTGGTATGTTATATGCGAAGGAGATTTATCTGAATTAATCTCGGATTTGCAGTCTTATGGTATTCTGTGTGAGGGTGATTTGCGTAACAATGTTTCTATCAGCGATGTTGTAAAAGCATTAGTTGATGACAATTTGAAAAGACGATTTATCGCAGGACTTGCTGATACAATTGGCAGTACAAATCCTAATCACAGACGCTTTACTAATGAAGTACAAATATTATCATTTGAACTCAAGGGATTTAACTTTTCATTTGTCTGTGACCTCTGCCGCCTTTTGTATAGTATAAATTGTTTGCCAGACCAAATACTATGGAATCATCCTAATTTCCATTGTACTAACAATCCGTATTATCGACAATGGAATAAAGGCTTTAAGTTGCGTGTACAGATAGATCAATATGATAAATTTGGCGCTGTCGCATTTAAAACAAAAGCCAAATCTTTAAAAGAAAATCGCAATTTACAGCAACAAACCCATTCTGCAATACCGTGCCAAGAACGAGAAATTAGAGCAACAAAATCTTGTATTCATCCTGCTGAGAATGACAATAGGCTACCTGAATGTATTCGTGGAGGACATTATTTGCACAATCGTCATGTTTGTACTATTTTAGGATGTGAGCATGCTCCTTATAATGCTATTAAAGAATTATTTTCTAATGCAGAAGCTTTAATTACTCCTTTCCCAATATTAAGCAAAGATAGCTCCGCAAATATAAAGAATATAATTTCTAATGATAAGCTGCTTTCTAACAGAACATACAATATCAGCAATCATCTTGTTAAATTTTTTTATGACATATATAAATTAGACCATACAGCTTTGCTATTTGGAAATGGTATAGATACAGGTTATCCTATATCTGAAATTATACAAGGTATTGCTTTTATAATCGCAGATAAAAAAGAGTTAAATGGTAAACGCCCCAAAGGAGGATATAAAGAACTTATAGAAAAATATATATCGTCAGATCCAAATTTATCTGTTGAAATTCGCATTCCTGATTTATTAACGCCATTGATAATAATGAGCAATGAGCGAGGAGTTTTAATTGGAGCCAATAATCCACAAGTATATAAATCGTTAATTTCTACAGCTTCTGATAATGAATACAAACTATGTATTAGACCTATAACTGAAAAGGATTTAAAAAATGAGAAATGAGATTTCGTACTACAGTGAAATACAGGAGTTCATAGAAACACAATTAAAAAGTAATTTTCTAGTAAGCAACCATCGTGATCTATATGTATATTGGGGCATTGGAGAGTTAAAAAGTAATTTGTACAAAATTATCGAGGAACATCCGGTTGAATGTTCTTGTGCTTTACAATTTGCAAAACGTATCCCACCATTAAGCCTTGATATATTCGCTTTAGTTACAGATGGAAATAAATTTGAACTATTGATTTTAGAAATCAAGTTAGTAAAAAGTGCTGGGCTAAGAGAGTGGTCACAACTTGTTGGATATTGCCTTGTATCGGGTGCAAAATATGGATTATTAGTGAATATTGATAATGGTAGTAGTGAACGATTAACCCAAACATTATCCAGTGAATATCACATGTCACATATACATACTGTTATTAATGATAAGAAGCGTGAACATATGCTTGGGTTTATGCAATGGAACAGTTTGACCCATAATTTTGAATACACTAACTTAGGGGCCGTTAAATCATTATCAGACTTAAGTAATAAATTGATTTCTGAATTTGCAAAATAAAAGAAAATAACGACTTTCATCTCTGAAAGAGTTATTTGATTGCATAGCACCGCAAATCGCTGAGAATCGTATAGTTGCCAAATCGTTACCGATGATTCTCAAATACGCCATTAATGTTTATTCTTCAAATGATTGTATCAAACCGCTTAAAAGCTAAAATAAGAAAAGACCAAACTGTACTGTGCCCTAACAGTTCTTCTGTGAACTCTCGTAAAAGTTCATCTCGAGCAGGGTAGACCTAACGTCTGTATCTCTCCGATGTCCTTTTCTGAGCGTAAAGATACATTGAAAAAGTCATTGGAGCAATA
>OHWG01001124.1_pt1 | contig 14263 bp, 9 predicted proteins | sample 1579621 | NCBI WGS metagenome assembly OHWG01 (sample SAMEA3882544, study PRJEB24775) | human gut metagenome | biome: human-associated habitat; feature: intestine environment; material: feces | place: Netherlands | collected 2009/2010
ATGCGAATCAGGGATATCTGTTGGAACAGTGTGTGGTATGGCAGAGACTGAGTGAGTATTTAGGCTGGCAGTGTGATAATGTACGAGCTGCATATTCTGAGATTTCACAGGATATTCAGAATGAAGTATATGCTGGAGCAAGAAACTTTGTAAAAGCAAACCGAGGACGCTATAAATGTGGTGGGTATATTTATACTGGAGAGGGACAGGATCTCGGACAGTTCTGGGCAGAACTGAATGTCGGAAATGCAAAAGTAAAAAAGACAACCGCAAATGAGATTGTCACAAATGGAAATGCGATGTATTCCATTGCCGGAGCAACCTTTGGAATATTCTCAGACCAGAATTGCAGCAATCAGATTGGAACACTTACAACAAATAAGAATGGTGAGACAAATGAGGTTGAAGTGACTGCAGGGAATGTTTACATCAAAGAGCTTTCTGCACCGAAGGGATATAAGCTGGATACGACAGTACACAGTCTGAAGGTTGAAGCCGGAAAAACAGCCGTATTAAATGTTTCCGATGTTCCGAAAGTGACAGAGACACTGGTAGACCTGTTCAAGATTGATATGGAGACAGGAAAAGCAACCGCGCAGGGTAATGCAGCACTGGCAGGAGCAGAATTTACCTGGCATTATTATGACGGACTTTATACAAAAGACAGTTTACCAGAGAAAGCAACACGTACCTGGGTTACAAAGACGGTAGCAGAAAAAGACAGTGACGGAACCATTCATTATGTGACAAAACTGACAGATGCCTACAAAGTATCCGGAGATGCATTTTACACTCAGAATGAAAAAAGCGTATTACCACTTGGAACACTGACTGTTGAGGAAACAAAAGCACCGGACGGATATTTACTGGACGGAGCTTATATGCAGGCAGGGGACAGCACAGAGCAGATTAAAGGAATGTATCTGACACAGATTACAAAAGACGGAGAGCTTGCAGTCCTTTCCGGAAGCAACCAGTATTCCGTATCTGATCAGGTAATCCGAGGTGGGGTGAAGATTCAGAAACGTGATTTAGAGACAAAAGATACCAAAGCACAGGGAAGTGCCATATTAAAAGATGCGGCGTTTGCAATTATTTCACTGAACGAGAATCCGATTCTGGTAGAAGGAAAGCTGTACAAAAGGAATGAGACAGTTAAGATGATTCAGACAGGGATTGATGGTATTGCAAAAACATCAACAGATTTACTTCCATATGGTAAATACAAACTGGAGGAAACAAAAGCACCGGAAGGTTATTTGACAGACGGTGCAAAAGCGATTGAATTTTCCATTACAGAAAATGGAAAAATCGTAGATTTAACAGACGAAAGCCATTCCATTTACAACCAGATTAAACGTGGAGATCTGGAAGGAGTCAAGATTGGAGCTGGCACACATAAGAGACCGGCAAATGTTCCTTTTAAGATTACAAGCAAAACAACCGGAGAGAGCCATATCGTAGTGACAGATAAAAATGGTCAGTTTTCAACCGCTTCCGATTGGGCATCCCATAAGAAAAATACAAATGCCGGAAAGTCCAGTGAGGACGGTATCTGGTTCGGAACTTCTGAGCCGGACGACAGCAAAGGTGCATTACTTTATGACACTTATGAGATTGAGGAGTTATCTTGTGAATCCAACAAAGGCATGAAGCTGATTCCGGCATTTGAAGTTGTTGTGAGCAGAAATAAAGTAACTATCGACCTTGGAACACTGACTGATGAGTATGAAAAAGAGATTACCATTCATACAACTGCAACAGACAAGAAAACAGGCGAAAAAGTAATTGTTGCAGGAAAGAAAGTAACGATTGTGGATACAGTTACTCTGGACGGTCTGGAAGAAGGCAGAAAGTACCAGTTAAAAGGCTGGCAGATGCTGAAAGAGGAAAATGCAGAACTGCTCATTGATGGAAAGCGTGTGGAGAGTGATTACACTTTTGTTGCTGACAGCGAGAAAATGAAAGTAGAGATTTCTTATACGTTTGAAGCATCAGAACTTGGCGGACAGAATCTGGTTACATTTGAAGAATTATATGATCTGAAGAATCCGGAAGAACCTGTAAAAGTTGCAGAGCATAAGGACATTGACGATGAAGGTCAGACCGTCCTGATTACGGAGCGAAAGATTTCGATTCATACCATAGCAACGGATAAGAACGGTAAGAAAGAGGTGGAAGCCGGAAAAGATCTGACGATTGTGGATACGGTTACTTTAGAGGGATTGGAAATTGGTACGAACTATAAGTTGTCCGGTTGGCAGATGGTTAAGGCAGAAAATGCCAAGTTGCTCATTGATGGCAAAGAGGTTACCAATGATTATGAATTTACAGCGGACAAGGAAAACATGGAAGTGCAGATTGAGTTTACTTTCAACGGCAGCACGCTTGGAGGAAAGCAGCTTGTAACCTTTGAAGAACTGTATGATATGACAAATCCGGAAGAACCGAAAAAGGTAACAGAGCATAAGGATATTGACGATGAAGGTCAGACCGTAACTATCAAAGAAGTACCGGAAACACCAACCCCAGAGATACCGGGTACTACTACAAAGACAAGTAATCCTCCGAAAACAGGAGATACGGCAAATGCAGCTTTATGGATAGCCATTTTGGTATTATCAGCAGCCGGAATCACGGGAGTTCGTATCTGGAATAAAAAGAAACAAGTTAAGAGATTAGGAATTGAAGAAAAGAAAGAAGAGAAGGAGTAAAACAAAGGGCGGCGATAAGCTGCCCTTTGATGATGAAATGGGAAAAAATCAGAAAGCAGTAAAAGTATTACAGCGTTTATTTGATGCTGGGTATGGAACGGAAAAAGAGATTGTCAATATGACGATGGATGAAATGCTTGCTTTGCCAGGAGTAAATGTAGCAGACCTGTGCATTATCAGTGAGTTACAGAAAAGCATTAAGGCAAACAAAGTGATAAGCTATTTGTCAGAGAAAACAGAAGCAAGGGAAGAAACGAAAGGAGCAGATTATGGTGGAACAACCTAAATATTTGGAAATGACATTATAACAATTGAAAGCATATGTGGAATCTTCAGAGAGTAATGTTCTTCTAGTTGTAGAATTTCCAAAAGGAGATTAGAACAATGGAGAATGAATTAGAAGTTGTGAATATCCGTCTGGTAAAAGAACCATCTCTTTATAGTGAGCAGACATTGGATAGTCCACAGGCTGTTGTAAAAGTGATGGCGAAGGAGTTATCCCAATATGACAGAGAAGTATTTTGCATCCTAAATATGAAAAATAATGGACAGGTAATCAATATGAATCTGGTCAGTGTTGGAACAATCAATGCCTCGCTGGTAATTCCAAGGGACGTTTTTAAGAGCAGTATTCTGGCAAATGCTTCTGCAATCATTGGACTTCATAATCATCCCAGTGGCAATGTGAAACCGTCAAAAGAGGATATGATCGTTACGAGAAAACAGCAGAAGTGCGGACAGCTATTGGGGATAGAATTGCTGGATCATATCATTGCGGTGGAACTAATGGAAAGATGCTCAGCTTCCGAGAAGAAAAGATGTTGAATGTGACAGGAAGGATGGATCGGGAGAGATAGAAGAAAAAAGAATTAGAAGTTTTTATTTATTGTAATATTTCATGTAGCGGCATTAGTAAAATAGTGTCGCTACAAAAAGCTGACTTATACATTGATATTATATGCATAACTCAAAATAAAATTGTTAAAAATAGAAAAAGAAACAATATATAACGAAAAAATCTCTAAATAAGAAAATTTGCATTGACTGAGAGAAGAGTAAAACATATAATAAAGGTGGAGGTGTATAAGAATGTTAGTAAAAGTAAGTGTTGAAAATTTTAAATCTTTTGATAAAGTAGCAGAGCTGACAATGATTTCCTCAAATAAAATTCGAACAAATGCAAATCACAGGTTAAAGATAAAAAGTACCCAGTTATTGAAATATGCAGTAGTTTGTGGAGCAAATGCATCTGGAAAGACGAATCTGGCATTGTTCTTTAAATTTTTTAAAGACAGTGTCTGCAATGGTATTCCAATAGAAGCTACACAGATGTTTTGCAAGAATCGTCAGGAAAATAAGGAACGAGAAAGTAGTTTTGAAATTCAGATTACTGTAGGTGACAAATTTTATGCCTATGGTTTTTCCGCAGTTTTAAGCAGACGAAAAGTAACCGGAGAATGGATATATGAATTATATCAGAATGGTTCAGCAAAATGTCTCTTTGAACGAGAAGGAAGCAAACGTCCGGTGTTAAATGATGGTATTACGCTGATAAACACAGAAAAAAATAAATTTGAAACCTATGCAGATGATTTTGAAGGAAATGAAACATCTTTGTTCCTGACAGAAATGAATCGTGGAAAAAAATATAGCACACGATCTAAATTATTGTTCTTCCGGGATGTATATGATTGGATTCAGAATCATATTTCGATTATCACACCGGATACGCCATTGATTGATTTGGAATATTATTATGATGATAATTCGCTGAAGCTGATTAACAAATTGATCAAAACATTTGATACGGGTATCAGCCAGGTGAAAATAGAAGAAATTACATTGGATGAGTTATCAAATGCATTGCCGAAATCAGTATTTGATAAGATGATGCAGCATGTAAAAAATAGAATGGAAGAGCAGGAAGAACCATCATTCAGAATGACGATGAGGTCGAAGGAAACTTTCTTTAATATCGAAGTTGAAGGACATTCTGAACCGAAGGTCACAACAATCCGGTTGCATCATAATAAGTCATTTTATGAGTTCGGTTTTGATGAAGAGTCTGATGGAACAAGAAGATTATTCGATTTGATGGATATGCTATTGAATAAACGAGAAGATGTTCTTTATGTTGTGGATGAATTGGAGAGAAGCTTACATCCGAAGCTGACAGAACGATTTTTGCAATTGTTTATGCAGCTACATGATGAGCAGCGTATGCAGCTATTGTTCACTACACATGAATCATCCATTATGGATCAGGCTATTTTTAGAAGGGATGAAATCTGGTTTGTAGAACGTAACGCAGAAAATGCAAGCTCTATTTATTCCTTAGATCGTTTCAAGGAGAGGTATGATAAAGTGTTGAGCAAGGCATATCTGGAAGGAAGATATGGTGCGATACCGGTATTTTCAACATTCGATTTTGCGCGAGCAACGAGTCAGACGGATGTGCTTGCACAGACACCTGACGACTGCCGCGACAGTGCAGAAAGTATTTCTGTACCGAGAGAGGAGGAGTAGCCTTGGCTCCAGTAAGAAGTTATACGAATTGGAATAGTAGAACTACAGATGAAGAAGAACAGATTGAGCCTTATCGTAAGTACTTTTTCATATGTGAGGGTGCAAATACTGAAACATGGTATTTCAAAAAGTTAATTGATATCCGAAAAGAGTTAAATATTCATCCGTTGATCGATATCCGGTTACTTGAAAAAACAGAGGGAGACAGGGACATTTCATTTCCAAGACGTTTGATTGAGTTTGCAGAAAATCAGAAAGAAAATCCAGAAATAGCGTTTGATAAAGAACGGGATAAGATGATTGTTGTATTTGATGGAGACATTTTTGAAGAGAAGGTACTTGATTATGATGAATTGGTAGCTGAAGGTGAAAAGAAGAATATATTAGCGGTTAGTAATCCGGCATTTGAATTGTTCTTGCTGTTACATTATGAAAATTCATACGAAGATGATATTGAGCCAAATACTGAACAGATTATCCAGAATGAAAAAGATGGACACCAGACATTTATCTATAAGTTGTTACTTGCAAGAACAGGAATCAATCCGAAGAAAAATTCTGCGATTGGAGAACTGGCGAAAAATATAGAGATTGCTATTGAGCAGGAAAAGAAAATCAATGAGGATATTCATCAGTGTAAAGGACAGATTACGTGTAATATAGGTCGGATTATTGATGAGATTCGGAAGGATGATGGAACGAATAAAGACAGTTATAGAGTTTAAAGGATATTTTTCCAAGAGTGGAAGTTGATGCAAAAATATGTCACAACAGGTCGAAACATATAAATGAAGATTATATGGAAGGATGAATGTATGGAGAATAAAGTTATAATATTAGGTGCTGGTATAGGTGCAATGACGATGGGATTTGAAAATGCGGGTTGTAGCGTTGTTGCAGCTTATGAAAGGGATAGAAGGGCAATTGAACTTTATAAGAAAAATATAAGTGGTGAAATAAATGAACTGGATCAATTAGGAACAAGCAATTTGGAAGATGTGCCGGATATAGATATATTAGCATGTGATTTTTATAGAGATTTAAGTATAGTTGATCGAAACCCCCAAAATGCTACAGATATCAATAATGCCATTCAATTTATTTTAGATTATAGAAAGCCAAAAATTATATGCTTTTTTATACCCCCGGCTTATTTAAAATGGGAAAAGTTTGTACAGTTGTTAGGGAATATAAATAACAGAGGATATGATTACAAGTATAAACAAATATATACAGAACAGGCAACAGGACTACCGATAACAGAAAAGAGAGTCTATTTAGTGGCAATCCATAGATCATTAGGCGATGTATTTGAATTTCCTTGTTTTGATGAAAAGAAAATGTTTTCTCTAGAAGAAATATTGGAAAATAAGCCTGTAGAAGAATTTTATCGAAAAGTTAATTGTAATTGTGTTAATGAGATAAGCACAAAAGATACATTTTTTTGTTGGAAACAAAATAAATACATAGAATCAGATTTGGCAGATACAAATTTAATAAAGATTCCATTAGTCAGGAATGAAAAAGTAATCAGAAAGATAACTCATAGAGAATTGGCAAGATTGAAGAATCTACCAGATGATTATCAACTTGATACAAGAAATAAAGCGTGGATGTATAGACAGTTGATGTATGCCCCTAATACAAAAATCATGGAACAAATAGCAAGTGAAATAGGAAATACATTGAAAAGAAATATTTTACAAAAGTCAAATATGATGAGAGAACAAACATTTGCAGAGTTGTTTAGGAGATATCTTATCGCAAAGTGTAAAAATATAGTAGAAGAAAAATTGTGTGATTTTAAATGTAATGTTGATGGAAAAGATATTTGCTTTGAATTAAAAATTTACAATAGTGATTATGCAATTGAAAAAAATATAAAGCGAGCATGTGAAAGATTATTGCGATTAAAAGGTGATAATTTAATTTTAGTTATAGGAAACGTTGTTTCAAAAGAAATAAAAGCAAATTGTTTTGAAGTATATGGGATACATATTTGGGATGTAAAAAATTTGCTTTGGTTATTTGAAGAATTTTCAGATATAAAAAATGAATTTATATCGTTATTAACATATAGTATAGATGATTTACAATTAGAAATTCCAGAGCCACAATTATTTGAAGAAAAACAAATCGAAAAAAGGGAGAGAACATGGGAAGAACGGTTAAAAAATATACAACCTGGAAAAGAATTTTTTAAGGAATATGAAAAGATTTGTACAGAAATTTTGAAAAATATACTTGGAGAGTATTTGGGCTTATGGGCTGTGCAAGAGCATTCAAATGAAGAGTTATACTGTTTTGACTTATGTTGTAAAATCAAAAATGGAGTGGATCAGGATTTCTTTAACACAATACAAAATTATTTTAATACAAAATATATAGTATTTGAATTCAAAAATTATAAAGAAAAAATAACTCAAAGAGAAATTTATACGACGGAAAAATATTTGTATAAAAAGGCATTAAGAAGTGTAGCAATTATTGTGTCAAGAGAAGGAGCAAGTAGAAATGCACTTTTAGCAGCAAAAGGTTGTTTAAGGGAAAACGGAAAGTTGATTTTATGTTTATCCGATAAAGATTTAAACGAACTGATTCATATAAAGGAAAAAGGCGAACAGCCAACAGCAGAGTTTTTCGAAGCTATGTTAGATGATATACTGATACATTTGGAAAAGTAAAAATTAAAAGTATAGAACAAATATCATGAGGAATCTTTTTAGAAGATAATAATATTATTGATGAAACTGGAGATTATGTAACTATATGTTCAACCCAGAAGATGGATAAAGAAAGATACAATGATTACAAACTATTAGCCATGAATTATGGGAAACTGGAAGAATGTATATATGAAGATGGGACGTTTAGTATTTCGTTAACATGTTCAAGTTATATTAAGGGACAACAACTTGCAGCATATATTGAACAAAAAGATAATGTGATTCTAGTATATGGATAACTGTGGAGAAATTATGTGAAATGATAGAAAGAAGTACAGAACAAACATTCGGTTTGCCCTGTACTTTTTTTATATGTAATGATATACTGAAAACACAACCATACTAAAAGAGACACATCTTAATTTTAGATGAATGAAATTTGTTTAAAACAGGAGAATGCTATGGATCATTTTGAATTACACTCCGAATACCAACCAACCGGTGACCAGCCCCAGGCAATCGAAAAACTGGTCAAAGGCTTTAAAGAAGGCAACCAGTTCGAGACTTTGCTGGGTGTCACAGGTTCCGGTAAGACCTTCACCATGGCGAACGTCATCGCCCAGTTAAACAAGCCAACTTTGGTACTTGCGCACAATAAAACACTGGCAGCACAGCTCTACGGTGAGATGAAGGAATTCTTCCCTGAGAACGCAGTGGAATACTTTGTTTCCTATTATGATTATTACCAGCCGGAGGCATACGTTCCATCTACGGATACTTATATAGCAAAAGATGCTTCCACGAACGATGAAATCGATAAACTCCGTCTTTCTGCAACAGCGGCTCTCTGTGAACGGAAAGATGTTATTGTGGTTTCCTCTGTATCCTGTATCTATGGTCTGGGTGCACCGGAAGAATTCTTTGATATGATGATCTCACTTCGTCCGGGAATGGAGAAAGACAGGGATGAGGTAATCAAAGAACTGATCGATATTCAGTATAACCGTAATGAAATGGATTTCCATCGTGGTACGTTCCGGGTACGTGGAGATGTGCTGGAAATTTTTCCGGCCAACTATTCTGACCGGGCAATTCGTGTGGAATTCTTTGGAGATGAGATTGATCGAATTACAGAAGTAGATGTGTTGACCGGTGAGATTCACAATGAACTGAAACATGCGGCGATTTTTCCGGCATCTCATTACGTTGTTCCACAGAGCCAGATCCAGAAGGCTGCAGACGCAATCCTTGAAGAAATGAAAGAACAGGTTTCTTATTTTAAAAGTGAAGATAAGTTGATCGAAGCACAGCGAATTGCCGAGAGAACCAATTTTGATGTAGAAATGATGAAAGAGACGGGATTCTGCTCTGGAATTGAGAACTACTCCAGACATCTGACAGGACTTGCTCCGGGGCAGCCACCATATACTCTGATGGACTACTTTAAAGATGACTTCCTTCTTATTATAGATGAGTCTCATAAGACTGTATCACAGGTTGGAGGAATGTATGCAGGTGACCAGAGCCGTAAGCAGACACTGGTAGATTATGGCTTCCGCCTGCCGTCAGCGAAGGATAACCGGCCATTGAGCTTTGCGGAATTTGAAAATAAACTCGATCAGGTTATGTTTGTTTCGGCGACACCAGGACAGTATGAAGCAGAACATGAACTTCTTCGTGCAGAACAGATTATTCGTCCGACTGGGCTTCTGGATCCGAAAGTAGAAGTTCGTCCGGTGGAAGGACAGATTGATGATCTGATCAGTGAAGTAAATAAAGAAGTCGATAAAGGTCACAAGATTTTGATCACAACTTTGACAAAACGAATGGCAGAAGATCTGACCGATTACATGAAAGATGTCGGCATCCGTGTTCGTTATCTGCATTCTGATATCGATACTTTGGAACGTGCAGAAATCATTCGTGACATGCGTCTGGATGTCTTTGATGTGCTGGTTGGTATCAATCTTTTGCGAGAAGGACTGGATATTCCGGAGATTACACTGGTTGCAATTCTTGATGCGGATAAAGAAGGATTTCTGCGTTCAGAAGTTTCCCTGATCCAGACGATTGGACGTGCGGCTCGTAACAGTGAGGGGCATGTTATCATGTATGCAGATGTCATGACAGATTCCATGCGAAAAGCCATTCAGGAGACAGAACGAAGAAGAACGATTCAGGAGGCTTACAATAAAGAACATGGAATCACGCCGACTACGATCAAGAAAGCAGTTCGTGATCTGATCACGGTTTCCAAGGCAGTCGCCGAGACGGAAGACAAGCTTAAGAAAGATCCGGAGTCCATGACAAGAAAAGAACTGACGAAGCTGATAGGTCAGGTGGAGAAACAGATGCGTGCAGCAGCAGCAGATCTCAACTTCGAGCAGGCGGCAGAGCTGCGTGACAAGATGATCGAATTGAAGAAAAGCCTCGATGAAATGGACGAATAGAAAAAGTTTATAATCTCAAAGAGAAATTCCCCCTGTCTGTAAAAAGTTTTACTTTACTCTTGTACAGTAATGGAGAGAGTGCTAAAATGGAACAAGCACTAAACGAAAGAGGTAATCGATATGCAGTTTTCCAAAAGATTAGACAGATTTGGAGAAGAAATCTTTGCAGCCCTGAATAACAGACGTATGGAACTGGAAGCACAGGGCATGAAAATTTATAATATGAGTGTGGGAACTCCGGATTTTAAGACACCGGAACACATTAAGAAGGCACTTGCTGCTGCGGCAATGGATGACAATAACTGGAAGTACAGTCTTCGTGATCTGCCAGAACTTCTGGAAGCAGTATGTACTTATTATAAGAAACGTTTTGATGTGAATCTGACACCGGATATGGTTATGACTGTATACGGCAGTCAGGAAGGTATGGGACATCTTGGAATGGCACTTTGCGATGAGGGAGATGTTGTTCTTCTTCCAGATCCATGTTATCCGGTATTTGCAGCAGGCAGTCTGATGGCAGGCGCAGTGCCATACTATTATCCGCTGGTGGCAGAACACGACTTTCTTCCATATGTAAAGGATATTCCGGAAGAAGTTGCAAAGAAAGCAAAATACATGGTAGTTTCTCTGCCCTCCAATCCGGTAGGAAGCATTGCAACACCGGGATTATATGAAGAAATCATTGCCTTTGCGAAGAAATATGATATTTTGATCATTCATGACAACGCATACAGTGATATCATCTTTGACGGAGCACATGGCGGAAGTTTCCTTGCAACAGAAGGAGCGAAAGAAATCGGCGTGGAATTTTTCAGCCTTTCGAAATCCTTCAATGTGACAGGAGCAAGAATCAGTTTTCTGGTTGGGCGTCCAGATGTGATCGCGGCACTTCGCAAGCTGAGAAGCCAGATCGATTTTGGAATGTTTCTGCCAATTCAGAAGGCAGCGATCGCAGCATTGAATGGCCCATTGGAAAGTGTGCAGGAGCAGTGCAGAATGTATCAGGAAAGAAGAGATGCACTCTGTAATGGCCTTCGTGAAATCGGATGGGACCTTCCGAATGGTAAGGGAACGATGTTCGTATGGGCAAGAATCCCGGGAGGACGTACAGACAGTATGGCATTTTGCATGGAACTGATGGAAAAAGCCGGTGTTATTGTGACTCCTGGTGCAAGTTTTGGACCGCATGGTGAAGGATATGTACGTTTCGCTCTCGTCCTGCCACCGGAAAAAATCCGCGAAGTTGTAGAAGCTATCCGTAAAAGCGGAATCTGAGAAAGTAAACGAAGCATATTAAAAAATGCATTCATAATAAATTAAGAACAGAAATTCACATAATCACAGTACTTTTGACACAAAGTAACAGAGTGGAAAGGTAGATTTTCCCGATTTGTGTCCGTACTGTGATTTTTTTCGATTTTTTTAAAAAATATAAATTAGATGTTGACAAACAATTACGACAGTGCTATCTTAACAGTATAGATGTTAGCACTCTTCGTTAATGAGTGCTAACAGACTAATAGGAAAGGAGCTGAGAACATGGATGAACAATTGACGGATCGTAAGAAAAGAATTCTGAAAGCGATCATCAAGACATACATGGAAACGGGCGAACCGGTAGGATCCAGGACAATATCCAAGGATGCAGACCTGAATGTCAGCTCAGCAACGATCCGAAATGAAATGTCTGACCTGACAGACATGGGCTACATCGTTCAGCCACATACATCGGCAGGAAGAATCCCTTCTGATAAAGGCTATCGGCTTTATGTGGATGAATTGATGAGAGAAAAGGAAGATGAAATTGCAGAAATCCGTAATCTGATGATTGAGAAGACCGATAAAATAGAAAAAGTGCTTAAGAATGTAGCACGTGTCCTGGCTTCCAATACCAATTACGCGACGATGGTCTCAGTTCCTCAGTACAGCGGCAATAAATTGAAATTTATTCAGCTGTCCCGTGTCAATGAGCTGCAGTTAGTAGCTGTGGTTGTCTGCGAAGGAAATGTCATCCGTAATCAGATCATTGATCTGGATGAAGAAATGGATGATGAGACACTTCTGAAGCTGAACCTTCTTCTTAATACCAATCTGAATGGCCTGCCGATACAGGACATTAATCTGGGCATGATTGCCAGACTGAAAGAACAGGCAGGAATCCACAGTGGACTGGTAGCAAGAGTGCTGGATGCAGTTGCAGCAACCATTCATGTCGATGAAGACGATCTGGAAATCTATACGTCCGGTGCAACGAACTTCTTTAAATATCCGGAACTGTCGGATAAGACCAAAGCCACTGAGCTGATTTCTACTTTTGAAGAGAAACAGCAGTTGGTTGATTTGGTCAAGGAGCGAATGGCAGATGACAATACCGGTGTTCAGGTGTATATAGGAGATGAACTTCCAATTTCTACCATGAAAGATTGCAGTGTTGTTACTGCAACTTATGAACTGGGAGAGGGCATGCATGGAACAATCGGTATCGTAGGACCGAAACGAATGGATTATGAAAATGTAGTAAATAGTCTGAAGACTCTCAAGGTCGAACTCGATGAGGTATTCAAAAAAAATAAAAGTAATCAAGACAGTTAGCTGTCAGACTGGAAAGGCGGTAGAAAGAACGTGTCAGAAACAAATAAAAAAGAAGCTGGTGTACAGGAAGAAACAGAGAAAGACCTTCCAGAAACAGAACCTGTTACAGAACCAGTAGAAGAATCGCCGGAGGCAACCGCAGGAACGGAAACCACAGAGGAAACCGAGAGTGCAGCTGAAGACGATAAGGAATCTGATAAAGAAACCAAAGGAAAAAATTCTTTCTTTGGCAAAAAGAAAAAAGACAATAAGCTGGAACAGCAGATTGAAGATCTGACTGACAGACTGAAGCGTAACATGGCTGAGTTTGATAACTTCCGTAAACGTACGGAAAAAGAAAAATCCAGCATGTATGTGATCGGAGCAAAGGATATCATCGAGAAGATCCTTCCGGTTGTAGATAACTTTGAAAGAGGCCTTGCACAGGCTCCGGAAGATGATCCATTTGCAGAGGGAATGCAGAAGATCTACAAACAGTTTACCACTACAATGGAAGGCATGGGAGTAGAACCGATCGAAGCTGTTGGAAAAGAATTTAATCCGGATTTCCACAATGCAGTGATGCATGTGGAGGATGAATCTGTTGGAGAAAATATTGTTGTGGAGGAGCTTCAGAAAGGATACACCTACAAGGGATTTGTAGTCCGCCACAGCATGGTAAAAGTTGCAAACTGATCGTGCTCAAGGAAAAAGGAAGCGGCTGCGAAGCAGACATTTACTTTTTCTGGCACGATCCTGACAGAATCATAAGTGCATAGCACGAAAGATGCGTAGAGCATCTTGATTCTGGAAGGACAAACTAGAATATATAATAATCTTAGAATATATACAGGAGGAATATTATCATGGGAAAAATTATTGGTATTGACTTAGGTACAACAAACAGTTGTGTAGCTGTAATGGAAGGTGGACAGCCAACCGTTATCGCAAATACAGAAGGAGCAAGAACTACACCGTCTGTAGTTGCTTTCACAAAAACAGGAGAACGTCTGGTAGGTGAGCCTGCAAAACGTCAGGCAGTAACAAATGCAGAGAGAACAATCTCTTCCATCAAGAGAGAGATGGGTACCGATTATCGTGTAACAATCGATGACAAGAAATACTCTCCGCAGGAAATTTCCGCGATGATCCTTCAGAAACTGAAAAAAGATGCAGAAGGATATCTTGGAGAAAGCGTAACAGAAGCTGTTATCACAGTTCCGGCTTACTTCAATGATGCTCAGCGTCAGGCAACAAAGGATGCCGGTAAGATTGCAGGTCTTGATGTAAAACGTATCATCAACGAGCCTACAGCAGCAGCTCTTGCATATGG
>OHWG01001136.1_pt1 | contig 14160 bp, 8 predicted proteins | sample 1579621 | NCBI WGS metagenome assembly OHWG01 (sample SAMEA3882544, study PRJEB24775) | human gut metagenome | biome: human-associated habitat; feature: intestine environment; material: feces | place: Netherlands | collected 2009/2010
GCGACTGCCGTCCGTCCTTGAAGTGGCGGTCGCTCAATTCGATCGTGCTGTTTTCGCCGCAGACGAAGGCCTTGGGGATTTCGGTCTCGAAGGTGATCTTCGCGTCGATGGCGGCCTGTGCCGTCAGGCTCCCGAACAGGGAGAGGAGTCCCAGCGCGGCACTTGCACCGTATAGCAGTAGTTTGGTCATATCGGGGAAAAATGAAATTTATTCAAAATTAGCCAAAAGAATCTTACCGACAAAATTTATGCGAACGAAATTGATGAAAAAAAAGTCCGAAATGGAAAAAAGTCCGAAAAAATGGCGTAAGTCTCGAAATTATTTTATCTTTGTGGATAAAGTCCCGCGGGACTTGTGACAGAGGGAGTGAGGCCGATGCGCCCGTTCGTTGGCGACGGGGCGATCTGCGTCCGGTGCGGAATCGGATGCGGAGTCGTTTTTTTCTCGGTGCGGCCGCCGTGCGATGGAAACATTAATACTTTAACTATATGGCAGACAGAAACTATTGGAAGAGTGTATGGTCGAAATGTGCGGTCGTCGCCCTGCTGGCCGGCGGCGTCGCGTCGTGTGCGCAGGCCCCGGGCCGCGCGCCGATCATCGACGAGAATGTGGCCGTGGCCGAGCAGCAGATCGCGATGCTGGCCGATTCGAGCGAAACGGGCGGCGTGATCCGCATCCCGTCGACCTACAAGAACGGGCGCATCGACTACGTCCCGACGGACGACTGGGTGAGCGGCTTCTTCGCCGGTACGCTCTGGTACATGTATGAACTGACGGGCGACGAGGCGTGGGCGGCGCGTGCGCAGAAGCATACTGAGATCCTCGATTCGATCCAGTACCTGCAGTGGCACCACGACGTGGGCTTCATGATCTACGACAGCTACGGCAACGGCCTGCGGCTGAAGAACATCCCCGGCTACCGCGAGGTGATCGTCCAGACGGCCAGGTCGCTCGCGACGCGCTTCCGCGAGGTGCCGGGCGTCATCCAGTCGTGGGATGCCGACCGCGGCTGGCAGGGCGAGCGCGGCTGGCAGTGCCCGGTCATCATCGACAACATGATGAACCTCGAGCTGATGTTCAAGGCGTCGGAGTTCTCGGGTGACAGCACCTTCCGCCACATTGCCGTGAGCCACGCCGACCGCACGATGAAGGAGCACTTCCGCGACGACTACAGCTGCTACCACGTCGTGGACTACGACCTCACGGACGGACACGTCCGCGGCCGCTGCACGGCGCAGGGCTACGCCGACGATTCGGCCTGGGCGCGCGGTCAGGCATGGGCCGTTTACGGCTTCACGACCTGCTACCGCTATACGGGCGACAAGCGCTACTTGGACCACGCGGAGAAGGTGGCCGGCTTCATGCTCAACGACGTGAACATGCCCGCCGACCTGGTGCCCTACTGGGACTACGACGCGCCGAACATTCCCGACGAGCCGCGCGACGCCTCGACGGCCGCCGTCCTCGCCTCGGCACTCTACGAAATGTATACCTATACGCAGAACGCCCTCTACCGCGAGAAGGCCGACAAGGTCATCGAGTCGCTCTCGTCGCCCGCCTACCGCGCTCCGGTGGGTGAGAACGGCGGCTTCCTGCTGATGCACTCCGTGGGCAGCATCCCGCACGGCAGCAACATTGACGTGCCGCTGAACTACGCCGACTACTACTTCCTCGAGGCACTGATCCGCAAGGCGCATGTCGACAAGGGCGAACCGCTCTTTTAGCCCTGCGTGCAGCTCCCGAAAACCCCGTTAAACCGTATCTGCAATGCGTAGACTGCTCTTTTTTGTCATAGCGTCGATGTGGCTTGCCGGCGCGTCGGCCCAGCCCGTGCAGGAGGTCGCCGACGACCGGATTCTCTCGTTCGAGGAGTCTGCGGCGCCGATGGAGGCGTCGCCGGGCTCGACATTGAGCCTTTCTGGCGACCACTACAAGCACGGCAGCCGCTCCGTGCGCTGGCAGTGGTCGCAGCCGGGTGCGCAGGTGCGCATCGCCTCTCCGGTGGAGTACCTCGCCGAGAACCCCAATCCGCGCGAAACCTCCGTCTCCTCGTTCGTCTTCTGGGTCTATGCCCCGCAGGCGCTGGAGGGGTCGCTGCGCTTCGAGTTCCGCAAGCAGGGACGCACCTGTGCGTGGTTCGACTACGGACTCGGATTCACTGGCTGGCGCGGCGCCTGGGTCGCCTTCGACCGCGACATGCAGGGAACCCCCGAGGAGGGGATGGACGAGGTGACCGTGACCGTCGAGGGGGCTCCGGCCGGCGAGCTCTTCTTCGACCACTGGATCCTCGCCTCGTTCCAGGACGTGCGGCACCATACGGCCGACTTCCAGGCCCCGTTCATCAACGCCGCGACGACGATGCACTGGCTCGTGCTGCTGCAGTCGTGGCGCAACCCGATGCCCGAGGCTGCGGCGTCGATCGGTGACGACGAGCGCCGCGACATGGCCACCGTCGAGGAGCGCCTGCGCGAGCTGCTGCTCGACGGGCGCAGGCCCCAGCCGCTGGAGACCCTGCGGCGGCAGTTTGCCGCCTACGGCATCACGGAGAATGCCGACGGCACGCTGCACGGCAAACCCGTGTGGTTCGTGCGCTACGCCGAGACCTATATCAACCTCGGACACACGGAGGTTGCCAAACTCTACAACGCGAACCGCCAGACGCTGCGCGGCTGCAACGACTTCCTCTTCCAGCTGGCCGTGGCCTGGAATGCCGCCCCGGAGGGGTCGGCCGAGCGCGGGGAGCTGGAGCGGATGTACGTGCTGCTGACGCGCCACCTGCTCGACCAGGGCTTCGCCGCCGGCAGTGCGCAGGGTACGCTGCACCACCTCGGCTACAGCATGCGCAACTTCTATACGGCGCCGGTCATCATGCGCGACGTGCTGCGCCGCGCCGGCCTGGAGCACGACGTGCAGCAGGCCATGGAGTGGTTCTCGGGTGTGGGCGAGGTGAAACTCCCGCCCGAGGTGCCCGGCATGGACATCGACGCCTTCAACACGTCGCTCATCGGCCGGCTGGCGAGCATCGTGATGCTGCCCGACACGCCCGCGAAGGCGGCCTATCTGGAGGCCTTCTCCCGCTGGGTGGACAACGGCTACAAGCTGACTGAGGGAACGTCGCCCTGCTTCAAGAGCGACGGCACGGTCTTCCACCACCGCCACCACTATCCGGCCTACGCCGTCGACGGACTGAGCGGCGGCGCGGTGAATGCCGTGTGGCTGCTCTCGAAGACGTGTTTCGCCGTAAGCGCCGAGAGCCACGCCGTGCTGAAGCGGGCGCTGCTCGAGATGCGCTTCTACTGCAACCTGCGGTCGTTCCCGCTGGCCCTCTCGGGCCGCCATCCCGACGGCCTCGGCGCGCTGGTGCCGTGGCACTATGCGCGCCTTGCCGTGGCCGGATCGCCCGACGGCAGTCAGCCGATCGACACGGAGCTGGCGGCCGCCTACCTGCGGCTGGCTGCGGGGGAGGATGCCTATACGCGGCGCTTCCGCGCGGCCGGCATCGCGGCCGAACCCTCGCCCGAGGGGACGCACGTCTACGGATACAACGCCTCGCTCTCGCACCGGCGCGGCGACTGGCTCGTGACCGTCGCCGGACACAGCCGCTACGTCTGGTCGGCGGAGATCTACCAGGGGGCCAACCACTACGGGCGCTACCTGACGAACGGCAGCGTGCAGCTGCTCGGCGACGGCGATCCCGTGAGCGCCTTCGGCAGCGGATTCCGGCAGGAGGGGTGGGACTGGTGCCACATCCCCGGCACGACGGCTCTGGCGATTCCGATGGAGCGCATGAAGGCCGACATCCGCAACGTGGACACCTTCTCCGGCTACGAGGAGATGCTCCTTTCGGACGAGACGTTCGTCGGCGGCGTGAGCCTCGGCGGCCGCAACGGACTCTTTGCCATGCGGCTCCATGACCACGACAAGTACAACGGCACGCTCCGGGCGCAGAAGAGCGTCTTCCTCTTCGACAACCGCATCGTCTGCCTCGGCTCGGACATCGAGAACGCGGCCGAGGGGGGCGTGCATACGACGCTCTTCCAGAACTATCTGGAGCACGAGTCCGATCCGGTCGTCGTCGACGGCGCCGAGGTGACCGCCTTCCCCTACGAGGCGGAGCTGACGAACGGGGCCGTGCTGCGCGACAACCTGCGCAACCTCTACATCATCCCGCGCGGCCGGGTGCATGTGGCCCGAAGCCTCCAGCACTCGCTGCACGAGGAGACCGACGCCCCGACCGAGAACGATTTTGCCACGGCGTGGATCGACCACGGCGACGGCGAGGTCTCGGGCGGCGACTACGAATACCTGATGGTCGTGCACGCCACGGACGACGAGGCGGCCCGCTATGCCCGCCGCCTGCCCTATGAGGTGGTGCGCTGCGACGCGGCGGCACACATCGTGCGCGACATTCCGACCGGCATCGAGGCCTATGCCCTCTTCCGTGGGGGTGAGGTCGGCGAGGGACGCCTTGTGGAGGTGTCGCTGCCGTCGCTGGTGATGATCGACGAGCGGAAGGACGCCTTGACGGTCGCCGTGGCCGATCCCGACCTGCGCTATTATGAGGGTCCGAGCGACGAGAAGTTCAATGCCGACGGCAAGCGCATCGAGCGGAGCATCTATTCGCGCTCGTGGATCGACAACCCGTCGATTGCCTCCGAAGTGCGTGTGACGCTTCGGGGCCGCTGGCAGGCCGAGGGCTATACGGACGGCGTACGGGTAGAAACCGGACGGAAGAATACCGTGCTGACCTTCACGTGCCGCGAGGGTGCGACACGCGAGGTTAGACTCATTGAAAAGAGATAAGCGATGATGAAACTTGACAGAGTGATTCCTTTTGCCGGGCTTGCCCTGGCAGCCTGCGCTCCGGCGGCGACCGAGCATCCGAACGTGATCTACGTCTTTCCGGATCAGTTCCGCAATGCGTCGCTGGGCTTCTGGAGCGATCCCGAATATGCGGAGCAGGTGGCCTGGCGCGGCGATCCGGTCCACACGCCCAACCTGGACCGCTTTGCCGGCGAGTCCGTCGTCCTGAGCGAGGCCGTGAGCAACTGTCCCGTGAGCAGCCCCCACCGTGGCATGCTCCTCTCGGGCATGTATCCCGAGCGCAGCGGCGTGGTGCTGAACTGCATGTCGGAGCGTCCCGAGAGCTCGCTGCGCGAGGATGCCGAGTGCATCGGCGACGTCTTCTCCGCCGCGGGATACGACTGCGCCTACATCGGCAAGCTGCACGTGGACCATCCGACGAAGAACAACCCCCAGCGTCCGGGCACCTACGTGAGCGACGCCGTGCCCGAATGGGATGCCTACACGCCGCCCGAGCGGCGCCACGGCTTCAACTACTGGTACTCCTACGGCACCTACGACGTCCACAAGCATCCCCACTACTGGGATACGGAGGGCAACCGCCACGACGTGGACGAGTGGTCGCCGCAGCACGAGGTCTCGAAGGCAATCGCCTACATCGAGAACCGCGGCGGCGAGCGCGACGGAAGCAAGCCCTTCCTCCTGATGCTCGGCATCAACCCGCCCCATTCGCCCTATGCCTCGACCGAGGACTGCGACCTGGAGGGTTACGAACTTTACAAGGACAAGTCGCTCGGCGAGCTGCTCGTGCGCGACAATGCCGACACGACGATGGCCAAGGCGGCCGCGGCGCGCTACTATTTCGCCAACGTGAGCGGCATCGACCGCGAGTTCGGGCGGCTGCTTGCGACGCTGGACCGCGAGGGGCTGACCGACAACACGATCGTCGTCTTCGCCTCGGACCACGGCGAGACGATGACCAGCCACTCGGTCACCGACCCGAAGAACTCGATCTGGCGCGAGTCGCTCAACATCCCCTTCGTCGTGCGCTATCCGGGGCGGATCGCGCACCGCGTGGATGACCTGCTGCTCTCGTCGCCCGACATCATGCCGACGCTGCTCGGCCTGGCGGGGCTTGCCGACCGCATCCCGGCGAGCGTCGAGGGGCGCGACTTCTCGGCCGTGCTGCGCAACGACGCCGTGCAGCCCGAGCGGCCGCGTGCGGCGCTCTACCTGCGCAACCTCGACGGTAAGCGCGATGCCGAGGGGCTGGTCCGCGGCTTCTTCCCTCAGGCGCGCGGTCTGAAGACGCTGACCCACACCATGGAGTTGCAGATCGACCGCAGCGGCGCGCTGGAGCGCGTGCTGCTCTATGACGACGTGAACGACCCCTACCAGCTGCATTCGCTCTCCCCCGCGGAGCATCCCGAACTCTTCGCCTCGCTCTGCGGCGAACTGGCCGTGCTGCTGCGCGATCACGACGACGTCTGGTACCGCGAGCGGGTGCTCTCCGGGGTGCTCCCCTACGATACGGAACACTAATTTATCACTGCAAATCGAATATGAACAGGTTGTTTTTATGGATTGCGGCCGCTTCGGCCTTGGTGCTGCAATCGTGTGAGAAGACCGACGGTATCCGCGACGAGATCGGGAAACTGAGCGACCGGGTGGCCGCGCTGGAGACCCGGGTCGGCGAGGTGAATACCAGCATCGAGGCGCTCCATCGGCTGATGGACGAATCGACGGTCATTGTCGGGGTCACGCCCGACGAGAAAGGCTATGTGCTCGAATTGAGCGACGGCAGCAAGTACCTCATCATCGAGGGTGAAAAGCTCGATGCACTGGTGCCCCTGCTGAACATCGACGCCGAGGGCTACTGGATCGTGAGCCTCGACGGCGGGGCGACCTTCACGCGCCTGCTGGTCGGCGGCAGCGAAGTGCCCGCCTGGCCAGTGGCCGACGGGGAGCACGTCGAGAATGCGTCCGGCATCACGCCCCGGCTGCGCGTCGCGGCGGACGGCACGTGGGAGGTGAGCCTCGACGGCGGCGCCACCTACGAACCCCTGTTGCAGAACGGCCAGCCGGTCAATGCCGTGGGCGGCAACGTCGTCATCGGCTACAGCTCCGTCTTCAAGGAGGTGGAGTACGACGAGGCGGGCGGACTGCTCTCCATCGAGCTGCTCTCGGGCGGGAAGCTGACGCTGCCCGTCTGCGACGACTTCGGACTGGAGATCGTGGCCGGGGAGAGCGAGAAGTTCTACCTCGGGGAGACGCGTTCGTTCGAGGTCGTGCAGTCGAACGTGGCCGAGGCGGTGATCCAAGCCCCCGAGGGCTGGCGCGCCGAGCTTACGGAGACCGAGCTGATCGTCACGGCACCCGCCGTGGCCCGTCAGGCCGAGGAGCCGGTGACGCTGTCGGTTGTCGTGACCTCTCCGAAGGGGTATCTGAAGATCGTGCCGCTGGAAGTCGTGCTGCTCAACGAGCAGCTGGATGCCAACGCCTGCGCGGCGTGGCGAAATTTTAAGGCCGGAACTGCGGATAACGTCCTGCTCGACTATTCGTATGCCGGTTACGGACACGGCGAGGTGGCGCCGCCCGACGTCTGGGGCCTGGGCTACAAGGTCTACAACGTCCTCGACTACGGGCTCGATCCCACGGGCCAGACCTCCTCGCGCGAGGCGTTCTGCTCGCTGCTGCGCGAGCTGAAGCTCTACCGTGCCCCGGGCTACACGCATGCCAACGCCAATGCGCGGGCGATCATCTACTTCCCCGAGGGCGACTACGTCCTGCACGACGAGACGGACGATGCGCGGCGCGACACGCCGATCGTCAACGAGGGGCAGACCATCGAGTACAGCAGCTCGGACATCATCCTTCTGGGCGGCAACTTCGTCATCAAGGGTGCCGGCCGCGACAAGACGCGCCTGATCATGAAGACGAAGAACTATCCCGCCACGTCCGATCTGTGGTCGTCGCCCGTGATGCTGAACATCAAGCACAACAGCACGCGCATCGGCAACAGCTATTCGGCCCTGACGAGCGTGACCGAAGATGCCGCGAAGGGCGCCTTCTCGGTGAAGGTGGCCTCGACGGCCGGCATCTCGGCAGGAGACTGGGTGATGCTCTACCTGCAGAACAACGACCCCGAGCTGGTGGCCAAGGAGCTGGCCCCAAAAACCGTGGACAAACCCGCCATGAGCGATATCCAGACCGTCTGCGTCTACGATTACCATCAGGTGAAGTCGGTCGGCAACGGTACGGTGACCTTCCATGAGCCGATCATGCACGAGGTCGAGGCCCGGTACAACTGGGAGATCCGCGAGTATCCCCATTACGAAAATGTCGGCGTCGAGGACCTGACCTTCGTGGGTGACGCGAAGGAGAACTTCGGCCACCACGTCTCGTGGGAGGACGACGGCGCCTTCAAGCCCCTGAACATGATGCGTCTGACCAACTCGTGGGTGCGGCGCGTCGACTTCGAGGACGTGAGCGAGGCCCTGACCTTCTCCTCGGCGGCCAACTGCTCGGCCTACGACATCACGATCACGGGCAACCGCGGCCACTCGGCCGTGCGGGCGCAGGGCTCCTCGCGCGTCTTCATCGGCAAGGTCGTGGACCGCACGAGCGGCTACGAGTGCACGACGTCGAGCGGCCTGCCGGGCGGCACGTTCCTCGACAATGCCGGACAGTACCACGCGTCGGGCGTCTCGAACCAGTCGATCGGCACCGTGCTGTGGAACAACACGTGGGGTGACGACGCCCTCTTCGAGTCGCACTCCAAGCAGCCGCGGGCCACGCTCGTGGACCGTTGTACGGGCGGCTTCGTGCAGTGGCGCTTCGGCGGCGACGTCTCGAACGTCCCCAACCACCTGCGCGACCTGACGCTCTGGAACCTCAATGCCACGCGGGCGAAGCACGACTTCGGCGGCGGGGTGTTCAAGTGGTGGCTCCCGAACAACGACTGGTGGAAGATCATGCCGCCGATCATCGTGGGCTTCCACGGCGCCGCGGTCAACTTCGGCGTCTACTCCGAGGCTGCCGGCGGCTGGGCCGAGTCGGAGTCGAGCGACGAGCTGCAGACGCTCTACCTCGAAAGCAACGGCACGCCCGTCGAGCCGCAGTCGCTCTACGAGGCGCAGCTGCGCGAGCGCCTCGGGTATGTGCCCGGATGGCTCAATTCACTGAAATAAATAACAATATGCGATAAACATTATGAAAAAGTATCTGATCCTGTTCTTCGTCGCGCTGGCTGCCTCTTTCCAGTCGTGCGACAACAACGACGACCTGTGGGATGCGATCGACGACCTGAAGAGCCGCGTGCAGGCGCTCGAAACGCAGGTCGACGCGCTCAACGGCAACATCGAGGCCCTGCAGGCGCTCTACGGCGGCGCCACGATCTCCGAGGTCGAGGTCGTCGACGGCAAGTATGTGATTACGCTGACCAACGGCGAGACCATCGAACTCGTCCAGGGCAGCGAGGCCGAGGCGGTGATTCCCGTCATCGGCATCGACGAGAACGGCATGTGGCAGGTGAGCTACGACGGCGGCAAGACCTACGACAACGTGCTCGACACGGCCGGCAATCCCGTCAAGGCGGTGGGCTCGAACGAGGTGACCGACAAGTTCTTCGAGGCGGTGCGCATCGAGGGTGACTGCCTCTACATCAAGCTGCTCGACGGCCGCGAGCTGCTCATCCCCATCCTGAAGGACTTCCTCTGCCAGATCGTCACTCCGACCGAGGGCGTGCAGCTCTTCGATGCAGGTGCGACCAAGCGCTTCGAGGTGAAGATGACGGGTGTCGACCAGACGATCGTGACGGCTCCCGAGGGGTGGACGGCCCGTCTGACCGAGGCGGTCGAGGGTGTGGCCGAACTCGTCGTGACGGCTCCGGCCGCCGGGACGCGCGCCACGGCCAACTCCGAGCAGGATGTGGCCATTCTGGCCGTGTCGGGCAAGTATTCGTGCATCTCGAAGATCCAGGTAGAGTGCACGGGCGCCGAGGCCGTGGCTCCGACGGTGGAGGTCGCCCTCTCCGGGACGGTGGTCCCGACCGCTTCGACGCTGACCTTCGACGTGACGGTATCGGCCAATGCCGACGGCTGGAAGTACCTCTGCCTCGAATCGACCGAGGAGGCTCCCGATGCCGCGAAGGTGCTGTCCGACGGTACGGCGGTCGTGGGTTCCTCGGTGACGGTCGAGGGGCTGAAGGCCGAGACGGCCTATACGATCTACGTGGTGGCCTATGCCGGCGAGCTCTTCAGCGAAGTGGTCTCGGCGGAGGGAACGACGGCTGCCGAGGCGCTCGATCCCAACGACTACTACGTGTCGGGTGTCGAGATCGAAGGGGTTATCTACAACAAGGATTCGGAGAGGCTCAAGCTCGTTACGGCGGAGAATCCCGATACGGAACTGGCCTTGAGCAGTACGCTTTCGGTCTATTTCCTTGACGGCGGCGAGGCGAACAATTCGTTTGCCATCACCACGGCGAACAACTACATGCAGAACGACGCCGTCTTCATCGGCCGTTATGCCGACCGCAAGACCAAGCTCAACCTGAAAAACCAGTTCCACCTGCGCAACCGCGATGCCGTCTTCGCCTTCAAGAACCTCGAAATCGACATGCGCAACGGCGCCAACTCGCAGCTCTTCACCATGACGAACGACGTCGGCGGTGCCCGGACGCTGATCTTCGAGGATTGCGACATCACCTTCGGCAACGGCAAGAGCCTGCTCGCATCGTACAGCTCGACGAAGGAGGGCTCGTATGTCGAGAACATCATCTTCCGCAACTGCAAGCTGCGCTATGAGCCGGGTACGGAGACCTCCTATGCGCTCTTCAAGCTCACGGAGCACCTCAAGAGCGGCCTTTCGGGCTTCAGGGCGATGGTCTTCGAGAACAACGTGCTCTATTCGCGCATGGGTGAAAACGTAAGCTCCGCCTTTACGCTGCTCTTCCAGACGCACCAGGCTTCGCTTACGGGCTCGCTCTCCAACCTGAGCATCACCTGCACGAACAACACCTTCGTGGACCTGATCAGCTATGGCAGCGGTGCCTCCAACCCGGCCGGTATGGGTTCGGCCTACTTCCAGATGGACCAGATCGGTTCGGTTCTCTTCTCGAAGAACGTCCTCTACGCTACAGCGGCGAAGTATGTCTCCATCATGCGTGTGACCTACGATTACAATACGAACGGTCCGTGGCCGAATATCGACCTCGACAAGGCGGGCAACATCGTATACGGCACCAGCGGCTGGAAGATGTACTTCGACGGAAGCAACAACCCGACGTCGTACTATCCCGAGAAGGGCACCTATTCCAAGAAGACCGAGAGTCCGCTGTCGACGAACGATCCGGCAACCGGCACGTTTGTCGTGGCTGCGGAGTATGCGGGATACGGGGCAACGCTCGAATAGTCCCGATACCGATGTGAAAAAGGGCTGTCCGCATTGCGGACAGCCCTTTTTTGTCGGAGTTCGGCTGCGGTCCGGACCGGTCGGGCCGCTGCCGCATGTCGTCTGCGGCGGATCAGTCGATCGAGCTGGTCAGCACCTTCATGTTCTCCTCGGGCGTGAAGCGCAGCGAGGTGGCGGTGGCGGGCACGAGCACCGTCTCGCCCTGGTGCACCGGAACGGTGTTGCCCTCGCTGTCGGTGAGCGTGCCGCGGCCCTCGATGCAGATCACGACGAGGAACGAATCCTTCGCCGTCCGGTCGAGCGTGTACTCCTTCGTCAGGTCGAAGAGCGTCGTGGTGAAGTAGGGGCACGACACGAGCTCGACGGGGCGGTTCTTGGCCGTTTCGTAGTGCGTGCGGTAGTCGGGAAGCACGGTGTAGTCGATGGCCTCCTTCGCCAGCTCGGTGTGCAGCTCGCGGGGCTTGCCGTCGGCACCCACGCGGCCGTAGTCGTAGATGCGGTAGGTGATGTTCGACGTCTGCTGGATCTCGGCGATGAACGACCCGGCGCCGATGGCGTGCACGCGGCCCGCCGGCAGGAAGAAGACGTCGCCCGGGGCGATGCGGTAGTCGGTCAGGATGTCCGTGATGGTGTGGTTCGCGACGCTGGCTTCGTACTGCTCGGGCGTCACCTGCTTTGCGAAGCCCGAACGCAGGTGGGCACCTTCGTCCGTCGCCACGACGTACCACATCTCGGTCTTGCCCTTCGAGTGGTGGCGCTCCCAGGCCAGCTTGTCGTTCGGATGCACCTGGATCGAGAGGTCCTGCCGTGCGTCGATGAACTTGATGAGCAGCGGGAACTCCTCGCCGAAGCACTCGAAGTTCTTTTTGCCGAGCAGTTTCGCCCCGTCGCGGGCGATCAGCGCGGGCAGCGTCATGCCGGCGTCGGGACCTTCGGCCACGACCGACTCGTCGCCCTTGACGCCCGACAGCTCCCAGCTCTCGCCGACGGAGTGCTGGTCGGTCTTGATTTGCTTGTAGGGCACGATCTTCTCGCCGCCCCAGATGATGGTTTTCAGAATGGGTTTGAACTTGTACATGACTCGTCTGTATCTTTTGAAGTCTTCGTTTCCTCTCTTTTTGTCGCGCCCGCAGGGGATCCGTCCGTTGCGCCAGCCCGGGGCCGCTTTTGCCTTCGCCCGGGTCTTCGCAGGAGTCCCTTCTTTTGACCTTTCGGGGCGTTTTGACGCGATTACTGCTCCTTGCCGGCCTCCTGGTCCAGCTGGCTCAACGCAAAGGCGTAGGCGCCGACCGAGATGGCCTTGCTGGCTCCGAGCTTCGAGATCATGACGCCGACGCGCTTCTGCGGGTCGTAGGCCACATAGCGGTCCGTACCGTAGATCTTCAGCGTGCGCAGGTCACCCTTGGCGAAGGCGGCGAACTCCTCGTCGTTGTCCAGGTCGTAGACCTTCATCTGGACGCGGTTGAGCTCGTTGCCGTTCAGCTGGTGAATCTTTGCGCGCAGTTCGCGCAGCAGGCTCGGCATGATGTAGCGCCGGGCTGCGGTGATGCCGCCGCCGATGACGATCAGTCCGTCGACGAGCGTCACGGCCGTAGCCATGGCGTCGCCGGCCACCTCGCCCAGCTCGGCAAAGGCCTTCTTCGCCGCTTCGGCGTCGCCCTCGCGCGTGCCGTCGGCGATCTCGCAGATGTCCTTCGGCTCGAGTCCGTGGTCGGGATTGCCCGTCAGCTCGCCGTAGACGCGCTTGATGGCACGCACGGCCACGCCGTCCTCGACGATGATGTCGGGCATCTTCTTGTGGCGCAGGCAGAAGGTCTCGACGCAGGAGTTGTCGCCGCGGTTGAGGCGGTTGTCGATGACCATGCCGATGCCGAATCCCGTACCGAAGGTGTACCCGAGCAGGTTCTTGTAGCGTTTCGAGCTGCCGAGTGCTTCGAGCCGGGCGTTGACCTCGGGCAGGGCGCCGCCCAGCGCCTCACCGAAGGCGAACAGGTCGCCGTCGTTGTTGATGAAGACCGGGATGCCGAATTTCGCCTCGAGGAAGGGGCCGAGGGCTACGCCGTCGCGGAACGACGGGAAGTTGGGCAGGTAGCCGCCGATGATGCCGTTGGGGTAGTCGGCCGGGCCGGGGAAGGCAAAGCTGATCGCCACGGGCTTTTCGGGCACGCGGGCCATGATCTGACGGAAGCCTTCGACCATCGTGGCGAGGCACTTGTCCAGGTTGTCGGCATTCGACGGGAGGGTGATGGGATCGACAATGAATTTGTTGGCCTGCATGGCTCCGAACACGAGGTTCGTGCCGCCGGCGTCGAGCGTGATGACCACTCGATTATCGTAATCGTACATGACACAGGTGTATTTAGGTTCGTATGCAAAAAAAAGAGAGCAAGTTTTGCTTGCTCTCTTTTAGTACCCCCCCAGGGGCTCGAACCCTGGACCCCAACATTAAGAGTGTCGTGCTCTACCAACTGAGCTAGAGAGGCATCAATCATTCGTGATTGCGAGTGCAAAGGTAGCTATAATTTTTATATCTCCAAATAAAACCGGAAAAAATTTTCAAAAAAATGTGTTTTTTGCTCCGAAAGTCCCTTTTTGCCCCGGAATCGGGAGCTTTTCTGTTCCGCACCTGTAATTATGGACCGCATGTGCCGGCCGCCCGCGCCGTCCGATCCTGCGCCCCGGGCCGACATGCCGGTCCGGCGGCCGGGATCAGTCCAGCAGCAGCGGATCGTCGTTCCACTCGCCCGCGGCGTCGGGGTAGATGATCGGCCGCGAATCGCCGTAGCGCTTCAGGTTCAGGTAGCTCTCGTAGAGGTTGATGCCGTTCGACGACATGCTGGCCAGCGAGAAGGCGATCACCGACGGGTGGCGCTTGGTCGTGTGGTAGCTGTCCCCGGTGCGTTCGATGTAGGCGGCCTGCCAGGCCGGGTCGTTCGAGGGGT
>OHWG01001151.1_pt1 | contig 13989 bp, 8 predicted proteins | sample 1579621 | NCBI WGS metagenome assembly OHWG01 (sample SAMEA3882544, study PRJEB24775) | human gut metagenome | biome: human-associated habitat; feature: intestine environment; material: feces | place: Netherlands | collected 2009/2010
CTGGGCTTCCTGTAATTTTGCCTTTTTTAGTGTCTACTTTTTCTTGACAAGTGCAGGGGCGGCCAGATCGGCCGCCCTTTTTTCTATGGGAAAGAAAAGTTTTTCGGCGTGAACCAACAATAACAGGATGGTATTTGTGAATAAATGGCTATACTGTTTGTGTGCCATCTACTCAATTGTTTCGTATTCACTTGACAAGTTTCAGTTTTAACGGTACAATTAAGAAAAAGTGAAACAAAAGGCGGAAGCGAAGGAGTCTTTCTGATATGCTATCTTTCCTTAAATTAGTATTCGGCCCCGATATTACAGTGAAGGGATTCGACTACACGGATGACACGCCCTACTATATCAAGGACGGATATACCCCCCAATTGTTAAGTTGGGGAGACCATGCGTGTGTTCTTTTGAAGCCAAATGGCTCTTCTTGGCGATTGCCTACATTAAAAAAGCAGTTGAAGAAGTTTCAGGAACTTTGTTCTCTTCCCTGTGCACTGTGCTTAGACAACCTGTCTGCGTTACAACGACGGAGTATGCTGGAAGAACACATCCCGTTTGTGTCTCTTTCGCAGCAGGTGTACCTTCCGTTTTGGGGGTGCGCTTTTCATGAGCAATTCAAGGCGGACGCTGCCATTATGGCAAAAATGGCACCCGGTACACAGCTTGTATTTCTATATTTATACTATGCAGAGAATACTGGGTCCGTAAATCTGACACAGATTGCAAAGGCACTTTCGCTCTCAAAGGCGACCTGTACAAGGGCAATCAATGACCTCTCTGCTTCGGGTCTGATCTCGCAAACAGCAGAAGGCACGAATAAATGGATCACAACGGCATACACCAAATCAGAACTTTTGGAAAAAGCATACGGGCGACTGAAAACGCCTGTTGATCGAATTCTTTACGTAAAAGGAACCGCCCAAATCGAGCATCCAATTGCAAGTGGAATACGGGCGCTGGCACGGCAATCCATGATTGGGGTAAACGATCAGGATGGTGCTATTGCGATTTCCAAAAAGGAGGCGGCAAAAATCCCAGCAGAAGATATCTGCACAAAACAGTATTTTGAAGACTTTGGCGGTGCTGTTATTGAAGTGTGGTCCTATGACCCGATCATTTTGGAGAGAGACGGCTGTGTAGATGACATTTCATTGCTGCTCAGCATGGACAACGACCCAAACGAACGAGTTCAGACGTGCTTGGATGAAATTCGGCAAAAGCACGGACTACCAATCAAAGAGGAAGAATAAAGGAGAACGAAATGGTAAATGGCATAGATATATTCCGAGAGCACTTCAATCATTTTAAGGAGCAATATACTGTAATTGGAGGCTTTGCCTGTGATCTTCTGATGAACGATGCAGGACTTGATTTCAGGCAAACCGTTGACATCGACATGGTGCTGATCGTCGAGGCTTTAACGACAGACTTTGCAAAAGCCTTTTGGGCTTTTATTGAAGCTGGTGGCTATCAGGCCAGGCAACGCAGTAACGGTCAACCGGAGTTCTATCGTTTTGTGGACCCAACGAACCCTGCTTACCCCAAGATGATTGAATTATTTTCAAGGCCACAAAGCAATGTGGTCTTGCAGCCAGATACACACTTGATGCCGCTGCATATTGATGATGAAGTTTCCAGCTTGTCAGCGATTTTGCTCAATGATGATTATTACCACTTTCTTCTGGATGGACGAACAGTTACAGATGGTATCTCCATATTAGATGCTGAACATATTATTCCGCTGAAAATGAGAGCTTGGCTGGATTTGAAAAGCAAGAAAGCAGAAGGAATCCATGTAAACGCACGTGACATCAAGAAACACCGTCTGGATGTGTTTCGCCTGTTCCAACTTGTACGGGAAAATCAGAGAATACCTGTCCCGCAGTCTATAATGGAGGATATTACTCGGTTTATAGCACAAATGCGGCAGGAGGACATTCGTTTAACGGATATAGGTATTCGCCGCTCGAAAGACTCTATTCTGGATATTTATAGTCAAATGTACATTACAGAATAAAAGCGCCGCCCCCATGCTGAACATTCAGTGTGGGGGCAGTTTCATGGAGTGGAACAGATCGTCGCAGTGTCGGTCTTGTGTTTGCACTCCTGCATTTTCAAAGAACGAATCCCAAGGGGGCGGCCGGATTGGCCGTCCCTTTTTACATACCGAGGTGAAAGGAGACGGAATGGGTATGAGCAATCAAACGGAAGAAAAGGAGCTGTTCCATGCGGTATCCCTGTCCGGCGGTAAGGACAGCACCGCTATGCTGCTGCTCATGATTGAGCGGGGACTGCCGATCCAAGCGGTCCTGACGGCAGATACAGGCATGGAATTCCCGGAAATGTATGAGCATCTGCAAAAGTTGAACGACTATCTGTTTGCAGAGCGAGGCCTGCATCTGACGTGGCTGCGCCATCCCAAAGGCTTTGAGTGGCTGATGTTTGAGGAAAAGAAGCAGCGACCGGCCAGCATTAAAAACCGGCAGTGGCTGGGTGTTTCTCTATACGGAAACGGCTGGCCCGGTCCCCGTGTGCGCTGGTGTACGGGGCAGCTGAAAACGCATCTCATCCATAAGGAGATCAACCGGCTGAAAGGACAATACCGGGCCGTGAGTTATGTGGGGATCGCCGCAGATGAGCCGAAGCGCATCAAAAGCGAGCACTATCCGCTGGTGGATTGGGGAATCACGGAGAAGGAAGCCCTGCAAATCTGCTATGACCGGGGCTACGACTTTGGCGGACTGTATCAGATCTACCACCGCTGTTCCTGCTGGTGCTGCCCTTTGCAGGGCATTGGGGAGCTGCGAAAGCTCCGGCAGCATCACCCAGAGTTATGGGAGCGGCTGCAGGAAATGGACAAACGGGCGTTGGCACAGTTCGGTCCCGGCCCGCTGGGGCAATTCAAGAAGGATTGGAGCGTGGAACGGTTGGAGCAGCGATTTGCAGCGGAAACACAGCAGCTTTCTATTTCATCCTTACAGAAGGAGCGTGAACGATGATGTATCGAGAACCAAGTGATTCCCCTTGGGGCGTTGTTGTGCGGTGCGATACCCTTTGCACCGGTGTGTATAGCGTGTCCACGGCAGGCCACGGCGGCATTATGGTCCAAACCGACGCAGCTCGGCGGCTGCTGTCCCCGGAGGCCCAGGCCGTCGGCTTTCAGGCAGGCAGGTATCTGAATTTTGAAGAGGACTGCGATGCGCCGGTGGTCCTACGGGAACTGGTGGACAGCGGCATTATCGCACCCCGGACGGATAACTACTTCCGCCCCGGCGAGTATGAAGCCTGCATTGACAGGAGCCTGCAGCGCTGGAACCCGGCTTATTGGCGTGCACGGCAGAAACGGCTCTCTGTACAGGCGGCAAAAGCGACAAAGGAGCGTGAACGGTAATGGACTTTGAGATCAAGATCATGACCCCGGCAGAGCGCAGCTACTGTTATACCGGCAGCCAGCAGCTCGACAAGCAGACCGGCTGCATCGGTCATTTGCGCGGGGACATGGACAGAAGCGGCAGCGGCTTTTTCACCTCATGGGAGGATCATTGCGGGGAGCTGAAAACACAGGCGTTCAAGGATGAGTTTGATGATTTTATCAATGCCCTGCGTTTTGACGAGCGCTATGACGGCATTTTCAAAAACCGCAGCAGCCTTTCCCGATACTGCTATGAACACAAAGAAAGTGTGTTTGCCGAGGATTTTATTCCGCAGTACGGATTCCGGGTGGATACGCCGGAATATGCCTATCTGCTGCGGCTGAATCCCATGCAGGGCGATTATAACCTGTATATCTACTGCTATCGCCGGGAGATGCTGGATCAGCACATGGAAAAGGCGGCCCGCGGCATTTGCTTTCTTGATACAAGCGGCAAGGAACGGTTCCGCATTCCCGATGGGGACAGTATCCGTGTGACCCGTCCGGATGGCAGCCATAGTGACCACACCTGCCGCTACATTGACGAGAACCGCGCCGAGATCGGCTACGGGGTCGATAACCTGTATCACATGGCGCAGTTTGCCGAATGGATGGCGCGAAACGGCAACACTTATGTGCCGCTGCGCTCCTCCCTGCCAAAGCAGTGCTACTCTCTCCTGCTGGACACCGGAAATGTGGTGATTTTGAAACGGGGCGAAACCGGCTATTACAAGACGGACATTCCCCACACCTCAAAGGAAGAAGCCCGTGCGCTTGTGGAGGAATATAACCGCAAGCTGGGCGTGACCCGCGCCCAGGAGGAGGCCATGAAAGGCGGCTCCATGTTCGGCTTTGACAAGCCCATTGCCGATCCCGCCAACTACGATGCACAGGGGCAGCCGTTAAAGCGCCGGGAGAAAGACCGAGGTGACGCACGATGACCGAGCAGAAACATATTATCTGGAGCAGCGATCCGGACTACGAGGATTGGAGGGGCGATCTGGAGGAACAGTACCCCGAGCTTTCTGAGCAGGAACGGATGGAATTGATGGTCGAGCAGAACAACGACTATCTCGATGACGAGCGGTGCAATCTGAACATTCAGCTCTCCCGCCCCATTCTGCTGATCGCAGACATCGGCCGATGGGATGGGCGGTATCCCGGTTATGCCGAGATCAAAAGCGGCAATATCCGCGATTGCCTGTATTCCAAGATGGACTATTCCACATGGTATGTAGACCGGCTGGGCGATCTGCGCTGCGATGCCGTACATCACGACGGCACGAACCATTATCTCTACCGTGCCTACAAGGAGAATGTGAGCGAAGCACAGATCGACCGGCTGAAAGAAAAGCTATACAGCGGCACCGCCACCCGCGCCGATGTGACCCGTGTGACAAAGCGCCTGGGCGATGAGATCGGGCGGGTCTACGGCTGGCGGTTTCCGCCCGTCCGGGAAGCGGCGCGAGAAAGATAGGAGGAAAACGGTATGTCTGTTGATGCAAGAAAAGAACGCTTTGAGCTGGTGGAGGTGTTTGACCGTCCCATGCTCTTTACCTGCCTGCGGGTAGACCGAAACACGGTGCCCAAGGGGCTGTATCTCTATGAGGTACGCAATGACGACGATCAGTGCGGGATCCCCGTGGAGATCGGCCGCTGGATCATGGTTAACCACTGGGGAACGCTGCTGTCTGCGACACCCATCAAGCTGGAGCCGAACCGGTACAATAACAACGCCTACCGCCATATCGACCCGGAAAACGACTGGAACTACACCGGCGAGCTGTGTTCGGCCAGGGAATATATGGATAAATACCTGCTGAAAAAGGACAGGGAAAAACCAAAGGAAAGATAGGAGGTGCTGCCCATGGCACGCAGATTTCAGGAGATCACGGAGGTTTACCGGCAGGAGATCGCCGCACTGGCCCGCTCAGACCGGTGGACGGCATTTCTGCGCTCTGCCTGCCGGAATTATAAGCTGCCCTTTGAGGAGCAGGTGCTGGTACACGCACAGCGTCCGGACGCAACGGCTGTGTTAGAGATAGAGCGCTGGAACCGTCAATTCGGCCGATGGGTCAATAAGGGCGCTACCGGCATTGCCGTATTTGATCGGGACTATCCGGGACGCACGCGCCTCAAGTATTATTTTGATATATCCGACACCCACGAAAGCCGTTTGTCCCGCCCCGTGCCGCTCTGGCAGGTGCCTGCCGAGCAGGAGCCGGATGTGATCGAAGCGTTGGAAAACCGATTCGGTGCGCTGGACGATAAAGGTACATTGGAGGAAGCCATAGTATCCGCCATGGAAAACGCTACGGCGGACAATATGACGGACTATCTTGATGATCTGCAGAACTGCCGGGACAACAGCCTGCTGGAAGAACTGGACGAGCTGAATTTGTCGGTTCTCTATCGCCGTCTGCTGGAGAACAGTACGGCGTATATGTTGATGTGCCGCTGCGGGCTGGAACCGGATGAATATTTTGATCCGGAGGATTTCTCTGAGGTGTTCAATTTCAATACCCCGGAAACGCTGAATGCCCTGGGCGTGGCCACACGGGATATTGCCGAAAGCGGTTTGAGCGCCATCGCATTGACCGTCCGAAGCCGTCAAAAGCAAATTCGCACAATTGCGCAGGCACCGGGAAATGAGTATCCTATAGACAAGCAAACAGAAACACAGACCGAAAGGAGCGAAAACCATGGAACTGACATACACGATGAAGGACGGCTACCGGCTGCCGGATCTGCTGCCGCCGCAGGAGCCGGAAACAGCCCTTGGGAAATACGGCCTGCTACGCCGGAGGTATCTGAAGGAGCACCGGAAGGTGCTGTTCACGAACCTGCTGACATCGGGCAGGCTGAACGAGCATCTGGCGGAGATCGACCGGACGGCGCGGCAGCGCGTGGAACAGACGGTGACGGCGATGGCTCAGGCCGAGGGCGTGACGGAGGAGCTGAAAGCCGCCGACCCGATGAAGTGGGTGGGGCTGATGAACAACCTGAGAAACGCCGCCGAGGGGACAGTGCTGGCGGAGCTGATCTACAGCTGAACACCGAACCCGAAGAAGCGGACAGTGCGGAGGAAGCAACCTCTGAGCTGCCCGCTTTTTTGGATGAAAAGAAAATTTTCGCCATCATTGAAAACCGCAATGATGATCTGATCCACAAGAAGGCGCAGATCGAACTGTTTTTCCGGTCACATCCGGACGAGGCCGAGCGTGCCGAATATCTCCGCTCGGCATATCAAGACCGTTTCACCGAGATCCTTGCAGACGGAGCACGGCTGGGGTATCGTCCACAGAAAAACGGTCTGCTCATGTGGGAGGGCGCATATCTTTCCCGTACCAGCGAGAGCGTTTTTTCATGGAAGCTGGTGGCAGGCTTTACGGCACAGCTCATTGACAAACGGGAATACTATGTCAACACCGAGATCAAACCGTTTGTGCCGATGGAATCACAGCAGCTTACGCTGTTTGATATGCCTGCGTTCGACCAACCGGAGGATACACCGGTCGCACCACTACTCTCCCATCCCAAGCTGCCGCAGCAGATCATGGATGAAGCCCTGTGCGTAGGATCCAACGATGAGCATAGCCGGCTGATCATCTGCGCTTACTTTATGAAGGATAAGCCGGACAACGCCGCATTCCTGCAAAAACACTACGGCGAGAACGGTGCAGGCTTCTATTTTGGCGGAGAGAAAGTTTCGCTTTGGTATGACGCCGAGGGGATGCGTATTGCCCGCGGCAGCACGGCGCAGCGGAGCAATGCCACACTGATCTCCTGGGAGGAAGCGGCAAAGCGTATCCGGGAGCTGTTGGAGCTGGGGCGGTATATGCCGCAAAGTGAATTGGATGAGGTCGATCACTACGAGCGGATGCGGCTTGCTGACAGCATTGCCTACACCAGCCGGGACATGACAACGGAAGCGAGAAACGCGGGATTTCTGCCGCTGGCCATGCTGGCGCAATCCGTCAAGGGCGGCTATCCGGAAACGCAGAAGCAAATTTATGAGCTTCTCTGTGCGCCGGATACGCTGCAAAAGTGCGTGGATGAATGGACGGCGTTCAACGCCGCGCTGGATGCAGGGCAAGACCTTTTGCGTTTTCGCTTTTACCGTCCGAAAGAGATACTGGAGCGGCTCCGTGATCTACAACGGGAGCCGCTTCATTTTACCGTTGCCGACGGGTTTGCTCCCGACCGGCAATTTTTTATTTCCGCCGATGAGATCGACAAGGTGCTGCGTGGATGGGACGGCAGCACCGACTATCGCCTTGGCGTGTACGCTTTTTACGCCACGCACAAGGATAAGACCGAGCGTGAAAAATACCTCAAGGATTATCACGGCGAGTACAGCGGTCATAGCGGCGGGAATGACAATCTCACCCACACCCGTGGCAAGGGCATTGAGTTCAGCCACGGCAGTATCACGGCCCCCTATGCCAAGGTCACGCTGAAATGGCCGGAGGCGGCCAAACGCATCGGGGAGCTGATCTCCCAGAACAAATTTCTCTCAGATGCCGACTGGGCGGCCATGCCGGAGTATGAGCGGAAACAGCTGGCCCGGAAGATCGTCAACTTTTTCATGGATACACCGGACGATGTGGTGCGGCCTTTTTCGCAAAACGCCATTGCGGACTATTGGGAGTGCGTAAAGGCTGTGACCGTTCAGCTCTCCGACGCCGACCGCGTGCAGGAAATTTATCAGAATATGCTCCCTGCCTGGGAAGCCACGAAAGAGGAGGATCGGCACTATACCCTGCGAAAGCAGGGCATAGAAGCCATGCGTGCCTATCTGGACGGCACCTATTCCGTGTTTGGCCTTGGGAAAACCCTGCAAACGCCAACGACCGAGGCCGTTTCCGAACGGCCGGCAGCAGAACCGGAGGTATCGGAGCCGGAACCGCCCATAGCGGAAGCGGAAACCTCAGAGATAGAACCGGCATTACCTGCCGAAGAAAAAGCTGTGCTCACAGCGCCGCAGCCCAAACGGGAGCGTATGCGGTTTGCACCGCTCTATCCGGAAATACCGACCGGGCAGCGGCACGACTTTCACATCACGGATCGGGAGCTGGGCGTGGGCAGCAAGGCGGAAAAGTATGCGTCCAATGTGGCGGCGATCCGCACTCTGCAAGCAGTGGAAAGCGAAAACCGGCTGGCGACGCCGGAGGAACAGGAAACCCTTTCCTGCTATGTGGGCTGGGGCGGCCTTGCCGACTGCTTCGATGAAAAGCACAGCCGGTACGCCGAGCTGAAAGCGCTGCTCACCGAGGAGGAATATGCCGCCGCCCGTGCCAGCAGCCTGACCGCTTTTTATACCCCGCCCGTTCTCATCGACGCCATCTACCAGGCGCTGGCACAGATGGGCTTGGAAAGCGGCAACCTGTTGGAGCCTGCCTGCGGCATTGGCAACTTTATGGGAATGCTGCCGGACAGCATGAGGGATTGCAAGGTCTACGGCGTGGAGCTGGACAGTATTTCCGGCCGCATCGCCCGACAGCTTTATCAGAACAGCCGGATCGCTGTCACCGGCTATGAAAAGGCGGAGATACCGGACAGCTTTTTTGACGCAGCAGTGGGCAATGTGCCGTTTGGAAATATCAAGGTCGTTGACCGGCGCTACGACAAGCATCACTGGCTCATTCACGACTATTTTCTCGGAAAGACGCTGGACAAGATACGTCCGGGCGGCGTGATCGCCTTCATCACCTCAAAGGGCACGATGGACAAGGAAAGCCCTGCCGTGCGGAAATATCTGGCCCAGCGGGCCGACCTCATCGGGGCGATCCGCCTGCCCAATACGGCCTTCAAGGCCAGCGCCGGAACAGATGTGACCAGCGACATTCTCTTCCTCCAGAAGCGTGACCGCATTGTGGACATCGAACCGGATTGGGTGCATCTGGACACGGATGAAAACGGCATCCGCATGAACAGCTATTTCGTCCGGCATCCGGAAATGGTGCTGGGCGAGATGGCCATGGAGAGCACTCAATACGGCATGGACAGCGTGTGCAAGCCCTATGAAAATGCCGATCTTGCCGATCTTCTGAGCGAAGCGGTATCGGGGCTTCATGCACAGATCCCCACCTATGAGCAGGACGGGCCGGAGGAGGAAGATTTATCCATTCCCGCCGACCCGAATGTGCGTAATTACAGCTTTACCAGCGTAGACGGCAAGCTGTATTTCCGCATTGACAGCCGCATGGAGCCGGTCGAACTGCCGCTGACCACCGAGAACCGAGTGCGCGGCATGATCGCCCTGCGGGACTGCACCCGTCAGCTCATCGAGTACCAGGCGGAGAACCATCCCGATGAGATCATCCGGCGCGAGCAGGAGAAGCTGAACGGGCTGTACGATGCCTATGTCAAAAAATACGGGCGGCTTTACACCCGCGGCAACAACCTTGCCTTTTCGGATGACAGCAGCTATCCGCTGCTGTGCTCGTTGGAGGTGCTGGACAACGAAGGCAATTTCGCCCGCAAGGCGGATATGTTCACCAAGCGCACCATTCGCCCGCATGAGCCGGTCACGCAGGTGGATACGGCATCGGAGGCGCTGGCGGTATCTCTCTCCGAAAAAGCGCAGGTGGATCTCGGCTTTATGTCGGAGCTGTCCGGTAAAAGTGAGGACGAGCTGGTGCAGGAGCTTTCCGGGGTCATTTACCGGAATGTCCGTTGCGGTCTTACGCCGGAGGAGATCAGTCCGGTGCAGCTTGATCTGGCGGCATATCCCTATGTCACCGCCGAAGAATTTCTGTCCGGCAATGTGCGGAAAAAGCTGCGTATGCTGCAGGCGCTGCAAGCAGCGCTACCGGCTGAAAAGAAGCAGGAGCTTGCCGGGTATCTCTCCGCCATGGAAGCTGTGCAGCCGACAGAGCTGACCGCTGCGGAGATCGGTGTGCGGATCGGTGCATCATGGGTGCCTACCGATGTCTATCAGCAGTTTATGTTCGAGCTGTTCGGTACCAGCGTATACGCCAGGCAGAGAATGCGGGTCGTTCGCTCCGAATACAGCGGAGAATGGAACATCAGCAACAAAAGCATGGACGGCGGCAACATCAAAGCCGTCACCACCTACGGCACCAAGCGTATCACGGCATACCACATCCTGGAGCAGACACTGAATCAGCGGGTAGTCAAGGTGTTCGATACCGTTGTGGAGGACGGCAAGGAGCGGCCGGTGCTGAATGTGAAGGAAACTGCCATCGCCCAGGATCGGCAGGAGCTGATCAAGTCCAAATTTGCCGATTGGCTGTGGCAGGACATTGACCGGCGCGAACGGCTGTGCCGCATCTATAACGACACCTTCAATTCCATCCGACCGCGGGAGTACGATGGCAGCCACATCCGCTTTGTGGGGATGAACCCGGAGATCAGCCTGCGAAAGCATCAGGTGAACGCCATCGCCCATGTATTGTACGGCGGCAATGCGCTGTTGGCACACGAAGTGGGTGCAGGGAAAACCTTTGAAATTGTTGCCGCCGCTATGGAAATGAAGCGTCTGGGGCTATGCACCAAGTCGCTGATCGTGGTGCCCAACCACATCACGGAACAGTGGGCGGCAGAATGGCTTCAGCTCTACCCAGCCGCTAACATTTTGGTAGCTACCGAACGCGATTTTGAAAAGCGCAACCGCCGCAGGCTGTGTGCCCGTATTGCCACCGGAGATTATGATGCAATCATCATCGGCCACAGTCAGCTCATGAAGATCCCCCTGTCCCGTGAACGGCAACAGGCCATTTTGCAGCGGCAGATCGACGAGGTGCTGCTGGCCATCAGCGACGCTAAGCGGCAGAAAGCAGAAAACTTCACCATCAAGCAGATGGAGCGAACCCGTAAGTCATTGGAGGCGCGGCTGGAGAAGCTCAACGATCAGAGCACCAAGGACGACACCGTGACCTTTGAGGAGCTGGGCATCGACCGGCTGTTCATTGATGAGAGCCACAGTTTCAAAAATCTCTTTTTGATGACGAAAATGCGCAATGTCGGCGGTATCGCGCAGACGGAAGCGCAGAAGTCCTCGGATCTCTTTGCCAAGTGTCAGTATCTGGACGAGCTGACCGACAGCCACGGTGTTATCTTCGCCACCGGCACCCCGATCTCCAACAGTATGGTGGAATTGTATACGGTGCAGAGGTACTTGCAATATCAAACCTTGCAGGAGATGGGTCTTATCCACTTCGACGATTGGGCCAGCGACTACGGTGAAACCGTTACCGCCATCGAGCTTTCCCCGGAGGGCAGCGGCTATCGCCCGAAAACCCGTTTTGCAAAATTCTTCAATCTGCCGGAGTTGATGGCGACCTTCAAAATGGTGGCGGATGTGCAAACGGCGGATATGCTGAAGCTGCCCGTCCCAAAGGCCAACTTCCACACCGAGGTCATCCACCCCAGCGAGCTGCAAAAGAAAGCTGTTGCAGGACTGGCGGAGCGTGCCGAGCGCGTCCGCGCCCGTGTGGTCGATCCCAGCACCGACAATATGCTGCGCATCACCAACGACGGACGCAAGCTGGCGTTGGATATGCGGCTGCTAAGCTCTCTGGCACCGGACGATGAAAACAGCAAGGTTTCCGTATGCGCCCGGAATGTCTATCGGATATGGGCAGAGAGTACCGCACAGCGCAGCACGCAGCTGATTTTCTGCGACCTGTCTACTCCCAAGGCGGACGGCAGCTTCAATGTGTATGACGATCTGCGGCGGAAGCTGCTTGAGATAGGCATTCCGGAAAACGAGATCGCTTATATCCACACCGCCAACACCGAGCAAAAGAAAAAGGAGCTGTTTGCCAAGGTGCGCGGCGGCGAGGTGCGTATCCTCATGGGCAGCACCGCAAAAATGGGAGCCGGAACCAATGTGCAGGACAGGCTCATCGCCTTGCATGATCTCGATTGCCCATGGCGGCCCAGCGACTTGCAGCAGCGCCTTGGGCGCATCGTGCGGCAGGGCAACCAAAATCCGGAGGTGGAGATCTTCCGCTATGTTACCGAGGGCACATTCGATGCCTACCTCTATCAGCTGGTGGAATCCAAGCAGCGGTTTATTGCCCAGATCATGACCTCCAAAGCACCGGCCCGTGCGGCGGAGGATGTGGACGAGACGGCACTGTCCTATGCCGAGATCAAGGCACTGGCCACAGGAAACCCGCAGATCATCGAAAAATGCAATTTAGATATGGAGGTCAGCAAGCTGAATATGCTCCGTGCCAGCCATCTGAGCCAGCGGTATGCGCTGGAGGAGCTGGTGTTGCGGAAGTATCCGGCAGAGATCAAGGAACTAAGCGAACGCATCGCCGGATATGAGCAGGACAGCGCACGGCTGGCCGAGCATCCGAAGCCCGCTGAGGGCATTGCACCGATGGTATTAAACGATGTCACCTACGCCGAGCGTGAGAACGCCGGTAAGGCGATCATTGAAGCCTGCACGCACATGAATGGCGCGGAGACCGTTTCTATCGGCAGCTACCGCGGATTTTCCATGCTGCTTTCCTACGACGGTGCTGCCAACGAGTTTCGCATGGTACTCAAAGGCAAGCTGTCCCATACGGCTGTACTGGGAGCGGATGCAGGCGGCAATGTCACCCGTATCGACAACGCACTGGAAAAGATCACGGAGCACTTGGCCAACGCCCGGTCGCAGCTTGCCCATACCACCGAGCAGCTTGAAAATGCCCGCACAGAGATGACCGCACCCTTTCCGAAGGAGGCAGAACTGGCCGAAAAGACGCGGCGGCTGAACGAGCTGAATGTGCTGCTGAATCTTAACGAGCAGGATCGCCCCGTCATGGCGGATGAGCCGGACGAAGGCGACCGGATCCGACCAAAAAACGCAGAACGGGAGCGATAATTTGCACCTTTGCGCAACCTCAAAAAGCAAGCCTGCGGAGCGAGTTCCGCAGGCTTTGCTCTTGCTTCGATTTGTTTTGAGGGGATCACTTCAGGCAGTGACGGAGACCGCTGAGAACACGTACCCGCCCCGGACCGTGCGGATATAGGTCTGGCTGCCGCCCATCTTCCGACGGAGATTGGAGACGGTATTCGCCACGACCTTCAGGGTGTCCGCGCTGTCCCGGCCCCACACGGCGGAAAACAGGTCCTCCTTGGAAAGCGTGACTCCCGGATTGCTGGCGAGAAGCAGCAGCATATTGAACTCGATCCGGGTCAGCGCCAGCGCGGTTCCGTTTTGAAACGCCTGCTGGGATCGTCCGTCAATGGTTAGTTCCGGGAAGGTAAGCGTGTGCCGGGAACTGAGGGAGACCCGCTCTGCGGCGATGTCCTCCCGCCGCAGAAGGGCCAGGATCTTTTCCTCCAGATCCCCCTCGGCCCCGTTTGCTTGAATGATGATCATAGTGTGTCTGTGTGTTACTCCGTGTCCAGTTCGTGGAGCAAGTTGACCATCTCGATAGCGCTGACTGCACAATCGTAGCCCTTGTTGCCTGCCTTGGTGCCGGCCCGTTCGATGGCCTGCTCGATATTCTCCGTGGTCAATACTCCAAAGAGAACGGGTACGCCGCTTTCCAGAGACACGGCGGCGATCCCCTTGGAGACCTCGTTGCAGACGTAGTCATAATGGCTGGTGG
>OHWG01001171.1_pt1 | contig 13774 bp, 8 predicted proteins | sample 1579621 | NCBI WGS metagenome assembly OHWG01 (sample SAMEA3882544, study PRJEB24775) | human gut metagenome | biome: human-associated habitat; feature: intestine environment; material: feces | place: Netherlands | collected 2009/2010
TGAAGACCGGGTGGTCCTCGGTCGGCTTGATGTAGCCATAGTGGATGTTGAAGCCATGAGCGAAGGCGACGGCGGCGCCCGGCTTGATGTTCGGTTCGATGTCGTTGGCCCAGATGGTGCGCTGGTACTGATCGGGAGCCAGAATCATGATGATGTCGGCCTCGGCGGCGGCTTCCGGAACGGACTTGACTTCCAGACCCTGCTCCTTGGCGTGCTCGACGGACTTGGAGGTCGGGCGCAGGCCGACGACGACGTCGACGCCGGAATCACGCAGGTTCAGCGCATGGGCGTGGCCCTGGGAACCGTAACCGATGATGGCAACCTTCTTGCCTTCGAGGACCGAGAGATCTCCATCGTTCTCATACCAGATTTGTGCAGCCATTGTACTTGGCACTCCTTTTGTGTAGTGGGGTGAACGCTTGAAAAGCGTTCGGGTTTCTACCATTCGCAGATGAAATTCGTGGTTTCGTGCATGGATTTTGTCCTGCAAACTGGGGTCCATCCTACCGGAGCGGCCGTTTTGGTACGTATCCAGTCCACAAAGTGAGCCGCGAAATCGTAAAAAATTCGTCGCGGCGCAATCGTGATACCTTTCCTGCGAAACCCCTACGGAAGCGACGTTTCGGGCCGTTGGAATGTTGTTTCCGTTGGGAATTGCGATTAAGCCCCTACCGAAGCGACGTTTCAATCGCTGAAAATGACGTTTGTGTGGGCAAGCATGTGCTTATTTAGGTGACGCTTCATGCATTTTGGTAGGAAAGTGGCTTAGGATAGGCACGTAGGATTGTTTGATGAGGAAGCTGAAGCAATGGTCACTGCGACGGGGATTGCGCCTGGTTCCGAAATGACGGCGCAGATGGAGCAGGTGGAGGAGCGTAATGTCTCGGGCGTGCTGCATGTCGCCGCGATTTTCGCCTCGCACATGGTATTGCAACGCAACAAGCCCATTGCGGTGTTCGGCGCATTGGCTGCCGATTGCGCCGGTATGGAGGTTGTGGCGGAAATACACGACTTTGACGGCTCCCTGATCGCGCAGGAACATGCTTATTCTTCGCAGAACGTGGTCAACGGCTTTTCGCAGTGGCGCGTGATGCTGCCCGCGCAACCGGAAGGCGGTCCGTACACGCTTCGTATCGTCGCGGGCAATGATGCCATCGAATTCGACGACGTGCTTATCGGCGAAGTGTGGCTCGCCGGCGGCCAAAGCAATATGGAACTTGAGTTGCGTAACAGCGAGCATGCCGACGAAGCACTTGAGGATTGCGCCGATCCGCTGCTGCGTTTCTACAATGTGCCGAAAACCGGTGTCATCAATCGCAATGCGGAAAATACGTCGAGTTGGCAGGAATCGTCGCCGGAAAACAGTGGCGTGATGAGCGCCGTCGCCTACTATTTCGCACGCAAGCTGCGCTCCGAACTCGACCCCGATCTGCCGGTCGGCATTGTCGACTGCTATATCGGCGGCACGTCGATCAGCTGCTGGATGAGCGAGGACGCACTCAATTCCAACGATGCCGGCCGCGACTATCTGACGCGCTACCAGCGTGCGATCGCAGGCAAGACGCAACAGCAGTTCGAGCTGGAAACCAGCGAATGGCAGTCGCAGATGGACGCATGGAACGCGGCTGTGGAAACGGTGCGTCAGACCAATCCGAACGCAACGAGCAGCGAGTTGAGCGAACAGTGCGGCACCTGCCCGTGGCCGCCGCCGCTCACCCCTACATCGCAATGGCGTCCGTGTGGCCCCTTCCACGCCATGCTGGAACGTATCATGCCCTACTCGCTGGCCGGTTTCCTGTGGTATCAGGGTGAGGAAGACGAGCAATACAGCGGTTCCTACCGCGAGCTGCTCGGCATGATGATCGGCGAATGGCGTGCGCTGTGGAGCGAAAATCTGCCGTTCCTCATCGTGCAGTTGCCGCAATGGATCAACGGCAAGACGGCTGCGGACGGCAACGATCCGATGCGCTGGCCGGTGCTGCGTGAGGCCCAATGGGATGCCGCGCAGTCCATAGACAACGTGTACGCCATCTGCACGATCGACTGCGGCGAATACGACAACATCCACCCGCTGGACAAGCGCACGCCCGGCGAGCGCCTTGCCAATTGCGCGCTGCGGCAAATCTACGGCATGGATCGCGTTCCGGTGCACGGCCCGACGGTGCTGGGCTTCCGATGCGACCCGAACGGCCGCGTACGCCTGTTCTTCCGCTATGCGCACGGTTTGCATTTCGAAGGCACCACGCCCGGCGGCGGCGACGATGATTTCGATGGCCAGCTGCCGACTTTGGTGCGCGTGCCGGAGCATTCCGGTTTCGAGCTTGCCGGCGTGGATGGCGTGTTCCATCCGGCGACCGCCGCGATTTTCGTGGATTGCGACATCGATGATCTCGTCAATTCCAGAGTGAACGTGGTCGATTACAACGCTACGGAATTCGGCATTCCGATTAACAGCCGCAGCATCGGCACGATCACGCTGGCGACTCCGGATGTGCCCGAGCCGGTGGCGATGCGTTACGCGTGGCGTAGCTGGGGTCCGGCTCCGCTGTTCAACGACGACGGCCTGCCCGCGCAGCCGTTCCGTCTGGACCTGACCGACCATACCTCCCCCGTCGAGTCCGCCGAGCCCGTCACCCCCGACGGCACCGCTGACTGAGGCCGTCGGTCTGGTCGCGCCGGTCTAATCGCCCCGTCTAATCGCAAAAACGGCATTCCCATCCGGCTTTTGTTACCGTAACCAGCCGATTCGGGTAACAAAAGCCGGAAGAGAAGGCCGTTTTGTGTTTTGTGCGATTACTCAGCGGTTGCGGCAGCCGCGTCGACAATCACCGCCGCGTCCTCGCCACGCTCGCTGCCGGACTTGCCAAGCGCAAGCTGGGCGGCGGCGAACAGCACCGCCAGCCAGATGACGCCGGCGATCACGGCGATGCGGTAGCTTGCGGAGAAGCACATGAGCACCACGACCAGCAGCATGAACGCGATCACCACGTACGGCGTCACGTTGGCGAACGGCAGCTTGAACGCGATCTTGTCGAGCGCTTCCTTGCCCTTCAGCCCCTTAAGTTCGGCCGGGCCATCGCCAGCCGCAACCATGCGACGGAACTTGATCTCCGTAATCATGATCATGATCCAGTTGATCGCAGCCGCGATCGTGGCGATCGACATCAGGTAATTGAACGCGAATTCCGGCCATACGAACACGACGACAACGGCAATCGCAATAATTATCGCGGAAGTGATAACACCCCCGACCGGCACGCCTTTCTTGCTGAGCTTACCCAGGTAAGCCGGCGCGTTGCCCTGCTTTGCCAGCGAATACAGCATGCGGGAGTTGGCGTACAGGCCGGAATTGTAGACGCTCATCACGGCGGTCAGGCACACGAAATTGAGGATGCCGGCGGCCGCGTGCACGCCGACGGAATCGAAGATCTGCACGAACGGGCTGGAATCGCCGTCGATCTTGCTCCACGGAATCACCGCCATAATCACGCCGAGCGCGCAGATGTAGAAGACGAGGATACGCCAGATGATGCCGTTCGTGGCCTTCGGAATGGTGGTGCGCGGATTCTCGGTTTCGCCGGCGGTGATGCCGATGAGTTCGGTGCCGCCGAAGCTGAACATCACCACGACGAGCGCCATCAGCAGGCCGGTCCACGTGCCGTCGGCGTTGCGGGTCATCAGGCCGTGCGGCAGGAATCCGCCGTCCACGGTGAACCAGTTGGCGAAGCTCGCGCGAATGCCCGAAGCGGTCGGCACATTGGCGATGATCACATACAGGCCGCCGAGAATCATGGCCAGCACGGCCACGATCTTGATGATGGCGAACCAGAATTCGAATTCGCCGAACTTGTTCACGCCCATGAGATTCAGCGCCGCGATGGCCACGAGGAACACCGCCGCCGACACCCACTTCGGAATGTTCGGGAACCAGTAGTTCACGAACGAGCCGACCACGGCAAGCTCCACCATGGCCACCAGCACGTAGTTGAACCAGTAGTTCCAGCCGGAAATGAAGCCCGCTCGCCGTGACCAGTAGCGCGTCGCGTAGTAGCTGAACGCGCCAGCCTTCGGATCCTCGACCGCCATCTCGCTCAGAGCGCGCACGATCATGAAGATCACGAGACCGCCGACGAGGTAGGCGAGCAGAATGGACGGGCCGGCCAGCTGGATGGATTCGCTGGAGCCGTAGAACAGGCCGGTGCCGATGGCGCCACCCAGCGCGATGAGCTGGATATGGCGGTTTTTCAACGATTTACGGAGCGTCGGCGGAACCGGTACATCGTCGGTTCCACGCGGCTTCTTTGCGGCGGTGACGTCGCTCATGGAGATTTCCTCTTCTCTGTTTCCTTGCGATTGCGCGTTGCGCTCGCTGCTTGCGTTGCGTGCTGTTGCACGCTTGCATGTGCTTGTTTTGCTTGCTTTTTTGCGATTCGCCCTTTGTGAGGGAACGTTTCCGATTGTAGCGGGAAGCGGCGGGCAAAGTGTTGGTTTGTTCGTTCCGGAATGTCTGGTTTGCTTAACGGGTTGTTTGGTTTAGAAGTTCGATTCGCGCGATTGCTGTGCGATTCGAACGCGCGATTTGGACACGTGTTGCGGATGTGCGGTTTGGCGCGTCTTTCCAAGCTTCATGGTGTTCAATGGAATGAGGGGCTACGAACGGAGGTCGACATGGCATTCGTCAAGGACATGCTGCGAATGTGGGCGCATTCGTGGAAAAGATTCATTTCCATCGCCATGATCACGTTGCTCGGTGTGGCCGTGCTCACCGGCATTTACGCGGGCTGCCGTGACGCGTTCCGCAGCACCGATCGCTTTTTCGACGCGCAGGGCCTGCACGACGTCCAGGTGCTGTCCACTGCGGGCCTGTCGAACGGCGATATCGCCGCGTTGCGCAAGGTGAACGGTGTTGCGAAAGTGCAGGCGGAACGGTCGCAGGAAGTGACGTTCGATTTGGACGGCCGCAAGTCGGCGACCATGCAGGAAATCGGCACGAACGGCATTGACCAGCCATACTTGCAGGAAGGGCGCATGCCGAAGAAAGCCGGCGAAATCGCGGTAACCAGGAAATTTATTCGCGATTCGGGCAAGCGTATCGGCAGCCGCCTCACCGTAACCCCCGAATCGGCTTCCTCCGATACTTCCGATACGAACGATACGAACGGTGCGGACGGCACGAATGAAACGAACGGCACGGACGAGGCGCCGAGCTTCCCGACCAAGCTCACCATCGTGGGCGTGGTGCTCGATCCGCAGAACCTGAGCAACCCGGACGGCTACTCCGCCATGACCTCGTTCCGTTCCACCGCCACCACCGACTACACGTTCTTCGCGCCGTCCGATGGCGTGACCGGCACCCTCTACACGTCCGCCACGCTGCTCGTCAAGGGTGCGGCCGCCGAAAGCACGTTCGACGAATCGTACGAAAACACCGTCAAGCAGGTGACCGACCGCATCGACGGCACCGTGAAAACCGACCGCCAGAAGGCCCGTCGGCAGGAACTGCTCGACGCGGGCAACAAGAAGATCGCCGACGCGCGTGCGGAAGCCGACAAGAAGTTCGCGGACGCGCAGTCGCAAATCGACGCGAATCGGCAGCAATTCAACCAGCAGGTCGACCAGATTGTCAGCATGCAGGCGGGCGCGGCAGCTGCGGGAGCTGCGGCAAACGGCGCGAACGCAGGTGCGGCGGCGGCCGCAGGTGCAACTACCCCCCAACTTGACGAAACCACGCGTGAAACAATGCGTGAAACCATCATCGCCGCTAGTCCCGAACTGACGCAAGCCAAGCAGCAGCTCGACCAGGCGCAATCGCAATTGAACGAGCAGAAGGCAAGTACCGAACAAACGCTGAAAACCAAGGAAAACGAGCTGAAAACCAGCATTCCGCAAGTGCGCTGGTATGTGCAGGACCGGCAGTCGCTCGGCGGGTTCAGCGCGCTCAAATCCGACCTCGACTCCATCCAGTCGCTCGGCAACGCGTTCCCGATTGTGTTCCTGCTGGTGGCCGTGATGATGAGCCTGACCGCCATGGCGCGCATGGTCGAAGAGGACCGCTCGCTCATCGGCACGTACGTGGGGCTCGGCTACGGGCGGCTGGCGGTCGCGTCGCGCTACCTGCTGTTCGCGCTGCTCGCCTGCCTCATCGGCGGCGGCCTCGGCCTGATCGCCGGCTTCCTTGGCATTCCTGCGTTCCTGCTGGTCGTATTGCAAGGCATGTATGTGATGCCCGGTCTGCGGCTGGAATACGACTGGCTGTACGGCTCGCTCGGCATCGCGCTGTTCGTGGTCGGCGTGCTCGCCGCCACCATCTACGCGTGTGTGCAGGAAATGCGGCAGACGCCCGCCTCGCTGCTGCGTCCGAAAGCGCCGCGCGCCGGCTCGCGCATTCTGTTGGAACGGATTCGGCCGGTCTGGAATCGCATCGGCTTCCTCGGCAAAGTGACCGCGCGCAACATCTTCCGCTTCAAGTCGCGCCTCATCATGACGGTCGGCGGTGTGGCCGGCTGCACCGCGCTGATCGTCTGCGGCCTGGCCATCAACGACACCGTCGCAGACCTCGGCATCAAGCAATACCGCGACATCTACCAGTACGACCTGATGGTGGTTTCCGACGATTCGGACGCGTCGGCGATGCGCACGAAAGTCGCGTCAGACGGGCGCGTCACGTCATCGCTTGACGTGCGCATAGAGTCGGGCGATTTGACGGTTGCGGGCAGTGGCGACGGTGACAGCGGCAAGGCCGGCAGCAGCGGCAGCGAAAGCATCCAGCTGGTTGCGGTGCCGGAAAAGCATCTGTCCGATTTGGGCGAAATGGTCACGTTGCAACCGGTCTCGTCCGGCATACTGGGCACGTCCGGCGTCGGCAAAACCGGTTCGCTGAAACTCGATGACGATGGCGTGATCGTCGCGCAGTCGGCGGCAAGCGCGCTGGGCGTCAAGGCCGGTTCCAAGGTGCGACTGACCAACGGCGACGGCGTGCAGGCGACGGCGAAGGTGAGCGCGGTGAATCGCAACCTCATCGGCTCGGATGTGTATGTAAGCGAAACCTACTACGCCAAGCTTTTCGACTCGAAAGACGCGAAGAACACCAAGAATTCCAAGAGTTCCGAGGATTCCGAGGCTCTGACGTGGAACGCCATGCTCGCCAAGCTTTCCGGCTCTGACACTTCGCAAACCGACTATGCGGAATCGCTCGAAGAGGACAGTTCGGTGATGAAGGCCGTAAGCTGCGCGCACATGGCCGACAGCTTCAAATTCGACCTCATGGGCGCGGTGGTGGCGCTGATTGTGGCGCTTGCCGGCGGTCTGGCGCTTGTGGTGCTGTTCACGCTCGCCAATACGAACGTGTCGGAACGCGTGCGCGAGATGGCCACGCTCAAGGTGCTTGGCTTCTTCGACCGCGAAGTGCACCATTACGTGAACCGCGAGATGATGATCCTCACCGTCATGGGTGTGATACTGGGCCTGCCGCTCGGCCGGCTCGTCGGCGGCATGCTGACGATGGCGCTCAACATGCCCTCGTTGTATTTCGAGGTGGAGGTCAAGCCGCTGAGCTACGTGATCGCGGCCGTGGCGACCATGGCCTTCGCGCTGCTCGTGCAGCTGTTCGTCAACCCCGTCCTCGACCGCATCGACCCCATCAGCTCCCTCAAGTCCGTGGAGTAGCGCTCCTCCGAAGCCCTCTCAGTTCTTCGGGTAGCGGTAGTTGTGGGGGAGTTGGGTGGTGAGCTGCGGGTCCAGGCCGAGTTCCTTGAGTTGGCGGTCGATTTCGAGGCGCGCACGTTCCACAAGTTCGGCGCGACGGCTGTCCAAACCGTTCAGCCCCTCCTGCTTTTCCAGCGATTCCAACGTCTCCGCCAAACGCTTGAGCCGGTCCTGATGGTGCAGCAGCGCGCGTACCTGCGCATGTTCGCGTACGATCGTCTGCCAATCGGATGGCGTGTGCGCAATCTCCCGAACCGCGGTGACCGGATGTACGTCGGCCACCTGATATGTGATCGAGCCGAGCAGCGGCATCAGGAACACTGTAATCGCGCCGGCTGCGACCAGTGTTGACGCGGTGTCGCTTTGCATGGTGCCGACCTTCACCGCCAGCGACGTGACGGCGACGATGATCGGCAGCGCGGTCGTGCAATACAGCGCTACGGTGACGCGGTGATGCGATGACAGCGGATTCTCGCGTTTGTCGAGCGATAGCGCAACATATACGGGCACCGCGCGAATCAGCATGAGCATGACGATGAACGCGACGAGCAGCGCGGGCCGGCCTGCCACGGCGCGCACGTTGATCGCGGCGCCTGACACCACAAAAAATACAGGAATGAGGAAGCCGTAGCCGACACCCTCCAACTTCATTTCCAGCGACTTGCTGCCGTCGGGGATGATGTAACGCAGTATGAAGCCTGCGGCGAACGCGCCGAGCACCGCGTCAAGTTCGAACAGTGCAGAAATGGTGACAAGGAAGATGAGCAGGAATGTGGTCAGTCGCATGAGCGTTTGCGATGACGTGTTCGCATTTTCCGTAAGGAAACGGTACAGGCGATGGCCGGTTTTCAGTGCTTTCGTAGGTAGCATCGCGCACAGTAGGCAGATGGCGAGGAACGCGCCGAGCACGAGCATGGTCTGCCAGCCGGTTCGGGTGGATAGCAGGATGGCCATGGCGAGGATTGGGCCGAGTTCGCCCCACGTTCCGTACGAGATGATGGCGTCGCCGATGGGGGTGCCTTCGAGGCTGCGTTCCTTGAGAATCGGCATGAGCGTGCCGAGAGCGGTGGTGGTAAGTGCGATTACCGTGGCGATGCCGTTGATGCCTTGCTTGGTGAAGAACGGAAGGAATGTCACGACCAGCCAGGCGAGGCCTAGCGTGATTCCCCATGTAAGCAGTCCGACTTTGCCTTGATGTCCGGCGAGTCGTTTCGGATCGATTTCATAGCCGGCGAGCAGGAATAGGAACGCCATGCCGAGTTCGCTCAAGAGTTTCACGGCGTCGTTCACTTCGATTACGCCCAGTCCGTACGGGCCGAGTGCGGCTCCGGTGGCGAGCAGCAGCACGGTTTGTGGAATGAACCTTCCCGGGATCAGCTGCGCCACAATCGGGCTGACGGCCGCCACCGCCATGATGATGGTCAGGGAAACAAGCTCTTGCGTCATACCGTCGAGCCTAGTGAGCCATTGTGACCGGAGGTTGAAGAATGTGATTTCCGCTATCTGTGGCAGGTTTCTTCGGGGAAACCGACCTAGGGGGCATGATTCCTACCCCCTAGGTCTGGATTTGCTCAAGGAACCTGCCACGCATAACGCAAATCGTTTTCTTGTGAAGGGCGAATCTGCCACATATAGCACGTTTCACGACATTAAGGGGATCGGTCGCGTTTGCGAGGCGGCCAACCCCCGGTTCTCGTCCGCCGCGCGCGCACCACCCGCCCGCCAAATGCTATCTAGCTTATAGATGGCGGATGGTTCGCCCCATTTGCCAGTTCGGGGGTATAAATCATACCCCCGAACCGCCTATTCTCGTCTAGCACCCGCCATCTATAAGCGAAATACCTTTCCGCAAAGCCCCAAATCCGCCATCTATAAGCCAGATAGACCCATCAGTTTGACCATGGATAGACTCGGTTAGAGATGCTCTTGGCAAAAATGCCAATTTCGGCCTCCTGCAAGGGTTTTGCTGGGGCTAACCCGCGATTTGCATAAAACCTAACCCACGATTTGCGTAAAACGTGGTTCGCTCAGAGCTGTGGCCGGAAAGACCGCCTAGGTCCGACCGATGCTATCGAAATCGTTAGGAAAGGAGGCACGCGGGCGCATTGGGCGGTTCCCGCGGTAGGGTGTGACCATTATGACTTTAGGGAATACGAATACCGGGAAGGCCGGCACAAACACGCAAGCTGCCGACGCGTCTGACGCAACGCAGAACGCGCAAAGCACACAATCGCATATCAAATCCGTCGAAAGCCTCGACCAAAGCAATGAAATGGAGCGAGGCCTGAAAAACCGCCATGTCCAGTTCATCGCCATCGGCGGCACCATCGGCACCGGCCTGTTCCTCGGCTCCGGCAAATCGATTGCGCTGACCGGACCAAGCATCATCTTCGTGTACATCGGCGTGGGCCTCATCATGTTCCTGCTCATGCGCGCCATCGGCGAAATGATGTACAGCGACCCAAGCCAGCACACCTTCATCAACTTCATCACCCGCTACCTCGGCCGCGCGTGGGGCAAATTCGCCGGCTGGACGTACTGGATCGTGCTCATCCTGACCGGCATGACCGAAATCACGGCCGTCAGCACCTATTTCGTCACGTTCTTCGGCACGTTCGGCATAGACCTCAACGCGTGGAAATGGCTTATCGAACTGTGCTTCCTTGTGGCGCTCACCGGCATCAATCTCATTGCCGTGAAAGTGTTCGGCGAGGCGGAATTCTGGTTCTCCATGATCAAAATCACGCTGATTGTGGGTCTGATTGTCACCGCCGTGGTGATGCTGTTCCTCGGTTTCAGCTACCCGGCCACGCATATCGAAGGCGTGGACGGCACGGTTTCCGGTGCCACTGTGAGCCTTACGAACATTGCCGACGGCTTCCAGCTTGCGCCGAACGGCTGGATGAACTTCTTCATGAGCTTCCAGATGGTGTTCTTCGCCTACCAGCTCATCGAATTCGTGGGTGTGACCGTATCCGAAACGCAGAACCCGCGCAAAGTGCTGCCGAAAGCCGTCAACGAGCTGATCATGCGCATCCTCATCTTCTACGTGGGCGCGCTCGTGGCCATCATGGCGATCGTGCCGTGGCGCAACTTCCACCAGAACGCGGACGGCTCGTTCGGCTCCCCGTTCATCATGGTGTTCAAATACGCGGGCCTCGACTGGGCTGCCGCGCTCGTGTTCTTCGTGGTGATCACCGCAGCCGCGTCAGCGCTTAATTCGCTGATTTACTCGGCTGGACGCCATCTGTACCAGCTCGCGCAGGATTCCGAATCGCCCGCCATGCAGCGTCTCGGCGAAGTGTCGGACCGCAAGGTTCCGGCGAAGGCGATTATCGTGTCCGGCTGCATGATCCTGTTCTCCCCGCTGATCAACGCGATTCCGGGCGTTTCCGGCGCGTTCGTGCTGTTCGCCTCGGCCGCCAGCGCCGTCGTGATCTTCATTTACATTCTGACGATGCTTGCTCACCGCCGCTACCGCCAGAGTGCCGACTTCCTGCCGGACGGCTTCGTGATGCCGGCCTGGCAGGTGTGCGATTGGATTGCGGTCGCGTTCTACGTGGTCGTGTATGTCACGTTGTTCCTGTCTTCCGACACGCTCGGTTCCGCAGTCGCCGGCCTGGTCTGGTTTGTCGTGTTCGGTGGCTACTGCCTGCTGCACGAGCGATTCCAGAACCGCGACCTGAAGGCGGCTCTAGGGAAGTAGACGTATTGCCTGTCGCTGCGGTATGCGTGGCATGCGCGTGTTGCGCTACGTGCCGCGCATCTGACGAAAGAGGGTCGGTGGAAACCTTGCGAAAATGTGCGTCTCCACCGACCCTCGTCGTGTAATCGCAATAAAACAGTGCGAAACGTTAGTGCACGAATCGTACGAAATCGGCGCGAATCAGCCGATGTAGTCGGCCTCGTTCGTCGGGCTGGACGGGACGGCGTGGTCCTCCGTCACCTTGCCCAGGCCGGACAGGTACGCTTCACGGCCGGCCTCAATCGCATTCTTGAAAGCGCGCGCCATCAGCGGAATGTTGCCGGCGGATGCGATCGCCGTGTATGCCATCACCGCGTCCGCGCCCATCTCCATGGCCTCAGCGGCCTGGCTCGGACGGCCGATGCCCGCGTCGATGATCACCGGAACGTTGGCATTCTTGATGATCACTTCAATGAAATCGCGTGCGCGCAGGCCCTTGTTCGAGCCGATCATCGCGCCGAGCGGCATCACGCAAGCTGCGCCCGCGTCCTCAAGACGCTTCGCTGCGATCGGGTCCGGGAACATGTACGGCATGACCACGAAGCCTTCCTTCGCCAGCTTTTCCGTGGCCTTGATGGTCTCCTCGTTGTCAGGCAGCAGGTACTTCGACTCGTGCTCGATCTCCACCTTCACGAAGTCCGTCTGGCACACCTCGCGCGCGAGACGTGCGATGCGCACCGCCTCCTCCGCGTTGCGCGCGCCCGACGTGTTCGGCAGCATGGTGATGCCCTTCGGAATGTAGTCGAGCAGGTTGTTTTCGGTGGTGCGGCAGCGGCGCAGCGCCATGGTGACGATCTGCGTGCCCGCGTTCTCGATGGTCGCCTTGATGAGGTTCAGGTCGTAACGGCCGGAACCGAGGATGAAGCGGCTCGTGAACTTGTGCCCGCCGAGGATCAGCGGGTCGGCGTCGCCGGTGGCGATCTCGTCGTACGCATGAGCGTCCGGCTCCGGCAGGATCGCCGTGTTCGTGGTGGTGCCGACCAGCTCGTCGAGCGTGGCGTTCGGCGCGGCCGCGACGTCGGCGGCTGCGGTGGTGATGGTGTTTTCGGTGCTCATCGTCGGTTCCTTTCGTTGGGGTGTTTGGTGTTGCTGTTGTTGCGATTGCTGTGCTGCTGTTGTGTTGCCGTTGCGTCGCTGTTGTGTTGTGTGCAACGTGCGTTTGTAATCGCAATAAAAATTTCGATTACGGCAGTGGAGTAACGTAGCAGTGCGTCAGGCGTCTTCCTCGCCGAGGATCAGTCGCGTGATCATGTTCGCTTCGTGGCAGGCGACCACGCCCACGCGCGGCGCCATCAGGCCGGCACCCGGTACCGGAGCCGTCTCGCCGTCGCCACAGAAGTAGAAGTTCTTCGAAACGCGACGCGTGCTCACCAGGTTGGAGCTGCGGAAGCCGGCCATGCCGGACGCGCTGACGAGCTTCTTGCCCGGCAGATTCTCCAGCACCGCGTTGACGAGCATCGTCTTGTTTTCCGGCACGTCGAACGCCTCGCAGATGATGTCCTCGTTTTCGAACAGCGTCGGCACGTTCTCGTCGGTCACCTTGACGGTGTCGATGGTGATGTCCGTGAACGGGTTGATTTGGCGCAGATTGCTGCGCAGCGCCTCCGTCTTGTACTGGCCGAGGTCCTTCAGGAAATACTGCTGGCGATTCAGGTTCGTCATATCCACGCGGTCGAAGTCGATCAAGTGCAGGTGGCCGACGCCGATGCGGGTCAGCGCCACCGCGATGGTGGAGCCGAGGCCGCCGCAGCCGCAGATGGCCACGTGCGCCGCGTCGAGCTTGTCCTGCGTGGCGGCCGTGTGACGGTCGAGCAGGGCCGCGCGGATCTCCTCGCGGCTGACCAGGGTGGCCGGGTCGGGCTGGTTGTCGAAAGCGTGCTGGCGGGCGTCGATCTGCGCCTGCGATGCGGATGGTTCAAAAGTCATGGTTGTTCTCGTATTCTCGTTTCCGTTCGTATGGTTTGTTTCGCTGCTGTGCTCAGCCGCCCTGCACGAACGTGACGATTTCCAACGTGTCGGTGCCCTTGAGCTGCGTCTGCGCACGCTGGGCGCGCGGCACGATCTCGCCGTTGAGCTCCACGGCCACGCGGTCGGCGCGCAGACCGCGCTGCTCCACTAGTTCGGCCACGGTGATCGGCGTGGCGACGTCCTCTTCCTTGCCGTTGATGATCATTTCGGTTCCCTTCTGTATGTCAGGCCCCACGAGTGCCGTTCCCGCCGAAACGGACGTTCAGAACTGCTTTGTGGGCTTCCGAGCGTCTGCTTCCGGTGAATCGGACATTCACGGTTGGTACGAAAAAAGGGTCGCCGAAGGAACCGTACCCT
>OHWG01001173.1_pt1 | contig 13760 bp, 10 predicted proteins | sample 1579621 | NCBI WGS metagenome assembly OHWG01 (sample SAMEA3882544, study PRJEB24775) | human gut metagenome | biome: human-associated habitat; feature: intestine environment; material: feces | place: Netherlands | collected 2009/2010
GTGATGAATGAGCTGCTGAAGCGCGGTCATGAAGGTGTTGGTTCTGATATTCAGGAAAACTACAGTGGTGTTGCTGATGATTCTGCGGTAACAAAAGCACCGTATGTGGCTCTTGATATTACTGATAAGAATGCCGTTGAAAAGGTAATTACAGAAGTAAATCCGGATGCCGTGATTCACTGTGCAGCATGGACTGCTGTGGATATGGCAGAGGACGATGATAAAGTGGCGAAAGTCCGTGCCATCAATGCAGGTGGTACTCAGAACATTGCAGATGTCTGCAAGAAACTGGACTGCAAAATGACCTACATCAGCACGGACTATGTGTTCGATGGTCAAGGCACTGAGCCTTGGAAGCCGGACTGCAAGGATTATAAGCCTTTGAATGTATACGGCCAGACGAAGCTGGAAGGGGAATTGGCTGTATCGCAGACGCTGAAAAAATATTTCATCGTCCGCATTGCCTGGGTATTCGGTCAGAATGGCAAGAATTTCGTCAAGACCATGCTCAATGTCGGTAAGACTCATGATACGGTCCGCGTCGTCAATGACCAGATCGGGACGCCGACGTATACTTTTGATTTGGCCCGGCTGTTGGTGGATATGATGGAAAGCGACAAATACGGTTATTATCATGCGACCAATGAAGGCGGGTATATTTCTTGGTATGATTTTACCTGTGAAATCTATCGCCAAGCCGGCTATACGACGAAAGTCATTCCTGTCACGACAGAAGAATACGGCCTGTCCAAAGCCAAACGGCCCTTCAATTCCCGCTTGGATAAAAGCAAACTCGCCGCCAATGGCTTCCGGCCGCTACCTGACTGGAAAGATGCCTTGCGGAGGTATTTGGGGAATTTAGTGGCTCGTAGCTAGTGGTTCGTGGCTCGTTGACGAACGACCTACGATGAACGACAAGAGCGGCCTGCGTTTAACTGAATATGTTATAATAAAGGAAACATGCATGAAGGGAGATATAACAATGGGTCAGATAAAGGTTGAAAAGAATGTGGGCGGCATTGACGGGCTTTGTGTCATTATGCCGACGGTTCATGGTGATGGCCGTGGATATTTTATGGAAACGTATAATCAGAAGGATATGGAGGAAGCGGGGTTCCATATTAATTTTGTTCAGGATAATCAGTCCATGTCGACGAAAGGGGTCTTGCGGGGGCTTCATTTCCAGAAACATTTTCCACAGTGCAAGCTCGTCCGTGCCGTCCGCGGTAGTGTCTTTGATGTCGCTGTCGATTTGCGCCGTGATTCCAAAACCTATGGTAAGTGGTATGGCGTCGAATTGACGGAAGAAAACAAGAAGCAGTTCCTCATTCCGGAAGGCTTTGCCCATGGCTTCCTAGTCCTCAGCGATGTCGCTGAATTTTGCTATAAAGTCAACGATTTCTGGCATCCCAATGATGAAGGCGGCATGGCTTGGAACGACCCGGAAATCGGCATCCAGTGGCCTCAGCTCGTGGGTGAATATAAAGGTTCGCCCAGTGCCGCCGGTTATCATCTCGAAGACGGGACCCCGTTGAATTTGAGCGATAAAGACCAGCAGTGGCTGGGGTTGAAAGATACCTTTTCCTTCTGATTGCCTGAAAGCGGGGGTGGGTTTTATGCAGAACATCATTGCTGTGATTTGGGATTTCGATAAGACTTTGATCGACGGGAACATGCAGGACCCGATTTTTGAGGAATATCATATTGACAAGGCGAAATTCTGGCAACATGTCAATGAATTGCCGGCGCGCTATGCCAAGGAAGGCGTCAAGGTCAATGCCGATACGATTTACTTGAATCAGTTCATCAAGGATGCGCAGAAAGGGATTTTCAAGGGCCTGAACAATGAAAAGCTGAAGACATTTGGTCAGAAACAGAAATATTATCACGGCGTCCCGGAGATTTTCAAGAACCTCCAGCGCGTCGTCGAAGACAATCCCAAGTACCGCGAGTACAATATTCGCGTGGAACATTACATCGTCAGTACCGGTATGTCGGCTATCATCAAAGGGTCGGCGGTCATGCCTTATGTCGAAGCTATCTGGGGCTGTGACCTCATTGAAGGGCTTGATGGAGAAAAGCATAAGATTATCAGCGAAGTGGGCTACACCATCGACAATACGACTAAGACGCGGGCCCTTTTTGAAATCAATAAAGGCGTGCCCCAGCATCCGGAAATCGACGTCAATGCCAGGATGTCCGATGCTCTGCGGCGCGTCGCTTTTCCCAATATGATTTATATTGCCGACGGGCCCAGCGATGTGCCGGCCTTTTCGGTAGTCAAAAAATTCGGCGGATCGACCTTTGCCATTTACCCTAAAGGAAACAGCAAGGCCTTCTGCCAAGTCGAACAACTGCGAGAAGATGGCCGCATCGATATGTATGCTGAAGCCGATTACCGCGAGGGTACAACGGCTTATATGTGGCTGACCCACAAAGTCGACGAAATCGCCGAACGCATCTACAAAACAGAAAAAGAAAGCCTGGAAGGTGCCGTCTCGGCTGCTCCCAGACATTTGGTGTGAGTTTAGTGGCTCGTGGCTAGTGGTTCGTGGCTCGTAGGAGCTCGTACAGTGCTAAGAGTAGTACCGAGTTCGTTAGGGGTCGCACGTGGGCGACCCGTTAGGAATTTTTGCTTTATAGTTTGTAGTACAGAGTCTGTAGTTTGCAGAAGATGACTTTTAAATTTAACACCATCTACTAACCACTAACTGCTAGCCACTAACCACTTAAAAGGGCTTGTCGCACGTGCGACAAGCCCTTTTATCATCTCCGCGGTGGCCGGTGGCCATGGTGCGGCGGTGGTGGACGGTGCCAGCCCCAATCACGGTAAAAGGGGCCGCCCCAGTTCCAATAGGTGTCCATATACAGTTGGGTCAGGTAGGCGTTGTAGGCCATGCGTTCCAAATCGGCCTGGGTGACGACGGAGATGCGGCGCGATGCCGTTTCTTTGATGTCGCCGACGGTGACGTCCGCCAAGATATCGACTTGGCCTGTCTTTACGGGGATGATCGTGTTGTCTTCTCCAATTTTGGCGACCGATTCATTGAGGCTTTTAGCCGTTAGGTCATAGGGAACATTGCCGGGCGTCTGCAAGGCGACGAGGCCCTTGCTGCCCAAGGCCAGATAGCGCGGGTAGATAATGATGCGGCTCTTTTTCATCATTTTTTCGGCACTGCCATAAATCAGGCCTTCATGAGATGTGTCCATGCGCCAGACGGAACTCTTATCTTTGGCAACTAAGTATTCGCCAATCTGTTCCGTTGTCTTGTCGTCATAGGCCCGGACGCGGCGGAAATACTTATCCGTCAGGTCTTTGTCGACGCGGAAATAATAGGGCCTGTCCTTGGCGTCCAAGCTGGTCCGATGGGAGTCGATGGTCTGGAGTAGCGTCGTCACGTCTTTATAGGTCGACCCTTTGGTCAGGTAGTATTTGTCGATGATCTTGCCCGTATGGCCGGCCAAAGGGTCCGTCGGTACACTGGCCTTGGCTGTATCAGCCGGATTAGCGGCCTGGACCTGTGCGGCTGGCTCGGCTGGGACCGTTTTGGCAGCTTCGTCGGCAGCCCGTCCGGACAAGGTCGTGCAGGTGCAGAACAAGGCGGCCAGGATAGCCTGTTTCCAAATTTTCACGATAACACCTCCTTCTTCATTTTACTATAGCGCGTCGCCGAGGCAACCGTCAATATACCGTGAAAAATTGCACGAGAAATGGACAGACCTGTCTTATTTTACAAACGTATGGCGGGTTTATTGAAAAATACTTATCAGAGGCATATAATGAATAGTGTATACAATTCGCATATAAAAATGCCATATTTTGTCACTATTATAAGCATATATTTGATGAAATAGACTGAATTACTTGAACTCATTGTGACATCATAAGGCGTGCAGGAGGTTTTATCATGAACAAGACGTATAAAGTCATTTACAACCGGACGCGATGCATGTATCAAGTCGTATCCGAACTTGCCAAAGGCCGTACCAAATCAGAAACCCCAGAAATGCTGAAAACCGTTTTCAGCAAACACGGGAGCCTGGCCCGAGGCATCGTGATGACCGTCTTGTCCATGAGCCTGGCTATGCCCGTGGGGGTGGCCGTGCAGGCAGAAGAGGGAAGTGGGAATACGGGGAGTGGGGATACTACCTATATCTCTGATACCAATACAGAAGTCAAGAATATCCAGGCTCTGGATAAGCAGGTAGTCAAGAATGCCCAGGATATTGCTAACAATAAAACATCAATAGATACGAATACAACTAATATCGGAACCAATCAAAGTAATATAGAGGGTAATAAAACCGCTATTGGTGAAAATAAGACGGCGATAGAAAAGAATATTACAAGCATTGCCAAGAATACAAGCACTATTGCTGCGAATAAGACGGCAATAGACAAAAACACAGCAAGCATTGCTACGAATACGAGCAATATTGCCGCTAATACAACGGCCATCAGTGACTTGGAAACCAAACTGACTACTGGCGACAACAGCCTGGCTTCCAAGGCCAATGTGAATGCATCCAATATTGGTAAAAACATCACCACTGGCGCTACAGATGATGAAAAAAAGAAAAAGCAGGAAGACAATGCCAAACTCTGGGGTGAAGCCCTGGGTATTGGGACCATTGCTGATGGAAACGAATAACTGCTCACTGGCGGAACCTTGTATACGGAACTGCGGCCTCCTGAAAACGGTTTCTATATTTATAACGGGCAATCCACTGCCTACAATCTGCTGGCTTTGGATTCAGCCGTCAATGCCCTGGGTGTGGAAAAAATCACGGACAACAGCGGGAATATCACTTATGTGTCCAATCTGTACAAGTATTTCAAAGCCAATACAACGCCGTCGATGCAACAAAGCAGTCGACACCCGTATCCAATCTCCAGATCCTCGGCAACGATGTGACAGCTACTCTCGGCAATTCCGTCTATCTCGGCACAAAATCTTCCGCCACGGCGTCTAAGTCGGCAACGGCGGAAGCCATCCAGTTGGCCCAAGACCAGGGCGATACAGAAGCACTTGCTTCGGATGAATACAAGAACGCTGCCACAGACGAAGCCAAAAATGCCATCAAGCAGAAATATGAAGCCAAGTATATCCATGCGGCCAATATCGCGGCAATGGACAAGGACGGTATCTCTGCCGGCGTGACCAACTACGACACAGATTACACCTATGGCAATGATAGTAGCTGCAACTATGCGGGCAGTCAGGCTGATGGTATTGTTACAGTAGGCAGTAAAGACGCTACCCGCCGCATCCAGAACGTATCTGCTGGCCTTGTCGGTCCTACGAGCACCGACGCCGTCAACGGCTCCCAACTCTATGCTCTGACCCGCCAGATCCGCTTCGGCGGTGACAATTCCAGCTTCGGTACCACTGCGGCAGACGATCAGAACGTCGTGGCCCGTGGCTCCAACGAGGCTATTTCCATCACCGGCGGCAGCGATGCTGTCACTTCGTCCAACGTCGATGGCAAGACCACCAACACGGTGGATACTGCCAAGCTCACCGGCAATAACATTGCTGTTGTTGCAGATGCGGACAAGAATGCCCTCCATGTACAGCTGGCCAGCAACCTCAAGGACCTGAACACCGCTCAGTTGGGCTCTGGCAGTGGGGAAAGCTATAAAGAAACCATCAAGCTCGACGGCACAGGGACCAACGGCGGCCAGATGACATTGGCTGGTGCTGATGGAACCGTAAAGACTACCCTGGATACCACAGGCCTTACGATTGCCAATGGCCCGAAATTTACCAGCAGCGGCATTGATGCAGCCAGCCAGAAAATCCATAATGTGACGGCAGGTACGGATGATGCAGATGCGGTTAATGTTAAGCAGCTGCAGTCTGCCCGTACATTGCTGACCCAGGGCACGAATATCACTTTGGCTGATACAGATGCTGATGGACACCATACCTATACGGTGAATGTGGACAATCTGGCAGTGAAAGCCAACAAAGAAGCTGCGAAATCGGTGACGCTGAAAAACGGCCTGACCTTCAATGACGGCACTAATACAACTGCTTCTGTAGAAGAGAGCGGTGCTGTTTCCTACAACCTGAATCAGGAGATTTCCCTGAAGAAAGTCACTACCGGCAATAGCACACTGGATACAGAGGGTCTCACCATTTCCGGCGGGCCGAAGATTGCCGCCAGCGGTATCGACGCGGGAAACAGGGTCATCAGTGGTGTTGCCAATGGCAGTAACGATACGGATGCGGTCAATGTATCGCAGCTCAAAGCCATTCAGTCCGATGTGAACGCAGGTTGGACAATCAAAGGCAAAGATCCGGCGAATGCAGATGTAAACGCCAATATCGGTAAGGGCAAGACCGTGACCTATGATAACGGCAACTATACCAAGTCTGTAGTCACGAAGGATGACAGCACTGGCAATGCCACGGTGAAGGTGGATGTGACCACCGGCACATTTGGTTCTGGTACCGGTGATAAGGCTGGTACGGTTACTTCCACAGCCAATGGACTGGCAACGACCCAGGATGTAGCTAATGCCATTAATAGTGCTTCCATCAGTGTGGTGGCTGACGATACGCCGGACAATAAGACCTCAGTTAAAGCCGGGGATACTATTCATTTTGCCAAGGACGACAACCTGACTTTGACTCAGGATGGCACTCAGTTTACTTACGGCCTGAATAAAGAAATCAGTATTTCCCAAGTCACCACGTCCGATGCGACGAATGGGTCCACGGTTCAGGATGCGAAGGGTATTACGACCACTGACGCCGCAGGCAATACCTATATCCAGAATGGGCAGGGGATTACTCTGACACCGTCTGACAAGACCAAGTCTCCTGTGAAACTGACCAATACTGGCCTGAATAATGGCGGCAATAAGATTACCGGAGTTGGAAAAGGCACAGATGATGCCGATGCGGTCAATGTGTCCCAGCTGAAAGAAGTCCAGGCTCAGGTCGGCAGTGGTTGGCAGCTTGCCGGTAATGACGGCCAGAAGGTTGCTGACATCGGCGCTGGCAAGAAGGTGTCCTTCACGGGCAGCCAGTATCTTACCGCTAACACAGAATCTGCCGGAACTGATGCAGCGAATGTGACCTATGGACTGAAGACCAAGGCACTGACGGCTGCGGATGGCAAAGTTTCGTCCATCAATATGGCAGATGATGGTTTGGTTACCGCCAAGAACGTGGCGGAAACCATCAACCAGACTTACTGGAAGGCAGCTTCCGGAAAATCCGGCAGCGGCAGCCAGACGGATGAAACGGCCAACCCTGTGGACAAACAGATTTCGGCCGGAGATACGGTAATCTTCAATGCCGGGAACAACCTGTCCCTGGTCCAGAAGGGAGCTTCCTTTACCTATGGGCTCCAGGCGGATCTGACTGGCATGAATACCGTTACCTTTACTCCGAGAACGGATGATAAAGGACATACCATCAGCCTGGTCATCGGCAAACAGAAAGACGGGGTAAGCACCGATGAAGGGTATTACATCACCGGTTTGGACAACACTACCTGGAACCAGTCCAACTATGTGGAGGACAGGGCGGCTACGGAAGCCCAGCTGGCTTCCGCCATCCAACAGGTGACCCTGGCTTCCCAGTCCGGCGGCTTCAAATTGTCTGATGATCAAAATAAAGAAGTTTCCCAGGTACTGGGCCAAGCCATCGGCGTTGTAGGGGATGGAAATATCAGAACTGTTGCGGAAACGACAACTGCGGATACCAATGGGCATATCAAAGTCAGACTGAACAAAGATATCAATCTGGGCGCAGATGGATCTCTTCAGGCAGGCGGCGTGACTTTGAAAAACAACAGCGTTACTGTAGGAACCGATGGGGTTATGATCAGCAGCAGCGGTACAGAGCGCACGGTAAGCAATCTGAGCAATACCCAATGGGATACGGCCAAAGCCAACCAGGAAGCTTCGGCCGGAGGCTACATCGGTTCCACCAAAGCTGCTACGGAAAGCCAGCTCCAACAGGCCATTTCCCAGGTGACTACCACGGCTCAGAACAATGAACAGCATATCCAGACCGGGGAATACACCATCGGAAAGGACTTGGACGGAACGGACCGGGAAGACAGTCACAGCGTTGCCATGGATGTGATCAATGGCCAGGGAGAGAAACAGGGGTGATCAAAGATGTGGCCAAGGCCAGTGAAGTCGGGGATGTGATCCAGCTCCATGATACTCTGAAAAATTCTGACGGGACCAAAAATGTCACCGGAGCCATCAACAACTTGGATGATCGGGTGACCGGGCTGGATACCCGGATGGACCAGATTTACACCACAGCCGGGCAACACTCCTCTGTCAGCGCTGAGGATAACATCCAGGTGGATAGCCAGAGCAAGAACAGTACTGGCGGCACGGACTTTAAATTGAGCTTGAACAAGGAAAAGATCGACCTGAAGAATGTGACCATTGAAGGCAATGCCGGGGCTGTGAGCGCTAAGACCGTCACGGCGGAAAAATACAACGTGGGAGATAAGACCTACATTTCCAGCGATGGCCTGAACGCCAACAGCCAGAAGATCACCAATGTGGCTGACGGCAGTGCGGACACTGATGCGGTGAACGTGAAACAGGTGAACGAACTGGCTGCCCGGCAGGGAGAAGCCATTGCGGAAAACGCTGCTCACATCGGCGAACTGGGACGGGCGGTGAATAAACTGGGCAACCGCTTGAACCGTGTCGGAGCCGGGGCAGCTGCATTGGCAGCGCTCCATCCGGGGACCTATGATCCCAATGATAAGTGGGATTTCTCGGCCGGTATCGGTCATTACCATGACGCCAATGCCGTGGCTATTGGAGCTTATTATCATCCCAATGATACGACCATCTTGTCCATCGGTGGCAGTATGGGTGGCGGTGAAAATATGGTCAACGCCGGCATCACCTGGAAGATGGGACGTAGCGGTCATGAACAACGGGCAGCTCAGCCTGTGGTTACGCATCCGGTCCAGGCGGCTCCTGTCGTACAGCAGGCCGCTCCGGCCCGTCCGGCGCCTGTTGCTACTCCGGCACCTGTTGTCACTCCGGCTCCTGTCACTACGCCAGTTCCGGTGAAAGCGGTCGTTCCGGCAACGCCGGCTCCGGCTGTGACGACGGCCATGCCAGCCGCTCCGTCTGGCGATACGGCAGCCTTGACTCAGATTTTGGCACGGCAGACGGCGATCCTGGAAAAACTGGCTCAGAACCAGTCTCAGGCGGCTCGTCCGACAGCGGTAGCACACGGCGACGATATTTTCCCAGATGTTCCAGAAAATCATTGGGCCTATGCTTATGTAGCTAAATTAGAAAAAGCCGGCGCGCTCAAGGGATTCAAGCGTCCGGCTGTGTTGAAGAGTCCTATGATGACGCGTGATGATTTCGCGTCGGTATTGTACACGGCCATGGCCAACGGGGCCACGACCAATCCGGCCTTGAATGGTGACGACAGCCTGAACCGGCTGGCCCAGGAATTTAAGGCGGAATTGAAAGATGTCAAGCCGTAAGGCTTATTCGCCTAGGGCATAGAGTACGTCGGCTGCGACGGCGTTTAGGTTGTAGCGGCTGGTGTAGCACACCAGGGTCCCTTGGGACGCAGCCTGCTGGCAGGCTTTGCGGACCAGGGCGTGGCCCGTGTGGTTAGTGTTGATGATGAGCACATCGGCGCCTTGCAGTTTTTGGACGTCGAAGTGCTTGTTTTCTAAAATCATCCAATGGGGGAAGTGCGTGCGGACTTTGTCATGCCACAGGGCGCTGCCTCCGGCCAGACAGACGCGGAAGCCTTCCAGGGCCTTTTCCAGGCGCGACGTGTAGTCGTCGGGCAGGGGAAAGGCCCTTTTTTCGACGTCTTCCTGGGGACAGCGCGTTTCCCATTCGCACAGGGATTGTTCCAGCGTCTGGACGTAGCCGTCGTAATTTTCCTGCAAGGTCTGGTAATAGGCCTGGGTCTGGGCCAGTTCGTCGCGGAGCCGGGATGCATCGTCGTCGGCGACGGGCAGTGTGTCGTCGTATACCAGGCGGATGACACCGAAGGCCAGGGCGATTTGGCCGGCCGTATCCAGGACGCCTGCCAAGGTCAACGCTTCTGCCGTATTCGATGGCATACGGGGCTGAGTCACTGCCATGAGGCCCCGGACTTTGTGGCCTTCGATGGCCGTCGGCCGCGGGAACTGTTCTACCGTAATCGTAGCGGCCTTCACCGTGCCTGATGAATCGGTCCGGCTCAGGTCGTAAACGGATTTGCGCGGCGTGAAAGCTTGCTGCGTCAGGCGGCACGTGCCATCCATGCAGCCCGTCTTGTCCGGGAATTCGATGTACCCGTCTTTTTGCAGTTTGTCCCATAATCGCGCTGTCGGAACGGGCCGCCCTGCCAGGCAGAGCATTTCGCCATATGGCAAGAAACATTCATTGCCGCGGCACGACAGTCCTGTTATTTCATTGATATACATAAGCTGTGTGATTTTCATAATATGATTTCTCCTCGCGTCCATAGAATATGTTTCTATTATACGGCAGGCCTTGGGGATTGAATAGGGGCGGAAACATCTTGTTATGAAGGGGAATTCACTCCATTTATAGTTCTATGAAGAAAAAGTACAGAATTTTTTGTGTCAAGGAGAAAAAATTATGATAGAATAAGGAGGTACATATGCAGAGTATACTAATAGAGGAGGTGCGCCGATAATGATGAAGCGGAATATCGTTCTCGTCGGCATGATGGGGAGCGGCAAAAGTCATATTGGCCGCAAGCTGGCCCAGCGCCTCGGCTGGCAATTTGTCGATACGGACCGGCGTATTGAACGGGCTGTGGGCATGACCATTGCCGAGTTCTATGCCAGTGCCGGAGAAAAAGTTTTTCGCGAACGGGAAATCAATGTCCTGCAGCAAGTCAGCCGCTATCATGAAGCTGTCATTTCCTTTGGCGGCAACTTTCCCATGAATGTCGGTACTTATCGAATCCTGCATCGTCATGGATTTATCGTCGCTTTATTGTCCGAACCGTTCCGCGTGGAAGAACGGGTCAGCCGTCATATAGGCAAGCGGCCGACTGTCGATTATGAGAATCTTCATGATTTCGTCCACACGATGATGAAACAGTGGGAAGAGGTCTATCCGTACTGCGACTGCGTCATTGATACGACGCGCGGGGGAGCGTCACAGATCGTCGAATCCATTGTCCATAAAATCAACGAAAGGCATGTGCAATTCATTGCCCGGGAAAAGAAGGAGAATGATGTAAAATGATCAACAAAATCGGAGTATTGACCAGTGGCGGCGACGCTCCTGGTATGAATGCGGCTATCCGCGGCGTCACGCGGTATGCCATCCAGAAGGGTCTCACTGTCGAAGGCATCATCCGCGGTTATGAAGGCCTGCTTAGCCATGAAACGCGCCCCTTGGGCCGCCGTGACGTCGGTGCCATCATCCATCGTGGCGGCACCATGCTTCGGACAGCCCGCTGCCTGGAATTCAAGGAAAAAGAAACGCAGAAAAAAGCAGCTGCCTACCTGCGTGAACTGGAAATAGATGCCCTCGTCGTCGTCGGTGGCGACGGCTCCATGCGCGGTGCCCAGGCTTTGAGCCGCTGGGGCATCCCGACGATTACCATTCCCGGCACCATCGACAACGATATGATGGGGACGCAGTATACCCTGGGGTTCGATACGGCTGTCAATACGGTCCTGGAATCGGTCAATAAGATCCGCGACACGGCGTTCTCCCATGACCGCGTCGCCGTCATCGAAGTCATGGGCCGCGAAGCCGGTTTCATCGCCCTCAATGCCGGCATGGCTTCCGGTGCCGAAGCGGTCCTGGTCCCGGAACATCCTGTCGACTTGGCAGCCCTTTGCCGTCACCTGGAAGAATCGCACCGCATGAAGAAATTGAGCAGCATCGTCATCGTCGCCGAAGGTGCTGCCAAAGGGGCTGATGTCGTCGACTACATCAAAGAACACACCTACCTTTCGCCGAACTTGACCGTCCTCGGCTATGTCCAGCGCGGCGGCGCTCCGTCGGCTTATGACGCCATCATGGCCGGCCGTTTTGCCCAGAAAGCCGTCGACAGCCTGCTGGCTGGCACGTACAACTGTGTCGTCGGCCTCATCGATAACCGCGTCGTAGCGACGCCATATTCGGAAGCCGAAGCCCTGCGCTATCCCATCGACGAAAATCTGTTGAGCCTGGTCCATCTCTTAGGGAGATAAGGCGCCTGCGGCGCCGTTTGGCGTGCAACGTGATTCGTTTGCCGTGGCTGTGCATAAAGGAAATGCTCCTTGTGCACAGCCTCTTTTTTTGCGAAAGCTCTCACAAATACAGGTTTGGGACACCCACAGGATTCGCGCGGGCCTCCGCTTATGGAGGCCCCTACACCGCGGCCTGCGGCCAGCCGACTGCGGACTGCGTTTGTTTATTACGGCAAACGAACCACGACCCACGGCAAACGACGTGAAAAAGGGGTTATGCATGACGACGGCAGCCTTCGTGCGATAATCCCCTTCAATGCGTTGACATCTTATAAATATGCACGTATAATAGAGTAGCGTATATATTATCATATGTTATAGAGTGTCGTTTAGAGGAGTGTTATCATGTCGTTTGATTTTAGTCTGATTTGGAACTCATTGCCCCTGCTGTTAGCCGGTGCCGGTGTTACCATTGAAATCACGGCGATTGCTGTCGGCCTGGGTTTCATTTTCGGCCTGATTACCAGTGTCTGCCGTCTGTCAGGCGTCAAGGTCCTGCAGGTCATTGCCGTCTGCTACGTCAATATTATCCGTGGTACGCCTATGCTGGTCCAGATTTTCCTGATTTATTTTGCCCTGCCCATGGTTATCGGTGAACGTATCAATCCTTTCGTCGCTGCCGTCGCTGCCTGCTCGATCAATAGTGGGGCTTATGTTTCGGAAATTTTCCGCGCTGGGATCCAGTCTGTCGATAAAGGCCAGATGGAAGCCGGCCGGTCCCTGGGCTTATCGTGGATGCAGACCATGCGCTACGTCATCTTGCCCCAGGCTTTCAAACACGTCATCCCGCCGTTAGGCAACGAATTTATTTCCATGACCAAGGAAACGTCCCTGGTTTCGGTCATCGGCTTTGAAGAATTGACCCGCCGCGGCCAGCTCATCATCGCCAAGACCTATGGTTCTTTTGAAATCTGGCTTACGGTTGCTGCCATTTACCTGGTCATGACCTTGACCATTGCCCGTCTTGTAAGCTATTTGGAACGGAGGTTCGCAACGGATGATAGAAATTAAAGGTTTGAAAAAAAGTTTTGGCAAGCACGACGTCCTCAAGGGCATCGACTTGACCATTCAGGATAAAGAAGTCGTCGTCATCATCGGCCCGTCCGGTTCTGGTAAGAGTACGATTCTGCGCTGCATCAATTATCTGGAACAGCCGACGGCTGGGGAAATCATCGTCGACGGCATCAGCATGAGCGATGCCAAGAGCATCAACAATATCCGCAAGGAAGTCGGCATGGTCTTCCAGCGCTTCAATCTCTTCCCGCACATGACGGTCTTGCAGAACATTATCTTGTCGCCCATGAAGACCCGTGGTGAAAGCAAGGAAGAAGCGACGAAGACGGCTATCCAGCTGTTGGAAAAAGTCGGCCTGGCCGATAAGAAAGATGCCTATCCGGAAACCTTGTCCGGCGGCCAGCAGCAGCGTGTGGCCATTGCCCGCGCCCTGGCCATGAAGCCGAAATTCATGCTCTTTGACGAACCGACGTCGGCCCTGGACCCGGAAGGAACCCATGAATTCTATGAATTGA
>OHWG01001174.1_pt1 | contig 13753 bp, 9 predicted proteins | sample 1579621 | NCBI WGS metagenome assembly OHWG01 (sample SAMEA3882544, study PRJEB24775) | human gut metagenome | biome: human-associated habitat; feature: intestine environment; material: feces | place: Netherlands | collected 2009/2010
TGGAAACTTACGTTATTCAACGTATAGATAATCGGCGAGACTTGGTTTTCCACATTATAAGAGATACTGGCATTTTCCAAGTTCAAGGTCTTTACGCTCAGGGCATCTATGTATGGAGAGATCACCTCATACAACGTCTTCGATTCAGCATGCTCTACCGTATCTGCCGCCAGTCCGGAAACTAACGGGTTTGATCCGGAAGAGCCGTATACACGAACCTCCGGCGAGCGGATCTCAAAGGTATTGAAATGGAGTTGCCGGTAATTCCATCGCCATACCAAATTAATCCCCTTAAAATCTATCACCTCAATCCGGGTACTTACATAGGTATCGGGTAAGCTATCCAAGGCGGCCCAATGTTCAAAGACCTTAGAGTCCGGCTCCAATGAAATACCCTCTAGCCTTAGCTCTCCCTTGAAGAAGCTAATAGAAAGCTTATCGAAAGAAAGGCGATAAAAACCATCCGTAGCATTCGCCGTACGCTCTATCAGTTCTCTTTTCAGGTACCGCTCCAAACGACCTGTCAGGAAAAGATTCAAAACTAGGAACAATACAGCCAGCGATAAAACAGCGATCACCGTATGTTTCAATATCTTCCTTATCCTAGAACTCATCCTTTCCTTGATTTTTGCGATATAAACTTCTTTTTATAAAAACAAAATAGACCCGTTTATGTTGCCTTTCATCTAATAAAAAAGCCCCGGAGTCTATTAACCCCGAGGCTTACGATCTATCGATTGTTACTTCATTTTACAAAAGGAGCCTTGATCAAATAGTCGGCGCAATCCTTCACACCCGCAAATTGAGTACGTCCGTCCGGCATCTGCTCCAACTCTACGAAATAGTCTTTGATTCCGTTCGCATACATTTGCTTGAATATCATCTCAAAGTTCATCATACCACTTTGGCCGAATACGGCACGATCCTTGATATGTAATACCTTGATACGATCCGGATGTTTCTGCATATACTCGACAGGATCGTTTTGTCCCATGACAGTCCAATAAACATCCATCTCGAAGTAAACCTTGCTCGGGTCCGTATCTTTCAGCATCAAGTCATAAATCTGGTCTCCGACTTTCATGAAAGCGGCGAAAGGATTTCCTTTCACCTTCTCCTGTTGCTCTTTCGTCGCAACACGATTGAACTCCATATTATGATTATGATAGCCAAAACCAGTGGCGATACCCTCCGCCTTGATAACATCCGAGGCCTGATTGAAAATATCGCAAACAAGTTTAGCCTCATCGTGCGTAGTAATCGTCGGCATCATCGGCTGGATCAAATATTTACAGCCTAGTTTCGCATGATCGGCAGCCGTAGCTTTCCAATACTCCATGATCTTTGGGGTAACCTCCTTCGAGTATTTGAAAATCATAGCCTTAAAAGGGTCAGAGATAGATGCGTCGACTGGATTCACGTGCGAGCTAATGATCTTCAAGCCTGCGTCTTCCGCCATTTTCTTGAAGTCCATCATAGGAACACCTCCGATAGCGCCTTTACCATAACCCGCCAACTCCAGCTTGGAGTATCCCATATCCTTCACCTTCCGAAGATTAGCGGCCACGTCGCCTTTATATAATTCTTGGGATAAAGAATAGATCTGCAAGCCAATCTCTTTGCTGGCATGGACCTCATCCACAACTCCCAACGCAGCGTTCTCCGCATTTACGGAACCGGCTTTACCAGCCAGCAATCCACCAGCGGCAAAGAGAGAGATATTTTTTAAGAAATCCCGTCTGTTACTCATAACATCATTCTATTTAAATAGGCTTATTTACAGAAATAAGGCAATGAATACGGGTTGCGATATTGATACCAGTACAAACGGTGGGAAGCCGCCTCCTTATCATTACCGAAGCTTAATGTAGCCGGGTTCCATTTAACCGGACGGCCTAGCTCACGGGCAATATTCTGTAAACAGCAAAGCGTATTCGTACTGCAACCTACCTCAACCGGAGCGATCGGGTTCTCACGTGAACGAACGCAGTCGATGAAGTTCTGCATATGCGGAGCGCTAGTCTCATAATTGCCAGCATCGTTACCCTTCTTTTTACTGTCTTTCAGCTTCTTCATATATTCCTCATACATCTTCTTACGCTCTTCCGGAGTCATCATTCTCGGGCGCTTCTCGATCAAGTTCTTCAGGTCGGAGGGGATCTTAGACTGATCAGAGCAGTTGATGTAGCCACGAGCTACCTCGATCCAACCGTTATCTCCGACAAACTTAATACCCTGCGCATCCGGATTATCCTCCAAATAAGGTTGTTCAGTCATTACGATACCATTCGCATAGCGCATAGTTGAATATTGTGTGCCATTGTATCCCTTGGGCGTAAACTCAACCGGACCAGAACCATCCATACCGATAGCAGCTTGGGCGATATCAAACATATGAGCACCCCAGTCAGCAGTATAGCCATTACCGGTCTCTTGATACCAACGCCATGCACCCCATAGTTTCTCGTTCTCTTCCGGATCCAGAGAAATAGGAGGACATAAATCGGGATGATAATGGATCTTCGGATCGTTCAACGGACCCATCCACTGATTGAAGTTCAAATTAGCGGGAACCGGCATTTCCGGCAAGCTCAGCGGCGTAGGAGGCTCACCTACACGTGCATATATTTTCTCTATATGACCGATGGCTCCATTCTGAACCATATCGATCGCAGCTTGGAACTCTTTGCTGGAACGTTGCTGGCTACCTACTTGAAGCACACGTTTGTTATTACGTACAGCCTTCACCATAGCCAAGCCTTCGGAGATCGTATAAGCCAACGGTTTCTGGCAATATACGTCTTTTCCGGATTGACAAGAATGGATGGTAGCCAAAGCATGCCAATGGTCCGGGGTAGCGACCTCGATAGCGTCGATATCCTTACGCTCCAGCAAATCCTCGTAAAACTCATATTGATCACAACGTTGGTTCATTCCCTTTGAAGCTTGCCATTCAGCGACACGTCTTCTGAAACGCTCTGTTTTCATCGTGTCCACGTCACAACATGCGGCAACCTGTACGCCCGGACATGCGGCAAATCCTTTAAAGTCTGATAATGCTTGCTGACCTAGGCCGATAAAACCTAAAACGACTCGATCGCTCGGAGCGATACGAACGCCATTCATGGCCCAACTGGGAAGAATTGTTAAACTAGCCAATCCTAGTGCGGAAAGACCCAAAAACTCTCTACGGCTTACGCCCTTCTTAGTGTTTTCTTTCATGGTAATTTTGTTAATAATATAAGATAAAATGTAACTTGGTCTGAGAATTATCGCCCCAAAGTTATAAAAAATAATTTATTTCCATAATAATCTTTTAATAAAAAAGGCTATCCTTGTCCGGGATAGCCTTATTTTGATTCATATCAATTCCTAAAACGCATATCCGAAGCCTACGTTCAGATAGATCGGATACATCCCGAAGGTAATCGTATCGAAATCCTTTTGGAAGATATCGTTCAATCCCCATGTCAAGTCAGCGTATACGATAAGGTGCTTAAACGCTTTCCATTCTGTACCGATCTGCGCTCCCCACTGAAACTTTCTTAAGTTATCCGAGAAATCATAGGAAGCACGGTTGTCACCAGAAAACTCCACCTTCGTACCGGTAGGATTGATCTCACGCAGATATCCGTCGTATACGTAGCCGGAGAAGTTCCGGTTTGTAGCGAACGAGACAAATGGTCCCGCCGAGAAACTCACCCGGTTATTCAATTGGTAAAGAGCCACGACCGGTATCGAGAAATAAGTGTTCTCCACTTTCGTCTGCACGCCGCCGGTCCAGTTTCCTTTCAGCTTCTCGCCACCGGAGCCAATGATCTCCATGCTGTAATTCTTAACCGTCGCTTTTGTCTCCATACCTTTATTCTCCAGACGGAGACCGATCATCATACCCCATTCCTTGCTCTCGCCGAACCATTTCTTGATATCGCCCTCTATGGAGACACAAAGCGTAGGGCGATAACTATCTATCGCACGAATCTCACGAGGCAATGGCACCGGAGCGGTTCCGCCGATATTGATACCAGCCTTTACCGTATATTCCAATCCCCTTAGGGAAGACCAGATTATTCCTTGGTTTCTTTCCTGCTGCGCCTTCAACGTAACGACACCCGACAAGCACAGTATACCTATTAATACTATATATCTTTTCATATCCTCTGTTTTTTTAGTTCTCACCGGACTGGATTATCTCAACCTCATCGATCCAAAGCGTGCTACCTTCCGCTCCCTCGAAGACATCACCTTTCAAACTCGAAGAGAAGACTATGGATAACTGATAACCACCTTTCGCCAGCTTATCCTTATCGATCACCTTACCGGGCTTAGCCACGAACGGGATATAGAAACGCGTCCACTCATCCGTCTCTTTCTGATCGCTGATCCGGGCAACGGATATCAGGTTCGGGCTTGTCAACCCGTTGAAACCATCCAAATATTTCACATTCTCATCCGTCTCATAGAAGATGGCGTAGATATCACATTGGTCTTTCTTACCTTTTACCTCCTCGCCATTCACTTTATACGACTCTCCCGCTTTATATTTATAATAACCACTCAAGTAAGTCGGCACATGATCGAAAGGACGTCCCAATCTCGTGCCTTTCCTTGCGTCCGGAATAGCGTTCAGCAAATCAAACGTACCGATGAAAAGGTTTCCGGCGGCGATAGGCATACCGAATCCGCTACCGAAACTACCCGTGCTGCGGGTCACCAACTTAGCGCATTTACCGACATATCCGTTATCGTCTTGCATGGTTGGGAAGTCTAAAGGCTCCAATTTATTATTGGTCAAGGCAAATCCGGCATTCCCGCTCGCCCAAGTCACGGAATCTCCATTCGATGTAAAGTCATAGAATATCTGGTAACGTCCATTCTTCGGCTCCATCGTTATATGCTCGAAATGATATTCCGTGCTTACGCCGGAGACGATACAACGCACCGTATAAGTCTTTGTCCAGTGACCATCCTCGGAAGTTACCGTATAGGTTCTCGGCGTCGTAAAATCAAAAGCGGAACCACTAGCCGGAGTGATAGTAGCGCCGGGAGTCAAGGTGAATACCGGGGCTAGGTTTGTAATATCGGCGTCACTTTTCACGGTCAGTGTCACGGATTCGTTGTCGATCTCCGGCTCGGCTTTCAATATATCGCCATCCACCGTACACGACAAGATATCCGCTTCCGCATTGGGCGCCTCCTCCCGGATACATGAAACAGAGATCATCACCATAAAAAAACAGAAAAGCAAATTTCGCAAAGTCATACTCTATACATTATATTATATACAACACATCGCCCTTTTAGGGTGAACATAATGCACAAAGTTAAACTATATTCTCCAATATCGCATCCCTATATCTTTTAATAACTTTTTTTACAAAGACGCAATGGTACATATCCTTACAATACCAACCTTACCGGACAGATATACTTCAAGTACCACAGGATATATACTTCAAGTGCCATAGGATATATACTTCATCGACTAAGTAAGTAGTTAAAAAGCTATTATCATTTGCGATTGTAAAGGATTTCGCTTAATATTGCAAATACTTTAAATCAATAGTAATACCATGACAACTCGAAGAGATTTTCTCCGGCAGACCGCTTTGCTCGGTGCCGGACTTTCCATCAGTCCTTTTTTCATTAAAGCTGGGAGTGCCGGTGTGGGCGCAAACGACAAGATAGGCGTCGGGCTTATCGGATGTAACGGCATGGGATTCGAAGACCTTAAAGCGTTCCTTCGTAATCCGGAAGTAGAGTGTATCGCCTTGTCGGATATCGATGAGAGCGTATTAAACAACCGGGCGGCAGAGACCGAGAAGATCACCGGGAAGAAAGTAAAGCATTTATATAAAGACTGGCGTAAATTGATAGACAATAAGGATATCGATCTCGTAATCGTAGGTACTCCCGATCATTGGCACTGCCTGCAAATGGTATCCGCTTGCCAAGCCGGGAAGGATGTGTATTGTGAGAAACCGCTGGGAAATAGTATCGAGGAATGTAACATTATGGTACGGGCGGCGCAGAAATACAACCGGGTCGTGCAGGTAGGCCAATGGCAACGTAGCGATCCGCATTGGCAGGACGCCATGCAATTCGTACATAGCGGACAGCTGGGTAAGATCCGCACCGTACGTGTATTCTCTTATCAAGGTTGGTGCCCCTCTATCCCCGTCAAGCCGGACGAGGCGGTGCCCGCCGGAGTGGACTATGATATGTGGCTGGGGCCGGCCCCGAAACGTCCGTTCAACCGGAACCGTTTTCATTTCACGTTCCGTTGGTTCTGGGATTACGCAGGAGGTTTGATGACGGACTGGGGCGTACATTTACTGGATTACGCATTGTATGGCATGAACGTCACCGCACCGGAGTCTATCATGGCTTCCGGAGGTAAATTTGGTTATCCGGATGACGCTTGCGAGACCCCGGACTTATTGCAAACCATTTATACATTCAAGGACTTCACCGTTATGTGGGATCATGCGATCGGCATTGACGACGGGGCCTACGGACGGAATCATGGCCTAGGATTCGTTGGCGAGAACGGTACCTTGGTGATCGATCGTGGCGGCTGGGAGGTTATTCCGGAAAAGGTAAACGGACAGGCCCGCATGGAGGCTGTTCCCTTGAAGAAGTCATACGGAGAGGGTGGCTTGAATTTGCATGCGAAGAATCATTTGGAATGTATCAAGAGCCGGAACCGGAATTGCAATGCCAGCGTAGAGATCGGGGCGCATATCGCCAAGTTCTCGCAATTGGGGAATATCGCTTATCGGACCGGGAAAAAATTATCTTGGGATGGAAAGAGTTTCCATGACGCGGAGGCGGATAAGCTGCTGTGCAAGGAATACAGGGCACCGTGGGAATTACCGAAAATATAAGGATCTAGTTGTAGAGACGGGGCGTGCCTCGTCTCTACAACTGGGTATTTATTGATGTTCGGGGCGTAACAGGTCGTTCACCGTCTTCACGGGGTTGAATGTCTCGATAGGAACTTCTACGAATACCGTGTTCCAGTCGCTCATGGCACCGTTCCACAAGCCCGGCAATTCCAGCGCTTTCAATTCGCGACCATCCTTGCTCTTATAAGAGATGAAGCCCGTATTCTTATCCACGTAATCCGGCAAGTTGTATTTCTCTCCCTTATAATTCTTAACGGCGCAAACCAAATCCACGGGATTAAAGTGAGTACCCTTTTCAAACATCGCCTTCTTAGCCGGATCGCTCATATCGATCTGGGAGCTTTCAAGCACCTGCAAGGAAACCGTACCATCCGGATTCTCCGCCAAGAACGGACCGCCACACGGCTCGCCCTCATTCTTCACCATACCGCATACACGCAACGGGCGAAGCAGTTTGCTCTTGATATACAGGATTAACTCGGCGTCTTCCAGTAATTTCGTATCCGGGTTCTTGATACATAGGTCGTCTTGCAAGAAATGAATCATCTCCTCTACCTCGGCATGGGTATATTTGCCGGTCTCGATCTGTTCCAGATATCTGAAGGCTTTCTCCTGCAATGTTACCAAGACACCGGCGATCACCTTCTTGTAGATAACCGTAGAGCATTTGAAGCTATCCGGAACCACGTTATCTATATTCTTGATAAATACCACGTCGGCATCCACATCGTTCAAATTCTCGATCAAGGCTCCATGCCCACCCGGACGGAACAATAACTTATCATTCTTATCGCGGAACGGCGTGTTATCCATAGCGGCCGCTACCGTATCAGTACTCGGTTTCTGGATACTGAAAGAGACATCGTATTTCACAGAGAACTTCTCCTCGTACTCGCCAGATTTATCGGCAACCAATTGCTCGAATAAAGCCTGATGCTCCGGAGATACCGTGAAATGGATATTCACCTCGCCGGCGTTATTCTTGGCGTACATGGCGCCTTCGGCCAAATGTTCTTCCATCGCCGTACGAACCGTATCGGCATATTTATGGAAAAGCAACAAGCCTTTCGGTAGCTGTCCGTAATTCAAGCCTTTCGGCTCCAATAAATTGGATACCACCTCCTTGTACTCGCCCAAGGCTACCAACGCAGGAATATCTTTCCCTGTATTCTCCACGCACTTCTTGTCCAAAGCCTTATAGAAAGCGAATTTCTCGATCTCGCTAAAGAATTTCTTCTCGAAAGCGTTCATCGGTTCCTTATAATCCGCAGAAAGGAACTCGTACAGATTCTTAAACATACGGCTAGCAGCGCCGGAGGCAGGTACGAATTTTACGATTTTCTTGTTTTTAGCCAGATAAGCGTCCCAAGCATCCATATAAGAAGCCTGTTCCTCTTTAGATATTACCATAATACCTTTTTCTACCGAAGCGGAGGCCGCTATCTCAAGGAAAGGGAAACCTTTTACGAAGCAAGCGAGTTGCTCTTCAATCTGTTTTTCGCTGATTCCTTTGGCTTTCAGCTGTTCTAAATCGTTTGCGTTTAACATAGTATAGTATTTAATGTGAATAATCTCATCAGTAACACCACAGGGCACTTATGCGCTATGTGTATCGCAAATGTATAAAATAACCGCAAGATACATGTTGAAATTCCATAGAAAAAAGTATTTTTACAGCATGTTTTGCGGTTTGTCCTCAACCGGGCAATAAAAATGATATAACTATGGATACAATTGGATTCTTTACGTCTGAGGAAAAGAAGCTGTTCTTCTCCAAATACAGGCTCCTGTTACGAAACCTTTACTCTTTCCTCGAGAGGGAAGATATCCGGAAGATGAAGGAGCTGATGAAGCGGGTTGTCGCCCTCGATTGCTACGGCAGGGATAAGAATGGTATCAACGGTTTATTGCGAAATATTGACACGGCCTTGATCGCCACCTTGGAGATTGGCTTGAAACGTACCTCGGTCATCGCCCTCCTATTATACCGCCCGGTATTGAAGAAGGCGATCACGATAGAGGAAGTGGAGCAGAAATTCGGAGCGGACGTGACCTTGATCATCCGTCGCCTCTTGAAGACCTCCGACCTGTATGCCCGGAACACCGCCGTCAACTCGGAGAATTTCCATCATTTGCTTTTCTCGTTTGCCGAGGACGTACGTGTGATCTTGCTTATGATCGCCGACCGCCTCTGCCTCATGCGTATGGGAAAACAGATGCAAGAGGATGATCGTATCCGGCTGGCTACCGAGGCCTCTTATTTGTACGCTCCCCTCGCCCACCGGTTGGGCTTATATACGATCAAGAGCGAGCTGGAAGACCTTTCCCTGAAATACACGGACAGGAAACAGTATGACTTCATCAAACGGAAACTGAATGAGACGAAACGCTCCCGCGACGCTTATATCGCCGAGTTCATCGCCCCGATCAAGCGGAAGCTGGCAGCGGCAGGATTCAAGTTCGATATCAAGGGGCGTACCAAATCCATACATTCCATTAATAACAAGTTGAAAAAGCAGCAGGTGGAATTCGAGGGTATCTACGATCTTTTCGCTATCCGGATCGTATTGGATACGCCGCTGGAGAAGGAACGCTCGGAATGCTGGCAAGTCTACTCCATCGTCACCGATATGTACCAGCCCAACCCGAAGCGTATGAAGGACTGGATCTCCATCCCGAAGACCAACGGTTACGAGAGCTTGCACATCACGGTGATGGGCCCGCAAAATAAATGGGTGGAGGTGCAGATCCGTACGAAGCGGATGGATGAGATCGCCGAGCGAGGCCTGGCGGCGCATTGGAAATACAAGGGCGTGAAAGCGGAGAGCGGGCTAGACGAGTTCTTGAATACCGTACGTGCCGCCTTGGAGGCCAAGGAGAATAATCCGCTCGACTTGATGCAGGATTTCAAGATGGATCTATATAAGGATGAGATCTACGTCTTCACGCCTACCGGCGAGCTTATCAAGCTGGCCAAGGGAGCGACGGTCCTCGATTTCGCCTTTGCCATCCACACGAAGCTGGGAAGCAAATGCGTATCGGCTAAAGTGAACGGGAAGAACGTACCGATCAAATACACCTTGAACAACGGCGATAGCGTATCCGTGATCACGTCGCCGGCGCAAAGCCCGAAGCGGGATTGGCTGAACTTCGTCGTCACCTCCAAGGCCCGCGTGAAGATCAAGCAGGCCTTGAAGGAGGAGACCGTGAAGGCCGTGGAGTTCGCCAAGGAGATGTTGCAGCGCCGCTTCAAGAACCGGAAGATCGACATGGACGAGCCAACCATGATGCGCTATATCAAGAAGAAAGGATTCAAGACCGTCACGGACTTCTACATCGAGATCGCCGAGGAACGCCTCGATCCCAACCAAGTAATCGACGAATATCTGGAGGCTTTCCGCAAGGAGACGGAGACGAACGAGCGCACCGAGGTGCGTAGCGCGGAGGAATTCGTGACCACGACTCCGGTGGAGGAGATATCGACGAACAAGGATGTCTTGGTGATCGACAAGAACCTGACGGGTATCGAATATAAACTCGCCAAATGCTGCAACCCGATTTATGGCGACGAGGTTTTCGGTTTCGTCTCCACGCAAGGTATCAAGATACACCGCATGGATTGCCCGAACGCCCAAGAGATGTTCAGCCGCTTCGGTTACCGGATCATCCGCGCAAAATGGAGCGGCAAGGGAGACAATGGCTATACGGTTACGTTGCGGGTGATCGGACGGGACGATATAGCGATCGTCACCAACATCACCTCCGTGATCGGAAAGGAATCGAACGTCACGCTTCGCTCCTTAAACATCAACTCGGTAGACGGATTATTCCAAGGTAACTTTACCGTATTGGTAAGAGATACGACCGCATTAAACTTGCTGACGAAAAAGATCAAGGCGGTAAACGGCGTGAAAACGGTAGAGCGATTAAATTCTTAGATAGTGTACTGTGCACGAAGTACCGTAGTACTCTGTACGAAGTACTACAGTACCCTCTAGGAAGTACCGCAGTACTTCGTACAGGGGACTGGGCCAACTGTACGGCTGGGCCTTGTGACTATACCCGGATCACAGAATCGGCTTCAGCCCCATCTTCTCCGCACGTTGTATTAGGAACTGCCGGGCCGCCTCATACTCGTTCGGGATCACGCCGTCGAGGATGGCGTTCTTGATCGCCTCTTTCAGCACGCCGACAGGCTTGGAGGGAGCCAAGCCAAACGTCTCCATGATCTCCTCGCCGGATACCGGAGGCTGGAAGTTACGGACACGGTCTTTTTCCTCTATATCGGCCAGCTTCTCACGCACCTTTCGGAAATTGTTCAAGAAACGGCGAACCTTCTCCGGGTTCTTGCTCGTGATATCGGCCTCGCACAGTTTCATCAAATCGTCGATATCATCTCCCGCATCGAACAGCAGACGGCGGATCGCCGAATCCGTCACCTCATCGTCCGACAAGGCGATCGGACGCATATGCAGGCTTACCATCTTCTGCACGTACTTCATCTTCTCGTTCATCGGGAGTTTCATCTTCCTAAAAATACCGGGGATCATCCGCTCGCCGATAAAATTATGATTATGGAACGTCCATCCCAAGCGAGGGTCGAAACGCTTCGTGGCAGGCTTGGCGATATCGTGGAAGAGGGCGCTCCAACGCAGCCATAGATTATCAGAAGTCTTGCTCAAACGATCCAGCACCATCAAGGTATGGGCGAAATTATCCTTATGCCCGATCCCCTCCTTGGTCTCCACGCCTTTCAAGGCGCAAAGCTCGGGGAAAATCAATGGCAACAGTCCGCATTTATCCAGCAAGTCGAAACCGATAGAGGGCTTTGGCGAGAGGACGATCTTGTTCAACTCGTCCACGATACGCTCCTTGGAGATGATGGAGATACGCTCCCGGTTGCGGATGATGGCGTCGAAGGTATCGGGATCGATAAAGAAACCTAATTGAGTGGCGAAACGAACCGCGCGCATCATCCGGAGCGGATCATCGCTGAAAGTAACATCCGGGTCTAAAGGCGTACGGATCGTAAGCTCGTCCATATCCTCCAACCCGCCGAAGGGATCGACCAATTCTCCGTAACGCTCCTTGTTCAGGCAAAGGGCCAAGGCGTTGATCGTGAAATCGCGGCGGTTCTGGTCATCCTCCAAGGTGCCGTCTTCCACGACAGGCTTACGGCTGTCATGGCTGTAGGATTCTTTCCTTGCCCCCACGAATTCCAGCTCCAGATCGCCGGCTTTCACCTGCGCCGTCCCGAAATTCTTGAAGACGGAAAGATAAGCGCCACGCCCGATCTTTTTGGCCACTCGTTTGGCCAACTCGATACCGCTGCCAACCGCTACCACGTCTATATCCTTGGATGGGCGGTTCAAGAAAATATCCCGCACATATCCGCCTATTACATATACCTCAACACCTAGCTCTTCCGCCGCCTCCGATATCAAATGGAAAGGCTTCGCGGATATATGATTTACTATCTCTTCCTCGTTTATATACATATTTATGTATTCCAAATCCAATAAAGAGCGCAAAGATAATCAAATTTCATGTACTTTTGCGGTATCAAATACATTGAACGAGAAAGATATGAAAAAGTTAGCGATCTGTATAACGCTCATTGCCGCTATTTTAACGGGCTGTAACGGAGACGAGAAAGCGGCTCAGGCCCGTTTGGACAAGGCCCGGGCCATGTACGAGAATAACGAGTTTTTCGGGGCGAAGAACGAGATAGACAGTATCCGGGCGCTCTATCCCAAGGAAGTAAAGGTACTGAAGCAAGGATTAACGCTTATGCGCCAAGTAGAAGTAAAGGAGGCGGAGCGCAACATCGCTTTCTGCGACAGCTTACTCCCTATCAAGCTGGAGGAAGTAGAGGGATTGAAGAAAGGCTTCGCTTTCGAGAAGGATTCCGTTTACGAGGAAATCGGCAATTATATCTGGAAACAGCAGACGATCGAGCGCAACGTGCAACGTTGTTACGTACGTTGCGGCGTGAACGAGGAGGGCGAGATGTATCTGGCCAGCGTATATTACGGCGGACGCCCCATCGAGCATACGGGAATCAAGCTGAGCCTGAAAGACGGCCAATTCGCCGAGACCGCTTCCATCCCGTACGACGGCGGACTGAATTACCGCTTCAAGGATATGGGAAGCACCACGGAGGTAGTGACCTACAAGGGGGAGCACTGCGTCGATGCCGTCAAGTTCATCTACGATAACGAGAAAGAGCGGATCAAGGTGGAATACACGGGAGGCAAGCCTTACATTATATATATGGCGGACGCCGACAAGAAAGCGATCGTCAACACCTTCAACCTCGCCACCGTATTAAGCGATATCAAGAGCATGAACACCTTGAAAGAGAAATCAGAGAAGAAAATCGCTTATCTAAAGAATAAACTGGAGGAGTAGAATCCCTCCATACAAATGGCCTACCTATAAACAAAGCACCGGGACCCCTACCATACAGTAGGAATCCCGGTGTTAGTATACAAACTGATATCCACTATCAGTTATTCATCATTTAACGACTACCTTCTGAGCGGTCTCGCCATCAACGGAAACTACCACGATACCTTTCGATGCCGGCATCACGAAGTTATCTGAAGAAGCGATAGCGGAAGCGGTGGTCTGACCTAAGATGTTAGACAATGTAACCATCTTGCCTGCCGCGTTCAAGACCGTAACGCTAGCCTCGCCAGCGATTACCGTGAAGCTGGCAACCTCTTCCAATTGTTCGTTGGAAACCGGAGTCGGAGCATTCTCGATCGTGAACGGAACGCCAACATTAGACATTACCACAACATTGTTTACCACACCTACATAAGGAGTCTTCAACTCGCCCG
>OHWG01001181.1_pt1 | contig 13697 bp, 10 predicted proteins | sample 1579621 | NCBI WGS metagenome assembly OHWG01 (sample SAMEA3882544, study PRJEB24775) | human gut metagenome | biome: human-associated habitat; feature: intestine environment; material: feces | place: Netherlands | collected 2009/2010
GTCGCCGATGATGCGTTTTTCGATCGCGCCGCCGATGCCGACGCCGTCGAAATCAAGCGAAGCGATCTGCTCGGCGGCATGTCTGCGCAGATCCTCATAATTCGCGCCCTGCACCACGCCATACAGCGCCTTACGCAGCGTCGCAGCGAATGCGGGTCGCGGGCGCCGATGAAGCGTCCCGTGAGGGCCTCGGCGGCGTAGGCGAAGCCGTCGTTCATGTAGGAGAAGAGCGTGAAGAGCTCCAGCAGCAGCGTGTTGACGGCCAGCAGCGCCGGGTCGTCCATGCGGGCCGACGCCCCCGTGAAGAAGGTGTAGACGGCCACGATGCAGAACGTGCGCAGGATGATGTCGCGGTTGATCCGGAAAAAGGTCTTGAGTGGTGTCATGTCGAGCACCTCGGACCAGTCGACCGCCGTGAGCAGGCGGCGGTAGCGCGCGAGAAGCAGCACGGCCGCGAGCACGACGCCCGTCCACTGGGCGATGATTGAGGCGTAGGCGATGCCGACGATGCCCAGGTCGAGCCCGAAGGCGAACCAGAGGCTGCACAGCATGTGGACGATGTTGACCGTGACGGCCGTGCACATGGGGATCACGGCGTTCTGCATGCCCGTGAACCAGCCGTTGAAGCCGAAGAGCAGGATGCCCGCCGGCACGGCCCAGATGCGCGTGTAGAAGTATTCGCGGGTCATCTCCGAACCGTTGAGGGCCCACAGTGCCGCCTCGCCCACGGGGTATTGCAGGGCGACCATTACCACACCCATCACCACGGCCACGGCCAGCGCGCGCACCAGCATGTTCGTGCATTCGCGGTAGTTGCCCGCGCCGAAGGCCTGCGCCGTGAGGCCGCTCGTGCCCATGCGCACGAACGAGCAGTTCCAGTAGATGAAGTTGAAGATCGAGACCCCGATGGCCAGCGCGCCGATCGTCGCGGCGGTGTCGGCGCCCCAGTGTCCGGCAATGGCCGTCGAGACGATGCCCATCAGGGGCACGGTGATGTTCGAGACGATGTTCGGCAGCGCCAGGCGCAGTATTTCACGGTTCATGCTCATACGTGACTGCAAAGATAGCATTTTGAGGCGGATTTGTAGCGACGTGCGGTATTTGCCAATTAATTCCTGCCGACGGTGTTTGCAATCCCGAAAAATGGATTACCTTTGCCGCGTCAATTGCAATCATATACAGACAGTAAGATGAAAGAGATCAAAAACGACTCGACCTCCGTGCTTTCGCGCTTCGGCCGCGACAGGCGCGCCCGTACCGTGACGGCGACGGCGGAGCGTGTCGAGCGTCGCCCGCGTTTGCAGCGTGAGGCTGCCGATTCGGAGCACCCGAACCATACGGAGCATGCCGAACACCGTGCTTCGTACAATCCCCACTTTACGGCGGACAACCGTCCCCGCTTCGAGAAGCCGCACCGCGAGCACGACGAGCGCCGGCGCGAGGAGGGCGACCGTCCGCACCGCCCCTACGGCGAGCGCACCGCCCACCGCAGCGGCGATCACCGCGGGCAGGGCGCCTACGGCGACAAAACCCGCTACGAGGGGGCCCGCACGCGGCAGGACGAGGAGCGTCCGCGCCGCAGCTACGGCGACAAACCCGCCTACCGCGGCGAGCGGGACGGCGAGGAGCGCGCTGCGAAGCGCTACGGCGCCGACAGCCGCCGCAGCGGGGAAGGCCGCCCCTACGGCGAGAAGCGCTACGGCGAAAGGAAATACGGCGAGAAGAGGAGCGGCGAGAAGAAGTACGGCGGGAAGCCCGCCTTCCGCAAGCATGCGGAGGCTCCGGCCAATTATCCGAAATACAATCCCGAGCGTCAGACGGGCGAAATCCGCCTGAACCGCTTTATCGCGCAGTCGGGCATTTGCTCGCGCCGCGAGGCGGACGATTACATCACGGCGGGGCTGGTTTCGGTCAACGGCGTGATTGTCACCGAGCTCGGCACGAAGGTGAAGCCCACCGACGAGGTGAAGTTCAACGACAGCCGCGTGCAGGGCGAGAAGAAGGTCTACCTCGTGCTGAACAAGCCGAAGGGCTACGTCACGTCGCTCGACGACCCGCACGCCGGCAAGACGGTCATGGAGCTGGTCAAGGGGGCCTGCACGGAGCGCATCTACCCGGTGGGGCGCCTCGACAAGAACAGCGTGGGCCTGCTGCTCTTCACCAATGACGGCGACCTGACGCGCCAGCTGACGCATCCCTCCTATAAAAAGAAGAAAATCTACCAGGTGACCCTCGACAAGCCGCTGACGCGCGCCGACATGGACCGCATCGCCGAGGGCATCACGCTCGAGGACGGCGAGATCTATGCCGACGAGATCTCCTACGTCAAGGAGAACAAGCAGGAGGTGGGCATCGAGATTCACTCGGGCCGCAACCGCATCGTGCGCCGCATCTTCGAGTTCCTGGGCTACAACGTCACGAAGCTCGACCGCGTCTACTATGCGGGCCTGACAAAGAAGAACCTCAAGCGCGGAGCCTGGCGTTTCCTCACGCGCGAGGAGGTCGAGCGTCTCAAGTCCGGACAGTACGAATAACCGTCGGCCGGGGCCGGAGAACCTCCCCTTGTCTTGGGGTTTGCCCCTTGTCGCGGCGGTTTGTCCCGATTGCTCCGGGCCATATGAAAAAAGCGATTCTTCCCTTTGTGGGAAGAATCGCTTTTTTGTCGGAAGGTGCCTGCCGGATAGTGCCGGAGAAAGAACCCGTCCACGGAGTTGCCTGTCGGGAAAGTGCCGCGGTGTTGCGGTGTCCGGTCTTTCGTCGCCCCTCCCTGGCCGCTTTACCTTGTGTTTGTCGCCTGGTCCCAGGCGGTCTGCTCATAGTACTCCTGCAGCCGCTGCGCGGGCTTGCTGGTCGAGACGCCCGAATAACTGGTGATGGGGTTCAGCCGCCTGTTGTAGACCGAGTAGAACGACGGGGTGTTGAGGCGGCTCTCCGCGGGGAAGGCCTCGTCGAAGCGCATGCGGAACTCGTCGAGCAGCGCCGCGTCGACGCAGGAGAGCGAGACGTAGTGCCCCAGGTCGTAGAAGAGGTGCGTCGCGAGCCCCTCGTAGCTCTGGAGCGTGTTGAGGTCGAAGGTCTGCCGTGCAGCGGCATAGAGCCGCCGCGTCACGTCGTCCAGTCCCGGCCGGCCGTCGCGACCGTCGAGTGCGGCGGTGACGCAGAGCGAGATGCAGCCCGACTGCTCGTTGTAGGGGACGCTCTGCCAGTCGTTCTGGTAGAAGTCCCAGAAGGCGCGGCACACCTGCGTGAGCCGGTCGCCGATGCGCTCCCCGGTGAAGAGGTACGGCACGGTCCGGTCGTAGGGGAATCCGGCGGCCATGATCTCGCACGGCGAGGCAACGATGTAGTCGAAGCCGCCGCGCAGGTCGTAGAGCGTCTCGATGTTGGCCATGAAGCAGGCGTCGAAGATCAGGTAGTCGAAGCGGTAGGGGAGCGCTTCGATCATCGCCGCGAAGTCGGCGATGTCGATCTCGTATCCCGTGTCGCCGAACGAACGGGTCGGCTTGGCGTCGGGCAGCGGTTGCCAGAGGTTGTCGCTGACGGCTGCGCCTCCGGGCTGTGTGCCGAGCTGCATGCCCGAGGCGTAGAGCGATCCGGCGATCGTCGGTACCCACGCCTTGCCGTGGCAGCCGACGATGAGGCCGTACTCCTCGGCCGGGGCGTATTCGGCCACGTCGGCAAACATCTCCGCGAGCGACTGCGGCGCCGAAGCCGTGAACGAGGCATACTCCTTGAGGGTCTCGACGACGCTGCTGCCCGAGGCGAAGTCGTAGCGCACCTCCTGCAGGGAGGCCGTCTGCTGCCCCTCGGGCTGGTAGCAGACGAGGATGCGGCCGTCGCCCGGCACCTGTGCCGAGACGGCCCGGCGGATGCCGTCGATGTTGTTGTTGTAGAACGAGAGCAGCGACCGCCCGGGCATGTAGAGCAGCATTGTGCGCGGGGCCGTGGCGGGACTCTGGCATACCTCGAGCGTGCGCGCGGCTGCGGAGCCCTTGCCGGCGGTCGGGCGGAAGGCGACGCTGCCCAGCGTGCGGCGCTGGTGTTCGGCGTTGTCCTGCGTGGCGGTCAGCGTGACGACGGTCTCGCCCCGGCTGCCCGAGACGGGCGTGATGTCGAAGCCGCTGCCCGTGACGGTCAGTTCCCACGCCCCGTTGGCCGTGACGGTGACGGCGGCCTCGCTGCCGCTTCCGCCACGCAGCACGACCTCCGTGGCCGAGAGCTCGAGCCGCGGTGTCGGGGTCTTCTCCTTGCGGCAGGCGGCTGTCAGCAGCACCGCGCAGAGCAGCAGCGTATGTCGGAAAGTTCGGAGCATGGCCGGTCGGTATTTCATCATTATTTATAGGTGCGGGGCTTGAGGTTGTTGAACTGCCACGTGCGGTCGCGCTTGTAGGTGTAGCCTTCGGGCTTGTTCCAGTAGATGCGGCTGAAATCGAAGTAGAACCCCTTGCGCTTCTTGCCGTCGACGACGTAGGGCAAGGTCAGCGGCACGAACTCCACCGTGCGGCTGACGACGCGCGCCTTGTCGTAGGAGAGCCCTTCGGCCGTGAGCAGGTCGAGCGCATGGTCGAACATCAGGATGTGGCGCGGGCTCTTCTGCGTGAGGCCGTCGCCCGACTGGTTGATCGCCCGCAGCACGCCGTTCATGCGGTTGAAGTAGGCGCGCTCCTGCTGCTTGTCGCCCAGCGCCCCGTAGGCATAGGCCATCAGGTTGAGCACCTTCGGGCTGAAGGGGTCGCGCTTGAGGGCGGCCTGTCCCGTGGTGACGATCTCTTCGAGCGTCTCCACGGCGGGGTGGTCCGGGTCGAGCCCCGAGGCAAGCAGCAGCAGCCGGTCCAGGTCGGGATTCGTCTGCAGGGGCTTGTACTCCTCCTGATAGGCGTAGCCGTAGTAGAGGTAGTGGTAGTCCTCGTCGGTGAGGGTCTCGTCCCCGGCGTTGTAGCGCATCATGAGCGACGTGTAGTAGTAGGGCGACGAGGCGTCCATCGTGCGGTCGATGATGTCGTCCTCGTCGGGAGCCGCGGCGGCCGCGGGCCGGGGCAGCAGAAGCAGCGCGGCCGTCAGCAGCGTCAGCGCTGCGGCGCTGCGCCATGCGGTGCCGCGGTGCGTCGGATGAAGGAATCGTATCATGGTCTCTTTTTCCGCACAAACGGTTTTGTCAGTGCAAATCGTATTCGGCGATGAGCTTTTCAAAGCGCGCGCGCAGGGCCGCCGTGCCCGGGACGAGCGGCAGACGCATCGTGTCGCCGATAAGCCCCATGACCGAGAGGGCGCACTTCACCCCCACGGGATTGCCCTCGGCGAAGAGCGCCTCGACGGCCTCCCTGAGCGAGGCGTAGGCCTCCTCGGCCCGGTCGAACGCGCCCTGCTTCGCCAGGTTCACGCACTGCATGAAGCGCCGCGGGAAGGCGTTGGCCGCCACGGAGATCACGCCGTCGCCGCCGCGCCGCATCAGCGGAATGGTCATGGCATCGTCGCCCGAGAGGACGAGGAACCCTTCGGGGCGGTTGTCCAGGATGCGCTGCATCTGCTCGATGTTGCCCGACGCCTCCTTGATGCCGATGATGTTCGGCACCTCGCGCGCCAGGCGCAGCGTCGTCTCGGCCGTCATGTTGACGCCCGAGCGGCCCGGGATGTTGTAGAGGATCACCGGCAGGGGCGAGTGCTCCGAGACGGTGCGGAAATGCTGGTAGAGCCCCTCCTGCGAGGGTTTGTTGTAGTAGGGCGTGACGCTCAGGATGGCATCGGCGCCCCGCAGGTCGAATTCGCGCAGCTGGTCGAGCACTTCGGAGGTGGAGTTGCCGCCGCAGCCTATCACCAGAGGCACGCGCCCGGCGATCTGGTTGGTGATGAACATGGCGATGACGGCCCGCTCGGGCATGTAGAGCGTCGGGGTCTCGGCCGTGGTGCCCAGTGCGACGATGTAGTCCACGCCGCCCTCGATGACGTAGTCGATCATGCGGGCCAGAGCCTTGTAGTCGACCCGTCCGTCCGCAGTGAAGGGGGTAATCATGGCGGCGCCTGCGCCTGCGAGTTTGGATTTTTGCATGGTTGTGTCGTGTTTGTCTGCTTCGGTTTTTACAAAAATAGGAAAAATCCGGCAGAGCGCCGCACCCCCGACGGCAAAAAGCGTCCGGGCCGCGCTCCGTCTGCCGGCAAGCGGTCAGAAGAGCGTCCCCTGACCGGCAGCTCCGCCGCCCGGCGCCCCGCCTTTGCCGGCGGCTGCGACAGGCGCCGCCTCCGGATTGTTGTCCGATGCCGCCTCCGGCGTGTCGCCCGATGTTGTTTCCGGTTTGTTGTTGTCCGATGCCGCATCCGGCGAGTCGTTGTCCGGGGCGGCGGGGGATTCGCCGATGAGCGCCATGAACTCCTCCTCGGAGATGATCCGAATGCCCAGCTTTTCGGCCTTCTTCAGCTTGGCGGGTCCCATGTTCTCGCCCGCCAGCAGGTAGTCGGCATTGCCCGAGACGGCGGCCAGGTTGTGCCCTCCGTGGAGCTCGATCAGCTCCTTCAGCTCGTCGCGGCTGTGGCCGGTGAACTTTCCGGAGATGACGATCGACTTGCCGGCGAGCGAGTCCGAGGCCTGCTGCCGCGCGGTGGCCTCGAACTGTACGCCGGCGGCGCGCAGCCGTTCGATGAGGCGCAGGTTGCGCCCGTCGGCGAAGTAGTCGAGGATCGCGTCGGCGATCTTCCCGCCCACCTCGTCGGCCTCGGTCAGCTCCTCGCGCGAGGCCCGCATCAGGGCGTCGAGCGAACGGAAGTGCTCGGCGAGGTATTTGGCCGTCGTCTCGCCCACGAAGCGGATGCCCAGGGCGAAGAGCACGCGGTGGAAGGGCACGCCGGTCGAGCGGCGGATCGACGCGATGATGTTCTCGGCCGACTTCTCGCCCAGGCGCGGCAGCGGCGCCAGCTGCTCGGCCTGCAGGTCGTAGAGGTCGGCGGCGTCGTGCAGCAGTCCGTTGTCGTAGAGCAGTTCGACGGTCTCCTCGCCCAGCGACTCGATGTCCATCGCCTTGCGGCGGATGAAGTGCAGGATGCGCCCGAGAATCTGCGGGCGGCAGCCGTTCTGGTTCGGGCAGTAGTGCTTGGCCTCGCCCTCGTAGCGCACCAGCGGCGTGCCGCACTCGGGACAGTGGGTGATGTAGCGGAACGGCACGCTGTCGGCGGGACGCTCCGAGAGTTCCACGCCCGTGATCTTGGGGATGATCTCGCCGCCCTTCTCGACGTAGACCATGTCGCCCGGCCGGATGTCGAGCTTCTCCATCTGTTCGGCGTTGTGGAGCGTGGCGCGCCGCACGGTGGTGCCGGCCAGCAGCACCGGCGCAAGGTTCGCCACGGGAGTGATCGCTCCGGTGCGCCCGACCTGGAAGGAGATGCTCTCGAGGCGCGTGAGCGCCTGCTCGGCCTTGAACTTGTAGGCTACGGCCCAGCGCGGCGCCTTGGCCGTGAAGCCGATGCGGCGGCGCACGGCGAAGTCGTTGACCTTGATGACCACGCCGTCGGTCGGGAAGGGCAGCTCGCGGCGCGCCGTGTCCCAGTAGGCGATGAAGTCGTCGATCTCGGCGCGCGTGCGGCAGATGCGCATCCGGTCCGAGACCTTGAATCCCCACGTGCGGGCCTTTTCGAGACTCTCCCAGTGGGTCTTGAAGGGCAGGTCGTCGCCCGCCAGCTGGTAGAGCGTGCAGTCCAGCCCGCGGCGCGACACGACCGCCGAGGCCTGCTGCTTGAGCGTGCCCGCCGCGGCGTTGCGCGGGTTTGCCAGCAGCGGCTGCTCAAGCAGCTCACGCTCGGCATTGAGCTGCGCAAACACGGCGTGCGACATATAGACCTCGCCGCGGATTTCAAACAGATCGGGCCAGTCGTGGCCGCGCAGCACGAGCGGCACGCTGCGGATCGTGCGGACGTTGGCCGTCACGTCGTCGCCCGACGTGCCGTCGCCGCGCGTCACGGCGCGCAGCAGCCGGCCGTGCTCGTAGGTGAGCGAGATGGCCGTGCCGTCGAACTTCAGTTCGCAGACGAACTCCGTCGGACCGACCTCGCGTTCGATGCGGTCGATGAACTCGTGCAGCTCGTCGAGCGAATAGGTGTTTCCGAGCGAGAGCATCGGAAAGCGGTGGCGCACGGTGCGGAATTCCGACGTCAGATCGCTGCCCACGCGCTGCGTGGGCGAATTGGGATCGGCGCATTCGGGGTGGGCGCGTTCGAGGTCCTGAAGCTCGCGCATCATCGTGTCGAACTCGAAATCGGTGATCTCGGGCGCATTCTCCACGTAGTACTTGAAATTGTGGTATTCGAGCTGGCGGCGCAGCTCCTCGATTCGTTGCTGGAACATGTTCATACAGGGTCACTTGCCGCCGCGGACCGGTCGCCGGAGCGTGTGTCGGGGCTTGCCGGCGGGCCGTGCGGGGGTCGCTTGTGCTGCGTAAAGTTACATATTTTGTGCGGAACGGAATCCGAAAACAAAAAATTTGCAAAAAAAAATTGCAGATGTGGTGCGGTACGCAAATTTTGTTTATACTTGCAGAAAATTTTGAAGCACTACTATGGCTAAACAGAATACGACGAAGAAACATATCGTAACGAGCCTTCACAACCTCACGCCGGAACTGCAGGAAAAGGTCCGGGCACTCTATCCGTTGGGATTCACCGATGCAATGATGCGCATCGACAAGCCCAACGGCGATTTTTTCTATGCCGTGCCCTTCGACACGGACGAGGTGGCCTACCTGGTGAAGATCGACGTGAAGATCGATGACAACGCCCAGGACGACGACGAGAAGGACTACTACGACGACGAGATCAAGGGTGCCGACGAGCTGCAGGGCGCCGATGACGACGGCGCGGGCGACGCAATGGAACCCACCGACGACGACGTCGACATCTGATCCGGCGCATGGCTTTCCGTCCGCATCCGTTCCCGGTATCGGCTCCGGCCCTGCTGCCGCTGCTTGCGGCCCTCTGCACCTGCACGGCCTGCGGACTGATCGACGACGCCCGCGAAGAACAGAGCCGATACGAATACATCGTCTTCTCCGACAAGCCATTTGAAACCTACTGCCTCGAGACGTGGGACCTGAACGGCGACGGCCGCATCTCGCGCTACGAGGCGCAGCGCGTGCGCAGCATCGACTGTTCGGGCCGCGGCATCGCTTCGCTGTTCGAGATCGGGGAGTTCGAGAACCTCGAAAGCCTCGACTGCTCGCGCAACGAAATCGTGACGCTCGACGTCTCGTCGCTGGCCCGGCTCACGGAGCTCGACTGCTCGCAGAACCGCCTCACGCGGCTCGATCTGGGACAGCTGCGCGGGCTCGTGCGGCTCGACTGCGCCGAAAACGAACTGGCGTCGCTCGATCCCGGCGCCTGCACGTCGCTGTCCGCGCTCGACGGCCGAGGCAACCGCTATCCGACGCTCGACGTGAGCGGCTGTTCGCAGACGCTCGCGGCCGATCTGACCGACAACCCGCAACTCGAACTCGTCTACGCCCGGGAGGGGCAGAACATCCGGGCCGAAGGGGCGACCGAGGTAATCTACCGCTGATATTTCCCGCTTCCGCGCGGGATTTTTTCGTGTGCGAAATGATTTCCCGGGCGGGTTCCTTCCGCTCGGGATTTTTTTTCGTGCGAAATATTCTCTCGGGCGGGGCTTTTTCTCTATGCGAGACATCCTTCCGTGCGGGATTTTTTCTTGTTTGTGCGGGGCTTTCCCTTGTGCGGGGTTCCTTCCGTGCGGGGTTCCTTCCGTGCGGGGTTCTTTTCCGTGCGGGGCTTTTTCTTGTGCGGGGCTTCTTCCGTGCGGGGTTCTCTTCCGCCACCCGGACTGGTGCGATCGCCGGGCGGGTTTCCGCATGCTCCGGACCGCGTCCTCTTTCCCGCGTCCTCTTTCCCGCGCCCTCTTTCCCGCGCCCTCTTTCCCGTCCCCTCTTTCCTGTCCCCGATACCTGTCGGCGTGCCCGGCCGGGCGTGCCCCGCGTAGAGCCTTCCCCTGCCTGTCTGCCTGCCGGTGGACGCTGCCGGGCGCTTTTTTCCGCGTGCTGCGTGCGTGCGGTTGCCTGAGCCGGACCGTCGTTCCCCGCTCCGTTTTCGACTCTTTGTTGAAAAGTCCCGGCCCGGTTTTGGGTATTCCACCAAATTTTTCGTACCTTTGGATGCAAAAAATGTCTTTTGCAGCATTAAAAACATATCGGACAGAATGAAAAAGGTAGACGTGATCCTCGGCCTGCAGTGGGGTGACGAGGGCAAGGGAAAGGTCGTGGACGTGCTGACGCCCCGCTACGAGGTCGTGGCACGCTTTCAGGGTGGACCCAATGCCGGTCACACGCTGGAGTTCAACGGCGAGAAATACGTGCTTCGCTCGATTCCCTCGGGAATCTTCCAGGGCGGCAAGACCAACATCATCGGCAACGGCGTCGTGCTCGACGCCATCCTCTTCCGTGCCGAGGCCGAGGAGCTGGCCCGCAGCGGCCATGACCTCACGCGGCAGCTCTGCATCTCGAAGAAGGCCCACCTGATCCTCCCGACGCACCGCATCCTCGATGCGGCCTACGAGGCGGCAAAGGGCAGCGCCAAGATCGGCACCACGGGCAAGGGCATCGGCCCGACCTACACGGACAAGGTGAGCCGCAACGGCATGCGCGTGGGCGACCTGCTCGATCCCGATTTCCGCAATATCTACGCCGCCGCGAAGGCGCGCCACGAGAAGATCCTGCGCAGCCTCGGCTACGAATACGACATCACCGAGCTGGAGAAGCAGTGGTTCGAGGCCGTGGAGTACCTCAAGCGCTTCCGCATCGTCGACAGCGAATATTTCATCAACGAGGCGCTCCGCGACGACAAGAGCATTCTGGCCGAAGGGGCGCAGGGCACGCTGCTCGACGTCGACTTCGGATCGTATCCCTTCGTCACGTCGTCGAACACCGTCTGCGCGGGTGTCTGCGTGGGCCTGGGCGTCGCGCCGAACCGCATCGGCGAGGTCTACGGCATCTTCAAGGCCTACTGCACGCGCGTGGGCAGCGGGCCGTTCCCCACGGAGCTCTTCGACGAGACGGGCGACCGCCTCTGCTCGCTCGGCCACGAGTTCGGCGCCGTTACGGGACGCCGCCGCCGCTGCGGCTGGCTCGACCTGGTGGCGTTGAAGTATTCGATCATGATCAACGGCGTCACGCAGCTCATCATGATGAAGTCCGACGTGATGAACGACTTCGACACGATCCGCGTGGCCACGGCCTACGGGATCGGCGGCGAGCGCACCACGCACTTCCCCTATGCGATCACCGACGACCTGCGTCCGGTCTACACCGACTTCGAGGGGTGGCGCTGCGACCTGCGTCACTGCCGCACCTACGACGAGTTCCCCGCCGCGTTCAAGCGCTACGTGGAGTTTATCGAGCGGGAGACGGGCGTGCCGGTGAAGATCATCTCCGTCGGACCCGACCGCGGCGAGACGATCGTGCGGTAGGGGCATCCCGCGCCGCAAAAACGTAGCATGTAATCTGTAACCTTATAAGTAATGAAAGAAAACCTTAAAATTGTCGTATTGGCCAAACAGGTGCCCGACACCCGCAACGTGGGCAAGGACGCGATGACGCCGGAAGGAACCGTCAACCGCGCGGCGCTGCCGGCCATCTTCAATCCCGAAGACCTCAATGCCCTTGAGATGGCGCTGACGCTCAAGGACAGCGTCAAGGGCGCGACGGTGCACATCCTGACGATGGGCCCGCAGCGCGCCGCCGACATCATCCGCGACGCGATGTTCCGCGGGGCCGACGGCGGCTACCTGCTTTCGGGACGCGAGTTCGCCGGCTCGGATACGCTGGCCACCTCCTATGCGCTCTCGTGCGCGCTGAAAAAGATCGCGCCCGACGTGATCTTCGCCGGCCGTCAGGCCATCGACGGCGACACGGCGCAGGTGGGCCCGCAGGTGGCCGAGAAACTCGGACTGCCGCAGGTGACCTATGCCGAAGAGATCGTCGAGATCCGCCCCGAGTCGCTTGTCATCCGCCGACGCCTGGCCAACGGCGTCGAGACGGTCGAGTGCCCCGTTCCGGCCGTCATCACGGTCAACGCCTCGGCTCCGGAGTGCCGTCCGCGCAACGCGAAGCGCGTGATGACCTACAAGTGTGCGCTGGCCAAGTCGGAGATCGCCGCGGCGCCCGATTCGGAGGCTGCACGCCGCGTGGCCGCGAAGCCCTATCTGCAGATCGTCGAGTGGGCCGCCGCGGAGGTCGATCCCGATCCCGCACAGCTGGGCCTGCAGGGCTCGCCCACGAAGGTCAAGAAGATCGAGAACGTCGTCTTCGCCGCCAAGGAGGCCAAGCGCCTGACGGCCGACGATGCGCAGATCGATTCCCTGATGAAAGAACTCATTGCGAGCCACACGCTCGGTTAAAAGCCTTTGAATCCCGTTATGAACAACATTTTCGTATATATCGAACTCGAGGGCGGCAAGATCGCCGACGTAAGCCTCGAGCTGTTGACCAAAGGCCGCGAGCTGGCTGCGAAGCTGGGCGTGAAGCTCGAAGCCGTGGCGCTGGGTCACCACCTTGCCGGCATTGAAAAGGAGCTGGCCAAATACGGCGCCGATACGGTGTGGGTCGCCGACGACGAACTCTTCACGCCGTTCCGCACGCTGCCCCATACGGCCGTGATGTGCGGCCTGATCGAGCAGGAGAAGCCGCAGATCGCCCTGTTCGGCGCCACGCCCGTGGGCCGCGACTTCGCACCGCGCGTCTCCTCGGCGCTGCACAGCGGCCTGACGGCCGACTGTACGCAGCTCGAGATCGGCGACCACAAGGACGCCAAGACCGGCAAGGAGTACACGAACCTGCTCTACCAGATCCGTCCCGCCTTCGGCGGCAACATCATCGCCACGATCGTCAATCCGGACCACCGTCCGCAGATGGCCACCGTGCGCGAGGGCGTCATGCGCAAGGAGTGCGCCGCACAGCCCGCGGCGGGCGAGGTGAAGACGATCGACTGGCGGAAGTTCGTCAAGGATACGGACCTCGCGGTGAAGATCGTCGACCGCCAGATCGCCGAGAGCAAGATCGACATCAAGGGCGCGAGCATCATCGTGGCCGGCGGCTACGGCATGGGCTCGAAGGAGAACTTCCAGCTGGTGCATGAGCTGGCCGACGTGCTGGGCGCCGAGGTGGGTGCGAGCCGTGCGGCCGTCGACGCGGGCTTCACGGAGCATGCGCGCCAGGTCGGACAGACCGGCGTCACGGTGCGTCCGAAGCTCTACATCGCCTGCGGCATTTCGGGTCAGATTCAGCACACGGCCGGCATGGAGGAGTCCGCGATGATCATTTCGATCAACACCGATCCCGACGCACCGATCAACAAGATCGCCGACTACGCCATCACGGGCGACGTGAACGAGGTAATTCCCAAGATGATCAAGTACTACAAGCAAAACTCGAAATAATGGCTAATTTCTTTTCAGATAACAAGGATTTGCAGTTCCAGCTGGAGCATCCGATGATGCGCCGGATCGTGGAGCTGAAGGAGCGCGGCTTCGCCGAGAAGGATCTCTACGACTATGCGCCGCAGAATTTCGAGGATGCGATGGACTCCTACCGCCGCGTGCTCGGTATCGCGGGCGAAGTCTGCGGTGACGTCATTGCCCCGAATGCCGAGGAGGTGGATCACGAGGGTCCGCGCGTGGTGAACGACCACGTCGAGTATGCCTCGGGTACGGTCCG
>OHWG01001207.1_pt1 | contig 13535 bp, 10 predicted proteins | sample 1579621 | NCBI WGS metagenome assembly OHWG01 (sample SAMEA3882544, study PRJEB24775) | human gut metagenome | biome: human-associated habitat; feature: intestine environment; material: feces | place: Netherlands | collected 2009/2010
TTTTTGATTGCTGTTGGAAGAGAAAACTTAATTGAAGTAATACAAAAACATTTTGAAAATGATGAAAGAATGGATAAAACTATTCATGAGTTGTGTTTAAAATTATATAGAACATATTTAGTAGTAGGTGGAATGCCAGAAGTCGTAGAAACATACTTGACAGAAGGTAAAACGATATCTGCTATTGATGTACAAGCTGAAATTTTAGAATCGTATGTAAGAGATATGACAAAATATGCAGACAATAGTTTATCAAATAGAATTATATCAGCATTTGATTCTATACCGGTTCAACTTGCGAAAGATAATCCAAAATTTCAGTACAAGGTAATAGCAAAGGGTGGTACTTCAAGTATATTCGGAGAAGCAATAATGTGGCTAAAAAATAGTGGAATTGTAAACCAAGTATATAAAACAACAGCTGAACTTCCTCTGGAAATGCATAAAGACTTATCATCATTTAAACTATATATGAGTGATGTTGGACTATTCGTAAATAAGGCAAGGTATCCACTTTATCAAGTGGATTTAAGTCAACAACCGGTAATGATTGCCATGGGACCATTAACAGAAAACTATGTAGCAAATGAATTAAGAGTAAAAGGATATGATTTATATTACTGGGAATCTGACGGAAAAGCCGAATTGGATTTTATGATACAAAAAGAAACAGACATTGTGCCAATCGAAGTAAAAACTAGTGTACACACGAAGGCAAGAAGCCTAGATTTATATATGAAAACATATAGTCCAAACTATGCGGTTAGAATTTCGGAGAAAAATTTTGGATTTGAAAATAATATTAAATCTGTACCCTTATATGCAGTTTTTTGTATGTAGTAAATGCAAATTTCCACCATTAGAAGTTGAAGGAGAAATATAATGCGAAACAGAAGAAATACTAGAAAAAGAAATGTAGTACTAGATACAATTACAAATAAAAATTTTATAATTATTGTATCGATTTTACTAGCAGTCATTATAGTTGCTGAAGGTGTAATTCAAATACGAAAATATCAAGACAGAAAGTTATTAGCAAAACAGGCAGAAGAGCTAGAAAAACAGACTGGCGAAATCTTTACAGCAATAGAAAATAATCTTACAAGCCCATCAAATAATGGAGAAACAACAGTAATAACAAGAACAGCAAGGATTTCGGCTGTTGGAGATATATTGTGCCAAATGGATATGATTGACGATGCAAAAATAGACGATGGATATGACTTTTCTCATATGTTTACTGGAATTTCAAAATTTGTAAAAAATTCAGATATTGCTATTGGAACATTAGAAACAAATTTTGTTGATGGAAAATATTTGTATAACCGCTGTCATCTGATCGGATATCAGCTTACAGGAGAAAATGCAAATGAAAAAAACTTGATTACCGGAACAAGATATCTTAATATTGATGGTATGCTTCCTTTTGAAAATGCAGTAGATGATTATGTAGATGAAACAGATAATCATGTTTTGTATCGTGTTACTCCTGATTTTGAGGACAATAATCTTGTTGCAGACGGTGTACAGATAGAAGCATATTCTGTAGAAGATAACGGAGAAGGTATCTGCTATAATGTATATTGTTATAATGCACAGCCTGGTATTGAAATAGACTATAAAACGGGTTCAAGTTCTTTGGCAAGTTCGACTGTATCTGCAACAGGTGTAAAAGGTGATGCTAATGGTGACGGATATCTTCGTGCAAGTGATGCCGCATTTATTGCCAAAAAATTAGCTGAAGCAGCAATTAGCGGTAATTCAGTAACTATTGCAAAATATCCTAATGCCGATTATAACAATGATGGTAAAATAACGGCGGCAGATTCCGCTGCAATTGCAAAATACCTTGCCTCAAAAAACGTTCCAGTCGTTACGACAACTAAGAAAACAACAACTCCTACTACTAAAACAACAGTTAAAACTACTAAAAAAACGACGACTACAACGGTAAAAAGTGTTCCCTCAGTTGTTTATATAACAAAAACGGGCAAGCGCTATCATTATAACAGTAAATGTAATGGTGGTACATATTACGAATGTTCTTATGCTGACGCCATAAAAAAAGGTCTTACACCTTGTAACAAATGTGTTAAATAAATTTTCTTCCCCTCGTCAGAGGGGAATTTTATTAGATAAAATGCAAATCATAACAACACGACCTTTCGTATTTTTTGTCGAATACGGATTACAGTTATTATTATACTCGGCATTTTTTCAATTGCAATAGTTTTGGCACGGAACTAAAAAAATGCGTCTCGGTAAATTTTGGGCACGAAAAAATACAGTTTTATTTGTACAAGATAAACAATAAAATTTACATTAATGCCCAATAAAAATAACGCCCTGCAAATATACAGAGCGTTATAAAAAACACAATCAATAATAAAATAAGGAGGAATTTATGCAAAAATATCTAATGTACCTAAGAAAATCAAGAGCCGACGGAGAACATGAAACCATTGAAGAAATATTGGCAAGGCACGAGAAAATCTTGCAGGAATACGCTGAAAAAAATATCAGAAAAGCTGTTCCAGAAGAAAATATATTTAGAGAAATTGTATCTGGTGAAACAATTAAAGACCGTCCCTTAATGAATAAACTACTTAAATGTATTCAAAACGAACAAATTACCGGTGTATTGGTTATAGAACCGCAAAGACTCAGCAGAGGCGACTTACACGACTGCGGTACTATAATAAGAGCTTTTCAATATACAAACACACTGGTTTATACACCTACTAAAACATATGACTTATCGGAAAAATATGACCGTAAGTTTTTTGAAATGGAATTAATGAGAGGTAATGACTATCTCGAATACGTCAAAGAAATTCTTATGAGAGGACGCCTTGCATCTGTCAGCGATGGAAATTATATAGGTTCTATTCCTCCTTTTGGGTACTCAAAAGAAAAAATTGATAAAAACTATGTTCTCGTTGAAAATGACGAATCAAACGTTGTAAGATTGATTTTCGATTTGTTTGTAAATCAAAATATGGGTACATCAAAAATAGCAAATCATTTAAATTCTATTGGCATTAAACCCAGAAAAAATAATTATTGGTCAGATTCCACTATTAGGGATATTTTAAGAAATCCCGTATATATCGGTAAAATACGCTGGAACTGGCGCAAAACAGTAAAAACATACAAAGACGGCGAAATAGTATGTTCCCGTCCAAAATCCACTCCAGATTCATGGATAATTATTGACGGAAAACACAACGGACTTATTTCAGAAGAAGTTTTTAATGCAGCTCAAAAGCGTTTCGGACAAAATCCAAGAGTAAAGAAAGAATATGAAATCGTTAACCCGTTTGCAGGACTTGTAAAATGTGAATGTGGTAAATCTATGGTTTATAAAAAATTTAATAAATCATCACCGAGAATTATATGTCCCAATCAGCCAAGATGTGAAAATAGATCGGTATTGTATAGCGAATTTGAAAGTGAAGTTATCATAGCACTGAAAAAATATATTAATGACTTTAAAATAAAAATTTCAAACGGCGATAATCAATCTGAATCAATACAAAACGGCATTCTCGAAAGTCTGATCAAAGAACTTAAAACTATAGAAAATCAGCAGGATAAATTATATGAATTGCTGGAACAAGGAATTTATACTAATGCCATTTTTATAAAGCGTAATACAGCATTAGCTGAAAAACGCAAAAAAATCACATCAGAAATTGAAAATCTAAAAACATCAATTCCTAATTCTATTAATTATGAAGAAAAAATAGTTCAATTGTCAAATGCCTTAAATACTCTCCAAAATCCAGATATACACCCAAAAATTAAAAATGAGTTTCTTAAAGTTATAATTAATAATATTTATTATACACGCAAAAATGATAACCGAACAAGAAATGATGATTCCCCTTTTACTATCAAAATCATTCTTAATCTTTAATTCCATCATCAATGTGCTAATTCTTCAGTACCTACATTGTGCTCAGAAATGTTCCAAATTAAGCCTTATGCGGACAAGCCCAGTGCTTTCGGATTATTTGTACATAGCTTTGTAAGCTATGAAAGGATTGGCAAGTGGGATGAGGACAGATACAGGAAAGGTGGCAGAAAGCCTTATTTTATCGAACTTTGCGGCACTCCAAGATGGATAAATCTCTATGCGGTAGCTGATGCAGATGTCTATTATAATTATGAAGCGTGAAAAAATGAGCTTGTCTGAATGAACTTGGACAAGCTCATTTTTCTATAGGAAACCACACTATCGTCAACTTCAATCGTGTGCACTTTACTAAGTTGACTTTTTGGAGGAAAATGGGTATACTATAGTAAAGTACACAATCGTTGAGAAATTTGCGTGTGGTTTAGTAGAGGTGAGACAATGCTTGATGAAAAATTGATAAACGCTGTCAGGAAGATTTTTTCCGAACATGATTATATAATGACTACAGCACAATTGGATTCTTATAGAATCTACTATGCTAATATTCAGCAACTATTAAACGAGGGCTACATTGAAAAAATCAAACGGGGCTATTATCATTGGACGGAAACCTATGGCGAACAGGAAGTTAAAATCATCAACCGCCTTTTCCCCGATGCGGTGCTTTGTATGGAAACTGCCCTCTTTTACTATCAGTACAGTGACCGCAATCCTGCCGAGTGGAATATTACGATTGACAAAAATGTCTCCAGAAGCCGTACAAATATCGACTACCCCTTTGTAAAGGCATATCGGGTTGAACCTGTTTTAGTACCCCTCGGAGAAACGAAAGGCAGCATTAACTTTGTGGATGTCCGTATCTATGACCGTGACCGCACTATTTGCGATGTACTACGGAATATGAACAAAATGGATAAAGAGATTTTTAATAAGGCAATACAAGGATATGTAAAAGACCCGAAAAAAAATATACCGAATCTGATGGAGTATGCTAAAGTATTGCGAATGCAAAAAAGAGTAAAAGAATTGATTGGAGTGTGGTTGTGATGGCTGATGTAGCGGCATCTGTTTTGGCGAAGCTTAAAAATAAGGCGAAAGCGGCTGGTATCAGCTATCAGCAGTGCCTACAGCTTTTTATGCAGGAGGAGTTTTTACGGAAGCTCTCAAAGTCTGGATATGAGGATACACTTATTCTCAAGGGCGGATTGTTTATCTATACGCTCACCAATTTTGAAAGCCGAGCAACGATTGATGTAGATTTCCTGCTCCGAAGCGTTTCCAATTCGTTGGATGAAGTAAAAGCCCTTATCCTAAAAATTCTGGCTACGCCTACGGGCAATGATTATATTGAGATGAGTGCAAAAGGGTTTGAGGAAATTTCACCGCAAAGGAAATATCATGGCATCAGCACACAGATTATCGGGAAGATAAAAAATGTCCGAGTTCCTTTTAATGTGGATATTGGTGTGGGCGATGTGATTGTTCCCCGTGCCGAACAGCGGACTATCCATACACAACTCCCCGATTTTGAAGCTCCTGTCATTATGACCTATTCTCTTGAAAGCACTATAGCCGAAAAGTTTGACGCTATTCTGCAACGGTTTGAATTGACAGGCAGAATGAAGGACTTTTACGATATTTACTATCTGGCAAGGACTTTTGATTTTGACGGAGCGAAATTGCAGACGGCAATATCCAGAACATTGGAACGTCGAGGGACGCCCTACGAAAAAGACAGCTTCAAGCGTATTCTCGCACTTGCCGAGGATGTGGATATGCAGAAGCGTTGGAAATATTTCTTGAAAACCATAAAAGATGATACGCTTGAGTTTTCAGCAGTCATTGAGTAAATACAGATTTTCCTTGAACCTGTATTTGATGCGATTGTGAATGAGGATGAGTGGCAGGCAGAATGGAATTTTATTAGAAAATGGAACAAAAATGAAAGGAGTCTTCAATTATGAGTAAAGTACTTACTGTTGAACAGCGTGAGCAGGCAGGCTCCGACTCCTATAATAGATTTGAATACCAAGTTCATTGGATTGTTTGCCATATAATAGGTAAGCTTCAAGAAGATGCAGAGTGTATTGTTTTTTGTGAATTCCATGATGATATGGCAGAGTTTTCTCCAAATACTCAGCAGTATCAGTTTTTTCAAATAAAGACCAAAGAAGACTCTTCTAACTGGACTATTGCAGAAATGTCCAAACGGGAAAAGAAAAAAGACGGTGGATACAAAAAGTCTTTTTTAGGCTTTATTTTCTATAACTATCTGATATTTGGTGCAGAATGCTCACATTGCCACTTCGTATCAAATAATGATTTTGATAAAGAGATTTCGTTATGGCAGTCATATATTGAAGATGAGAAAAAACTACAGACAGAAAATAATGAATTATATGAGAAAATCAAAGACAGGATTAAAAATGAATTCACGAACGATATGCCAAGTAATTTTGATTCCATCTTTGATGAGTTTATCCAAAGGACTTTTGTCCATAAATCCGAACTACAACTAACAACTTATGACACCCAAACTATGGGCAAATTTTTCAATCATTTAGCCGACAAAAATATTCCGTCCAATACGGCAAATCTTATTTTTCAGCAATTGCTAAATGATGTAAGAAAAAAGAGTAAAGAAAAAATCAAAGCACCTATTAGCATGAAAAGTTTGGTTGAGAAAAAAGGTGTAGATATTGCTCAAATAAGCAAAAAGATTGATGGGAATATAAAAAACAGTGGAAATTACGATGCTTTCCACTGTTCCTTGATTGCCGAAGCCTTGCCAGATAATGATATTCGCCGTATAGAAGCAGCTAAAACACTCCACGATGCGAGGTGGCTTGATGTAAGAGATATTAGATATCAAGAAATTGTGATTATATTGCGAAAAATAATTTCTACATATTGTGAATCGTTTAAGGCAAATGGGTTTAGTGATGAACTGAAAAGATTATGTATTCAGGAGTTAGAAAAGCATAATTTTCTGTCAGATTCTCTTGATAAATCGCTAATTGAGGTGTTATATTATGAGCAAAAATTCAGTTGAAACAATTAAACAGGAGCAAAAGTACAAAATTCTAATAAGAAATTTACGAAAACAGCAGGAGGAAAAAAATAATGAAAAGACTAACGATAAAAAAGCTGATAGTAATCAGTCAAAGTGAGTCTCGCTCGTTAGAGGTTCCTTTTGAAGATGGGCTTAATATAATTTTGGGAGGAAACAAAACAGGAAAGTCTTCCATTATCAAAAGTATATTTACTACTTTGGGATGTGAGTGTAAAAGAATTGAAAGTGATTGGAAGAAACTCATTTCCGCTTATTTGCTATTTATTAAATACGGAGAAAAACAGTTTTGTATTGTCAGACAAGGTAGAAAATTTCAGATTTTTGAAAATATCAGCAACAATTATTCCTGTATTATTGAAACAGAAGCCTTTCATGAATACAGTAATTGTTTAATGGATATTTTAGAAATCAAAATGCCCTGCATTTCAAAAGATGGTGCGCAATTCAATGTGACTCCGCCATTACTTTTTAGATTTCAATATATTGACCAAGATGAGGGGTGGAGTAAAATAGCTGATTCTTTCAGCAATGTTGCATATATTAAGGATTGGAAATCAAACACAAATAAATATGTATGTGGATATTTAGATGATTCCTATTATGCCCTGCAAGCACAAAAAGCAGAACATATACTTGAAAGAGATGATAAGAAAAGAGAATTGAATTATAATCAAACCTTTGTTTCTCGTATCACATCTACACTAACGCAAATAGAGGATATTGAATCGGTTGAAGAAGTTACAACAGATATTGAGTCCTTGCTTGCTAAGGCGGAAGAACTGAGAAAAGTTCAATTTTCTTATAATGCAGAGATGACAATTTTAGAAAACGACATATATATCAGTCAACATAAATTGTATATTGTAGAACATAATCTTGCAGAAACAAAAAAAGATATTGAATATGCAATGACCCAAGAAGACGAGTTGGTATGCCCATTTTGCGGCACAATATATTCAAATGGAATAAATGAGCAACTAAATATAACATCTGACTATGCTCATTGTGAAAATCTTATTACAGAACTACAAAATAGTATATCTGTTTCTACAAATAAATTACAAGAACTTAAGGAGAAATACAATAGTGTCTCCTTAGAAATTCAGTCTCTTGATCAAAAGGTTCAAAACACTCAAGAATTGTTATCTTATTCATCTTTTTATAAAAATAAAGGACAATATGAAATATATGAGTCCTGCAAAAGACAGTTGGAAGTGCTTCAAGGCGAAATAGATTCTTATGTTTCTAAAATTGCACTAATTGACGAAAAATTGAATGAAAAGAAATCCAAAGAGCGTTCAAAAGATATACGAGAAGATATAGAGGGATACTGTCGCACATTAGCAGATGCAATAAATGTGCCAAAAACATTTATAAAACTAAGAGATTTTGTACAAGTAATAAATCGTACAGGCAGTGAAACTCCTCGATTGGTTTATATGTATCAATCTGCATTGTATCTATATAATTTGGAGAGAGCCTATAGTCCATTCAATTTTTATGTGGTCGATACTCCTAATCAGCAAGGACAAGATGCAGATAATCTGCAAAGTATATTTGAATCCTTAGAACTGTTTTTATCTAACGAAGGGCAAGTTATTGTTGGGACTGAGCGGGAAACTGGAATTGAAAAGAGAGCAAGCAATGTAATTACGCTAACCGAAAAGCGTAGGTGCTTAACTAACGCTAAGTATAATGAACACATTGAATTTCTTCAGATGGTACAAAAAATAGCTATTAACTGGGTTGCAGAAAATCATAAAAAGCAAAAAGAACCAATAATTGAGGAATGATTCGATAATAGTGAAGTGAGCCATTTTCGTGACCTCGACCCACAGAAGCATCGGAAATGTTCCACTCTCCCGAAATGCCCGAACAGTCTTTATTTGTGGGCTTTTGGGTAGATGATATTGTAACAAAGGACAAGCCCACAAGATACGGAAAGAACAATCATTTTACATACGCTGAACAGCCATCCGTTATCGGACAAGGCTCTCAGCGAAAAATCAATATCTATTGTGCTATTCCTGCCGCATAGGATTTATACCTTTGCAGGACTGATTGCCTTTATATACAATATAGCCAAGAAAGGACGGTGGACGGTATGAGGGAAAAGACCACTCACTTATATGTAGACAGCAGGGAGAAATCATTACTTTTACATAGCCTTGTGGAGCTGAAAAACCAGCTCATACAGCAGGGCAGATACGGGGACTGCGTTGACGAGATTATCTTCAAGGTAGCCAACGCCCCGATAAAGAAAGTGAAAATCGAATATGTCTAAGGCACATCACCATGAAGCCGCTTATTCTTATGAATTTTAAGAGTAAGCGGCTTTTTTGCGTCCTGCGTCCTCTGGTACAGTTACATAGCCGCCTTGACAAAGCGGCTAAATCTATGCGAAAGGAGGACGCACCCATGTCAAACTGCAAAGTAATTGCTTTAACCAACCAGAAAGGCGGTGTCGGCAAAACCACCACGGCGGTGAATCTGGGCGTAACTCTGGCACAGCAGGGAAAGAAAGTCCTGCTCATTGATGCTGATGCACAGGCAAATCTAACCATGTCCCTCGGCTACCACAGACCAGACGACTTGCAGGTCACTCTCTCCACCATCATGCAGGACATCATAGACGATAAATCCGTCGATGTCGCCCAAGGCATCCTGCACCACAATGAGGGCGTTGACCTGCTCCCATCCAACATTGAGTTGTCGGGCTTGGAAGTAAGGCTGATTAACGCCATAAGTCGTGAAAGTGTGCTGAAAACCTGCATAAGCGAGGTCAGGAAGAATTACGACTATGTACTCGTGGACTGTATGCCGAGCCTTGGTATGCTCACCATCAACGCACTGGCGGCGGCTGACAGCGTGGTTATCCCTACGCAGCCCCACTATCTTTCTGCCAAAGGCTTAGAGCTGTTGCTTCGCTCCGTGTCGAAAGTCAGACGGCAAATCAATCCCCCTCTGCGGATTGACGGCATCCTTATGACGATGGTAATGCCCCGCACGAACATCTCCAAGGAAATCACCGCCACGGTGAGGAATGTCTACGGGCAGAAAATCAAGGTATTCGATACCCAGATACCCCATTCCATCCGTGCCGTAGAAGCCACCGCAGAGGGAAAGAGCATTTTTGCCTACGACAAAGGCGGCAAGGTAGCCGCAGCTTATGAGCAGTTCGGAAAGGAGGTGGCAGAGCTTGGCGAGAAACAACGCACCAAAAATCGAGCTGACCGCATACGATGACCTGTTTGAAACAGACCAGAGCCGTGAAGAAGCGGCATTGAGCAAGATACGGGACATTCCCATTGCGGAGATTGACGAGTTCCCAGACCACCCGTTCAAAGTCTTAATGGACGAGGACATGGAGCAGCTTGTTGACAGCATCAAGCGAAGCGGCGTAATGACACCTGCTACTGTCCGTCTGAAAGAGGACGGGCGGTATGAGCTTATCAGTGGTCACAGGCGGAAAAAGGCTTGCGAGCTTGCAGGGCTTGAAACGCTCAAATGCGAGGTCAAGGAGCTGACCCGTGACGAAGCGATTATTGTTATGGTGGAAAGCAATCTCCAACGCACCACCATTCTGCCGAGTGAGAAAGCCTTTGCGTATAGGATGCGGCTTGAAGCAATGAACAGGCAGGGACAAAGGAGCGATTTAACTTCTGTGCCAGTGGCACAGAAGTCGGAAAGCAAAACTTCCCGTGAGAAATTAGGTGAGCTTGTCGGGGAAAGCCAAGACCAGATACGCCGCTTTATCCGCCTAACCGAGCTTGTCCCCGAAATCCTACAAATGGTAGACGAACGCCAGATTGCGTTCCGCCCTGCGGTGGAATTATCCTATCTCACCGAGGGACAGCAATACACCCTGCTTGAAGCTATGGAGTATAACGATGCCACGCCGTCACTTGCACAGGCTATCAAGATGAAGAAATTCATGCAGGATGGCAAGCTCACGGACGAGGTTATCCAGAGCATCATGCAGGAGGAAAAGCCCAACCAGAAAGAAAAGCCCGCTTTCAAGGACGAGAGGATAACCAAGCTCATCCCCAAGTCCATCCCCAGAGGGCAGGAAACGGACTTCGTTGTCAAGGCGTTGGAGTTCTACAACCGCCATTTGCAGCGGAGCAAAGACAGGGAAAGGTAGGACAGCCGCACACCGAGGGCGAAGTCTGCCCTTTTGCGGCATGGGTGGATAGCAACGGAATCGGCTTTCCCCCTCTCCACACCTCTCCCCCTTGATACTGCCAAGACTATCCGAGAAAAAGAGATTTATTTAAGCTGTCCAGTCGGGCAGCTTTTTTTCGGTCAGTCGGGCAAACAACAATCCAGATTACAGGAGGTAACTATGAGAATCCCTAAATTTTTCAGAAAGGCTGCGGCTTTTGTCATGGCTGCGGTCACGGCGTTGTCCGTCATGCCCGCATCCACGGCGTTTGCAGCAGGCGACATCGGCATGATTTCCTTTTCCATGACCTATGACAGCGGCGGGAACGCCATGCGTTACAATTCCAGTGCCAGTATCGGCGGCTACACCGCAGGCGGCACGGGCAAGTACAAGTACCGCATGTCGGTGGACGGCGAGACGGCGTTCTGCATCCAGCCCGGCGCACCGTTAAAGACGGGCAACGCCCTAAGACGGGCTTCCTCGGACGCATGGAACGCCCTCTCGGACAGCCAGAGGAAAGCCGTGGGGCTTGCCCTGCTCTACGGATACCAGGGCAACCGCAATAACCTCACGGGGAGCGATGACGAGAAATGGCTCGCCACCCAGACCCTCGTGTGGGAGTTCGTCACGGGATGCCGTGAATCCACTGGCTCCTACCACCAGACGAGCAGCACCATCTACAGCCTGCACTTCGGCTCCAATTACGCCAATGACGGGGCGAGGGCTTCCTACGACCAGATTGTGTCCCTCATGGCGAACCATAACACTATCCCCAGTTTTATGTCGGGCGGTGAGAACGACATCACGAGGGAGCTTGCCTACAAGGACGGGAAGTACACCCTTACCCTCAATGACAGCAACGGCGTACTCTCCGATTTCAGCTTTGCAAGCTCCGATGCCAGCGTGAGCGTCACAAGGTTTGGGAACACGCTGACCATCAGCTCCACCAGAGCCATCGGCGGCACGGTACGCATCACCGCCACCAAGGACGGCGTACCCACGGTAGACAGCGGGGCGAAGATGATTGCCTACGGCGACCCGAACCTGCAGGACGTGGTGACAGGCGTGGAAAATGTAGGTGGTGTGAGGGCGTATCTCAACATCGAGACGCCCACCGGCACGATTGCCCTCAGAAAGACTTCCGAGGACGGCGTTGTGGCAGGCATCTCTTTCCACATCAAGGGTGACGGCTTCGACAAGACCGTAAAGACCGATGCAGACGGCAACCTCACCGTGGAGGGGCTGTTCCCCGCCACCTACACCATCACCGAGCAGAGCATTGACCGCTATGAGCCGCAGCAGACCCAGACTGTGACCCTTATCGGCGGCAGAACGACCACCGTGAACTTCAACAACGTCTTGAAGCGTGGCAGTCTGGAGGTGGTAAAGACTTCCGAGGACGGCATCGTGGAGGGCATGAGGTTCCACCTTTTCGGCACGTCCCTAAGCGGTCTGCCCGTGGATGAGTATGCCGTCACCAACGCAGACGGCGTGGCAAGGTATGAGAACGTGCTTATCAGCGGCGATATGCCCTATGTACTGGAGGAAGTGGACACCGCCACCCGATATGTCGTGCCTGCGACCCAGACCGCCCCGATTGAATGGAAAAAGGTCACAAGCCGCAGCTTCGTGAACGTGCTGAAGAAGTTCAACGTCACCGTGACAAAGACGGACGTGGAGACGGGAAAGCCGCAGGGGGACGCTTCCCTTGCAGGTGCGGTCTACGGCATCTATAAGGGCGAGGAACTGATTGACACTTACACCACCGATGAAAACGGGCAGTTCACCACCAAGTATTATGTCTGCGGCAATGACTGGAGCATCCGTGAGATTTCCCCGTCCGAGGGCTATCTTCTGGACGGTACAATCCACCATGTAGGTGCAGAAGCCGAGCTTTACACCGTGGAATACAATTCCGCAAAGAATGATGTAAACGAGCAGGTCATCAAAGGGAACATCGCCATCATTAAGCACACCGACAACGGCGAGACCCAGATTGAAACGCCCGAAACGGGAGCCGTATTTGAAGTCTACCTCAAATCCACAGGCAGTTATGAAGCTGCCAAGGAAACCGAGCGTGACATCCTCACCTGCGATGAGAACGGCTTCGCCCAGACCAAGGACATGCCCTACGGCATCTACACCGTAAAGCAGACCTCTGGATGGGAGGGGCGTGAGCTGATGAAGCCCTTTGATGTGTTCATCAATAAGGACGGTCAGACCTACCGCTACCTTATCAACAATGCCAATTTTGAGAGCTATATCAAGGTGGTGAAGAAAGATGCGGAGACGGGCAACGCCATCCCCTACGCAGGCGTGGGCTTTCAGATTTACGACCCCAACGGCGGGCTTGTCACTATGACATTCACCTATCCCGA
>OHWG01001221.1_pt1 | contig 13433 bp, 6 predicted proteins | sample 1579621 | NCBI WGS metagenome assembly OHWG01 (sample SAMEA3882544, study PRJEB24775) | human gut metagenome | biome: human-associated habitat; feature: intestine environment; material: feces | place: Netherlands | collected 2009/2010
GCGAAACATCGGGATTGTTCCATGTATCCCACATACTTTGCAAGGAGGTATGGCTATATACATTGAAACGGTCGCCCCAAAAGCCATCTGTCCAATGCACGGCACCTAATTCCGTATTGGCCATCTTGGCAAAACGACTTTGGCTCATATCCGTCAGCCCGCCCGACTGGGCAAATGCTCCCGTAGTTACTCCGGAAGCCAGTAAAAGTAGTAGTCTAATGCTTTTCATAATAATCTGTCACTTATTCTTTTCTTTATAAAGGGAGGACGATAATAAGAAACGTTTGTACTCTATTTATAATTATTTCATATTCTGTATCTTTAGAAAGAGCTTTCATTGGCGGATAATGGGAGTCTGTTTTCAAAAAACGGGTATCTGATTTTTATTTCAGACACCCGTTTTTTTCAAATTCTCCAATACTCTCTATCAAAGAATTCCTTTATCCACAATTGTATTATTTCAGTTTGCTCAAATCCAACTCTTTATAAGCCACACGCTGACGGCGCCAGGTATATACGGCATGCAGTTTGCCATCCTTGCCCTGAATGATGGACGGATAAGAATATTGGCTGATAGGGCTGTCTTCCAATGTCATTACATTCTTCCAGTGAATGCCATCATCCGAAACCGCCACACACAACGGTGTACGCGGCCCTTTCGGAGTACCCGGCAATGTGCTGAAATCATTATAAATCAATACATGGCGGCCATCTTTCATGGTTACGGCATCCGTGCCCGAATTATTATTGGGAACATCAAGCAAAGTGACTTTGCTCCATGTTTCACCGTTGTCACTGCTCCATGAAGTGGCAATCTGTGCGTTACGTGTACGGCAAAGTACCTGCAAACGCCCATCCTTATGACGCAAAATGCTGGGCTGGATAGCATAAATAGGCTTCTCGCCTTCTCCTTTTATGGCTTCACCGCCTTCCTGATCGTCTACATTGGCCGCATTTGCCTTACGCAAAGCTGTAGGCACACTCATTTCCGCCTCTACAGGACCTACCATCTTCCAAGTCTTTCCTTTATCATCCGAAATTTCAAAATGGATACGCCATCCTCCATCGCCTTCCGTACTGGAAGGACAAATGATACGGCCATCCACATACTCCGGCTTATTTTTAATAGGACCTAAGAAACCTTTTGGCAACGGTTCACGTTGGCTCCAAGTTTTTCCACCATCTTTAGAACGTACCAGCCAACCACTCCAATCGGCTACTTTCAATCCTATTTTATAGAACAGGATTAAATCTCCGCCGGGTATTTGGAAAAGCACAGGATTCCAACAAGCCTTGCGGCGTGCCCGGGACTTGTCCCCTTTAAACGTAGAAACCACGGGGCCGGCATCCGCCGGAGTGGATTCTGCCGTAATGCCTGCCAAGACAGCCTGCGGATCATCCAGACTAAACACCCCGTCGGCAGCCAGATAAGGTGCACTCCATTCCGTCGCGCCCTTCGGCTTGCGACATACCCAGATACAACAATCCGGATTACGCTCTTTAGTGCCTCCAAAGAAAGAGGCTACCAGGTCTCCGTTCTTCAATTCCACAATAGTAGCGCCATGACATTCGGGAAAAGAAGCTTGCTCGTATAAAAACTGATCTTCCACGATACCTGCACGGTTTTTACCTGAAGAAGGGTCCATGCTAACCGAAAAATGATAGTTCCCCGAAGGAACACTCCATACGGTAGAGTTGCCTTCCCGACGTACAAAGGTAACGTCCTTGTCTTTTACCGCCTTCTCGTCCAACGTTGGAAGATAAACCAATGCAGTGGTATTGCAGGGAACCGTGATATCCCATTCCAGATGCGTAAGGGTCTTCTTCCAGTTACTAATCATCTTGCCATATAAAGTGTTGTGCGAAGCCTTGACATGACTCAACTCCTGGATGGAAAAATCCGGTTTAAGGATGATTTGTTTGTAAGCGGGCTGTGCCGGATTAAATCCGGCTAAATCACGGAAATACCAAGTCAATAGATCACCCAATATCATCACATGGTTACAACTGTTCATCCAACGATTGGCGGTATCACCGTTCCACAATTCCCAAATGGCAGTAGCTCCCTTTTCTATCATATAGCCATAACTGGGATAAGTCTTGTTGCTTGCCAACAGGAAAGCAACATCGCCACGCCCCATACGGGTAAGCTCACGCATCATCCAGTTCATACCTATCACCCCACTGCTGATATGACCTTTATTCCGGGTGATAATGCCTGTTATTACATTTTTCTCCACTTCTTCCCTATAGGCCTCAGGAACCATATCGAAAGCCAGCGGCAGGATATTGGCTGTCACCGTATTGTTACCATAGAATATGCTGTCGGGATAAAGAACATGCGGCGTTTGTACCGGAGAAGTTCCCTTCTTAACCGTAAGGAAACGGGCGTTGAAGCAGTCTTTGATTTTTGCTGCATCCTTCTCGAATCCTTTCGCCTCATCTTCCAGACCTTGCAAACGGGCGAACTTGGCCAGCATTTGCGATACCTTATAATAGTAGGCTGTAGCAATCAGTGCTCCATCCGTCTTGCGGGCAGGGTCCTGACTGTGAATCAGCTCCGGTGATTCGGGAGGCATACACCAGTCACCGTATTTATCGGCGTTAATCACTCCATCCTCTGTGGTGAACTCACTGCGTATATGGTGCATCCATTTCTTGATAGCGGCATAATTCTTACGAATAGGTTCGATGTTGCCGAACTGTTCATAAACCATATCACAGATTACCGGGAATGTGGACGACCATGTCATTTCCGATGTATAATAATTGTAATAAGCCGGACAAATATCAGGAATACAACCGTCTTCACGCTGCGCTTCACGGATATCATCCGCCCATTTGGCATAGGTGTTTCCATTATTGAACATGAAACTTTCCCCCCACGTTCCCATAGCATGGTCGCCAAGCCAGGGCTGGCGCTCGTCACGCTGCGGACAATCCAAAGGCACTCCTTTATAATTACTGGAAATCCCCCACCAGGCATTCCGATAAACCCGGTTCATGATATCATTGGAACACTCGAAAGTACCGTTATCTTCCAAGTCATCATATACTACTTCAGCAACCAAATCTTCCGCTTTCAGATTTTTATAACCTGTCACTTCTACATATTGGAATCCATGATAAGAAAAACGAGAACTCCAGGAGGTGTTGTTTTCTTTACCGTTGCAGATATAATAATCCGTACTCTGGCTATGGCGGAGATTTTCCACATCCAGTTCCGTACCGTCGTTCTTTACCCGTTCGGCATAACGTATGCAAATCGTATCTCCCGCAGCGGCTTTCGCTATGTTAATACGCACCCATCCTGCCATATTCTGACCGAAATCAATCATATAACGGTCACCATATTGCTTGAAGACAGCCGGCTTCAGCGTTTTCATCACTTTCATGTTGGGAGCGGTATTGCCGCGGAGTGTACCGTACGGCAATGAAACACGTTGCGCCTTCAGCCATTTGGAATCATCATAACCGGGCTGTGTCCAGTTTCCCAATTCCATACGGGCATCGTAAATCTCACCATCGTATTCATTATTGCTACGTATAGGCCCTTGAGCCGTCAAACGCCATTTCTCATCACTGTTGATACGCTGGATACTGCCGTCGGTATATTCTATAATCAGATTCAGACGCAACTTGGGGTAACCAAAAGTAGGAATCTTATAAGGTTTGTAATTTTGACGCATAGTGTAGAAACGTCCGTTGCCCAGGGTCACTCCGATGGCATTGTCGGCATTTCCTCCGGCAACCTGTTTGGTGACATCAAAAGAATTGTAAAGCACAGTACGACGATAATCACTTGGAGCCGGCGCCAATACCTGATCACCTATCCGCTGACCGTTAATGAACAGTTCGTACATACCCAAACCGCACAAATGAAGGGTAGCATACTTTATCTCCTTGGCTTGCGTTTTAAATTCCGTGCGTAAATAACGAGAGCTCAAACGGCTGTGTGAATCTTCCCGGTCCCATGCAAACGCAGCGTCCCAACCTATCCATCGTCCTTTCCAATGAATCTCACCTAAAGGTCCCATCCCCCATCGGGCAGGCTCGCTCCATTCTGTCTCACCGCGATTGGTATAGCTTCTCACTTTCCAGTAAACACGCTGATTGCTTTTCAAACGCTTCCCTTGATAGGGAATCCATACGGACGCATCGGATTCCACTTTTCCGGAATCCCACAAATCTCCTTTATCCTGTGCTAAAAGTTCGGGAGAAGACGCAACCAAGATCCGGTAGGCGGTCTGCATCACATTTCTTTGAGAAGATTCCAACCGCCAGCTCATACGGGGAGCAGCAGTATCCAACCCCATGGGATCTACCATCTGCTCGGTACGCAGGCCGGTAACCGAAACATCCGCTGCCTTCAACCACAACGGAAGTGCCAGAAGAATGATTAATAATACTTGTTTTTTCATGATATGCATATTTCTTACTTATTCCATTTCTGTATGGCATCCGGCAAGGCTGTCCAAGCTTTCTGCACATAATCCTTCGCAGAATCCACAACAATCAGAACCTGATCATTGCCGCTCAGATAACCGCTATCATGCTGGAAAGGAGTGACTTTACTGTCAAACTCACCGATATATTCCAACTTACCGTCCTTCGCGCTATACCACCATGCATTCTTTTTCGCACCGCTGATTTTGCTCAAATCGATCTGCATAGGACGTCCTGAGTAATTGTAAACCAGCAAATAGTCATTTCCACGGGTAGCGATGGCACGGTCATAGCGTTCGCCGTTAGTTCCTGCAATGACACTCTGATCGGGCACACGTTCAAAGAAAGGAAAAGTCAGCATCAAGTTCTTCAGATATTTCATCTGATTGAAACCGGGGTCTTCCAAAGCATCCCACCATGCTTTCTTACGTCCGTCGGCACCGAAAGAGGCTCCATATCCGGGACGGATAAATTGCATGATATCATTATGACCGTATGAGTGCCCGAATGATCCGGCAAATACCGACCAATAGGCATAACGACGTACATCGTGCTGATTCCAACGGGTTTCATTGGGATCATGCAGCCCCTGTGGAATGTCTTCATAAATAGGTTCGTCATCAATCACCGGTTTCAACGGAGTCTTTGCCTGACTGGCTTCCACAAAACGCCAGTTATCTTCTTCCGTATTCTCTTCGATGGGATAGTCACCATCACCGTTACGCTGCCCGTAACGACGGTGTCCGCTTTGGAACATATTGAAATCCAGCCATTCGCGGTCATTAAACCAAGTAGCCGACGTGGTACGTCCACGCGGATGGAAAGTCATCAGATGACCTTTGTCTATGCTGCGGATACTGTTTGCCAACGCATCCCATACCTCCGTCTTATTATCACCGCGGATATCCCCTCCTATCATCCAAATAATATTCGGCTCATCCTTGTAACGTTCTGCAAGAAACTTACCGTATGCCACGGCTTCTTTTTCATTCATCAGCCCTTGTTCCACGGGAGTTCCCCAAATACATACCATCCCTATATAGATGCCCCGTGAAGCGGCACTTTTAATAATATAGTCCATGTGGTCCCAATATCCATAAATCCCTTTGCGGTTGATATCTTTGAATTTAAAACCGTCTGTCATGGAATACTGGCCGTAAATATTCATGGAAGGCACACCGTTCAATACCTGCACCTGCACCATGTTATATCCAGCATCCTTGCACTTATTCAGATAGTAAGAAACCTCGTCACGATTCAAGCGTTGCGGCATCAGCCATCCGGTTTCACCCAACCAGAAGAAAGGTACTCCATTTTCATGCTTCAGGTAGCGTCCCTCCTCGGACACCACCAGTTTGCCGTTCTTCCAGGGAATATACGTTTTCGCTTTCTGCGCCGGCAACGAAGTAGAGCAACATAGCAATAAAGCCAATAAGGAAAGTAATGCGTGTCTGTTCATCATTGTATTTTCAAATTCGTTTATTAATTAATTGACAATCTCCAAACAAGAGCTTTTATCAAAACAACAAGGTGTTTAAAAAAGGTCCTTATGTTTACGGAAAAGATGAAGACCTTTTTGACAAATGTCCTCATCTTTTTCAGATTATTCCTACTGCTTCATTTTCTCATATTCAATAGCTGCCAAAATAAAGGAACCTACTGATTTCGGATCGTTCTCTATCACCGGCTCACCTATGTAATAAGCAAAACTTCCATCCCGGTTTCCTTTACCGCCTAATCCTGCAACAGCACAACAGTTGGTAATAGTGTATGAACCATCAGGCTCTTCTTTAATGAACTGTTTGATCAGGCCATTAAAACCACGCTCTGCGGCCGCTTTATACTCCACAGGAATATATCCTTTATTCACCGCTTTACACAAGAAATATACAAAAAGCGATGAAGCGGAAGATTCCAGATAATTTCCTTTACGGTTATTCTGGTCAGTCACCTGCCACCATACCCCTGTTTCAAGCTCCTGGTATTTTACAATGCCTTCGGCCAACGTATTTATAATCGTCATAATGCTGTCGCGTCCTTCGAACTGCGCCGGCATATAGTCCAATACATCCACCACGGCAGCGGCATACCAGCCTATACTGCGGCTCCAGAAGTTGGGTGAGCACCCGGTTTCCTTATTTGCCCAATTTTGTGTCTTGCTCTCATCCCAGCCATGATAGAACAAACCGGTTTTAGGATCATACGTTTTACGGGCAATCAGCTTTATTTGATTCACAATATCGGCATTGACCGTAGTATCCTTGAATACGTTACCATATTGAGCCAGATAAGGAGAAGCCATGAATATACCATCCAGCCACATCTGGTGCGGATATACCAGTTTGTGCCAGAAACCGCCTTCACTGGTACGGGGCTGTTCGGCCAGTTGTTTGCGAAGAGTATCCATCGCCACCTTATAACGCCCGTCTCCCGTCTTTTCATAAAAATCGAATAAAATCTTTCCGGCATTGATATTATCAATATTAAAAGAAAGATATTTCATGGTCTTTATCTTACCGTCGGTGTCTATCAGACTGTCTGCATATATTTTTGCATAATTATAATAGGCAGTGTCACCGGTATGTTTCCATTCCTCCAACATGGATTTCACCACCAGTCCGTGCGTATAGCCCCAACGAGGCTTTTTCGCTTTTTCTATCATCCAAGGCTCAGGGAAACGTTGCATTTCCGACTGAGCCATACGTTCGCTCCATTTGATTTCTTCGGTCTGTTTAGGAGTGGCAGTACATGCACACATTCCACCAGCCAGCAACAATGAGCAAATAATGTTTAATCCTGTTCTTTTCATATTTCTTCTTTTTACTATTTTTCATCCTTACAATCAATGCAAGAATCATCACTTACCTAAGAATATATACTCTTCACCTGCTTTGGTTTCCAGATCATAAAGATAAGTTTTTTTCAACTCAACTTTATTCAATTTCGCTTCTTTATTTATAATCGGCTGTAAGATTTCGGGTATGGCATACAATTTATTCGGATTCTCTCCTTTCGCCTTTCTCAGCCCTTTGCCTGCCAGCGGATTTAAAGAACGCAAACGACAGTTTCCCCCATTACGGGATTTCACCACCAACCGGCTCACTTTACCATTCTTCCAACTCAAATCCAATTCAAAACCTCCACGGGCTATAATCCCGTTCACGCTTCCCTCTTTCCATTGCGCCGGCAATGCGGGAAGTAAATAAATAAAACCATCGTGGCTCTGCATCAGCATTTCTACGATACCCGCTGTACAACCAAAATTACCGTCAATCTGAAAAGGTGGATGGGCATCAAACAAATTAGGATAAGTTCCTCCTTTTTTCTTCTCGTTACGTACGAGAGTCAACTGATCGGTTATCAGTTTATAAGCATGGTCACCATCCAACAGACGGGCCCACAAACATACCTTCCATCCCATACTCCATCCGGTAGACGGATCGCCACGATGAATCAGCGAAGTACGTGCCGCATCAAACAATTCGGGAGTACGGTAAGGAGAAATCTGATTACTGGGGAACAAACCATAAAGGTGTGACACATGACGGTGCACATCCTGCGGATTGTCCCAATCCATCATCCATTCCTGCAATTGCCCCCAACGTCCTATCTGCATGGGCGCCATTTCCTTTAAACGCTGTTCCAAACGGGTGGCAAATTCAGCATCCGTACCCAATAATCGGGCGGTAGTGATTATCTGATTCCATAAATCGAATATCAGTTGGTTATCCAAAGTACACCCGGCAGCCGTAGTCGCTTTCCCGTTACTGCCTGCATGAGTATTCTCCGGAGAATTGCTCGGACATACCACCAACCAGTTATGCAACGGTTCCTTCACCATGATTTCATCAAAAAACTTACCGGCTTCTTTCATGATAGGGTAAGCCGAGCGGAGAAATTCCATATCGCCTGTATAAAGATAACGTTCCCACAAATGACGGCACAGCCAGGCTCCACCCGTAGGCCATAATCCCGACGGAGCCTTGTCTATAGCTCCGGTAACACGCCATATATCCGTATTGTGATGCAATACCCAGCCATCCGCCCCATACATAATCTTGGCCGACTCACGCCCTGTTTCACTCACTTCACGGATCAGTTGTATCAAAGGCTCGTGCAATTCGCTGAGATTCGTCACTTCGGCCGGCCAATAGTTCATTTCAACATTGATATTACATGTATATTTACTATCCCAGGAAGGAAATAATTTATCATTCCAAATGCCTTGCAAATTAGCAGGCTGCCCACCCGGCTGTGAAGAACAAATCAACAGATAGCGGCCGAAACGGAAATAAGTGGCCACCAGAAAATCATCCTTCGTTTCCTTGAAATTCTGTACACGCATATCAGTGGTTACCCCTGCATATTTGTCTATGCCTAAATCCAAAGAGACACGGTCCATATATTGCTTGAAAAAATCGACGTGTGCCTTACGTGATGTCATATAATCTTTACTTACAGCCCGGCGCAGATAGTTCTTCGCACGCTCCACTTGGTTACCTGTTATATCCTTGTAATTAGTAAAGTTGGTAGCAATGGAAATATAAATCACAGCCTCGTCCGCCCCTTCTATACTCAAGACTCCGTCACGACAAGATCGGGTTCCTCCCTGAGTACGTGCAGTCATACGTCCCTGAAATTTAACCTTCCCTTTGAGTCCTTCATGCCAGGAAGATACGCCCGAAAGGGTAACCTCCTCCCCTTCCGTCGCAACCATCACATCCTGATGCGGAGTAGTAAGATTGGCGTTACAAGTAATCTTTCCGGGTTGGCTGGCAGTAAGACGCACCATAACTACCTGATCGGCAAACGACGTCAGTGTTTCACGCTGATAAGTCACCCCGTCCACCTTATAACGCACGATGGTACGAGCTGAATCCAGGCTCAGTTCCCTATAGTAATCGGAATAACGTGTATGCCCCGGAAAAGAAATATGCAGATCGCCAAACGATTGATAGGGCATACCGCTATTGGTCTTCGCCATTACTTTCTCGGTAGCCAACGTTTGTGCTTCAAGATATTTTCCCTCGAACACCAACCGGCGCACTTTGGGAATATATTCCAACGCATCGGGATTAGCATTATTATTGGGACGTCCTGCCCAAATAGTTTCTTCGTTCAACTGGATATGCTCCACACCGGGATTGCCGAATACCATCGCTCCCAACCGCCCGTTACCCAGCGGAAGCGCTTCAGTCCAAACCTGAGCGGGTTCGTCATACCACAGTTTATATTCCTGTGCGGCAGCCTGCAAGTAAGAACTTGCCCATAACAGCCCCCCCACTATCCATTTTATTTTCATATTGATCTCTAGCTTTTATTAAAGGGAGACGAAAAAAGAAGACGGATGTACTCTGTGGAAAGAAATAAAAAAGTAAATATCATGAAAAAACTTTCCCTGGCACCTCAACAAATCCGGCTTCTCTATTGTTATTAAAATAAAACCATCTTATAAAATTAGAATTATATGAAAATAGCAGAGATTAAAGGAAGAGAGATTTTGGATTCACGTGGTAACCCCACTGTGGAAGTGGATGTTATATTGGAATCAGGGATTATGGGCCGTGCCTCTGTCCCATCGGGTGCGTCAACCGGTGAACATGAGGCATTGGAGCTACGTGACGGTGACAAGACCCGTTACGGGGGCAAAGGCGTATTAAAAGCTGTAGAAAATATAAATACCCTTATCGCTCCGGCATTGAAAGGAATGGACTCTATGGACCAACGTGGCATTGACAAAGCCATGCTTGATCTGGATGGAACCCCAACTAAATCAAAACTGGGCGCAAATGCTATTTTGGGCGTATCCCTGGCTGTGGCAAAAGCTGCCGCCAACTATCTGGATATCCCTCTTTACAGATACATCGGCGGAACAAATAGCGACGCTCCTATCGCTTTTCAAGAATTCATGATTCGTCCTGTCGGCGCAAAGACATTCCGTGAGGCCTTACGGATGGGCGCAGAAGTATTCCATGCTTTGAAAGAGGTGCTGAAAAAACGCGGACTAAGCACAGCCGTAGGAGATGAAGGCGGTTTTGCCCCTGCACTGGATGGCACTGAAGATGCTTTGAACTGTATCCTTGCCGCTATTGAAGCTGCCGGATATGAACCGTTTAAACATATCACCATCGGTCTGGATTGTGCTTCTTCCGAATTTTATCATGACGGCATCTATGACTATACCAAGTTTGAAGGCCCCAAAGGGGAAAAGCGCAGTGCCGCCGAACAGGTTGCCTATCTGGAAAAATTGAGTTGGGACTACCCCATTGATTCGATAGAGGATGGTATGGCAGAAAACGACTGGGAAGGATGGCGCATGCTGACCGAGCGTCTGGGCAACCGTTGCCAGCTGGTAGGTGATGACTTGTTCGTTACCAATGTGAAGTTCCTGGAAAAAGGAATCAGTGAAGGTTGTGCAAACTCTATCCTGGTAAAAGTAAACCAGATCGGTTCGCTGACTGAAACTCTGGATGCTATCGAAATGGCCCAACGTAACGGCTACACCACTGTGACCAGCCACCGCTCCGGTGAAACGGAAGATGCTACCATTGCAGATATCGCAGTAGCCACCAATAGCGGACAGATTAAAACCGGTTCACTGAGCCGTAGCGACCGTATGGCAAAATACAACCAGTTGCTCCGCATTGAAGAAGAATTGGGTAACCGTGCCGTATATGGATATAAAAAAATAGCACGCAATTTTAAAGCGTAAGCGGTTTATATCCCCAATTCCATAAATGAAGACTGCCTCAAGAGGGATCGTGACGATTCCGACTTGAGGCATTACTTTTGCACTATTATTTAATCTCAACTGGGCTACAACGTTTTTTCCTCCCATTCCTCCACCGTCATGGTTTCCGATGAAAAACTGATACCAATTCCCGTAACTTTGCACGTATCTGTCAGATAAGGCTTAGCATATCCTTTGTCCTCTATCTGCTGCAAGGCTTCAGCAGCCGTACCATCCAGTTTAAACTCAAATATATATACATAATCCTTTGTCTCCAATACACAGTCCACTCTTCCTCTTGACTGAGTTTTCTCCACATGCAACAGGCAATATACCCCAAGCAAACGGAGAATCAGATAGAAAGTATATTGAAAATGTTTTTCTGTCGCTTCAACCGTCTTTATCGAGCCATGAGAATCATAAGGTATATCCGCAAGGAAAGAAGTTAAAGCTGAACAAAAAGCCGTAGTTTCCCCTTCCTCAAGTAAAATGACGGCATCTACAATCCAGTTGGAAACTTCAAACTCTTGGGGTTTGAAATAATTGGCTGCCACCATGGTCAGAAATCCCTTTTTCACCTCATTATTTGGAAAGTCCAACAGGTAACGGTTTCTCCGGGAGTCGTATTCCTTGATCGTCAGATAGCCGCTTTGATAAATCATAGGCAGCGGTTTTTCCACATCGGCCTTATAATCGACAAACATCGAAGGATCATAGTAACGCCCAGTCAATTCATCCATCTGCTCGTGGTTATGCCGCAGAAGTTTGATCAAATAAGTAGGAGTACCTGATGCAAACCAATAGTCGCGGATATCGTTCATATCAAAAGCATTGAGCAGGCTGAAAGGATTATAGACACCAAGCAAGCCGCTGCCAAAATGATAGCCATCGTATTGCATTTTGAGTACGTCTTTCATTTCCTCCACTGTATAATTGAACTTTTCAGCCAAATTTGCAATAGGTTCTGCAAAATAATGTTCCAATTCCACCTGAGTCACACCACACAATGCTTCATAATGATTATCCATACTTATATCTTTAGGCTGGTTGAACCCGCTGAACACACTGACTTGCGAAAATTTTGTCACTCCCGTAAGCAACACAAACCTCAAGTATTCATCAGCCCCTTTGAAGGTGGAATAGAAAGCTTTCAAGATTTCGCGGTTGGCATCTTCCAGAGGAGTATCCAATGCATCGAGAATAGGCTTGTCATATTCATCTACCAGTACCACGGCACGATGCCCCGTTTGCTGATAGGCTAGAGAAAGTATTTGTTCGAACCGCTTCCCCATAGGAACCTCACGGGGAGTTTCTCCGTAGATTTTCTCCCAGTTGGCAAGATAATATTCTATGGTAGCTTCCAAGTTTCCTTTTTCCGTAAAGTTAACACCGTTGAAATCTATCTTGAACACAGGATACTGATGCCAGTCTTTCTCCAACTTCGCTATCATCAAGCCGTCAAAAAGTTCCTTGCGCCCCTTGAAATAGGCATCCAACGTGCTTACCAACAAGCTCTTCCCAAAACGACGGGGACGGCTAAGAAAACAAGTTTTGGTCGTCGTTACCAAACGATAAACCAAATCGGTCTTATCCACATAGACCCAATTACCTTCTATTATTTGATCAAAACTCTGTATGCCAATGGGATATTTCATCATTCTCTTTTTCTTAAATGGATTGTTAATGCGAAGATAACGACTTCTCTTCGCATTAACAATAAAAGTGGGAAAACAAATTCATTTCAAGTGAATTTTAAAGACAAGTCCTCCTGAAAAATATTTTCCGTTATTCAGTTCCGCCGATTCTTACAAGGCAGGGACAGTGGGGACAGCAGGGACAGCCCCTTTTTTTCTCACACACGTGCGCGCGATACAATAAGGTGGAAAATGAGTTTCCCAATGACACCAAAGAGGAAGAACAACTCACCGAAGGCTCCGAACCTTATTTCCCCCTGCCTGCCTTTCCACAGGATGACATATGGCCGGAGCTGCTAGAGAAAATCATCTCTTACAGTAAAAAAACCAAATAACACAACACACTGCTCCTGGGAGGCCCCCTGCATGCAGACCTTCGTATACGCACCGAGGTGAAAAAGGCGATGAAAACCTACCACCAGGAAAAGGCGGCCCAAACGGTTCACCAAGCAAGGGGTCCGATGAGTGTGGACGGTAGGGGGAACGTATCACAAGAGCTGACCCCGGCTTTATACGCGCGCACGTGTGTGTGAGAAAAAAAGGGGCTGTCCCTGCTGTCCCCG
>OHWG01001227.1_pt1 | contig 13375 bp, 5 predicted proteins | sample 1579621 | NCBI WGS metagenome assembly OHWG01 (sample SAMEA3882544, study PRJEB24775) | human gut metagenome | biome: human-associated habitat; feature: intestine environment; material: feces | place: Netherlands | collected 2009/2010
AGCATATTACCGATGATCGCACAGCGATTTCTTCAAACTTACGCTGTTCCCAAGAGAATGTATAAAAAGGGGGTGTCAGTTGGACAATCAGAGAAATATCCGGAGGTGACTGCAAAAATGGCTGTCGTTGATGAAGGGTGATAAGGTTGTCAAGCTGCTGAAAAAACTCTCCAACTTTTGCTTGTTCTATCTGATTGGGAAGCGAAATGGGAGTCTTTTTCCCACTTTCAATGGTATAAGTTCCAACAGTACCGATACCAGCTGATTCATTTATGAAGCCTTGAATCTGCTCCGCCGAGAACGAATAAAAGAGGAACTTGCCATCTATTTTATCTAAGTTTTGGAACCATATAATATTACCGTCTTTGAAATACAAAGGCTCCAAATTTCTCACTAAATAAGGCACTCCGATAGTACCAACACCCGTCACAAGCAAATCTGAAACACCGACTTTTCCCGACAATGTACTGTATTCTTCGTACTTCTCTTTTGAAATATAGAGATAGTCATCCGGCTCTTCATTCTTTGCAGCAGCAACAATATCTCTTGCTCTAAGGAACCTTACTCCACTGTCTGTCCAGTCTGATTGATGGATGCGCTTAACAGATGTAACATTCATCATATCACCGAGCTTACGCTGTTCCCAAGCTATTCGGTTACTGTCGAGCTTACACAGGTGTGAAATATCGGAATTAAGTTTGATATTTCGGGATTTATAGTTGCTATTTCGGGATTATATGCTATAATATAAAATGTGTTTTAGTACTTACTCGCGGACCGAGAGAAAGGAATGATATGATGGCTGTAAGCTATAAAAAACTCTGGCACATTCTGCTTGATCGAGATATGAAGAAAAGAGATTTGCAGGAAGCTGCAGGGCTCACAAAATACGCAATGAATAAGCTTAGTCGTGATGAAAATGTCAGCACTGAAGTGTTGGGAAAAATCTGCTCTGCTTTGAATTGTACAACTGACGATATTATGGAGTTTGTTTCTGACGAAAAGTAAGTCCGTTTTATGGGACACTAGTTGTGTGTATCATGATAGGGGGTAGTACGTTGCCCTTAGAAAAAGAAAAAGGATGGGGTCACAGAATGAATAAGCAACAACTTGCTCAGAAAATATGGGCTTCCGCAAATCAAATGCGTTCCAAAATTGAAGCAAATGAATATAAGGATTACATACTAGGCTTTATTTTTTACAAGTATCTTTCCGATAAGGAAGTTAAGTTCTTGAAGGAGAACGACTATGATAATGAACTCCTGAAAACCGTATCGGAGGAAGATGCCGAAACAGTTGAATGGATCCAAAAAAACATAGGCTACTTTATTGCCTATAAGGATCTTTTCTCCACTTGGCTCACGATGGGTAAGGACTTTGATGTTTCAAATGTCCGTGATGCTCTTTCTGCATTTAGCCGACTAATTTCTAGTTCGCATAAAAGGGTATTTGAAAAAGTATTTGATACCCTGCAAACAGGCCTTTCCAAACTTGGCGATAGCTCCGGTTCACAAACGAAAGCAATTAGTGGGCTGCTGACGCTGATAAAAGATATTCCTATGGATGGCAAGCAGGACTACGATGTTCTCGGTTTCATCTACGAATATCTTATCAGTAACTTTGCAGCAAATGCTGGAAAGAAAGCTGGCGAGTTCTACACCCCGCACGAGGTATCGCTTCTGATGTCCGAGATCGTTGCGAGTCATTTGAAGGGTAAAAGTGAAATCAAAATCTACGACCCGACAAGCGGTTCGGGCTCACTGCTTATCAATATTGGTCAAAGCGTTGCGAAGTATATGAGCGACGACAACAATATTCAGTATTACGCTCAGGAGTTGAAAGAGAATACTTATAACCTGACCCGAATGAATTTGGTTATGAGAGGCATTGATCCCGCTAACATTATCACTCGTAACGGCGATACTCTCGAGGAGGATTGGCCGTACTTTGATGAAAATGATCCGGTCAATACCTATAACCCTCTCTATGTGGATGCGGTCGTGTCCAATCCGCCGTATTCGCAGGCTTGGGATCCGTCTAATAAAGAGGGAGATCCTCGTTATGCTCGTTTTGGACTTGCTCCCAAAGGAAAAGCCGACTATGCTTTCCTACTTCACGACCTGTTCCATATCAAACCGGACGGCATTATGACAATTGTTCTTCCCCACGGCGTACTGTTCCGTGGCGGTGAGGAAGGTGAAATCAGAAAAAACCTGATCGAGAATAACCATATCGACGCCATTATCGGGCTGCCTGCAAATATCTTCTTCGGGACAGGGATCCCCACCATTATTATGGTGCTGCGCCAAAAGCGTGAGAACACCGATGTTCTTATCATCGACGCATCCAAGGGATTTATCAAAGAGGGTAAAAATAACAAGCTCCGTGCGTCTGACATTAAACGCATAGCAGACACCTTTATCAAGCGTGAAAGCGTCCCGAAGTTTTCACGAGTTGTCAGTCGTGAAGAAATTCGCAGCAATGATTATAACCTGAACATTCCTCGCTATGTGGACTCATCTGAAGCAGCCGAGCATTGGGATGTCTATGCGTCTATGTTTGGCGGTATCCCGACGGCAGAAATTGAAGAGCTGGGCGAATTTTGGACGGCGTTCCCGGCACTGAAAAAGGCTCTGTTTACAGAGAGTGGCATCCCCTATGTGAATGTGTCTGTCGATGACATTAAGAGTGCCATCAAGAGCCACCCCGATGTGGTCGGATTTGAGGATGCTTTTAATGCCGCCTTTTCTACTTTCCCGGCGTTCCTGAAAGAAGAACTCATCGACCGGATGGAAAGCATTGAAATCTCTAAGGCTGAAACCGTTCTGAGCGCTGATATTTTTGAGCGTCTGAAGGATATTCCGCTTATCGACAAATATGCGGCGTTCCAACTCCTTGACGACGATTGGACTGGGATTTCTATTGATCTTGAGGTCTTGCAGACCGAGGGCTTTTCTGCGACAAAGGAAGTCGATCCGAACCTTGTCATCAAGAAAAAGGATGGCAAAGATCAAGAGGTGCAAGAAGGCTGGGTAGGTCACATTATCCCGTTTGACTTGGTACAGGCGACTTTGCTCTCCGCAGAAACGGATGAGCTCCACGGTTTGGAAAGCCGTTTGGCGGAAATCCCGTCTGAATATGAGTCCATCCTTGATGAAATGACAGAGGAGGATAAAGAGAGCTGCAACGATGTTCTCACCGAGGAAGGCGATGCTTTCGTTCCGAAAGAAGTATCCAAAAAGATTAAGGAACTGAAGAAAGACCGTTCTCCTGAAAGCGTTGCGCTTCGTACACTCTTAGAAAAGGTAGAGTCTTTGGTCAAGAGCGAGAAAGAAATCAAGGCGGAGATCAAGGCAAAGAGTGCTGCGTTGCAGGCAAAAACAAAGGATACGATTGAAAGACTGAGCGACGAGCAGGCTTTGGATCTGCTCGAAAAGAAGTGGATTGCTCCTCTCATTGAGAGCATTCACAAACTGCCTGATACCGTAATCGACAGCTTGGTGAGCAAAATTCAAGCCCTTCAAAACAAGTATGCTACAACTTTCTTCGAGGTCGAACAGCAGATCAGCGAAACCGAAGCAACGCTTTCGGGAATGATCGATGACCTTGAGGGTAATGAGTATGATATGCTGGGACTTAATGAGTTGAAGAAATTGCTGGGAGGTAGTGCAGAATGACGAAAAAATCAGATGCTCCCGCAATTCGCTTCAAAGGATTCTCAGACGCTTGGGAACAGCGTAAGTTTGATGAAGTGTTTGATTGCACTGTCCCGAATAACACACTTTCCCGTGCCGAACTGAGTTATGATGAAGGAACTGTCCTGAATGTTCATTATGGTGATGTGCTGATAAAGTATGGCTCTGTGCTGGATGTTCAAAAGGATGATATTCCTCGCATCCCGCATAGATGCCGAGAGGATTTCAATGGGGCTTTATTGCAGGATGGTGATGTTATTATCGCTGATACCGCAGAAGATGAAACGACCGGAAAAGCCTGTGAAATAGGTAATTTGCAAGGGAGTGCCATAGTATCGGGGTTACATACAATGGTGTGCCGCCCTCGGAACAGAATGGCATTGGGGTACCTCGGTTACTACCTCAATTCCAATGCTTACCACCATCAGCTTCTTCCTCTAATGCAGGGCATAAAAGTGCTCTCTTTAAGCCGCAGCAACATTCAAAAAACAAGCGTGAGTTACCCAATAGCAGTGAAGGAGCAGCAACTCATTGCCTACTACTTCAGCCAACTCGACAACCTTATCACCCTTCATCAGCGTAAGTTTGAAAAGTTGACGAATGTGAAAAAGTCTATGCTCGAAAAGATGTTCCCGCAAAATGGCAGCAGTTACCCCGAAATTCGCTTTAAGGGATTTACTGACCCTTGGGAACAGCGTAAGCTATCCGAAATTACAGATAAAGTCACGGAGAAAAATGCCGGACTACAATATGTAGAAACATTTACAAACTCTGCTGAGTTCGGAATTATAAGTCAAAGAGATTTCTTTGATCACGATATAGCAAAGCTGGGCAGCTTGGATGGGTACTACATTGTAAAAACCGAGGACTTTGTTTATAACCCTCGTATCTCTACTTCCGCACCAGTTGGACCGATAAACCGCAATAAACTTGGAAGAACGGGCGTAATGTCACCGTTATATACCGTCTTTCGCCCGCACGATATTGACACGACTTATTTGGAGTACTTTTTCAAGTGCGGCTATTGGCATTCTTTTATGAATTTCAATGGTGATTCCGGCGCAAGGTCTGACAGGTTCTCGATTAGAGACAATGTGTTTTTTCAAATGCCTATACCTATACCAAATATAGATGAGCAGAGAAAAATTGGCGAGCTACTAACTTGCCTTGACAACCTTATCACCCTTCATCAGCGTGAGTTGGAAAAGCTCCAAAATATCAAGAAATCTATGCTTGAAAAGATGTTCGTGTGACATCAATTTCGCAGGAAGGAGGAAATCGAATGACATTCCAAAAAGAAGCGGACTTTGAGGAAGCCCTGATTAAAGTCTTGGCGGATAAAGGATGGGAAAAAGAAGTCATCAAGAACCCGACCGAGCAAGACCTCATCCGAAATTGGGCAAAGATCCTGTTTGATAACAACCGTGGAATTGACCGCTTGAATAACTATCCTCTTACGGATGGCGAAATGCAGCAGATCATCGAACAGATCACGGAACTTAGAACACCGTTAAAACTCAATGGCTTTATCAACGGAAAAACTGTGTCCATCAAGCGTGATAACCCTGATGATAAGCTCCATTTCGGCACTGAAATCAGCTTGAAAATATATGACCGCAGGGAAATCGCCGCTGGACAGAGCCGGTATCAGATCGTACAACAACCAGTTTTTCCGAGCAAGTCAAAAATGCTGAATGACCGTCGTGGTGATTTGATGCTGCTTATCAACGGTATGCCTGTCATACATATCGAACTGAAGCGCAGCGGTGTCCCCGTCAGTCAAGCATATAATCAGATTGAGAAATACTCATATGAGGGCGTTTTTACCGGATTGTTCTCGCTCGTTCAGGTGTTTGTAGCAATGAACCCTGAAGAAACTCGTTATTTTGCGAATCCCGGACCTGACGGAAAGTTCAATACTGATTACTATTTCCATTGGGCTGACTTCAATAATGAGCCTATCAACGATTGGAAAGCTATCGCCTCCTCGCTGCTGTCCATCCCTATGGCGCACCAGCTCATTGGTTTTTATACTGTTGCCGACAATGCTGACGGTGTTCTGAAGGTAATGCGAAGCTACCAGTATTACGCAGCCAGCGCAATTTCCGATGTTGTGTCTAAAACGAAGTGGGATAGCGGTAAGCAGCGTGGCGGCTACATTTGGCATACCACCGGCTCAGGTAAGACGATGACGAGCTTTAAGTCGGCTCAGTTGATTGCAAACTCCAATGATGCTGATAAGGTTATTTTCCTTACCGACCGTATTGAGTTAGGAACGCAGTCGCTCAAGGAATATCGGGCATTTGCGGACGAGAACGAAACCGTGCAGGCAACAGAGAACACATATGTCCTTTTGACTAAGCTGAAAAGCAACGCAACGGCAGATACCCTAATTGTTACCTCTATTCAGAAGATGAGCAATATCCGAGATGAGGACGGAGGACTTAATGCAAGCGACATTGAAATAATCAACGGCAAACGGCTTGTTTTTATTGTTGACGAGGCTCATCGTTCAACTTTTGGAGATATGCTATCCATCATCAAGGAAACATTTCCCAATGCCATCTTCTTTGGCTTTACCGGCACACCGGTGTTTGAGGAGAATGCAAAGAAAAACAATGCCCAAACAGATGTTTTTGGCAATGAACTCCATAGATATAGCATTGCTGATGGTATCAGGGATAAGAATGTGCTTGGATTTGATCCTTATAAAGTCCTGACTTTCCGTGATAAGGATGTCCGCAAGGTGGTTGCCTTGGAAAAAGCAAAAGCAGCAACCGAAGAAGAAGCAATCAGCGATCCCAAAAAGGCAAAAATATTCTATGAGTATATGGACTCCTCCACCGTCAAGATGGCGGGCTTCTTGGGCGATGACGGAAAGTGGGTCAAGGGCATTGAAGATTATCTTCCAAAAACTCAGTACCTTTCCTCGGAGCATCAAAGCAAGGTTGTTGAGGATATTCAAGAAAACTGGCTTACTTTGAGTCACAACGGGAAATTCCACGCAATCTTTGCAACGAGCAGCATCCCCGAAGCAATAGACTACTATCGACTGTTGAAGGCTGCAATGCCGAAACTTAGGATCAGTTGCCTTTTTGACCCCAATATCAGCAATGAAGATGGTGACTACAAAGAATACAGAGGGCAGCCGATTGCTTTCTATAAAGAGCAAGGCTTAATCGAAATCCTTACTGACTATAATACGATGTTTGGTCAGGATTTTTCGATTGCTACACACGCTCGCTTCAAAAAAGACCTTTCTCTACGCCTTGCCCACAAAGAGCAATATAAGCGGGTCGAAAGAGAGCCTGAGAAGCAGCTCGACCTCCTGATTGTAGTGGATCAGATGCTTACCGGCTTTGACTCTAAGTGGGTCAACACGCTGTATATGGACAAGATACTGGAGTATGAGAACATCATTCAGGCATTTTCCAGAACCAACAGACTTTTCGGACCCGATAAGCCTTTTGGCATCATCAGATATTATCGCAAGCCGCATACGATGGAGCAGAATGTGAGCAAAGCTGTTAAGCTCTATTCCGGCGATAGACCGATAGGTCTGTTCGTTGAAAAACTGTCTTACAACCTCGGAAAGCTCAACGCTGTGTTTGATGATATTGCCTATTTGTTCAAGAATGCTGGTATCCCTGACTTTGAAAAGTTGCCTGCGGACGGAACCGTAAGAGCTAAGTTCGCCTCGCTGTTTAGAGATTTCAACGGATACCTTGAAGCTGCTAAAATCCAAGGATTTAGGTGGGACAAACACACCTACTCATTCAAGGACGAGGAAAGTGGAAATTCGATTGAAATTACAATGGAGTTCGATGAGAACGCATTTTTGATTTTAGCACAGCGTTATAAAGAGCTTTCCGCTGCTTCTTCCGATGATCCCGGATCACAAGACATAGATATACCATACGATCTTGTTGGATACCTGACTGAAATTGACACAGGGGTTATCGATGCCGATTATATGAACAGTCGCTTCGATAAGTACCTCAAATTGATTCGACAGGAAGGTTCGTCCGAGGAATCTATTGAGCAAGCAAAGGCAGAACTTCACAAAACTTTTGCTGCCCTAACGCAAGAGGAGCAGAAATACGCAAACATCTTTCTGCACGACATTGAGCGAGGCGATGTCATTGCCGAGGACGGAAAAACGCTTCGTGACTACATCACGGAGTATCAGTTTAGAGCAAAAGATGACCAAATTCATCGTTTTGCGACTATCTTCGGTCTTGATGAGGATAAACTCAGGAATATGATGGGGCTTAACTTGAATGAAGCGACTATCAATGAGTTTGGCAGGTTTGACGAGCTGAAAAAGAGCGTTGATAAGACCAAAGCAAAAGCGTTCTTTGAAGCATATGAACAAACCAAGTTGATTCCGCCCAAGGTCAATATGAAAACGGATCAGCTTTTGCGGCAGTTTATTCTTACCGGTGGATTTGAGGTTGATATGCCGTAATGAGTGCCATCACCGCTAAAGCAAGCCGAAAAATGAAAAAATATGCGGTCTTAACAAGAGAGCCAAGGTGTTTCCTTGGCTCTTTTGATTTTTCTTGGGAACAGCGTAAGTTGGGAGATATTGCTGACATTGTGGGTGGTGGAACCCCAAGTACAGGAAATCAGAGCTATTGGGACGGTGATATTGATTGGTATGCACCTGCTGAAATTGCGGATCAAATCTATGCAAATTCGAGTCAGAAAAAGATAACCGGCTTGGGTTATGAGAATAGTTCAGCCAAAATGCTTCCTCCCGGTACAGTCCTGTTTACATCTCGTGCAGGGATCGGGAAAACAGCCATTTTAACCCGAAAAGGCTGTACTAATCAGGGATTTCAGTCCATTGTCCCACATCGTGGAGAGCTTGACTCTTACTTCATTTTTTCTCGAACCGAAGAATTAAAACGATATGGAGAGCTTGTTGGGGCTGGATCAACTTTCGTCGAGGTTTCGGGAAAGCAAATGGCTGTAATGGAGCTGATGATGCCGCCAACGATGCGAGAACAACAGACTATTGGAGGTTTCTTTCAGCAGCTCGACCACCTTATCACCCTTCATCAGCGTAAGTTTGAAAAGTTGACGAATGTGAAAAAGTCTATGCTCGAAAAGATGTTCCCGCAAAATGGCAGCAGTTACCCCGAAATTCGCTTTAAGGGATTTACTGACCCTTGGGAACAGCGTAAGCTATCCGAAATTACAGATAAAGTCACGGAGAAAAATGCCGGACTACAATATGTAGAAACATTTACAAACTCTGCTGAGTTCGGAATTATAAGTCAAAGAGATTTCTTTGATCACGATATAGCAAAGCTGGGCAGCTTGGATGGGTACTACATTGTAAAAACCGAGGACTTTGTTTATAACCCTCGTATCTCTACTTCCGCACCAGTTGGACCGATAAACCGCAATAAACTTGGAAGAACGGGCGTAATGTCACCGTTATATACCGTCTTTCGCCCGCACGATATTGACACGACTTATTTGGAGTACTTTTTCAAGTGCGGCTATTGGCATTCTTTTATGAATTTCAATGGTGATTCCGGCGCAAGGTCTGACAGGTTCTCGATTAGAGACAATGTGTTTTTTCAAATGCCTATACCTATACCAAATATAGATGAGCAGAGAAAAATTGGCGAGCTACTAACTTGCCTTGACAACCTTATCACCCTTCATCAGCGTGAGTTGGAAAAGCTCCAAAATATCAAGAAATCTATGCTTGAAAAGATGTTCGTGTGACATCAATTTCGCAGGAAGGAGGAAATCGAATGACATTCCAAAAAGAAGCGGACTTTGAGGAAGCCCTGATTAAAGTCTTGGCGGATAAAGGATGGGAAAAAGAAGTCATCAAGAACCCGACCGAGCAAGACCTCATCCGAAATTGGGCAAAGATCCTGTTTGATAACAACCGTGGAATTGACCGCTTGAATAACTATCCTCTTACGGATGGCGAAATGCAGCAGATCATCGAACAGATCACGGAACTTAGAACACCGTTAAAACTCAATGGCTTTATCAACGGAAAAACTGTGTCCATCAAGCGTGATAACCCTGATGATAAGCTCCATTTCGGCACTGAAATCAGCTTGAAAATATATGACCGCAGGGAAATCGCCGCTGGACAGAGCCGGTATCAGATCGTACAACAACCAGTTTTTCCGAGCAAGTCAAAAATGCTGAATGACCGTCGTGGTGATTTGATGCTGCTTATCAACGGTATGCCTGTCATACATATCGAACTGAAGCGCAGCGGTGTCCCCGTCAGTCAAGCATATAATCAGATTGAGAAATACTCATATGAGGGCGTTTTTACCGGATTGTTCTCGCTCGTTCAGGTGTTTGTAGCAATGAACCCTGAAGAAACTCGTTATTTTGCGAATCCCGGACCTGACGGAAAGTTCAATACTGATTACTATTTCCATTGGGCTGACTTCAATAATGAGCCTATCAACGATTGGAAAGCTATCGCCTCCTCGCTGCTGTCCATCCCTATGGCGCACCAGCTCATTGGTTTTTATACTGTTGCCGACAATGCTGACGGTGTTCTGAAGGTAATGCGAAGCTACCAGTATTACGCAGCCAGCGCAATTTCCGATGTTGTGTCTAAAACGAAGTGGGATAGCGGTAAGCAGCGTGGCGGCTACATTTGGCATACCACCGGCTCAGGTAAGACGATGACGAGCTTTAAGTCGGCTCAGTTGATTGCAAACTCCAATGATGCTGATAAGGTTATTTTCCTTACCGACCGTATTGAGTTAGGAACGCAGTCGCTCAAGGAATATCGGGCATTTGCGGACGAGAACGAAACCGTGCAGGCAACAGAGAACACATATGTCCTTTTGACTAAGCTGAAAAGCAACGCAACGGCAGATACCCTAATTGTTACCTCTATTCAGAAGATGAGCAATATCCGAGATGAGGACGGAGGACTTAATGCAAGCGACATTGAAATAATCAACGGCAAACGGCTTGTTTTTATTGTTGACGAGGCTCATCGTTCAACTTTTGGAGATATGCTATCCATCATCAAGGAAACATTTCCCAATGCCATCTTCTTTGGCTTTACCGGCACACCGGTGTTTGAGGAGAATGCAAAGAAAAACAATGCCCAAACAGATGTTTTTGGCAATGAACTCCATAGATATAGCATTGCTGATGGTATCAGGGATAAGAATGTGCTTGGATTTGATCCTTATAAAGTCCTGACTTTCCGTGATAAGGATGTCCGCAAGGTGGTTGCCTTGGAAAAAGCAAAAGCAGCAACCGAAGAAGAAGCAATCAGCGATCCCAAAAAGGCAAAAATATTCTATGAGTATATGGACTCCTCCACCGTCAAGATGGCGGGCTTCTTGGGCGATGACGGAAAGTGGGTCAAGGGCATTGAAGATTATCTTCCAAAAACTCAGTACCTTTCCTCGGAGCATCAAAGCAAGGTTGTTGAGGATATTCAAGAAAACTGGCTTACTTTGAGTCACAACGGGAAATTCCACGCAATCTTTGCAACGAGCAGCATCCCCGAAGCAATAGACTACTATCGACTGTTGAAGGCTGCAATGCCGAAACTTAGGATCAGTTGCCTTTTTGACCCCAATATCAGCAATGAAGATGGTGACTACAAAGAATACAGAGGGCAGCCGATTGCTTTCTATAAAGAGCAAGGCTTAATCGAAATCCTTACTGACTATAATACGATGTTTGGTCAGGATTTTTCGATTGCTACACACGCTCGCTTCAAAAAAGACCTTTCTCTACGCCTTGCCCACAAAGAGCAATATAAGCGGGTCGAAAGAGAGCCTGAGAAGCAGCTCGACCTCCTGATTGTAGTGGATCAGATGCTTACCGGCTTTGACTCTAAGTGGGTCAACACGCTGTATATGGACAAGATACTGGAGTATGAGAACATCATTCAGGCATTTTCCAGAACCAACAGACTTTTCGGACCCGATAAGCCTTTTGGCATCATCAGATATTATCGCAAGCCGCATACGATGGAGCAGAATGTGAGCAAAGCTGTTAAGCTCTATTCCGGCGATAGACCGATAGGTCTGTTCGTTGAAAAACTGTCTTACAACCTCGGAAAGCTCAACGCTGTGTTTGATGATATTGCCTATTTGTTCAAGAATGCTGGTATCCCTGACTTTGAAAAGTTGCCTGCGGACGGAACCGTAAGAGCTAAGTTCGCCTCGCTGTTTAGAGATTTCAACGGATACCTTGAAGCTGCTAAAATCCAAGGATTTAGGTGGGACAAACACACCTACTCATTCAAGGACGAGGAAAGTGGAAATTCGATTGAAATTACAATGGAGTTCGATGAGAACGCATTTTTGATTTTAGCACAGCGTTATAAAGAGCTTTCCGCTGCTTCTTCCGATGATCCCGGATCACAAGACATAGATATACCATACGATCTTGTTGGATACCTGACTGAAATTGACACAGGGGTTATCGATGCCGATTATATGAACAGTCGCTTCGATAAGTACCTCAAATTGATTCGACAGGAAGGTTCGTCCGAGGAATCTATTGAGCAAGCAAAGGCAGAACTTCACAAAACTTTTGCTGCCCTAACGCAAGAGGAGCAGAAATACGCAAACATCTTTCTGCACGACATTGAGCGAGGCGATGTCATTGCCGAGGACGGAAAAACGCTTCGTGACTACATCACGGAGTATCAGTTTAGAGCAAAAGATGACCAAATTCATCGTTTTGCGACTATCTTCGGTCTTGATGAGGATAAACTCAGGAATATGATGGGGCTTAACTTGAATGAAGCGACTATCAATGAGTTTGGCAGGTTTGACGAGCTGAAAAAGAGCGTTGATAAGACCAAAGCAAAAGCGTTCTTTGAAGCATATGAACAAACCAAGTTGATTCCGCCCAAGGTCAATATGAAAACGGATCAGCTTTTGCGGCAGTTTATTCTTACCGGTGGATTTGAGGTTGATATGCCGTAATGAGTGCCATCACCGCTAAAGCAAGCCGAAAAATGAAAAAATATGCGGTCTTAACAAGAGAGCCAAGGTGTTTCCTTGGCTCTTTTGATTTTTCTTGGGAACAGCGTAAGTTGGGAGATATTGCTGACATTGTGGGTGGTGGAACCCCAAGTACAGGAAATCAGAGCTATTGGGACGGTGATATTGATTGGTATGCACCTGCTGAAATTGCGGATCAAATCTATGCAAATTCGAGTCAGAAAAAGATAACCGGCTTGGGTTATGAGAATAGTTCAGCCAAAATGCTTCCTCCCGGTACAGTCCTGTTTACATCTCGTGCAGGGATCGGGAAAACAGCCATTTTAACCCGAAAAGGCTGTACTAATCAGGGATTTCAGTCCATTGTCCCACATCGTGGAGAGCTTGACTCTTACTTCATTTTTTCTCGAACCGAAGAATTAAAACGATATGGAGAGCTTGTTGGGGCTGGATCAACTTTCGTCGAGGTTTCGGGAAAGCAAATGGCTGTAATGGAGCTGATGATGCCGCCAACGATGCGAGAACAACAGACTATTGGAGGTTTCTTTCAGCAGCTCGACCACCTTATCACCCTTCATCAGCGTAAATGTGCATTATTATTCAGTCCTTTTCAGGCTTTTATCTCTATGATGTTCACCACTTCAACATTTTCTTGGGAACAGCGTAAGTTTGAAGAAATCGCTGTGCGATCATCGGTAATATGCT
>OHWG01001228.1_pt1 | contig 13364 bp, 10 predicted proteins | sample 1579621 | NCBI WGS metagenome assembly OHWG01 (sample SAMEA3882544, study PRJEB24775) | human gut metagenome | biome: human-associated habitat; feature: intestine environment; material: feces | place: Netherlands | collected 2009/2010
ACGCCGAAATAAAACATCCTCTGCCCGTATTGTCGCCGGACAGAGGATGTTTTATTCATATTCAGTCGTCGAATTCCGCCCGCAGGCCCCGCCGCAGCAGGGCACTCAGCTCTGCCCGGGGATCGGCGCTTTCGTACAGGATGTTGTGTACCGCCATGCATATCGGCAGCTCCACGCCGTGCTTTTCGCGGAGCACCATCAGTGCCTCCACTGTGTAATAGCCCTCCGCCAGCCGGTGGTAGTCCTGATGGCGGATGAAGGACTCGCCGAACTGTCGGTTATGGCTGTAGGGCGAGAACACCGTGGCCTCGTAGTCCCCCAGATGGCACAGCCCGTAGGCTGACAGCTCATTGCCGCCCATAGCCTTGATCAGCCGCGCCACCTCCCGGGTACCCCGGCTCATCAGCGCGCCCTTCAGGCTGGACATCTCCACGCCGTCCAGAAAGCCCGCCGCAATGCCTACCACGTTCTTGGCCGCGGCGCCTACCTCGTTGCCGATCATGTCGCCGCCATAGTAGAAACGGATCAGGTCGCTGGAGAATTCCTGCACCAGCCGCCGCTTCACGGCGTCGTTCCCGCTGTCGATGACCATGCAGTTGGGGATGCCCCGGTAGAACTCCTGCACATGGCCCGGCCCCAGCCAGACCGCCACGGTGTTGCTCTCATGCAGCAGCGATCCGGCGATAACGCTGAGCCGTTCGCCGGTGCCCATCTCCAGGCCCTTCATGCACAGCACCACGGTCTTGTTCCGCAGCGCCTGTATGGGCGCCTCTGCCAGCAGAGAACGCAGGCTCTGGGAGCCGATGGAGATGATGACCGTCTCCGCCTGCTCCACGTCCCGCAGGTCGGTGGTCAGCCCCACGGAGTCTGGCAGCGTCAGCAGATCGTTCTGCCGGGTGGCCAGAAAGGACTGCATACGGGGCGAGCTCTGCCGCCCGTACAGCGTCACATGATGGCCGATGTGATCCAGATACCAGGTGATGAGGGAACCCCACCGCCCGCAGCCGATGACAAATATGTTCATGGGTTTGTCTCCTTATAAGGAAGTCCCGAAGCCGCGCTTCGGGACTTCGCGTAAAAGCGGATCGTTCACTTTACTTCACGATCAGCGTCTTGCCGTCCATCTCCTCCGGGCAGGCCAGACCCATCACGTCCAGGATGGTGGGCGCGATATCCGCCAGCCGTCCGGGCCGCAGCTCTGTGCCGGCGCCGCACAGGATGAAGGGTACCAGATTGGTGGTGTGGGCGGTCATGGGGCTGCCATCGGGCTGCTTCATATCCTCGGCGTTGCCGTGGTCGGCGGTCACCATGGCGATGCCGCCCATCTTCAGCGTGGCGTCCACCACCTTGCCCACGCAGGTGTCCACAGTCTCTACGGCCTTGATGGCGGCCTCCAGCACGCCGGTGTGCCCCACCATGTCGCAGTTGGCGAAGTTCAGGATGATGACGTCATAGGCACCTGACTCGATGCGCTCCACACACTTGTCGCACACCTCGAAGGCGCTCATCTCCGGCTGGAGGTCATAGGTGGCCACCTTGGGAGAGGGCACCAGCACCCGGTCCTCGCCGGGGTACTGCGTCTCCACGCCGCCGTTGAAGAAGAACGTCACATGGGCGTATTTCTCCGTCTCGGCGATACGCAGCTGGGTCATGCCCATGCGGCTGAGGTACTCACCCAGCCCGTTCTTCACGGCGATGCGGGGCCACGCCACCAGCACGTTGGGCATGGAGGCGTCGTACTCCGTGTTGCACACATAGGTGGTGGGGAAGAACTCCCGGGCAAAGCCGTCAAAGTCCGGGTCCACGATGGCCCGGGTGATCTCCCGGGCCCGGTCGGGCCGGTAGTTGAAGAAGATGATGCTGTCATTGTCGCTGATGGTGCCGTCGCCGTCCACCACCACCGGCTCCATGAACTCGTCGGTGATGTTGTTGGCATAGCTCTCCGCCACGGCGGCCACCGGGTCATCACTGCGGCGGCCCTCACCGTACACCATAGCGTCATAGGCCATCTGTACGCGCTCCCACCGCTTGTCGCGGTCCATGGCGTAGTAGCGGCCCATTACCGTGGCGATCTTGCCGATGCCCAGCTGGGCGCACTTGTCGGCGAGTGCCTGCACGAAGCCCTTGCCGCTGGTGGGGGACACGTCCCGGCCATCCAGGAAGCAATGGACGTACACCTTGGTCAGCCCCTTGTCCTTAGCCATTTGCAGCAGGGCGAACAGGTGCTCGATGTGGGAGTGTACGCCGCCGTCCGACAGCAGACCGCACAGGTGCAGACTGGTGCCCGTCTCCAGGCAGTTGTCCATCGCCTGGTTATAGGCCTCGTTCTTAAAGAAGCTGCCGTCCTCGATAGCGCGGCTGATGCGGGGCAGGTCCTGAAACACCACGCGGCCGCCGCCGATGTTGGTGTGGCCTACCTCGCTGTTGCCCATCTGCCCGGCGGGCAGACCCACGTCCAGTCCGCTGGCGGACAGCGTGGTGTGGGCGTATTCCTGAAACAGCTTATCCAGCACCGGCGTCTTGGCCAGAGTGACGGCATTGTCGTCCGCGGGGGGCGCAATGCCGAAGCCGTCCATGATGATGAGGGTGGTAGGGGTCTTATTCATGCCGTTCCTCCTTGGAAATACTCAGCCTTGGTTGGCAGCATTGATAATGGCGATAAAGTCCTCAGGGTTCAGAGAGGCGCCGCCGATAAGGCCGCCGTCGATGTCCGGCTGGGCCAGCAGCTCCGCCGCGTTGGCGGGCTTCATGGAGCCGCCGTACTGGATGGTGATGCTGCGGGCGATACGGGCGCCGTACAGGTGACGCACGGTGGTGCGGATGAAGGTGCAGACCTCAGCGGCTTGCTCGGCGGTAGCGGTCTTGCCGGTGCCGATGGCCCACACAGGCTCATAGGCGATCACGCACTTCCGCAGCTTCTCCGCGGGCACGCCGGCCAGGGCGGACTTGACCTGCAGCGCGATCAGCTCCATGGTGATGCCCAGCTCCCGCTGCTCCAGCGTCTCACCCACGCAGATGATGGGGTGCAGACCCGCCTCCAGCGCGGAGAGCACCTTGCGGTTGACGGTGAGATCCGTCTCGCCGAAATACTGGCGGCGCTCAGAGTGACCGATGATGACGTACTTTACGCCCAGGTCCTTCAGCATATCGGCGGAGACTTCGCCGGTGTACGCGCCGTTCTTCTCATAAAACACATTCTGTGCGCCCACGGACACGCGGGCATCCTTGAAGCCCTTGATGGCGGCGGCGATATCTACGGAGGGCACGCACACCACAATGTCGCACCATTTGGCCTTGGGCAGCAGGGCCTTCAGTTCCTCGGCAAACTTCTTCGTCTCGCTGGCGGTCTTGTTCATCTTCCAGTTGCCGGCGATAATGGTCTTGCGATATCTGCGATTCATAACAAACTAACTCCTCGTCTTTTACTCTTATATAGAAATGGGGATATGCACACAAAATAAAACGGTTTTCGCCAAAGCCTGCGCGGCCGATCCGCTCCGCTGGCCGCGGCGAAGATGCCGGACCTTACTTGTCCAGCAGGCAGGCCACGCCGGGCAGCTCCTTACCCTCCAGGAACTCCAGCGACGCGCCGCCGCCGGTGCTGATGTGGGTGATCTTGTCGGCAAAGCCCAGCTGCTCCACCGCCGCCGCGCTGTCGCCGCCGCCCACGATGGTCACGGCGCCGCTGTCAGCCAGCGCCTGGGCCATGGCCCGGGTGCCGGCGGCGAAGTTGTCAAACTCAAACACGCCCATGGGGCCGTTCCACACCACGGTGCCCGCGCCCTTCACGGCGCCGCAGAAGGTCTTGATGGTGTCGGGACCGATATCCATGCCCTCCCAGCTCTCGGGAATGGCCATGGTGCTGACCACCTGGCGCTTGGCGTCATTGGAGAAGTCATCCGCCGCCACGGTGTCTGTGGGCAGCAGAAGCTTCACGCCGTTCTTTTTGGCCTTTTCGATCATTTCCAGGGCGTAATCCAGCTTATCCGGCTCGCACAGGCTCTTGCCGATGCTGCCGCCCTGGGCCTTGGCAAAGGTATACGCCATGCCGCCGCCGATGATGATGGTGTCCGCCTTGTCCAGCAGGTTGTTGATGACCGCGATCTTGTCGCTGACCTTGGCACCGCCCAGCACCGCCACAAAGGGCCGCTTGGGGTCGTCCAGGGCCTTGCCCATGACGGACAGCTCTCTGGCCACCAGGAAGCCGGACACCGCCGGCAGGTATGCCGCCACACCGACGGTGGAGGCGTGGGCACGGTGCACGGTGCCGAAGGCGTCGGACACATACAGCTCCGCCATGTCCGCCAGCTCCTTGGCGAAGCCGGGGTCGTTCTTCTCCTCGCGGATATCGAACCGCAGGTTCTCCAGCAGCATGATCTGGCCGGGCTGCAGGGCAGCGGCCTTGACTTTGGCATCTTCACCCACGATATCCTTGGCGAAGATGACCTCCCGGCCCAGCAGCTGGCTCAAACGCTCCGCCACGGGCGCCAGCGTCAGCTTCATCTTCCACTCGCCCTTGGGCTTGCCCAGGTGGGAGCAGGCGATGACCGCCGCGCCGTTGTCCAGCAGATACTTGATGGTGGGCAGTGCCGCCACGATGCGCTTGTCGCTGGTGATCGCGCCCGTTTCCTTGTCCTGGGGCACGTTGAAGTCGCAGCGCAGCAGGACCTTCTTGCCCTTGACGTCTACATCCTGTACCGTTTTTTTATTGTAATTCATGGAATACGCTCCTCTCGCGTGAAATTCATATATTTGCCATCTCGCCGGTTCCGGCGAGACCGGGAAAGCCATTCTGCCGCAGCGCCTCATAGGTGAGGATCGCCACGGAGTTGCTCAGGTTCAGGCTCCGCGCCTCCGGGCGCATGGGCAGCCGTATGCACCGGTCATAGTGGGTCCTGCGGAAGTCCTCCGGCAGCCCGGCTGTCTCCTTGCCGAAGAACAGCCAGCAATCCGGCGAGAACCGTGCCCGGGTGTAGTCCTGCGGCGCCTTGGTGGTGGCCAGCCACAGATCGACGGCCGCCTCCGGGTGCCGCGCAAACAGCGCCTCCAACCCGTCGTAGTCCTGTACGTTCACCAGGTGCCAGTAATCCAGACCGGCGCGCTTCACCGCCCGGTCGGAAATATCAAAGCCCAGAGGCCGCACCAGGTGCAGCTGGCTGCCGGTGGCGGCGCAGGTACGGGCGATATTACCGCAATTCTGGGGTATTTTCGGTTCGACCAGTACGATGTGCAGCATGACCGTATCACACTCCTGTTACATAAGCGACAACTATTGTAAAACAATGTAATGGGAAATGCAACTATAAAATACCAAAAGCAGGCGATATTTCTCCGAAACATTCAAAATGCTTTCTGTTTGACCCACCAAAAGACAGACGAACGCCCACGGACCGCTGCCAGAAAAATTATTGCCGAAAAAAACGGGAAAAATACTGGATTTTCCCGCAGGACCTGTTATAATAGGGGCAGAGAACAATGCAGAAAGAGGTGAGTGCCAATGGGCCGCATTCGCGCCGACAAGTGCAATACCGTCCATGACCGCGCCCGCCTTTCGGGTGCCGTGCCGTCCACGCTGTACGCCGCGCTGTAGAGCGCACTGTCAGTGGGCGGCATTTTTGTTTTCTTTTTAACAAGTGCGGAACAGCGCAGCTGTTTGCAATATATCTGTACCTATAAAAATTCGGATAGAAAGCGAGAGTACGCACCATGATTTCTCACGGCAAGGATATGAAGATCTTTACAGGCAACGCCAATCCCGCGCTGGCACAGGAGATCTGCAAGCTCATCGGCATCAAGCTGGGCGAGGCAGAGGTCAAAAGCTTCGCTGACGGTGAGGCGTCCGTCTCCCTGTATGAGACCGTCCGCGGCAGCGATGTGTTCCTCATCAACTCCACCTGCAAACCCGTCAACGACAGCCTGATGGAGCTGCTCATCATGATCGACGCCTGCAAGCGTGCCAGCGCCGGCCGTGTCACCGCCGTGATCCCCTATTTCGGCTATGCCCGTCAGGACCGTAAGGCCAAGTCCCGCGATCCTATCTCCGCCAAGCTGGTGGCCAATATGCTCACCGCCTCCGGCGCCGACCGTGTGCTGACCATGGACCTGCACGCCAGCCAGATCCAGGGTTTCTTCGATATCCCCGTGGATAACCTGCTGGGCAACCCCGTGTTCGTGGACTATTACGCCAAGAAGTTCGGCGAAAAGTGCGAGGACATGGTGGTCGTCTCTCCCGATGTGGGCTCTGTGGCCCGCGCCCGCACCTTCGCCCAGAAGCTGCACATGGGCCTGGCCATCGTGGACAAGCGCCGCCAGAAGGCCAACCAGTGCGAGGTCATGAACGTCATCGGCGACGTGGAGGGCAAGGACTGCATCCTCTTCGACGATATGATCGACACCGCTGGTTCCATCTGCAACGCCGCCAAGGCTATTGTGGAGGTGGGCGGAGCCAACAGCGTATATGCCTGCGCCAGCCACGGCGTGCTGTCCGGCCCCGCGCTGGAGCGCCTGAACAACAGCGTCATCAAGGAGGTCGCTCTGCTGAACACCATTCCCGAGTCTATGGGCGAGGGCTGCAGCAAGATCAAGTATATCTCCGTGGCCCCCATGTTCGCCGAGGCCATCGAGCGCATCTATCAGGAGATCTCCATCGCCAAGCTGTTTAACTAAAACACTTTCCAAACCCGAAAAACGGTGCTATAATAAGAGGACTGCGTCTGCAGTCCTCTTATTTTGTGCATGCAAGGAGGCGACAGCCTTGTTTTTTAATCGGAACGGCAGCGGCGGTGTGGAGTGGCTGCTGGTGGGCCTGGGTAATCCCGGCAGCAAGTATGAGTCCACCCGCCACAATATGGGCTGGCTGGCCCTGGACAGCCTGATGGAAAAGGAGAAATTCGCCTTGAATAAGCTCCGCTTCAAGGCATGGACCGGTATGCTGGACTACAAGGGACATAAAATACTGGTGATGAAGCCCCAGACCTATATGAACCTCTCCGGCGAGTCTGTGGGCGAGGCCGCGCGGTTCTACAAGGTGCCCGCCGACCATGTGCTGGTCATCTCCGACGACGTGTCCCTGCCGGTGGGCAAGCTGCGTATCCGCAAAAGCGGCTCCGCCGGCGGTCACAATGGGCTGAAGAACATCATTCAGCACCTGGGCACCGATGCGTTTCCACGTATCAAGGTGGGCGTGGGTATGCCCGACCACCCGGACCACGAGATGATCGACTGGGTCATCGGCAAGCCCCAGGGCGAGGAGGCCAAGACCCTCCGCGCTGCCCTGGACCGTGCAGCCGATGCCGCGTTGTCCGTCATTGATGAAGGCACGGACCGGGCTATGAACAGATTTAACTGACCGGCCGAAGTCCCTCTCCGTGCGGAGAGGGACCGGCACGAAGTGCCGCCGGAGGGGAAAGGAGGGATGCCCCGTGACCGGATTGTTAGACAAGTTATCTGCTCTGCCGCAGCTTCAGGAGCTGCTGGCGGCGCTGCACAGCAGCGCCGTTACCTGCTGCGCTGCCGTGACGGGGCTGTCCCCTGTTCATCGGGCCATGTTCTCCGCCGCGCTGGCGGCAGAGACGAAGCGTCCGCTGCTGCTCCTGTGTGCCGATGAGAAGGACGTTCAGCGTCAGGCGGCGGATATCCGCGTTCTGCTGGGCGTGGAGCCGGTGTGCTTGCCGGAGCGCGAATTGCAGCTGCGCCCCGCCGCTTACAGCCGCCAGTGGGAGAATGCCCGGCTGTCCGCCCTGTACCGTATGGCCCGGGGCGACGCCCCCGTGGTGGTGACCACCGCCGCCGCCCTGGTGCAGCGCTGTCTGTCTCGGGAGGTGCTGCTCGCCGCCGCTTTTTCTCTGGAGGTGGGCGCGCGGTACGACGTGCAGGACCTCTGCCGCCGCCTGACCGCCGCCGGATACACCCGCACCGATCAGGTGGAGGGGGCCGGCCAGTTTGCCCTGCGGGGCGGTATTCTGGACGTGTTCTCCCCTGGGGAGGAGCGCCCGCTGCGTTGTGAGTTTTTCGACGACGAGCTGGATAGCCTGGGCGAATTCGAGACAGCCACACAGCGCCGCGTGCTGAACCGCCGCCAGGTGTGTATTCTGCCGGCGTCCGAGCTGCTGCCCTTTGCCGAAGAGACCACCGCTGCCGACGCCGCCGGGCGCATGGAGGATGCCGCCCGGCGCCTGAAGAAGGAGCACGCCGCCATTCGTCAGCGTCTGCTGGACGATGCCGAACTGCTGCGCCAGGGGATCGCGCCACCCGGCGCGGACCGCTATATGGCCGCCGTCTGCCCGGACAAGACCACCGCGTTTGACTATCTGGCCCAGGACACCATCCTCTGTGCCGGCGAGGCCGGCCGGGTGCAGGAGACGCTCCGGGCCTTTCTGTTCCAGACCCGTCAGGATGTTACCGCCGCCGTGGAGGCCGGCCTCATGGCCGGCGCCTTCGGTGACCTGACCCTCACGGAGCCGGAGCTGGAGACGGTGCTCTCCCGCTTTGCCCTCTGCCAGCTGGAGAGCCTGCCCACCAGCCGCTATTTGCTGCCGCCCCGCCTGCTGCTGGACGTCAGCGCCAAGCAGCTCTCCGGCTACGGCGGCAGCCTGGATGCCGCCGCTGTCGATATCACCCACTATCTGACCGCCGGCTTCGGCGTGCTGGTGCTCTGCGGCGGCGCGGTCCGCTGCCGTAATATGCAGGAGTTCCTCCAGCGGCGCCATATCCCCGCCGCCCTGGCGCTGGAGGGCGATGCCGTCCCCGCCCCGGGCCAGACGCTCGTCTCCGTGGGGGCGCTGTCCGCCGGCAGTGAGTGGCCCGCCCTGAAGCTGGCCGTCCTGACGGAGGGGCAGCTGACCCGTGCCCTGTCCGGCAAGGCCAAAAAGCCCCGCCAACCCAAGTCCGACAGCCGCCAGCGGCTGCTGAGCTACGCCGACCTGGAGGTGGGCGACCTGGTGGTCCACATCCACCACGGCATCGGCCGCTTTGCCGGGATGATCCGCCTGCCGGTGGACGGCGTGGAGAAGGACTACATCAAGATACAGTACGCCGGCAGCGACTGCCTGTACGTCCCCGCCACCTCACTGGACCTGGTCAGCAAGTATATCGGCGGCGGGGATGACACCGAAAAGGTGAAGCTCAACAAGCTCTCCGGTGACCAGTGGACCAAGACCACCCGCCGTGCCAAGGCCGCGGCCAAGGACCTGGCCGACGGGCTCATCAAGCTGTACGCCCAGCGCCAACGCTTGGGCGGCCACGCCTTTTCACCGGATACCCCCTGGCAGCAGGAATTTGAGGAGGCCTTCGACTATACGGAGACCGACGATCAGCTGACCGCCATCCGGGAGATCAAGGCCGATATGGAGAAACCCGTGCCCATGGATCGGCTGCTCTGCGGCGACGTGGGCTACGGTAAGACGGAGGTGGCCCTCCGCGCCGCCATGAAGTGCATCCTGGACGGCAAGCAGGTGGCGCTGCTGGTGCCCACCACCGTGCTGGCGCAGCAGCATTATGCCACCGCCGCCGCCCGGTTCCGGGCCTTCCCGGTCACGGTGGAGGTCCTGTCCCGCTTCCGCACCCCCAAGCAGGTCAAGGATGTGCTGGAACGGGTGAAGGACGGTCGTGTGGACCTGCTTATCGGCACCCATAAGCTGCTGGGCAAGGGCGTGCAGTTCAAGGACCTGGGGCTGCTCATCATCGACGAGGAGCAGCGCTTCGGCGTCACCCACAAGGAGCGTCTGCGTCAGGTGGCCCGGCAGGTGGACACCCTGACCCTCTCTGCCACGCCAATTCCCCGGACGCTGAACATGGCCATGTCCGGCATCCGCGACATGAGCACCATTGAGCAGCCGCCCCAGGACCGCCAGAGCGTCCAGACCTACGTGCTGGAGCATGACTGGGGCCTTCTGGCGGATGCCATCCGGCGGGAGTTGGGCCGGGGCGGACAGGTGTATTACCTGCATAACCGGGTAGACAGCATCGATGCCACCGCCGCCCGTCTCCGTGACCTGCTGGGCGAGGACGTTGCCATCGAGACGGCCCACGGCAAGATGGCCGAGGGCCAGCTCAGCGACGTGATGGCCCGTATGTCCGAGGGTGAGATCGACGTGCTGGTCTGCACCACCATTATCGAGACCGGCATCGATATCCCCAATGTAAACACGCTGATCATCGAGGACGCGGACAACATGGGGCTGAGCCAGCTGCACCAGCTGAGGGGCCGCATCGGCCGCAGTCCCCGCCGGGCCTACGCCTATCTGACCTACCGGGCCGGCAAGGTGCTCACCGAGGTGGCCGCCAAGCGCCTGACCGCCATCCGCGAGTATGTAGAGTTTGGCTCCGGCTTCAAGATCGCCATGCGCGACCTGGAGATCCGCGGTGCGGGCAATCTGCTGGGCCCGGAGCAGTCCGGTTACATGATGTCCGTGGGCTATGATATGTACCTGAAGCTGCTGAACGACGCGGTGCTGGAGCAGCAGGGGAAGACCGCCCCCACCCGGGTGGAGTGTTCCGCTGACATCACCGTGGCGGCCTATATCCCGGAGTCTTACGTTCCCGCTGCCCGGCAGCGCATGGACCTCTACCGCCGCATCGCGGCCCTCCGCACGCCGGAGGACGAGTCCGAGCTCACCGACGAGCTGCTGGACCGCTACGGCGACGTGCCGCCGCCGGTGACGGCGCTGCTGCGGGTGGCACTGCTCCGCGCCGCCGCTATGGACTGCGGCGTCACCGATATCACCCAGAAGGGCCGCCAGCTGGTGTTCAGCTTTGACGATCGGGTGGATGCCGCCGCGCTGCTGGCGGTGTGCACCATGGCGGCCTACCGCAGCCGCGCGCAGCTATCCGCCGGGGCAGCGCCCCGCCTGACACTGTATATGCAGCCCGGGGAGGAACCGCTGGCCGCCGCCGGCGCGCTGGTGGAGGCCCTGCGGCTCCACGAGACAGATACACAACAAATGAACGGGGCGCAGACCCCTGAGGAGGCAAAACATGAAGAATAACTGGATCCGTTTTCTGGCGGGCGCGCTGGTGTCCGTCATGCTGGTGGGCGCGTTTGCCCTCACCGGCGGCATGAAGGGCGGTAAGAGCACCGAGGGCCTGCTGTATCAGGCCAGCGGCCTTCACCCGGACGGCGAGATGCTGGTCGTCGACGGTCAGATCGTCACCTGTGAGGAGTACCTCTATTGGGTGGACTACGTCTGTACCTATCTGGCGAGCCAGCTGCCGGACGTGGACTGGAACGCCGCCGTGTCCGAGGGCGGCATTACCTACGGCGACTATGTAAAGCTGGAGGCGGTGAACGCCGCCAAGCGCTTTGCCGTCACCCGCGCCTGGGCAGAGCAGGCGGGCATCGCCCTCACCGACGGCGACATGGCCGCCCTGGCCCTCCAGCGGCAGAAGCTGGTGTCCCTTTACGGCGAGGAGGGCTATCAGCAGCAGCTGGCCCTGATGGGCATCAGCGAGGAGACCTTCGACGGTATGCTGGCCGCCCAGTACCTGAACAGCAGCCTGCAAACGGCCTATGGCCCCGGCGGCAGCCTGTATGACGAGGATGCCGTCCGCGCCTACGCCCAGGAGCAGGGCTATGCCAGCGTCTATGTGCTGACCCTCACCGGCGAAAATGCCGAGACCATGGCCGCCGATCTGCTGGAGCGCTGGCAGAAGGCGGAGGACAAGGCGGCGGAGTACGCCGCCATGTGCGAGGAGCTGCAGCAGGAGGCTGTGGGCGCCGTTACCCTGACCGTCGCTGAGGGCGATCCCCTCAGCGACGCCATCATGGCGCTGGAGCTGGAGGAACTGACCGCCGTCATTGATCCCTACGGCGATGGCTCCTGCTATGTGATCCTGCGTACCGATCTGGACCTGTCCGTGGCCGCAGACGCCTATTTCCAGCAGGTCCAGAGCGACCGGCTGGCCAACGCCTCCGTGGTGTCCAATGCCAAGCTGTACAGCAGCCTGGACGTGGGAGCCTTCTATGACCGGATGACGGAGCTCCGCGCGGAGATGCAGGCCGCCATGGCGGAGGCTGGTGGTCATACCGCCGATGATGGCCATGACCACAGCGCCGACGCCGGTACCGACACGGCGGGGGAGGACACTGCCGATACCGGAGCTGACGCCGAACCGGCGGCATGAGGATGCGTCATTTCGTCAAAATGACGGGAAACCGCCATTTGATATGCCTGATTTGACGATTTTTTAACGAAGTTGCAATTTGGGATTGACTATTGTTAAATTTGTGACTATCATTAGGGATAGACAGGCGTGAGCCTTTGTTGTATACTATCTTCAACATATTTTATAGGAGGTAACTTTCATGAAAGACCTGTATGTTGTCAACTGCTGCCGTACCGCCATCGGTTCCTTTGGCGGCTCCCTGAAGAACACCCCTGCCGCCGAAATGGGCGCCGTGGTGGTCAAGGAGGCTCTGAAGCGCGCAAACGTGGCTCCCGAGAATGTGGATGAGCTGATGTTCGGCTGCATCCTGACCTCTGCCCAGGGCCAGAATGTGGCCCGTCAGGTCTCCATCAAGGCTGGTATCCCCTATTCCGTCCCCGCCTATACCGTGGGCATGGTCTGCGGTTCCGGCATGAAGTCCGTCATCGAGGGTGCCCGTTCCATCCTGGCCGGCGACTCCGACATCGTGGTCTGCGGCGGCACCGAGAACATGAGCGCCGCTCCCTTTGCCTCCATGGACGCCCGCTGGGGCGCCCGCATGGGCGACAAGAAGCTGGTGGACACCATGATCAAGGACGGCCTGTGGGACGCCTATAACAACTATCACATGGGCACCACCGCTGAGAACATCAACGACATCTGGGGCATCACCCGCCGCGAGCAGGACGAGTTCGCCGCCGCCTCCCAGCAGAAGACCGAGGCCGCCCAGGCCGCCGGCAGGTTCGATGATGAGATCGTCCCCGTGATGATCAAGGTCAAGAAGGAAATGGTTCCCTTCGCCAAGGATGAGTATCCCAAGGCCGGTGTCACCGCGGACAGCATCGCCAAGCTGAAGGGTGCGTTCCCCGTGGGCCCCGAGTCCCCCAACCCCGTGGTGGTCAACACCTTCGAGCCCACCGGCTGCCAGGATGCTCCCGATAAGGGCACCCAGCGCGTCACCGCCGCCAACGCCTCCGGCATCAACGACGGCGCTGCCGCCATCGTGCTGGCCTCCGGCGAGGCTGTGGCCAAGTATGGTTTGAAGCCCATGGCCAAGCTGATCGGCTGGGGCCAGGGCGGTGTGGATCCCAAGATCATGGGCGTCGGCCCCGTGGTCGCTTCCCGCAACGCCATGAAGAAGGCCGGCGTCACCATCGATGACATCGACCTGATCGAGGCCAACGAGGCCTTTGCCGCCCAGTCCATCGCCGTGGCCCGCGAGC
>OHWG01001242.1_pt1 | contig 13267 bp, 12 predicted proteins | sample 1579621 | NCBI WGS metagenome assembly OHWG01 (sample SAMEA3882544, study PRJEB24775) | human gut metagenome | biome: human-associated habitat; feature: intestine environment; material: feces | place: Netherlands | collected 2009/2010
TATGGCTATGGGTCACAAGGCGGACGACCATGAGGAGCAGACGCAGTATCAGCAGAGTATGTAAAAAAGGAGAACTCCATGTCAAGCTATATTCATTTCACCGAAGAACAGAAACAGCGTGCCGCCGCAGTGGATCTGGAGGAGTTCCTGCTTGTCGTATTTCTGATCGCCATGACACTGATCATGGGCATTCAGGTACTTTCCCGCTACGTACATGGTATGACCATGCGGAGGAGCGAGGCGGACATGCCGTCAGCTTTGTGCAGCGGTTCTACGGCCTTAGCTACCCGGACGCAGTGACAATGCTGCTGGGCGGTGAACTGGGAACAGCGTATCCCTCTGCCGGGGAACGCACAGAGGAACCTGTGAAACCATTTGCACTGCCGCCCGCCAACAAAGATATGCGCAGAGTGTTTGCGTATCTCATCAAGCATCGCGGCATCGCAAGAGATGTGGTGGCGCACTTTGCCAAGGCTGGGCTTTTGTATGAGGATGCCGAATATCACAACGCCGTGTTTGTTGGTACGGATACAGATGGTGTTCCCCGCCACGCCCACAAGCGCAGCGCCAACAGCTACGGAAAAGCCTTCCGCTTGAATGTCGAGGGCAGTGATCCACGATACAGCTTCCATCATGTCGGCACAGACAGAAGCCTGTATGTGTTTGAAGCGCCCATCGATATGCTGTCCTTCATCACCCTTTATCCGGAGAACTGGCAGCGGCACAGCTATGTAGCCTGTTGCGGCACATCCATTCAGCCGGTATTGCAGATGTTGGAACAAGTGCCGCAGCTCGATACCATTCTGCTCTGTCTTGATAACGATGAAGCCGGTCATCAGGCCAGCCGCCGGATGCGGGAGCAGTTGGATGCACGTTATTCCGTGGAGCGCCTTATCCCGGAAAACAAAGACTGGAATGACGTTCTGCCCCTGAGCGGGGAAAATGCTCAGGGCTTTGCTATGAATGAAATGAGGTGAAATGTTGAACGCAAGTATCTGGATCCTGATCGCAGCGGGAGCAACAATGTTCCTTGTCATCGGTGGGCTGTCCATGATGTCTCATCACTATACCCTTGGCAATATCAAATCCCGCACTGTGGGCGATGGGCAGCACGGCACAGCCCGATGGGCCACCGACAAGGAAATCAAGCAGACCTATGCCCATGTGCCCTTCAAAGTCAGAGAGTGGCGCAGCGGACAGAACCTCCCCACGGAGCAGGGATTGATTCTCGGCTGTAAGGGGAAACCGCAGGAGCTCACCGCACTGGTAGACAGCGATGACATTCACTGCCTCATGATCGGCGCCAGCGGTATTGGCAAGACTGCATTCTTCTTATACCCCAATCTGGAATATGCCTGCGCTTCCGGCATGAGCTGGCTGGCGCTGGACAGCAAGGGTGACCTGGCCCGCAATTACGGTGCGATTGCCAAAAACTGTTACGGCTACAATGTATCTGTTATCGACCTGCGCAATCCCACTCGTTCAGACGGCAACAACCTGCTGACATTGGTCAACCGCTACATGGACATCGCAAGGAAAGATCCCAAAAACTTGGCGGCTCGAGCTAAGGCGGAGAAGTACGCTAAGATTCTCGCCAAAACCATTGTCAATCCGGATGGCGATGACAGCAATCGCGGACAGAACGCCTTTTTCTATGATGCGGCGGAGGGGCTGCTCACCTCGGTCATTCTGATACTGGCGGAGTTTCTGCCGCCGGATAAGGAGCATCCACAGGAGCGCCGGCACATCGTCTCTGTCTTCAAGCTGGTGCAGGATCTGCTGGAACCCAGCAAGGTAAAGGGCAAGAGTCACTTCCTGCTTCTGATGGGCAAGCTGCCGCCTGACCACAAGGCCAGATGGTTTGCGGGTGCTGCACTCAACAGCGCAGAGCAGGCCATGGCCTCTGTCATGTCCACGGTACTTTCTCGTCTCAATGCATTTCTGGACTCGGAACTGGAGCAGGTGCTTTGCTTCGACAGCGCCATTGATGCAGAGAAGTTTGCTTCTGAAAAGTCTGCCATCTTTCTCATTCTTCCGGAGGAGGACACCACCAAAAACTTCATGGCGGGCTTGATGATTCAAAATCTGAGCCGTGAACTGTTTGCTGTGGCGGATGAAAACGGTGGAAAGCTGCAAAACCGCGTGGTACTGTATTGCGATGAATTTGGCACCATGCCGCCCTTCGATGTCCTCCCGTTGTTCTCAGCAGGCCGTTCCCGCCGCCTGACGCTGGTGCCGATCATTCAGTCCTTAGCGCAGCTTGAAAAAAACTACGGAAAAGAAGGAAGCGAAATTATTCAGGACAACTGCCAGGACACCATCTTGGCGGCTTCGCACCCAACAGCCAGACGGCGGAGGTGCTGTCCAAGGCGCTCGGAAACCGCACCGTTCTGTCTGGATCGGTGAGCCGTGGGAAGAACGACCCCAGCCAGAGTCTGCAAATGATGGAGCGTCCACTGCTGACGCCAGATGAGCTGAAGTCTATTCCCAAGGGGAATTTTATTGTCCAAAAGACGGGACAGCATCCCATGCGTACCCGCCTGCGACTTTTTCTGGAATGGGGTATCTCCTTCGAGGAGCCTTATATTGTTCCGGAGCGGGTAGATCGTGCGGTAGCTTATGCAAACCGTGAGGATCTGGAGCGAAATCTTCCGCAATCAAGCAAGGCGGAGAATGCGGATATGCGTGGAGCCTATGCCGTTTCCGGACGCGGCGGCATTGCCCATGAGCCTGCTGTAGATAAGCCTCGGCGCAGGGGCGGAAAGCAAATGAAAACCTATGGCGAGGAGGATCTATGAGTTACTTCGGAACAATTTATGCCGACACCGAACTGCCCTCCAGAGCGAGGGCAGTTTATATGTATCTGCGTGACCGCGCAGACAGCGAGGGCAAATGCTGGCCGGGAATCAAAACCATTGCCTCCGACATGCGATTGTCACGCTCCACGGTCAAACGGGCTTTGACGGATCTGGAGCAGCATGGATACCTGCAAAAGATCCCACGCTACCGTGACAATGGGAGCAGCACATCCAACCTGTATTCCATGCAGTAAGGCCGTAAAAAAAGCGCAGTCCTCCGCCAAGGGAGGACTGCGCCTATTTGCTGGACCCAGGGGAGGTTCATGATGGACCTCCCAGAAGGACTCACTCTATCAGAGATTTAATACAGAGAAAGAAACAAGCGTCACTTCCAGAATTGCTCTAAAACCCTCTATGATATGCAAACTATAAAAGAGCGTATTGGTTATCCGAAGTATAAGTATAACTCTTATTGGATATTCTCAGCATATCGTAATTCTTTGGATTTGCGATGGCATCGTAGCAAAACTCAGCACCCATCATTAGTTGGCGCTGACATTCGCCAATCTCAGGAACTACATCAGCATAGATGCTATTATTTACATAGCACATAGAACATGATATGGGATTTAACTCTACAATGTCTATATACGAATTACCGTTGCTGTCAATAAATTCGCCTAAATCTAATGCGTAGTTAGCTGGGAAAACGCCCAATCTTCTAATGTGATCTACCATATGGCTTTTAGATAGTCTTCTCCTGAAGAATGAAGTCTTTCTTTTGTAACCGCCTCAGCCACACTGCTGGACATTATTTCACATGAACAGATGCAATGTCTACGTAGCTGGCATCTGTGTAGAAGTCATAGCCAGTTATCTTATCAGTATTCCACAGAGCCAGATCGTGAGTGCCGGTTACAGGCACCAGAAGATTCTGATCTGCAATACCATTCAGAATCATTCCATAGATTTCCTGCACACGCCGAGAATCAGAAGTGGAGTCCAATTCTGCGAAAATTTCAGGATTCTCAAAGAAAGCAGAGAACTGGCAGAGGATCGGATCACCCATAGCGCCAGGAGCCATATTGCTCATATCTGTTGCAGGGTCAAAGGAACCGCCAGCAGTATTGTAGAAGGTCAGATCATATTCGCCAGCCATCAAGGCTCCATACCAGGTGTTCATGTCTACTGCATCAATAGTAACATCGAAGCCGAGTTCTTTAAGAGAAGCTGCAATAGAAAGAACTGCATTGTCAACACTTGCAAGGCTCTGAGAATAGTTGAAATGAATGGCGAGAGAAGTTCCGTCCTTCTCCAGGATACCGTCATCATTGGTATCCTCATAGCCGGCTTCCTTCATGAGCTGCTTTGCCTTTTCCATGTCGGTAGGATAGGTCTTAACCTCCACACCGCAGTTGGGCTTTTCATTCGTAAAGAGGGTTTCGGCAGCAGTCTCCAGACCATCGAAAACAGAGGTTTCCAACTCCTGCTGATTAACAGCGTAGGATACTGCTTCCCTTACAAGAGGATCATTAAAGGGAGCCTTATTCAGGTTCATACCCAGATAACGAGTTTGGTTGGTGCTGTCATCCATGGCATGACCGAAAGCGGCATCCCGGGAAATTTCCGTGTAGCCTTCTGCGCTAAGTCTGCTGGAGCCGAGAATTGCATCGATTTCGCCGTTGCGCAGAGCAAGAATTTTTGCAGCATTATCAGGAATCACTTTGACTTTGAACTCGTCCACTTCAGGAGCTTCGCCCCAGTAGTAGGGATTGCGGATAAAGGTATAGGTATCTCCCTCGACCCGCTCAAACATATAGGGACCAGTACCCATAGTTGCACTCACGCAATTCTCGTAAGCCTTTTCTACGCCGCCTTCAAAGGCTGCGGGATTCACAATACCAAGAGGCAGCGCCATGGTCAGATTGTCAAGAGCAGCGTAATAAGGGGTCTTCAAAGTCATTACAAAGGTTTTTTCATCCGGGGTTTCCAGCTTGTCAAACAAAGTAGTGAGCTTACCGAAGGCACCATTCTGGGGACCCAGATGGGTTACTACTGCTTCAAGGGTCATCTTTACTGCCTCGGAAGTCAGAGGAGTACCGTCAGAAAATTTGACACCATCACGCAGATGGAAGGTGTAAGTCTTGCCGTCATCACTGATTTCCCAGGTTTCAGCCAACTCGCCCTGGATCTTCCCGTTATCATCGTAGCTTACCAGAGTGTTGTAAAAATTACGACTCCAGAATCCGGCACCATAAGTGCTGGATACCATAGGCGTGATGACAGGATAGAAGCCTACAGAAAAGTCCCAATTCTCGGTGACAGTGATTGAGGCCGGCTCTGCTTTCTCGTCAGGGTTCGTGCCGCAAGCAGCCATAGCAAGGCACATCACAAGTGCGAGTCCGAAAGCTAAAAGTTTTTTCAGTTTCATGTACAAAATCTCCTTTATTTATTTTTATATCATGCTTTTCAGCAGGGTATACGTATTTATTGAATGGTTTAACCCAAATATGGAGCAATAGAATGCAGCAGAAGCTTGGTATACGGATGTGTAAAGCAGTCTGTCGAACCGTGAAATGTACGGTCTTCGATAATCTTACCGCAGCGCATCACCATCACACGGTCTGCAAGATATAGCGCAACGTCCAGGTCATGGGTAATGAAAAAGCAAGTCATTTTTCGCTCCTGATGGAGTCGCTTCAGCAAATCAAGAATATGTTTACGAACCAGGACATCCAGCCCACTGACTGCTTCATCAAAAATCAACACATCCGGTTGAGCCGCTAACGCTCTTGCAATACATACACGTTTTTGTTGTCCACCGGATAGCTCATGAGCTTTTCGCAGCTTGATCTCTTCGGGAAGCTCCATCATGGTAAGAAGATCATTGATTTCCCGTTCTTCTTCCTTTTTGCTGAGTTTTCTGAAATTGCGAATTGGCTCTGCAATGATTTGATATACCGTAAAGCGAGGGTCCATTGCTCCCTTGCCATCCTGAAGAATCAGCTGTATTTTAGATCGCAGTACCTGCTTTTGCTTGCCCCGGCAGAGGGAAATGTTTTTTCCTTCAAACAGTACCTCTCCAGAAGATGGAACCAGAAGACCGCACATGAGCTGAGCCAAAGTGCTTTTACCAGATCCGCTTTCTCCTACCAAAGCGCAAAATGAACCATTCTGAATAGTAAAATCTACATGATCAACGGCCAGAAGCTCGTTGCTTGTGCCTTGTTCGTGAAATTCTTTTGATAGGTTGTTGACTTTAATCATGATTCCGCCCCTTTCGTGAAAGCACAGGAAAGGGAGTAAGCTTCAATCAGCGACCTTGTATAAGGTTCTGTGGTATGATCGAAGACAGATTGAACTTCACCGGATTCTATAATTTTTCCTTCTTTCATCACCAACACGTTTCCACCTAATTGAAGAACTGTTGCGAAATCATGAGTTACCATAAGAATCCCAACTCCATTTGCTTTCATCTGCGAAAATAAATCTATGATTCCATTTCTGTGAATCACATCCAAAGCAGTTGTCGGCTCATCGGCAAGCACGAATTTTGCATCAAGCATCATAGCCATTGCGATAATGACACGCTGAAGCATTCCTCCGGAAAGCATATGGGGGTATGCTCTGTATACCCTGTCAGGATCATCTAAGCCTACATCATGCAGAAGCCGCAGAATATAGTTGTAACGCTGCTGGCGGGATTTGTCGGAATGAAGCCGTAGCGTTTCATCCATCTGTCTGCCAATACGCATAGAAGGGTCCAATGCAGTCATTGGATTTTGCGGGATATAGACAATCTGGTTTCCGTATATTCCTCGTCTCTGCTTTTCTGACGAATTCAAAAGATCAGTCTCGCCGAAGAAAACGGAACCCGACACCTTAAATTTTTTAGGGTCCAATAAGTTTAGCACCGCACTACAGGTCATTGTTTTGCCGCTGCCTGACTGGCCTAACAAGATCAAAGACTCTCCTTCTTTGATTGCAAAGGATATTTCAGAAACCAAGTTATCCGTGCCTGACCGAAGATTAATGCTTAAATGATCAATCATAAGTGATGGCATCATAGGCTGTCCTCCTCCGGCGTCAGAATATCACGGAGTGCTTCTCCAAATAAATTGAAGCCTGCTGCCGTTACGAAGATGCACAAGCCTGGATAGATTAGCAATTCCGGATGAGAGTAAAGCGCTGTCCTGGCATCATTTAACATGGCACCCCATTCCGGTGTGCCGGAGGGAAGGCCAAGTCCGAGGAAAGCAAAGCTGGAAACCATAATGATGGAAGAAGCGACACCAGTGGAAACATACACAAGAAACTGTGGCAGAATGTTAGGAATCAGATGTCTGAAGACCAGCTTTCCTGTATTGCACCCAGAAATCCGGGCTGCCAGGATATAATCTTTACCCATTTCTTGAATGGAATAAGATCTGACAATACGAACAAACCAAGCCCAGGTCGCTATCACAACAGAAACGGCAATGTTTTGGAGTCCGTTCCCCAGAACGCCTATGACAGCAATAGCAATGATAAGAGAAGGAAAAGCAATAAACACATCACAGAGTATAGTAATGAAATGGTCTGCTTTTTCTCCAGCACAGGCGCTAAAAGTACCGACAATCAGACCAATCACAGACAAAATCAGCAGCACAGGTAAACTGATTCCGATGGAATATCTGGCTCCATACAGCAGCCTTGATAAGGTACACCTGCCCAATTGATCTGTTCCAAGAGGGTATTCTGCGTCAGGCTGAGCATACTTTTGCGATAAATTCACCAATTCAGGGTCGTGAGGCGAAAAAGCAGGTGCTGCAATCGCAATTACAGTCACAATAGCAATCAGGCACAGACCGATGATTGCCTGCGGCCTTTTGAGTAGCTTATGTATCATTTTCTTCCCTCACCATCCATGGACAAAGCAGACGGTTGATTATGTCTGCCATGAAATTTGCGACGACAAAAATTGCTGCAATGACGACTATACAGGTAGAAACTGCAATCGTATCTGCTGCAATCACACTGTCCACCAGATAAGTTCCGATTCCCTTGATTGAAAAAACACTTTCGATTACCGCCCCTCCGGCAATTAGAAAGCCGAATTGCTGAAAGAAGATTGTAACAACAGGCGGTAAGGCATTTCGCAGAATGTGGCATACCAGAATTCTGTTGGCAGATAGTCCACGGGCTTTTGCAAACCGAACATAATCAGAAGATAATTCAGCCAGAAGAGAGGAACGCATAATTCGGATGAGTGAACACGAACTGGGAACCGCCAGGGCAAATGAAGGTAGTAAAAAGCCCCTCCAACCTGGACTTGGTAAGACACTGAACCATTTCAGATGAATCGCAAAGAACAGTAGAAGAAGGAATCCCAGCCAGAAAGTTGGCACACAAATACCGCAGATAGTAATGCCTCTGGTAACCTGATCGAAAAGGCGGTTCCGCTTTCTGGCACAGAGCAAACTAATCGGAACGGTGAGCATGATAATCCATAGAATGGCCATCCCTACAAGAGATGTGGTCGTAGCCAGATACTTGTGCAGATCCTTTACAATCGGTTGATGAGTGGTCAAAGAAGTCCCAAGTTCTCCTGTAAACATTCCGGAAAGCCACTGAATATATCGCACAGGGAGAGGTTGATCCAATCCCATTTCCACCCGAATCATCTCAATCTGTTCCGGCGTAGGATTGGATACGCCTCGGTGTGCAATAATTTCTGCAGGATCTTTTCCGGACCAAGCAATCAACAAAAAACTTAGAATGCTGACGCCTACCAGCACAATGAGGAAGCTAATGATCCTTTTTCCAATATATTTCTTCAAATAATGCACCTCCTCACATCAGAAATCAGTTAGACATAGTTAACCAAATGCCTTTATGTTACCCTTCAGTGCGGTCTGCATCTGAAGGGTAACCTGCTTAGTAGTTAAATTTCTCTGCCAGATTGGACTTTTCAATCATCTTTCTATATGTGGGCGACTGTTTCAGCAGATGAGCATGTTTTCCACAGGCTTCTACCGTACCTGCTTTCATAACGACGATCTTATCTGCATTTTCAATAGACTTCAGTCTGTGTGAAATAACAATCACGGTCTTGCCTTGAATCAAATGATTTAATCCAGTCTGTATCTGGACTTCTGTTTCCACATCTAACGATGCAGCAATCTCATCCAGAATGATAATTGGAGCATCCTTCAGGATTGCTCTGGCAATGGACAGCCGCTGACGTTCTCCGCCGGAGAGTTTGGCTCCATTTTCCCCGATTATTGTCTGGTAGGTATCTGGCAGACGGCTGACAAACTCATTGCAACCAGCCAGTTTTGCAGCTCGTATTACTTCTTCGTCAGAAGCATCCAGCCGCCCAAGGCGAATATTTTCCATAATAGAAGTATTAAATAGAATGACTTCCTGAAAAACAATGGAAACATACTTGAACAAGCTATCAGTGTGAATTTCTCGTATGTCGGTTCCTCCGATCTGAACGGTACCGGAATCTGCATCATATAGTCTGCTGATGAGCTTAAGCATTGTTGTTTTTCCGCAGCCGCTGGGACCGACCAATGCGGTTACCTGTCCTTGCTCCGCCGTAAAGGATGCATGGCGAATCACCTGGGTGTCTTTCTGGTAGGAAAAAGAAACATCCTTTATTTCTACATTGAAATCTGAAAGGACTGCCTTTTCTCCGCCCTGAAGTTCATGATTCTTGATTTCACCAATCCGGGCAATTCTTGCGTCCAAATAAAAGATTTCCGTCAGATAGAGCAAAACACCACCCATGGCCCCGCTGAGTTTCGCCGCCATAATAATATAGCCCAGAAGAATCAGGATACTTACCTGACCGGAGGCGAGCATTGAAAGGCCAACAGTCGCCGTGATTCCAATAGGAAGAATAGATAAAGTCTGGCCGATTGTAACAGGAATCGTCTGGGTGATCTGAGCTTTCCATTGAAGATTTTCTGACTCATCCAACTGCTGGTCCATTTGAGCTTCTACTTTTTCTTTCAACCCATAGCTTTTAATTTCCTGATTCAGTTCGATTGCATTCTGAAAGCTTTCGGAAATATCTCTCAACTTATCATAATGTTTATTTACATCTCTGACCTGCAGTTTCTTTGTCAGGAAAAGAACCGAAGCAGAAGTAAGAACGGGAAGCAATACACAGAGACCTAATTTCCAATTCATGATCAGAAGGGCTACGCTGATAACCAAAAAGTAAATTGCAAACCCTATGGAATTAGCCACTGCGTTCGCAAAAGCATGCTCAATCGAAGCCACATCTGCCATGATTGTTTGAGCAAGGTCAGACAAATTGTGCTTTGAAAAATAGGATAGGGGCAGTTTGGAAAGCTGTTCCGCCAGATCAATTCTTAAATTTGCAGATTCCTGGTAGGTTTCATCATAGGTCGTTTTATAGTTATAGTTAATAACTAAGTACATCACCAGGGTCGCTGCCAGCATAAACAGGAGATATACCACCGGTTTCCCGGTATTTCCATTCAACAGCCTGTCTGCAAACAGAAAAACACAGATCATCGGCGGTACAAAAGAAACATAATAGAGAAAGAATGACCAGATTGATTTTGCAAGGCCCTTCACACCCGAATCGCTCAGCTGGAAGGCTCTTTTTAGATATGTCTTCATCATGCCAACCTCCACTGATTTGCCTTGCAGTATACATCCTGAAAATCCTTATAACGTCCATTGCAGGCCATCAGTTCATTGTGGGTTCCCTGTTCCACAACTTTTCCATTCTGGACAAACAGGATCTGGTCTACATTCTGAATAGAGGACAGCCTGTGTGCAATCATGATAACTGTTTTGCCCCTCATCAGTTTTTGGAAAGCCTGCTGCAACTCGTATTCATTTTCCGGATCTGCAGCTGCAGAAGCCTCATCCATAATGACGATATTCGCATTCTTTAGAATAGCCCTTGCAATGGCGATCCTTTGCACCTCACCACCGGAAAGGTATACGCCCTTTGCCCCTATGACGGTCATCTCCCGCTGGGGGAATTTGTCAAGGATGGATGTGCAGTTCGCTGCGTCAAGTGCATCCATAATCTGCTGCCGTGTTGCCTGAGGATTTCCGATTCGGACATTTTCGTAAATTGAGGTCTTTAGTAATTGACTGCGCTGGAAAACAAATGCGATGTTCTGAATGAGAGCTTTTTCAGAATAACTCTGAATGTTCTTTCCACCAATCAGAATTTCGCCGCCATCGACAGGATAAAACCCTGAAATCAGCTTTGCAATGGTAGATTTTCCTCCCCCGGAAGACCCGATGAGCGCATAAGTTTTATTCTGATGAAGTGTCAGGCTGAAATCCTTCAGCACGAAGTTGTCATCATACTTAAAGTCAACATGACGAAATTCAATATTGAAATCTTGGAAGGTTTCTTCGTTTCCATGTGGAAGCTTTGCCTGATCCATAGAAGTAGTCAGCTCATCAAGCTGATTCAGCGTATTTTGTGCGCCAAAGTTATCCTGCCCCGTAAACATGATCGATGTGAAAGAAGTAAATACAGCTCCGGAGAACACAGCAAAGAAAACAATCTTTGCCAGGATTAGCATAGCAGGTTCTCCATAGCTGATGAATACAACTGCGGCTGGTACAGCAAAAGCATAAAACACGTTGAACAGAACCTGGAATCCGACGTAGGGATTCTTACAGCTGAGGCTATACTGATAGACGTACTGTTTGTACTCTTTGATCGAGTTAATCAGAGTTTTGTAATACTGTACAGTTACACCGAAGATTTTTATGATCTGCATTCCTCTGACATATTCTACTGTTGCCGCACTCATTTTTTGAAGCGCCGCTGAATAGCCAGACAGAAATTCAGTACCACCGGACATTTTACGATACTGAAGAACACCAATCACAGTTGTAAGGATCAGGAGAATACCAAGGCGATAGTCTATTGCAAACATCAGCACAAACATTAACACCGGCGTCATAACAGCAGTGACGTTGTCCGGAATCAAATGGGCCACTGTTTTGTGTGTTTCTGCTGCGTTATCATCAATAATTTTTCGAATCTCTCCAGAGCTGTTATGGTCAAAAAAGGAAGAAGAGGCATCCAATAATTTATGAAGCCCATTTTTCCTTAAGTTTGTTTCAAGCCGGAAGCCTAAGTAGTGGGAACACGTTGCCGATGCAATGTTGAGAATGCCTCGTAAAATCATAAGTATGACTACAATAATTGCGTCATACATAGCCTTCTCATATACGGGAATAACCAAAATAGACACAATAGACTGCCACAAAAACCAATATGCTCCCATATATGAGCAGACGGCAGCGGCAGATAGTGCCATGGAGAAATATGCCCAAATTCTTTTATCTGGGACATAATGAAATAGTTTTTTATATAAACTGCGCATTGGCTTCAAATATACACCTCTTTTTGCTTAAAAACGGTTTGACATACATCACCTCTTTCATTATAATTAGTTGTAGCTAACTGTAAAGGGCAAAACAGATATAAAGTCTAAACAAGGTATTAATAAAACTAAACGAGGTATCTTTGGGAGGAGCCAATGATAGAAGTTAAACGAGATGATTTCTTTGTTGAATCGATAAAGAATCCAATAGAGTACGGAACATATTATAAGATCAACCCAAAATATGGAACCGGATTTCAATGGACGAGTGAGGTTCACCACGATTTCATCATTACAGCGACAGATATAAGATTTAACCAGGAAACTATGGTCGGAGAACATATTGGGTCTGGTTATGTACTTGCTCTCTATATTAGCGGCGCAGGAGATGAATTCTATCCGTATCAAAATATTTCTCCGAATACATTGCGCTGCTATGAACCATCTGAAAAGTATAAAGCTATTTATCATCCTCAGATTCCATTAAGATGTATTACCGTGCAGGTTGACCAGGAATTTATTGATCAGTATCTCCAGGAAATTTCCGGTGATCTTCAAGTGAACTTTTCTGATTTTTTCAAAGAAAAAGGGAAATTCTATTTACCAAATGTTAATCATGCTATGCAAAGCCTATATGAGTATCTGCTTTCCATGAAAGCGTCCAGAATTACAGTAGAAGCAAAAATATATGAAATCATCTCTTATCTTGCTTCATATTTGAAAGAAAACAGACTAAATGAAGAGAATGGCCAGCCCATTAACAAAACAGATTTGCAGGCATTAGATGAACTAACGCATTACATGGACGAACATTACAGTTTTAATATTACGTTGCAGACGCTTTCCACCATTGCATGTATGAGTGAAAGCAAAATGAAAAAGCTATTTAAGTCAGTTTATAATATGTCCATTACTGAATACATTCAGAGGAAAAGGATCTCTGTAGCCGAGCATATGCTTATTCAGACCGACCTCACCATTGCGGAAATTTCAAGAATTGTTGGATACTCCAACCCCAGTAGATTGATTGAAATATTCAAAAGGTATTATGGATTTACTCCCTCAAAATACAGAAAATAAAAGTGTTAT
>OHWG01001245.1_pt1 | contig 13258 bp, 10 predicted proteins | sample 1579621 | NCBI WGS metagenome assembly OHWG01 (sample SAMEA3882544, study PRJEB24775) | human gut metagenome | biome: human-associated habitat; feature: intestine environment; material: feces | place: Netherlands | collected 2009/2010
CCGGCTTGGTGTGGATACTACGTCTCAATTCATCTTCACTTCATCCCTGAAATGTTTGCAATAAAGAGTACATTCCGGCTTTTCAACAGCTGTTGCAGTGGTTTCGTGCAGGTTGTGGTACAGGCTCGCAATTCTGATTAACGAGCTGTCCAGGTAGTATGAAGAAATACAATAAGCAGGAATTTATCTTATCTCCCCCGATTTCCGTCATCGGAGGAGATATAACTGTCAGGCAAATATCGTCATCAAATAGGCGGCAAACAGTGCCAGATGCGCTGCGCCATTGAGCACGTTAGTACGTCCGGTGGAGAAGGAGATATGGCACAGCACTAAAGAGGCCACCATCACCACCATTTCTGGCGCACCAAGTGCAAACTGTAATTCGTTACCCGTCATAAAGGCAATTAGCGTGACGACAGGTACGGTAAGCGAAATGGTTGCTAACACTGAACCAAAGAACAGATTCATCGCGCGCTGGACCTGGTTGTTCAACACTGCTTTTAACGCACCTAAACCTTCCGGCGACAGAATCAACAGAGCCACCAGGAAGCCAGTAAAGGCGACAGGGGCATTCATGCTGTCGAGCAATGTCTCCAGCGGGCTGGCATTCATTTTGGTGACTGCAATAACGGCAATCAGATGGATAATCAACCAGATAGCATGCCACACGCTGCTATGGGCAGACGGTTTACCGTGATGCGGGTCGTCGTCATCACTGTCATCTTCGTGCTCGTAGACAAACAAACTTTGATGCGTTTTGGTCTGGATCAGCAAAAATACGCCATACATTGCCGCAGAAATTAATGCTACCAGTAACGCCTGACCGGTTGAAAAATTCGCCGCAGGCAGAGCCATTGGAAATACCAGTACGATTATCGCCAGGGGGAACAGCGCAATTAAATACTGCTTGATACCAAACAGATTCATATATTGGGTGGCAAACTTACGACCGCCCAACAATAATGAAAAGCCAACCAGCCCACCGGTAACAATCATAATGATTGAATAGAGCGTATCACGCATTAGCGTTGGCGCGGCGTCGCCGGTTGCCATTAAAGCTGAAATCAAACTGACTTCAAGAATAACCACTGAAAGGCTAAGAATAAGCGAACCGTAAGGTTCTCCCAGGCGATGGGCTAATACGTCCGCATGACGGACAACACTAAAGGCGCTACTTAAAATACCAATAAGCGCAAGAAGATTGATGGCAATGACCACTGGTAGTGTCTGGCTGCTTCCCCACAGGAACAGCACTACCAGCGCCAGAACCGGGAAAATAAGCGAAGTCTCCTTGTGGCGGGTTTTTACCGCCTCTTGAGCATTTGACATTATGGTTATCCCTTTGCAGATGAATTTATCGAAAATGTAAAAAATAGGTAGGGAAAATAACAGAAAGTGTCTGGATATCGGTAACATTTTACGAATTTTTACCCCGCTGTCGATTTTTTACTCATTGGGGCATAAAAATAAGTATTACGTTTAGACAATGTTTGTTTTAGCGTTTCTTAAGAAGAGTCTGACATGAAAATTCTTATGTTTTGGCAAGAGTAGATATTGTTGACCACACTTAATGTTCAACTTTGTAAAAGGAGTCAACGATGCCGTATAAAACGAAAAGCGATCTGCCGGAAAGCGTAAAGCACGTTCTACCGTCTCATGCCCAGGATATCTATAAAGAAGCGTTCAACAGCGCATGGGATCAATATAAAGATAAAGACGATCGGCGTGATGACGCCAGTCGCGAAGAAACCGCGCATAAAGTGGCCTGGGCTGCTGTGAAGCATGAATATGCCAAAGGGGATGATGATAAATGGCATAAAAAATCGTAAAACCGGTAGCTTAGTTAAAGCTATTCGTGCGGTGTTGCCTTGCAAGTGGTCCGTGGATTGCATATTGTCCCGTTAGTGGTTTCAAAATGAGCAGTAAAAATGTCCGGAAGACACCAAAAAGTTGTCGCAGGGAAGTATGCAGTGGCGGAGGTGTAAGGTGATAACGCGTGATTTCTTGATGAATGCCGATTGTAAAACGGCATTTGGTGCCATTGAAGAATCACTCTTATGGTCAGCAGAACAACGGGCGGCTTCGCTGGCGGCGACGCTGGCTTGTCGACCTGATGAGGAACCGGTGTGGATCTTCGGCTATGGATCGTTGATGTGGAATCCGGCACTGGAGTTTACCGAATCGTGCACCGGTACACTGGTTGGATGGCATCGCGCATTTTGCCTGCGCCTGACCGCCGGGCGCGGGACTGCGCACCAGCCGGGACGGATGCTTGCACTGAAAGAGGGCGGACGCACCACAGGCGTCGCCTATCGACTGCCAGAAGAGACGCTGGAGCAGGAACTAACCTTGTTGTGGAAGCGAGAGATGATTACCGGCTGTTATCTGCCAACCTGGTGTCAGCTTGATCTTGATGATGGACGCACAGTAAACGCCATTGTGTTTATTATGGATCCGCGACATCCAGAATATGAATCTGATACTCGCGCTCAGGTCATCGCGCCGTTGATTGCGGCGGCGAGCGGTCCGCTGGGAACCAACGCACAATACCTGTTTTCACTGGAACAGGAGCTTATCAAACTGGGAATGCAGGACGATGGGCTGAATGATTTGCTGGTATCGGTAAAAAAACTGCTGGCGGAGAATTTTCCGGATGGTGTGTTACGTCCGGGATTCGCCTGAGTAAACTTCCCGCATAGTGGGGCGTCAGACGCCCCCTCAAACATTAAAATGTGAGCACTTTATCGGCTGACAGCGTCCATTGCGCCAGTTCCACAAGAGTACCGATTTCCACCCCATCAATCAGAGGAAGTGTACTAATCCCGCGCCCGTCGGTACAGGTTTTGCACAATTTCACCGGTACATTCTGAGCGGTAAGGATCTCCAGCATTTGCTGAATGTTGTAGCCTTCCCCTGGTTTTTGCCCGCGCAACCCGGCTGTGACCGCATCAGACATGAGGAACAGACGCAGATCCAGATTGCTCTCCTGCTCTCGTAACGCAATGGCCAGCCGCAAGCTGTTAAACAAGGATTCGCTCCCGTAAGGTGCGCCATTGGCAACGATCACGATTTTTTGCATTATTTACTCCTGTATTCAGGGAATTAGACACTCATCTTCTATCTTACTGCTTCTGCAGCGTCTGACCAATCGGTCACATTTTTAAGGATTTTCCTGAAAGCGCGAGAAAATACGACAAAAGTTGCCAGTAATCGTTATTCTTTAAGGCTATGGTTTTTCATTATTACCGGAAGTTACCGACGTTTTGAGCCGTTTCGTTCCTCGCATTATCCCGTTTTATTTACTCTTGCTTGTAGCAGGCGGTACAGCTAACGCACAATCTACCTTCGAGCAAAAAGCGGCAAATCCCTTTGATAATAACAATGATGGTCTGCCGGATTTAGGCATGGCTCCCGAAAATCATGATGGGGAAAAACACTTTGCTGAAATTGTGAAAGATTTCGGCGAAACCAGTATGAATGATAACGGGCTGGATACTGGCGAGCAGGCAAAAGCTTTCGCATTGGGAAAAGTCCGCGACGCGCTTAGTCAACAGGTTAATCAGCACGTAGAGTCCTGGCTATCACCGTGGGGAAATGCCAGTGTTGACGTCAAAGTGGATAACGAAGGACATTTCACCGGCAGTCGTGGAAGCTGGTTTGTGCCGTTACAAGATAATGATCGTTATCTCACCTGGAGCCAGCTTGGTCTTACTCAGCAGGATGATGGGTTGGTGAGCAATGTGGGCGTTGGGCAACGCTGGGCGCGCGGCAACTGGCTGGTGGGTTATAACACTTTTTATGACAACTTGCTGGACGAAAATCTTCAGCGAGCGGGCTTTGGTGCCGAAGCGTGGGGCGAATATTTGCGACTATCGGCAAACTTTTATCAGCCGTTTGCTGCATGGCATGAACAGACAGCCACGCAGGAACAACGGATGGCGCGCGGGTATGACCTGACAGCCCGGATGCGCATGCCGTTCTATCAACACCTCAATACCAGTGTCAGCGTAGAACAGTATTTTGGTGATCGTGTTGATTTGTTTAACTCTGGTACGGGTTATCACAATCCCGTCGCGTTGAGTCTGGGATTAAATTACACCCCTGTGCCATTAGTCACTGTGACGGCCCAGCATAAACAGGGTGAAAGTGGCGAGAATCAAAATAACCTCGGGCTGAATCTTAATTACCGCTTTGGTGTACCGCTCAAAAAACAACTTTCTGCGGGTGAGGTTGCCGAAAGTCAGTCGTTACGTGGTAGTCGCTATGACAATCCGCAGCGAAATAATCTACCGACTCTTGAGTACCGACAGCGAAAAACGTTAACGGTGTTTCTGGCGACACCGCCGTGGGATCTAAAACCTGGCGAAACAGTGCCGCTGAAATTACAAATCCGCAGTCGTTACGGTATTCGGCAACTGATTTGGCAGGGCGATACGCAGATATTAAGTTTGACGCCGGGCGCACAAGCCAACAGCGCGGAGGGCTGGACGCTGATCATGCCTGACTGGCAGAACGGGGAAAGGGCGAGCAATCACTGGCGATTGTCTGTGGCGGTGGAAGATAACCAGGGGCAGCGTGTCTCCTCCAATGAGATCACGCTAACGCTTGTCGAACCGTTCGATGCATTGTCAAACGACGAACTGCGCTGGGAACCGTAATCAGAAAATGCGCTCCTGATGCACCCATACCGCTGCTTCCACGCGAGACTTGAGCTTCATTTTCTTCAGCATGTGCTTGACGTGCACTTTTACTGTGCTTTCGGTGATGTCCAGGCGGCGGGCAATCATCTTGTTCGGCAAACCCTGGGCAATCAGCTTGAGAATATCGCGCTCGCGTGGGGTTAACTGGTTAACATCGCGCTCAGTAGTGGCACGGTTAGCACGCAAGCTGGCGGCCAGAACAGGCGTTAATGCTTCGCTTAATACCATTTCGCCAGCAGCTGCCTGATGCAATGCTTTCAGCAGATCTTCCGGTTCCATATCTTTTAACAGATAGCCATCCGCGCCGCGTTTCAGTGCGGTGACCACATCTTCTTCATGGTTAGAGACGCTGAATACCACAATGCGCCCTGAGAGGGACTTTTCGCGCAGTTTATCCAGCGTTTCCAGACCGTTCATGCCGGGCATATTGAGATCTAACAGGATCAGATCGGGATCAAGAGACTCCGCCAGTTCAATACCCTGTTCGCCATTACTCGCTTCGCCAACCACGGTGATATCTGGTGCCATACTGATAAGCTGTTTTACGCCAGTTCGCAGCATCGGGTGATCGTCAATCAGCAGGATAGTAGCCGGTTCCTGATTACTCATGGGTATCTCCTTGGACGTCTGTGAAAGTTTTTTCGGGAATAAAGGTGACCACCACTTCGGTGCCACCTGATTCACGACGGCGGACGCGGCAATCGCCTCGTAAACTTTGCGCACGGTCGCGCATTATTATCATGCCGTAGTGATTGCTGCGGATGGCATTTTCAGGCACGCCGCAGCCGTTATCCTGGACGGTCAGTTTGACCTGATTATCGTTTTGCGCCACCGTCACCACGACCTCACTCGCTTGCGAATGTTTGAGGGCGTTACTTAATGCCTCACGGGCAATTTGCAACAAGTGGATTGCCTGATGCGAAGGCACCAGACGAGGCGGCAATTGATAATCCAGCTTCACCGGGAAGCCAAATTTGGCGCTGTACTCTTCGCAACTCGCCTCCAGCGCCGGACGTAATCCAGGCTCGGTGAGCTGCAAGCGGAATGTGGTGAGCAATTCACGCAACTGCGCCCAGGATGCATTCAGTTCGTTACGGATCTGACTTAACAGTTCGCGGCTGCTTTCTGGCAGCGCATCGCCCTGCATCTGTAAACAACTCACCTGCATCTTCATACAAGAGAGAGATTGGGCAATAGAATCATGCAGTTCGCGCGCAATGGTGGCACGCTCTTCCATCACGATCAACTGTTGCTGACGTTCCTGATGGCGATCCAACGCCAGCGTGGCGGTGAGTTGTTCAACCAGGGTATCCACCAGTTGTTGTTGATCATGGCTAAGATGACGCCCCTGCGGCAGGGTCGCCAGCAAAATACCGTACTGCGTATGAGAGTCAGCCAGCCGCCACTTCAGGGTTGTGCCGCGATCGCCAACGGGTAATACGCCGCGCGGGCAGAGCTGGCAGCCTTTATCATCACAAGTCATATCTGGCTGGCAGGTAAACTCCTGATGATTCTCTTCATCATCAGTATCATAAACCCGCAGTTCGATATCACGTAGCAGGGTTAAATTCTGTAAGCCGTTGAGTACAGGTGACAGGCGTTCACACAGCGGGGCGCGGGAATGCAAACGGCGGTTAGCCTGCCATAAAAATGAGAGGATCTGATTTTTATGCTCCAGCCCGGCGGTTTTCTCCTGAACCCGCTGCTCAAGTACGGCATAACTTTCGGCCAGTTCTGCAGACATATTGTTCAACGCAGTTCCAAGCATCGCCATTTCGTTGCGCCCGCTGATGTTTGCGCGTTGGGTAAAATCGCGATGGCTGACGGCACTCGCCATTGCCAGCAGTTGCCGCCACGGTTGTAGCAGTCGCGCCCGCAACCAGATAATAGTGAACACCAGTAAAAGTGCCATAAATACCGCCATTACCCGATGGACCAGTACCACTGTCTCGATGCGCATTTCCGTGGTGCGGTCAAAACCAGATACCAGCTGATCAAGCCCGGCAACAAACTGGCTGACATCCGCTGACACCGTTTCTCGGTTTTGTGCACGCATCAGCGCAGGGATCAGTTCATTACGCCAGTAATCTTGTAAACCCTGTAATTGCGCCAGTTGTCCGTCTCGTTCTGCTGCTCGAGTCAACTCGGCGCTAAATGCCGTTTGTTCCATCTCTTTAATTAAGGGCTTGTCTTTCTCGCTTAATGGCACTGCCGCCAACAGACGGTAACTTTGCATGCGCAGCGATCCCGCTTTGTTGATCGCATGGGCGCTGCCCTGAACGCCTTGCACCAGCCAGCCAGAAACCGCCATCCCTGCCAGTCCAATAGCAGTAGAAAGCAACACAATAAGCGCAACCTGATTAACCAGGGTGAGCGGAGAGAGACAACGTTTAAGCATGTAAACCTCTTCCTTCAGGCTTTAAATGAGCAATAACCTTAATGAATGTGACGATGCATTCTGGAATGGCAGTATTCTCGGCTATTGGCTGAAGTATACCCATACCCGGAAAGAGTTACTCCTTATTTGCCGTGTGGTTAGTCGCTTTACATCGGTAAGGGTAGGGATTTTACAGCACCGTGAAAAATCTCATAATTTTTATGAAATCACTGTACTCACTATGGGTAATGATAAATATCAATGATAGATAAAGTTATCTTATCGTTTGATTTACATCAAATTGCCTTTAGCTACAGACACTAAGGTGGCAGACATCGAAACGAGTATCAGAGGTGTCTATGAGTCACTCATCCGCCCCCGAAAGGGCTACTGGAGCTGTCATTACAGATTGGCGACCGGAAGATCCTGCGTTCTGGCAACAACGCGGTCAACGTATTGCCAGCCGTAACCTGTGGATTTCCGTTCCCTGTCTGCTGCTGGCGTTTTGCGTATGGATGTTGTTCAGCGCTGTTGCGGTGAACTTACCGAAAGTCGGTTTTAATTTTACGACCGATCAGCTATTTATGTTGACTGCGCTGCCTTCGGTTTCTGGCGCGTTATTACGTGTTCCATACTCCTTTATGGTTCCTATCTTCGGTGGTCGTCGCTGGACGGCGTTCAGCACCGGTATTCTGATTATTCCTTGCGTCTGGCTGGGTTTTGCCGTGCAGGATACCTCCACGCCTTATAGCGTCTTCATCATCATCTCTCTGCTATGCGGCTTTGCTGGCGCGAACTTCGCATCCAGTATGGCAAACATCAGCTTCTTCTTTCCGAAACATAAGCAGGGTGGCGCGCTGGGTCTGAATGGTGGTCTGGGAAACATGGGCGTCAGCGTCATGCAGTTGGTTGCTCCGCTGGTGGTATCACTGTCGATTTTCGCAGTATTTGGTAGCCAGGGCGTCAAACAGCCGGATGGGACTGAGCTGTATCTGGCGAATGCGTCCTGGATATGGGTGCCGTTCCTTGCCATCTTCACCATTGCGGCGTGGTTTGGCATGAACGATCTTGCTACCTCGAAAGCCTCCATCAAGGAGCAGTTGCCGGTACTCAAACGGGGTCATCTGTGGATTATGAGCCTGCTGTATCTGGCAACCTTCGGCTCCTTCATCGGCTTCTCCGCGGGCTTTGCAATGCTGTCAAAAACGCAGTTCCCGGATGTTCAGATTCTGCAATACGCTTTCTTCGGGCCGTTTATTGGTGCGCTGGCGCGTTCTGCAGGTGGTGCATTATCTGACCGTCTGGGCGGAACTCGTGTCACGCTGGTGAACTTTATTCTGATGGCGATTTTCAGCGGCCTGCTGTTCCTGACCTTACCGACTGACGGGCAGGGCGGAAGCTTCATGGCGTTCTTCGCGGTCTTCCTGGCGCTGTTCCTGACAGCTGGGCTGGGTAGTGGTTCCACTTTCCAGATGATTTCAGTGATCTTCCGTAAACTGACAATGGATCGCGTGAAAGCAGAAGGGGGGTCTGACGAACGTGCGATGCGTGAAGCGGCAACCGACACGGCAGCGGCGCTGGGTTTCATCTCTGCGATTGGCGCTATTGGTGGCTTCTTTATCCCGAAAGCGTTTGGTAGCTCGCTGGCATTAACGGGTTCGCCAGTCGGCGCAATGAAGGTATTTTTGATTTTCTATATCGCCTGCGTAGTGATTACCTGGGCGGTATATGGTCGGCATTCTAAAAAATAAACCGTTACTCGTCATACTTCGGGTTACATGTGCTGCGGCTGCGTTCATTCACCCCAGTCACTTACTTTAGTAAGCTCCTGGGATTCATTCACTTGCCGCCTTCCTGTAAACCGAATTATATAGAGTAAAATATTTGATTATCCTTTGCGCGGCATGATGTCGCGCTTTTTTTATGCGTCATTTAGTTACAACATACTCATATTATATGGCTTATTTCGCCGGATTTCATTAAGAGCCATTAATATGTTACCCATGGGGAATACTCCTTAATACCCATCTGCATAAAAATCTTAATAGTTTAAATAACTACAGGTATAAAACGTCTTAATTTACAGTCTGTTATGTGGTGTCTGTTAATTATCCTAAAGGGGTATCTTAGGAATTTACTTTATTTTTCATCCCCATCACTCTTGATCGTTATCAATTCCCACGCTGTTTCAGAGCGTTACCTTGCCCTTAAACATTAGCAATGTCGATTTATCAGAGGGCCGACAGGCTCCCACAGGAGAAAACCGATGAGTAAATTCCTGGACCGGTTTCGCTACTTCAAACAGAAGGGTGAAACCTTTGCCGATGGGCATGGCCAGCTTCTCAATACCAACCGTGACTGGGAGGATGGATATCGCCAGCGTTGGCAGCATGACAAAATCGTCCGCTCTACCCACGGGGTAAACTGCACCGGCTCCTGCAGCTGGAAAATCTACGTCAAAAACGGTCTGGTCACCTGGGAAACCCAGCAGACTGACTATCCGCGTACCCGTCCGGATCTGCCAAACCATGAACCTCGCGGCTGCCCGCGCGGTGCCAGCTACTCCTGGTATCTTTACAGTGCCAACCGCCTGAAATACCCGATGATGCGCAAACGCCTGATGAAAATGTGGCGTGAAGCGAAGGCGCTGCATAGCGATCCGGTTGAGGCATGGGCTTCTATCATTGAAGACGCCGATAAAGCGAAAAGCTTTAAGCAGGCGCGTGGACGCGGTGGATTTGTTCGTTCTTCCTGGCAGGAGGTGAACGAACTGATCGCCGCATCTAACGTTTACACCATCAAAAACTACGGCCCGGACCGTGTTGCTGGTTTCTCGCCAATTCCGGCAATGTCGATGGTTTCTTACGCATCGGGTGCACGCTATCTCTCGCTGATTGGCGGTACTTGCTTAAGCTTCTACGACTGGTACTGCGACTTGCCTCCTGCGTCTCCGCAAACCTGGGGCGAGCAAACTGACGTACCGGAATCTGCTGACTGGTACAACTCCAGCTACATCATCGCCTGGGGGTCAAACGTACCGCAGACGCGTACCCCGGATGCTCACTTCTTTACTGAAGTGCGTTACAAAGGGACCAAAACTGTTGCCGTCACACCAGACTACGCTGAAATCGCCAAACTGTGCGATCTGTGGCTGGCACCGAAACAGGGCACCGATGCGGCAATGGCGCTGGCGATGGGCCACGTAATGCTGCGTGAATTCCACCTCGACAACCCAAGCCAGTATTTCACCGACTATGTGCGTCGCTACACCGACATGCCGATGCTGGTGATGCTGGAAGAACGCGACGGTTACTACGCTGCAGGTCGTATGCTGCGCGCTGCTGATCTGGTTGATGCGCTGGGCCAGGAAAACAATCCGGAATGGAAAACTGTCGCCTTTAATACCAATGGCGAAATGGTTGCGCCGAACGGTTCTATTGGCTTCCGCTGGGGCGAGAAGGGCAAATGGAATCTTGAGCAGCGCGACGGCAAAACTGGCGAAGAAACCGAGCTGCAACTGAGCCTGCTGGGTAGCCAGGATGAGATCGCTGAGGTAGGCTTCCCGTACTTTGGTGGCGACGGCACGGAACACTTCAACAAAGTGGAACTGGAAAACGTGCTGCTGCACAAACTGCCGGTGAAACGCCTGCAACTGGCTGATGGCAGCACCGCCCTGGTGACCACCGTTTATGATCTGACGCTGGCAAACTACGGTCTGGAACGTGGCCTGAACGACGTTAACTGTGCAACCAGCTATGACGATGTGAAAGCTTACACCCCGGCCTGGGCTGAGCAGATCACCGGCGTTTCTCGCAGCCAGATTATTCGCATCGCCCGTGAATTTGCCGATAACGCTGATAAAACGCACGGTCGTTCGATGATTATCGTCGGTGCGGGGCTGAACCACTGGTATCACCTCGATATGAACTATCGCGGTCTGATCAACATGCTGATTTTCTGCGGCTGTGTCGGTCAGAGCGGGGGCGGCTGGGCGCACTATGTAGGTCAGGAAAAACTGCGTCCGCAAACCGGCTGGCAGCCGCTGGCGTTTGCCCTTGACTGGCAGCGTCCGGCGCGTCATATGAACAGCACTTCTTATTTCTATAATCACTCCAGCCAGTGGCGTTATGAAACCGTGACTGCGGAAGAACTGCTGTCGCCGATGGCGGATAAATCCCGTTATACCGGACACCTGATCGACTTTAACGTCCGTGCAGAACGCATGGGCTGGCTGCCGTCTGCGCCGCAGTTAGGCACTAACCCGCTGACTATCGCTGGCGAAGCAGAAAAAGCCGGGATGAATCCGGTAGATTACACCGTGAAATCCCTTAAAGAGGGTTCCATCCGTTTTGCGGCAGAACAACCAGAAAACGGTAAAAACCACCCGCGCAACCTGTTCATCTGGCGTTCTAACCTGCTCGGTTCTTCCGGTAAAGGCCATGAGTTTATGCTCAAGTACCTGCTGGGGACGGAGCACGGTATCCAGGGTAAAGATCTGGGGCAGCAGGGCGGCGTGAAGCCGGAAGAAGTGGACTGGCAGGACAATGGTCTGGAAGGCAAGCTGGATCTGGTGGTTACGCTGGACTTCCGTCTGTCGAGCACCTGTCTCTATTCCGACATCATTTTGCCGACGGCGACCTGGTACGAAAAAGACGACATGAATACTTCGGATATGCATCCGTTTATTCACCCGCTGTCTGCGGCGGTCGATCCGGCCTGGGAAGCGAAAAGCGACTGGGAAATCTACAAAGCCATCGCGAAGAAATTCTCCGAAGTGTGCGTCGGCCATCTGGGTAAAGAAACCGACATCGTCACGCTGCCTATCCAGCATGACTCTGCCGCTGAACTGGCGCAGCCGCTGGATGTGAAAGACTGGAAAAAAGGCGAGTGCGACCTGATCCCAGGTAAAACCGCGCCACACATTATGGTCGTAGAGCGCGATTATCCGGCGACTTACGAACGCTTTACCTCTATCGGCCCGCTGATGGAGAAAATCGGTAATGGCGGTAAAGGGATTGCCTGGAACACCCAGAGCGAGATGGATCTGCTGCGTAAGCTCAACTACACCAAAGCGGAAGGTCCGGCGAAAGGCCAGCCGATGCTGAACACCGCAATTGATGCGGCAGAGATGATCCTGACACTGGCACCGGAAACCAACGGTCAGGTAGCCGTGAAAGCCTGGGCTGCCCTGAGCGAATTTACCGGTCGTGACCATACGCATCTGGCGCTGAATAAAGAAGACGAGAAGATCCGCTTCCGCGATATTCAGGCACAGCCGCGCAAAATTATCTCCAGCCCGACCTGGTCTGGTCTGGAAGATGAACACGTTTCTTACAACGCCGGTTACACCAACGTTCACGAGCTGATCCCATGGCGTACGCTCTCTGGTCGTCAGCAACTGTATCAGGATCACCAGTGGATGCGTGATTTCGGTGAAAGCCTGCTGGTTTATCGTCCGCCGATCGACACCCGTTCGGTGAAAGAAGTGATAGGCCAGAAATCCAACGGCAACCCGGAAAAAGCGCTCAACTTCCTGACGCCGCACCAGAAGTGGGGTATCCACTCCACCTACAGCGACAACCTGCTGATGCTGACTTTAGGTCGCGGTGGTCCGGTGGTCTGGTTGAGTGAAGCCGATGCCAAAGATCTGGGTATCGCCGATAACGACTGGATTGAAGTATTCAACAGCAACGGTGCTCTGACTGCCCGTGCTGTTGTCAGCCAGCGTGTTCCGGCAGGGATGACCATGATGTACCACGCGCAGGAACGTATCGTTAACCTGCCTGGTTCGGAAATTACCCAACAGCGTGGTGGTATCCATAACTCGGTCACCCGTATCACGCCGAAACCGACGCATATGATCGGCGGCTATGCCCATCTGGCATACGGCTTTAACTACTACGGCACCGTAGGTTCTAACCGCGATGAGTTTGTTGTAGTGCGTAAGATGAAGAACATTGACTGGTTAGATGGCGAAGGCAATGACCAGGTACAGGAGAGCGTAAAATGAAAATTCGTTCACAAGTCGGCATGGTGCTGAATCTCGATAAGTGCATCGGCTGCCACACCTGTTCAGTTACCTGTAAAAACGTCTGGACCAGCCGTGAAGGCGTGGAATACGCGTGGTTCAACAACGTGGAAACCAAGCCGGGTCAGGGCTTCCCGACTGACTGGGAAAACC
>OHWG01001246.1_pt1 | contig 13247 bp, 10 predicted proteins | sample 1579621 | NCBI WGS metagenome assembly OHWG01 (sample SAMEA3882544, study PRJEB24775) | human gut metagenome | biome: human-associated habitat; feature: intestine environment; material: feces | place: Netherlands | collected 2009/2010
AGGCTCAGTATCAGCGTCGTGCTGATATGATGCCTCAGTTGGCTAAGATTGTAAAGGCTTATGCCAAGCACGAGAAGGAGACTTTCGAGGAGGTGACCAAGGCTCGTGCTTCTGTAGGCCAGGTGAAGTTGGATGTGAATAATCTCACGGAGGCTAGCATGAAGCAGTATGCAGCTGCTCAGGGTGAGTTGGCAAATGCCTTCTCCAAGCTGATGCTGGTGGCAGAAAGATATCCTGAGTTGAAGGCAAGTGAGAACTTCAAGGCTCTCCAGGTTCAGGAGGAAGGCACTGAGAATCGAATCAGCGAGGCTCGCCGTAAGTATAATGAGGCTGTACAGTCTTATAACCAGACGGTTAGAAAGATGCCTAATGCTATCATCGCTGGCATTTTCAATTTCAATGTAATGCCTAAGTTTGAGGCTGCAGCTGGTGCCGAGAAAGCTCCAGACTTGGATATCTAGTAAAATGTAATTCTGTCAAGAATGTCGCCCTGTAAGAGCAAAAGCATTGAATATGTGATGCTTTTGTCCTTGCAGGGCGTGTTTGATTTTCTTTCAATCTGTTACATTCGCCATATTTTATATATATTTTGTATTTCAGATGAATCGTATTTCAGATTTTCTTTGTATCTTTGCACAAAATTTGAGATAAGTGGCAGAAATGTCACGATAACATTGAAATTTCTATAAGGTAATTACAAATATGAAACAAACAAAGATTGTCGCTTCCATCAGCGATCGCAGATGCGATCAAGATTTTATCCGAAAACTGTTTTTTGCGGGCATGAACGTGGTTCGTATGAACACCGCACATGCTACAGAAGATGGAATCCGTACCATTGTCAAGAACGTTAGAGCTGTGTCTCCACATATTGGTATCATGATTGATACCAAGGGTCCGGAGGTGCGCACTACCGACGTGAGGGAACCTATACATTATAATATAGGTGACGTGGTGAAAATCTTCGGTCGTCCTGATGTAGATTCTTCTCATGATACCGTGAATTTGAGCTATTCTGATATTGCTGCCGATTTGAAGGTGGGCGACGACATCTTGTTTGATGATGGCGAACTCGACATGAAGGTTGTAGATATTCAGGGTCCTATGCTCGTGGCTGAGGTTCAGAACGAGGGGACACTGGGTGCTCACAAGAGTGTAAACGTACCGGGCGAGCACATCGACCTGCCAGCGCTTACAGAGAAAGACCGCAGAAACATCGAGCTTGCCATCGAGCTGGATATCGATTTCATCGCTCACTCATTCGTGCGCAATGCTGCTGATGTAAAGGCTGTACAGGATATTCTCGATGCTCATCACAGCGACATCAAGATCATCTCCAAGATTGAGAACCAGGAGGGTGTAGATAACATCGATGAGATCATCGAAGCCTGCTATGGTATCATGATTGCCCGTGGTGATTTGGGTATTGAGGTGCCTATCGAGAGAATCCCTGGTATCCAGCGCCGCATCATCGCCAAGTGCGTGAAGGCTCAGAAGCCGGTAATCGTAGCTACACAGATGCTCCACACCATGATTAAGAATCCTCGTCCTACACGTGCCGAGGTTACAGATATTGCCAACGCTATCTTCTACCGTACAGATGCCCTGATGCTTTCGGGCGAAACTGCCAGCGGTGGCGCGCATTGCAGAGCAGGCTGAGAAGGACAAGTCGCCTCTCAATGACATTGATCCGATGGAGGATGGAAAGATTGACCAGAAGCTCTTCCTGGCTCATGCAGCCATCGAGGCAACCAAGAAGTTGGGCGTTGCCGGCATCATCACCGATGGTGAGACGGGTCAGACTGCCCGCTGCCTGGCTTCGTTCCGTGGCCCTAGCCCAGTGCTTGCCATCTGTTACAAGGAGAAGCTTCAGCGCTGGTTGAACCTGAGCTATGGTATTATTCCAATCCATCAGAAGGATCAGGTTTCTACCAAGTCGATGTTTACCGCAGCGGTACGTATGCTCCGCCAGAAGGGTTACCTGTGCGAGGAAGATAAGATTGCTTACCTGAGTGGTAGCTTCGGTGAGGGTGGAGGAACCACCTTCGTCGAAATCAACAAGGTGAAGAAGATCTTCGATAACAGCTATACCTTCAATTTGCCATCAAACGGCATTGAAGACTAGTAAAAAGGGCATTATTTTAAGAAAAATAATGTGATGGAGTAAATATTGGTGCAAAAATTTGCAGTATTCAAAAAAATGCTGTAATTTTGCACCAATATTTTAAAACGAAATTTGTTGATAATGAAAAAAATCATCTATTCAGCGCTTGTCGCTTTGACAATGGTCTTGATGCTCGGCAGTTGCGGTAGCACCAAGAATGTGGCTTATTTCCAAAATGCCGATTCTATCAGTTATGCAGCTTCTAAGATGCTTTACGAAGCAAAGATTATGCCTAAGGATGAGTTGACTATTACCGTAATAACTACTGATCCTAAAGCTGCAATTCCTTTTAACCTGGCTGTGTCTCAAACTATCGGTACCGGTGGTCAGTTGAGTTCATCAGGTGGATCCCTGCAGGGCTATCTTGTAGATAACAGCGGTAATATCGAGTTTCCGGTAGTAGGTACGCTGCATGTAGGCGGCTTGACCAAGAACCAGGCTGAAACCCTCATCAAGAGCAAGGTAAAGCCTTACTTGGCTGAGCAGGAGAATCCTATCGTTACTGTTAGAATGGGTAGCTATCACGTCTCTGTATTGGGTGAAGTGGTAAAGCCGGGAGTGTGCTTGAAGCTTTGGCACAGTGTGGCGACCTTACCATCTATGGTAAGCGTGACAATGTGTTGCTCATTCGCCAGGATGCACAGGGAGAGAAGCATACCTATCGCTTGAATATGAATGATGCTAACATCATCAATTCTCCATATTATTATCTTCAGCAGAACGACATTATCTATGTAGAACCAAATAAGGTGAAGGCTCAGAACTCTTCTATTGGTTCTTCTACGACATTGTGGTTCTCTGCTGTAAGTATCTTGACATCCATTGCGTCATTGGTTGTCAACATCTTGCGATAACAGCAAAGGATAAAAGGTCAGGATTAACAAACGGAAATACAACATAAATATAGATAAGTATGTGTGGTATAGTAGGATATTTAGGTAAGGGAGACGCTTATCCAGCCCTCATCAAGGGCTTGAAGCGTCTGGAATACCGCGGATACGATTCCGCGGGTGTTGCCCTTATTAGCAATGACGGCTCTTTGAACGTATATAAGGCAAAGGGTAAGGTGGCAGATTTGGAAGCGTTCTGCGCAGACAAGGATATTTCAGGACATGTAGGTATTGCTCATACACGTTGGGCTACCCATGGAGAGCCTTCGGCAGTGAATGCTCATCCTCATTATTCTTCAAGCAAGAACCTTGCCATGATTCATAATGGTATTATCGAAAACTATGCCGACATCAAGAAGAACCTGATGGCAAAGGGTGTGGAGTTCAAGAGCGAGACCGATACTGAGGTGCTCGTACAGCTCATTGAATACATCCAGGTGAAGAAGGATCTTGATTTGTTGACTGCCGTTCAGGTTGCGCTCCGTCAGGTGATTGGCGCTTACGCCATCGCTATTCTCGACAAGCGTAATCCTGACCAGATTATCGCTGCCCGCAAGCAGAGCCCGCTGGTAGTGGGTATTGGAGAGGACGGAGAGTTCTATCTCGGTTCTGATGCCAGCCCTATCATCGAATATACCGACAAGGTGGTTTACCTGGAGGATGGCAACATCGCCGTGATGCGCCTCGGACAGGAATTGCAGGTAGTGAATATCCAGAACGTAAAGCTCAACCCTGAGGTTCAGACTGTGGATATCGATCTCGGTCAGATTGAAAAGGGTGGTTTCCCTCACTTCATGCTGAAGGAAATCTTCGAGCAGCCTGAGTGCCTGCGCAACTGTATGCGTGGCCGTGTGGTGAGCCGCACCGTGGAAACCCGTGTGATGACCGATGGCGATGATACAACCTGCAAGACGGAGACAGAGATGGGCGTAGTGCTCAGCTCCATCACCGACCATCGCCAGCAGCTCCTCAATGCCAAGCGAATCATCATCGTGGCTTGTGGAACATCCTGGCACGCCGGACTCATCGGCAAGCAGATAATTGAGAATTACTGTCGCATCCCAGTGGAGGTGGAATATGCATCAGAGTTCCGTTACCGCAACCCAGTGGTAACGAAGGACGATGTGGTCATCGCCATTTCCCAGAGTGGCGAAACCGCTGATACCCTGGCTGCCATCAAGCTTGCCAAGGAGAGCGGTGCGTTTATCTATGGTATCTGTAACTCCATCGGTTCTTCCATTGCACGAGAGACAGATACGGGTACCTATATTCATGTAGGTCCGGAGATTGGTGTCGCCTCTACCAAGGCGTTCACCGGTCAGGTTACCGTCCTCATCCTCCTGGCACTCGCCATCGGTAAGGAGAGAGGTACCATCAGCGAAAGCGAATATCAGAAGATTACAGAGCAGCTTTGGAACATTCCTGCCAAGATGAAGGAAGTGTTGAAGCTCAACAATAAGATAGCTGACTTGAGTCGTACCTTTACGTATGCGCGCAATTTCATCTATCTGGGTCGTGGATTCCAGTATCCAGTAGCCCTGGAGGGAGCATTGAAGTTGAAGGAGATTAGCTACATCCACGCTGAGGGTTATCCTGCAGCGGAGATGAAGCATGGTCCTATCGCTTTGATTGACAGCGATATGCCTGTAGTAGTCATTGCCACCCACAACTTCATGTACGAGAAGGTCTTGTCTAATATCCAGGAGATTAAGGCCCGTCAGGGTCGTGTCATTGCTATTGTCAGCAAGGGCGACGAAACCATCTCCAAGATTGCCGACGAGGTGATTGAACTCCCTGAGACTCTGGAGTGCCTGGAGCCATTATTGGCTACTATTCCTTTGCAGCTGCTGGCTTACCATGTAGCTGTATGTAAGGGTAAGAATGTTGACCAACCAAGAAACTTGGCCAAGTCAGTTACTGTAGAATAATATTTAAAGGGATTCGTCATTTCTTGACGTTTCCCTTTTTTTGGAGGGGTATCCCTCGGATAGGTATATTCAGATTTAACTAAATAAGATAAAGGATAATTAAAGAGTATGGAACCATTGAAACATGAGTGTGGCGTGGCAATGATCAGATTGCTCAAGCCACTGGAGTATTACCAGCAGAAGTACGGCACTTGGATGTACGCACTCAACAAGCTCTATCTGATGATGGAGAAGCAGCACAACCGTGGACAGGAGGGTGCTGGTATGGCTTGTGTCAAACTGGGCGGAAAGCCAGGACATGAGTATATGTTTCGTGAGCGTGCGGAGGGCAAGAACGCCGTGACCGAAATCTTCGGCAAGGCGAACGCCAACTTCAAGGACTTGACTCCCGAGCAGCTTGCTGATGCTAAGTTTGCCCAAGAGGAACTGCCTTTCGCAGGCGAACTCTACATGGGACACCTGCGCTACAGTACCACCGGAAAGAGTGGTATCCAGTATGTGCACCCATTCCTGCGCCGCAATAACTGGAAGGCGAAGAACCTCTGCCTTTGCGGCAACTTCAATATGACCAATGTAGATGAAATCTTCCAGGAGCTGACCAAGCAGGGACAGAGTCCACGCATCTACAGCGACACCTACATCATGCTCGAACTGATGGGCCACCGTCTGGACAGAGAGGTGGAGCGCAACTTCGTGGCAGCAAAGGCGATGGAGATGGAGAACACCGACATCACCAACTACATCGAGGATCACGTGAAGATGAGCAATGTGCTCAAGACCACGATGAAGAACTTCGACGGCGGTTATGTGGTCTGTGGAATCACCGGTTCGGGTGAGATGTTCTCCATGCGCGACCCTTGGGGCATCCGTCCTGCGTTCTACTACAAGAATGATGAAATCGTGGTAGTAGCCAGCGAGCGCCCTGTGCTTCAGACCACCTTCGACCTGGAGGCAGAGGAAGTGCAGGAGCTGATGCCGGGCATGGCGCTTCTCGTGAAGAAGAACGGCGAGTGTACCATCGAGCGAATCATGGAGCAGAAGGGCGATTCTGCCTGCTCATTCGAGCGCATCTACTTCAGTCGTGGTTCCGACAAGGATATCTATCAGGAGCGCAAGCAGTTGGGCGAGCAGCTGACCCAGCCTATCCTGAAGGCAGTGGATTACGATGTTGACCACACCGTGTTCAGCTACATCCCAAATACAGCCGAGGTGGCTTACTATGGCATGTTGAGCGGTTTCAAGAAGTATCTCAACGAAAGCAAGATAGAGCAGATTGCCAATCTCGACCATATTCCATCTAAGGAAGAATTATACGATATTCTCGGCGACTTCGTCCGCTCTGAGAAGATAGCATGGAAGGATATCAAGCTCCGTACCTTCATCACCGAGGGCAACAGCCGCAACGACCTGGCGAGCCACGTGTATGATGTAACCTACGGAAGCATCGAGCCGAATGTGGATAATCTCGTCATCATCGACGACAGTATTGTGCGCGGTACTACCCTGAAGGAGAGCATCCTGCGCATCCTCGACCGTCTGCATCCTAAGAAGATTGTTGTCGTATCCAGTGCCCCTCAGATCCGCTATCCGGATTATTACGGCATCGATATGGCAAGACTGGAAGAGTTCTGCGTGTTCCGTGCGGCAATCCAGCTTTTGAAAGATCGCAAGATGGAAGACCTCATCGAGCAGACCTACGAGGCTTGCAGGGCAGAACTTGCCAAGCCAAAGGAGGAGCAGATTAATCCTGTGCGCGCCATCTACGAGCCATTCACTATCGAGGAAATCAACGAGAAGATAGTAGAGATGCTTCGCCCAGAGGGCATGACTACTCCTATCCAGCTCGTATTCCAGAGCATTGAGGGCTTGCGCGAGGCGATTCCAAACCACAAGGGCGACTGGTATTTCACCGGTCATTATCCAACCCCAGGCGGTACGAAACTCTGCAACCAGTCGTTTGTGAACTATATCGAAAACGTTTATCATCAGTAAGAAAATAAAAGAATCAAATGTCAGATATGAAAAAAGTAACCTTAGTTTTGAGCGATGGAACCAAGTTCCATGGCAAATCTTTTGGATATGATGCTCCTGTAGCGGGCGAGGTTGTGTTCAACACAGCCATGATGGGATATCCAGAGAGTTTGACCGACCCTTCTTACGCCGGTCAGTTGATGACACTTACATTCCCTCTCGTGGGCAACTATGGTGTGCCACCATTTACTTTCGAGGAGAACGGTTTGCCAACCTTCATGGAGAGTGACAAGATTTATGCTTCTGCTATCATCGTCAATGATTACAGCGAGCAGTACAGCCACTGGAATGCTGTGGAGAGTCTTGCCGACTGGTTGAAGCGCGAGAAAGTGCCAGGAATCACAGGCATCGATACCCGTGAGTTGACTAAGGTGCTTCGTGAGCATGGTGTGATGATGGGCAAGATTCTCTTTGATGATGAACCAGACAACATCCCTGAGGCTAACTACGAGGGTGTAAACTTCGTTGACCAGGTGAGCTGCAAGGAGATTATCCGTTACAACGAGGGTGCCGGCAAGAAGGTGGTTCTCGTTGACTGCGGTGTGAAGGCAAACATCATCCGTTGCCTCATCAACAGAGGCGTTGAGGTGATCCGTGTGCCTTGGAATTACGATTACACCGATATGGACTTTGACGGATTGTTCCTGGCAAATGGTCCTGGCGATCCAGATATGTGTGAGGATGCAGTAAACATTATTCGCAAGCAGATCAGCCAGAGTCGCAAGCCTATCTGCGGTATCTGTATGGGTAACCAGTTGCTTTCCAAGGCTGCCGGTGCTACCATCTACAAGTTGAAGTATGGTCACCGTTCACACAACCAGCCAGTGCGCATGGTAGGAACCAACAATTGCTACATCACCTCTCAGAACCACGGTTATGCCGTTGATGCCAAGACATTGGGCAACGACTGGGAGGAGCTCTTTGTAAATATGAATGATGGCTCTAACGAGGGTATCCGCCACAAGGTGAACCCTTGGTTCTCAAGCCAGTTCCACCCAGAGGCTTGCTCAGGCCCTGTGGATACAGAGTTCATGTTTGATAAGTTTGTAGAAACACTTAAATAATTAGGAAAAAAGATGAAAGACGAAAATATAAAGAAGGTGCTCCTCTTAGGTTCTGGAGCCTTGAAGATCGGTGAAGCAGGTGAGTTCGACTACTCAGGTTCGCAGGCCCTGAAGGCATTGCGCGAGGAAGGTGTCGAGACTGTGCTCATCAACCCGAATATCGCAACCGTACAGACATCAGAAGGTGTTGCCGACCAGATTTATTTCCTGCCAGTGCAGCCATACTTCGTAGAGCGTGTTATCCAGAAGGAGAAGCCAGACGGTATCCTCCTGAGCTTCGGTGGTCAGACTGCCCTCAACTGTGGTGTGGAACTCTATCGCCAGGGCATCCTCGAGAAATATAATGTCAAGGTGTTGGGTACTCCAGTACAGGCTATCATGGATACTGAGGACCGTGAGCTCTTCGTAGAGAAGCTGGATGAAATCAACGTGAAGACCATCAAGAGCGAGGCTTGCGAGAACATCGAGCAGACCCGCAAGGCTGCTGCTGAGCTCGGTTATCCTGTCATCATCCGTGCCGCCTATGCACTGGGTGGACTCGGTTCTGGTTTCGCAGACAACGAGGAGGAGCTGAACAAGCTCGCTGAGAAGGCCTTCTCATTCTCTCCACAGGTATTGGTAGAGAAGAGTTTGAAGGGCTGGAAAGAGATAGAGTATGAGGTGGTTCGCGACCGTTACGACAACTGTATCACAGTTTGTAACATGGAGAACTTCGACCCACTGGGCATCCATACCGGTGAGAGTATCGTTATCGCTCCATCCCAGACCCTGAGCAATGCTGAATATCATAAGCTCCGTGCCCTCGCCATCAAGATTATCCGTCACATCGGAATCGTGGGTGAGTGTAACGTGCAGTATGCCTTCGACCCTAAGAGCGAGGACTATCGCGTGATCGAGGTGAATGCCCGTTTGAGCCGTTCATCTGCCTTGGCATCTAAGGCTACCGGTTATCCTCTTGCCTTCGTTGCAGCCAAGCTCGGTATGGGCTACGGTCTGTTCGAGTTGAAGAACTCTGTAACCAAGACCACATCAGCCTTCTTCGAGCCAGCATTGGACTACGTGGTTTGTAAGATTCCACGTTGGGACTTGTCTAAGTTCCGTGGCGTAGATAAGGAGTTGGGCTCATCTATGAAGTCTGTAGGTGAGGTAATGGCCATCGGCCGCAACTTCGAGGAGGCCATCCAGAAGGGTCTTCGTATGATAGGTCAGGGCATGCACGGCTTCGTAGAGAACAAGGAACTTGAAATCGATGATATCGATGCAGCTTTGCGCGAGCCAACAGATAAGCGTGTGTTCGTGATTTCTAAGGCAATGCACAAGGGCTATACCGTAGATCAGATTCACGACTTGACCAAGATTGACAAGTGGTTCCTGGAGAAGTTGAAGCACATCATCGACATTGACGAGGAGATGAAGAAGTGCAACATCAATACTCTTGATCAGGATCTGCTCCGCACGGCTAAGGTTTACGGTTTTACCGACTTCCAGGTAGCCCGTTCCGTTGGCTTGGAGCAGGAGTTGGGCAACATGCATAAGGCTGCCCTCCTGGTTCGCAACAAGCGCAAGAGCTATGGCATCCTGCCTGTTGTGAAGCAGATTGATACCCTGGCAGCAGAGTATCCTGCTCAGACCAACTACCTCTATGTTACATACGCAGGTGTGAAGAGCGACATCACCTTCGAGAACGACCACCGTTCTATCATCGTACTCGGTTCGGGTGCTTACCGCATCGGTTCTTCTGTAGAGTTCGACTGGTGTGGCGTTCAGGCATTGAACACCATCCGCAAGGAGGGCTGGCGCTCAGTGATGATCAACTACAACCCAGAGACCGTATCTACCGACTACGATATGTGCGACCGTCTCTATTTCGACGAGTTGACATTCGAGCGTGTGATGGATATCATCGAGATGGAGCAGCCTCATGGCGTCATCGTATCTACCGGTGGTCAGATTCCAAACAACCTGGCTATGCACCTGGATGCACAGAACGTGCCAATCCTGGGTACAGCTGCCAAGGACATCGATAACGCTGAGGACCGTGCCAAGTTCTCTCAGATGTTGACCAATAACGGCATCAACCAGCCAGAGTGGAGTGCCCTGACCTCAATGGAGGACATCGACAACTTCATCGAGCGTGTTGGTTTCCCAGTATTGGTTCGTCCTAGCTACGTACTTTCTGGTGCTGCTATGAACGTATGTTCTAACGAGGAAGAGCTGAAGCGATTCCTGCAGTTGGCTGCCAATGTAAGCGAGGATCACTCAGTGGTAGTAAGTAAGTTTATCGAACATGCCAAGGAGATTGAGATGGATGCAGTGGCAAAGAATGGCGAGGTGATAGCTTATGCGATTTCCGAGCACATCGAGTTTGCCGGTGTTCACTCTGGTGATGCTACCATCCAGTTCCCTCCTCAGAAGTTGTATGTTGAGACAGTGCGTCGTGTGAAGCGAGTAGGTCGTCAGATAGCCAAGGAGTTGCACATCAATGGTCCGTTCAACATCCAGTTTATGGCTCGTGACAATGATATTCTCGTTATCGAGTGTAACCTTCGTGCCAGCCGTTCGTTCCCATTCGTAAGCAAGGTATTGAAGATCAACCTCATCGAGTTGGCTACCCGCGTAATGCTCGGTTTGCCAGTAGAGAAGCCACACAAGAACCTCTTCGATCTCGACTATGTAGGTATCAAGGCATCTCAGTTCAGCTTCAACCGTTTGCAGAAGGCGGACCCAGTATTGGGTGTGGATATGAGCAGTACGGGTGAGGTAGGTTGTTTGGGTGACGATACATCTACCGCTCTTCTGAAGAGTATGCTTTCTGTGGGTCATCGCATTCCAGCCAAGAACATCCTGCTTTCTACAGGTTCTGCCAAGCAGAAGGTAGATTTGCTCGATGCAGCCCAGATGCTGGTTAAGCATGGTTACAAGCTGTTTGCAACTGGTGGTAGTAGCAAGTTCCTCACAGAGAATGGCATTGAGAACACCCGTGTGCTCTGGCCATCAGAGGAGGCAGAAGGCGGTGCGCCTAAGGCTTTGGAGATGCTCCACAACCACGAGATTGATATGGTAGTGAATATTCCGAAGGACTTGACCAGCAGTGAGTTGAGCAATGGTTACAAGATTCGTCGTGCCGCCATCGACCTGAACGTGCCATTGATTACCAACAGCCGTCTGGCGAGTGCCTTCATCTATGCATTCTGCACCACCAAGCTCGAGGATATCGACATCAAGGCTTGGGGAGAGTATAAATAATGTTTAGTGTGTAGTGTTTAATGATTAATTAGGCACTACACCTTATAATATAAAAATCCCTGCTGTAGGAAAGGTTTCCTATGGCAGGGATTTTTTAGATAATAAACGTCTTATTCAAATTCAATATGCTCTTGTGAAGGGATTCGAAAAGAGAACCATGTTTCTCCATTTTTGTTGGTGATAGCTAAGTCTCCTCGTGTGATAGTATCCATGCCAATGATAATGTCATTGTCTTCTAAATCACAAGCAAGAACTTCCAAATCTTTTATCCAAGCACCTTCTTTGGCAAAATATAGGCTTATTTTATAAGTGTAAGCCTCTACATTTCCGCCAATTCCTGCAATCATGGCTTTTTGGATAGGTTCCAGTCCTAAAGCATCTGCTATGTTTCTTGATATAATAGTGTTTGTAGCACCTGTATCCCAAAGAACATCCTTGGCTTCGCAATATTCAAGTTTGTTGTTTGTTGCAGGTTTTATCACAAAACAACTTGACAGAATGCTTTCAGCCTTTGCAGGATATTTTTGTGTGATAGACTTTTTCATCTTGAAGTTTTTTATTGAGCCTTAACCATGTGGATGGTAGTGAGTCGTGCTATGTGTCCTTTCGGAAGTGGAGACATTGTAATCTCGCTATGAGTAGGAAAAAACTTGTCAATGTCTTTGTAGTCTATGGTATGAACTTGTATTTTTTTATTCTTTGTTTCCATATAATTTTCCTTTCTTTTATTATTGTTGCAAAGATACGCTGAATATTCGAAACAGCCAAACTTTTCTTGTAATTTTTGTGATTTATAGTCAAAGATAAGGGTGTATCAGTTAAATCCCGTGTTTATAATGTGGGATTGTTTACTGGTGCAACCAAAAAAGCCGTGAAAACTTTGGTTGTTTCAAAATAAAGCCGTAACTTTGCACATATAAACTGGTTAAATTTCATAGTATGATGAAACTGCAAGTAAAACAAGTATCATACGGAGTATCAGATTTTGCCACGGTGATGAGTCAGAATCTATATTATGTCGATAAGACGATGTTTTTGCCAGAGCTGGAGAAGCAGCCTCGCAATCTCTTCTTCGTCCGTCCCCGTCGTTTTGGAAAGAGCTTGTTTCTCAGTATGCTCTACTCTTACTATGACTGTAATCAGAAGGAGAGTTTTGAAAAACTCTTTGGTAATTTGTGGATAGGTCAGCATCCTACATCCCTGCAAGGAATTTACCAGGTACTGTTCCTGGATTTTTCTCAGATTACAGGTAAAATAGAAGTTTTGGAGGAAAGATTCAATGCCTATCTCTGCATCAAGTTGGATAGTTTTGCAGAGCAGTACGCTGCATATTATGGTGATAAGAAGGTTCAGGAAATCAAGGCAAAGACACAGTATGCTGATAAGATGCAGATAATCTTTGATGCAGCAAGGGCAAATCATTTTCAGCTTTATCTTATCATCGATGAGTATGATAATTTTACTAATGTAGTGCTCAATGAGCATGGTGAGAAAGTGTATCATGCCATTACTCATGCCGATGGTTTCTATCGTGATGTCTTTAAGAAGTTCAAGGGAAACTTCGAACGCATCTTCATGATGGGTGTCAGTCCTGTTACACTTGATGATGTAACAAGTGGGTATAATGTGGGATGGAATATCTCCGTAAAACCAGAGTTCGACGAGATGCTGGGCTTCTCTACAAAGGATGTAGTCGAGATGTTCACTTATTATAAGGAGATGGGAAGCATTCCTGCAGATAGTGATGTGGATGCCATCGTCAACGATATGAAGCCTTGGTACGACAACTATTGCTTTGCAGAAGAAGCATTGAATAAGAGTGTAAGAATGTTTAATTGCGATATGGTGCTTTACTATCTTCGCAATTATATCAATACTGCGTTAAATTAATATTTAATCGTCTGTAAATCAATAACTTATATTA